>Ga0209023_10000166_pt1 | contig 112094 bp, 96 predicted proteins | sample LakOneMetagenome_FD_187468 | JGI IMG/M metagenome (GOLD analysis project Ga0209023, IMG submission 187468) | Freshwater and sediment microbial communities from Lake Erie, Canada (SPAdes) (version 2) | ecosystem: Environmental > Aquatic > Freshwater > Lentic | place: Lake Erie, Canada...
GCTCGACTGGGAACGGGTACGCTACTTTCTTTTTCTTGGGCTTTTTGGTGGTCATCACTTCGGTCATGGAACAGTCCTTTCGACATTATTTCATGACCCCGTTCCACACAGAAATTCTGACAGGCTCTAGCGCCTCAATGCAACTGCTTCTTCTCCTGCTGCACCAACACAAACGGACTCACCACCGACGCCCACAAGGTCGCGTCAAGCGCCGTCCACGCCTCGGCCTGGGCATCGCTGACCTTGGCCACCGTCCCCGCCGCCATCCATTTACCCACGCTGTCCTTGTCGTCGTGCGCGATGCGCAGCGCCACATCGATCAGGTCCAGTTCCTCGCTCACCCAGATCACCGAGCCGCTGGCGAAATGGCGGGCCAGTTCGCTCCACTGGATGCGGCCGGTCTCGCGGTTGATCTTGTCGTGCAGTTCGGTGTCTTTTTCGGGATTCGTCTTCATACGTTTCGATAACTAGGTGATCTCGACCGCCGGTTGCGGCGAGCCTGCCCATGTTAACCGATAGGTCTGCGCCTTGCGCACGTTGCCCACCAGTGCGGGGCGAAAGCAGGCCAGGCAGGTGCCGTTCTGGTCGCGCACGCTCGGGTAGATGATGCCCATCGAGCCGGATTCGAGCAGCTCGGCGGCCAAAGCCTGCGAGGCGATATAGCTGTCCGGGTCCAGACAGTCGCGCCAGGCCTCGACGCCGCGCAGGTCGTGGAAGCCGGCGTTGAAGTCGGCCAGCAGCATCTGGTAGCTGACGCTGTCGTCGAAGCGGTTGATCTCGCTGTATTCGACGGTCTTGTGGAACACGACTTCGGCCAGCGCGGTCTCGGCCGCGAAGGCGCAGTACCAGGCGCCGCGCTCGCCGTCGTTGAAGCGGCTGCCTTCCGGGCGCGCATAGGTGAAGGCCGCATTAATGATGCGAAAGTGCGGCAGCCCGAACACCAGTTCGTCCATGCCGATGCCCGGCAGCAGGCCGGATTCGCCGCGCAGGCGCTCGTTGGTGGCGTTGTCGAGGTCGAACAGGTCGCGCAGGATCGCATCGCTTTCCGCCAGCGGGGCGAGGACGGAATCCTCGACGTCGGCGAAGCGGGACGGGATCAGGCGGCAGGTATCGTACTGGCGCAGCGCGGTGAGTTTGGGAACGACCGTCAAGATCACAGACCTCCGCGACGCGCATCGAGCAGCTTGCGGACCGTCTGCATGGCGATCAGGCCGCCGCCCAGCATGTAGGCCAGCGGCGTGCGGCCGGCGAACACCGGATTCGTGTTGGGCAGGTGCACCCATTCGTCGGCCAGCTTGTCGCCGTACAGGATGTGCAGGGCCTTGTAGATGCCGAGCAGGTAGGATACGCGGGTGATGCGGTCGACTTCCAGCACCCGGTCGGGATTCTTCTTCCAGTCGTAATAGGTGGAGGAGGACAGGCCGCCGAGCAGCTCGCGCGCATCGTCGTCGCGCACCCGCCAGCTGGACGCCAGCTTGAAAAAGCCCAGCAGGGCCGAGCGCGACAGGCGCTCGCGCTCGGCCCGCGAATTCAGATCGACCAGGGTCGCCGGTTCGAAGCGGCTCTTGGGGTAGGAGTAGGCAAGGCTCATGGAATTCTCCGTGGTTGGAGTCGTTATACTCCAAATCCGGACCCATTGCAACTATTGGTTGCTTGGCGCTTGCGCCCGTGACAGAATCTCCAGCTTGCCACATAGAAAAATTGCAAACAATACTGGCTCTGGAGACAAACCATGCGTCTGCGTTCGCTTTCCCTTTTTGCTGCATGCCTGATGCTGGCCGCCGCCGCCGGCAATGCCCGTGATTCCAACGGCGACCTCAAGAAACAGGTCATGGAATCCGAGCGCGCCTTCGCCGCCACCATGAAGGCGCGCGATTTCGAAGGATTTACCCGCTTCATCGCCGACGAGGCGATCTTCTTCGGCACCGAAGGCCCGCTGCGCGGCAAGCAGGCCATCGCCAAGGGCTGGCGCCAGTTCTACGACAAGCCGCAGGCGCCGTTCTCTTGGGAGCCGGAAGAGGTGGAAGTAGTGGATTCGGGCACGCTGGCCTATAGCGGCGGCTCGATCTACAACCCGCAAGGGCAGCGCATCGGGCGCTTCAATTCGATCTGGCGCCTGAAGGCGCCGGGGCAGTGGGAAGTGGTGTTCGACCGCGGGTCGGATTTCGTGCCGCCGCCAGTGAAAAAATGACGGTTTGACGTAGGGTGGTCGGCTGTGCCGACCGCGCGTTCAGCAAGCACGGGCGCCGTCGAATCGCGAACCGGAGTTGAACGCGCGTTCGGCGTAGCCGAACACCCTACGCCGGTTCGGCGTGCTCAACTAATAGCTGGACCTTGGTCACGCCGTTGTACTCGTTCGCATCGAGCCGGAACGCCACCCGCGCCCGCTCCGGCAGGCTGTCGGTATGGCCGAACCAGATCGCGTCGTAGCGCCGCCCGTTCTTCTCCAGCAGCAGCTTGAGGTGGCGCTCCTTCAGGATGCGCTGGCTGACCACGCGGAATTCGTCGCAGAACACCGGCGGCGCGAATCCCTGGCCCCACACCTGGCCGTCCATCGCTTCGATGAACTGGGTGCAGTAATACTCGTCCTCGAGCGGGCCGTCGGTCTCGATGATGCGCTCCAGCTGGGCTTCGGTGAGCCAGGCCTGGCCGACCGCCTCGAACGCCTGCTGGAAACTGCCGAAGTGATCGCCGCGGATGGACAGGCCGGCCGCCATCGCGTGGCCGCCGAACTTGTCGATCAGGCCGGGCACGCGCTTGGATACCAGGTCCAGCGCGTCGCGCAGGTGAAAGCCCGGAATCGAGCGGCCCGAACCCTTGATCCAGCCGTCGCCGGCGGGCGCGAAGGTGATGGTCGGGCGGTAGAATTTCTCCTTCAGGCGCGAGGCGACGATGCCGATCACGCCCTGGTGCCAGCCTTCGTCGAACACGCTGATGGTGCTCGCGCCGGACGGCTCGAAGCTGTCCAGGTGCAGCAGGGCGGTGTCCTGCATCTCGGCCTCGATCTCGCGGCGCTTGAGGTTGATCTCGTTGAGCTGCTGGGCGATGGCCCAGGCGCGGCCGACGTCGTCGGTCACCAGGCACTCGATCCCCAGCGACATGTCTTCCAGCCGGCCGGCGGCGTTCAGGCGCGGACCGAGGGCGAAGCCCAGGTCGAAGGGCGAGGCGCAGCGCGCTTCGCGCCCGGCGACCCGGAACAGGGCCGCCACGCCGGCATGCATGCGCCCCGCGCGCATGCGCTTGATTCCTTGCGCGACCAGGATGCGGTTGTTGGCGTCCAGGCGCACCACGTCGGCCACGGTGCCGAGCGCCACCAGGTCCAGCAGGCTGTCGAGCTTGGGCTGGGTCGTTGCGTCGAACACGCCGCGGCGGCGTAGTTCGGCGCGCAGGGCCAGCAGCACGTAGAACACCACGCCGACGCCGGCCAGGTGCTTGCTCGGAAAACCGCATTCCGGCTGGTTCGGGTTGACGATTACGCGCGCCGGCGGCAGGGCGTCGCCGGGCAGGTGGTGGTCGGTGACGACCACTTCGATGCCGCGCCGGTTGGCTTCCTCCACCCCCTCGATGCTGGCGATGCCGTTGTCGACGGTGATGATGATGTCGGGCGACTTTTCGCGCGCGGTCAGCGCGACGATTTCGGGCGTGAGGCCATAGCCGTATTCGAAGCGATTCGGGACGATGTAGTCGACCTGCGCGCCCATCATGCGCAGGCCGCGCAGCGCGACCGCGCAGGCGGTGGCGCCGTCGCAGTCGTAGTCGGCCACGATGGTCATGCGCTTGTTGGCGGCAATGGCGTCGGCCAGGAAGACGGCGGCGGCGTCGATGTGCCTGAGGCCGCTCGGCGGCACCAGGGCCGCCAGCTCGCTCGACAGCTCGCGCACATCAAGCAGGCCGCGCGCCGCATAGATGCGCGCGAGGACGGGGTGCACGCCATCCTGGCGCAGCATCTCGGAGGTGCGCCAGGGGCAGGGGCGGGTGGTAATACGGGTTGCGGTACTCAAGTCAGTCGTTCCAGGGTCGGCCGGCGCCAGAATTTGCGTTGCGCCATGGCGGTCGTGGTGAATTCGGCAAGGCCTTCGCGGCTGCTCAGCACCAGGCGCAGCGTCTTGATGCGGCCTTGCAGCAGCGCTGCGTGCAGCGGCGCGAACAGTTTGTCTTCCAGGTACTGGACCTGCTGCACCCAGTTGCCCCAGTCGGCGGCCAGCGCGGTCTCGGCCAGGTAGCCGACCACCAGCACGCCGTCGCGGGCCAGGGCGCCGTCCAGGCCGTCGAGCGAATCGAGGGACCGCTCGGACAGGCCGCGGATCCAGCCGGGCACGCCAACGCTACTTAGCCTGGCCGCGGGCGGCTGGCCGCCGCTGGCGGCACCCCACAGCCAGAACGAATTCACGGCAGGCATGCGGCGCGCCTCGCGGGCGGCGTTGACCGGGTGGGTGTGCCACAGCATCTGGACTTCGTTCTGCAGGCGGCGCAGGGGCAGCGCCTGCTTGCCGCGCGGGACGAAGTCGGTCAGGTCCATGCCGGCCACCGTATCCGGGGTCGCGGTGTCGATGCCGTCCCAGTCGTCGGCAAGCAGGAACCAGGTCTGGGCGTCGCCGTATGCCAGCGGGTGCCCGATCTCCTCGCACAGCGGCCGGGCCGCCTCGAACAGGGCGCGGCCTTCGTCCTCGTTCAGGCCCAGGTGGCGCAGGTCGGCCATCATCGAATGGCTGCGTGCGATCTGGATGTGGGCCGGGTTGACGACATACCAGGTGCCGTCCTGCGGATCGAGCCCGAAGCCGCGCATGGCGGCCGCGGCAAAGGCGGGGCGGCCGTCCTGCGCCAGGCCGAGCGCGCGCGCCAGCCACGCCTCGTGGGGCAGGGCGCGTGCGCTGTCGGCCCGGCTGGCGTTACCGCTGCGTTCGAAGGCGCTGGTGCGGGTGAGGAGCGCAGCCAGCGCCGGAGTCTGCAGGGCGCGCGTCAGGTCGGACGCGAATTCGGGAAGCGGGAGCAGGTGGGGCAAGACGAGCGTAATGTGCGACATACCGCTATTTTAGGGCAAATACGGGGTGGGCGAACGGTCGTGCTGCCTTCCTGCGCACGCAATTGAAACACTTTCGCGCCATCCTGGCCCGATGTCTGGCAAACTGTCGGGTTGGCAAACCAATAACGTGACTTAGTCAACCACAAGATTTTCATGAGCCTCACCCACAAGCTGCCCTACGAATGGCAGGTCGGCCTGCGCTACACCCGCGCCGGCAAGCGCAGCGGGCGCAACAGCTTCATTTCCTTCATCTCGATGGCCTCGGTGGCCGGCATCGCCCTCGGCGTGGCCGCCCTGATCGTGGTGCTGTCGGTAATGAACGGTTTCCAGAAAGAGGTCACGGCGCGCATGCTGTCGGTGCTGGCCCACGTGGAAGTGTTCGACGCGCGCGGCGAGATGCCGGGCTGGCGCCAGTCCGTGCAGGAAGCGCTGCGCAATCCGGAGGTGCGCGCCGCCGCGCCTTTCGCCGAAGCCCAGGCCATGCTGCTCAGCGACGGGGTCATGAAGCCGGTGCTGGTGCGCGGTATCGACCCGGCTCAGGAGGTCAAGGTATCGAGCGTGGCGCAGCACATGAAGGAAGGGCGCTTCGACTCCCTGCAGCCGGGTTCGTTCAACGTGGTGATCGGCCGCGCGCTCGCCAAGTCGCTCGACGTCAAGGTGGGCGACCGCATCACCTTGCTGATGGCCTCGACGCCGCCGGCCGGCCACGCGCCGGGACAGACGGGCGGCACCCTGCCGCGCACACGGCCGCTTACCGTGTCCGGCATTTTCGAGGCCGGCCACTTCGAATTCGACTCGACCCTGGCCTTTGCCAGCCTGGCCGATGCCGAGCAGCTGGCAGGCAGCGGCGCGCCGGCCGGCATCCGCCTGCGCCTGGCCGACATGGGGCAGGCCCCGCGCGTGGCTGCGGAACTGCAGCGCAGCATGTCGGGCGAGCTGGTCATCCGCGACTGGTCCAAGGTCAACGCGATCTGGTTCGCGGCGGTGGAGTCGCAAAAGCGCATGATGTTCATCATCCTCACCATGATCGTCGCCGTGGCGGCCTTCAACCTGGTCTCGACCCTGGTGATGACGGTGCGCGACAAGCAGTCCGACATCGCGATCCTGCGCACCCTGGGCGCTTCGCCGCGCTCGGTGATGACGATCTTCATGGTGCAGGGGACCCTGGTCGGGGTGCTCGGCGCCGTGCTCGGCGTGCTTCTCGGCGTGGTGGTGGCCCTGAACATCGACGTCATCGTGCCCTTCATCGAGCACACCTTCAAGGTGCAGTTCCTGTCGCAGGAGGTGTACCTGATCAGCGAGATCCCGTCCCAGCTGCGCTGGGGCGACGTCGGCTGGATCGGCGGCGTGGCCGTGCTGCTGGCGTTTGTCGCGACCCTGTACCCGAGCTGGTCGGCGGCGCGCGTGAAACCCGCCGAGGCGCTGCGCTACGAATGACGTTCGTGACAACCATGACAATCTGGCCACAGTCGCGCCATGTATGGCACACTGCGGCCTCGCAACAACGACGGAGACCATGAGACTCACCCAGAATTTGCCGTACGAATGGCTGGTCGGCCTGCGCTACACGCGCGCCGGCAAGCGCAGCGGCCGCAACAGCTTCATCTCCTTCATCTCCCTGATCTCCGTCTCGGGCATCGCGCTGGGCGTGGCCGCCCTGATCATCGTCCTGTCGGTGATGAACGGCTTCCAGAAGGAGGTCACCGACCGCATGCTGTCGGTGCTGGCCCACATCGAAGTGTTCGATGCGAGCGGCAGCATGCCCGACTGGCGCGCGGCCGGCCGCGAGGCGCTGAAGAACCCGGCCGTGCGCGGAGTGGCGCCTTTCGTCGAGACCCAGGGCCTGCTGGAGGGACAAGGCGTGATGCGGCCCTCGGTGATCCGCGGCATCCTGCCCGAGGAAGAACCTAAGGTGTCGGATGTGGCGCGCCAGGTGCGCCAGGGCAGCCTGGATTCGCTCAAGCCGGGCGCCTTCAACATCGTGCTGGGCTATGCGCTGGCGCGCGCGCTGAACGTCGGCATCGGCGACAAGGTCACCATGCTGCTGGCCCAGGGCCAGATCACCCCGGCCGGCCTGCTGCCGCGCAGCCGCAGCTTTACGGTGAGCGGCATCTTCGAAGCCGGGCACATGGAGTTCGACGCGGCCCTGTCCTTTATCCACGTCGAGGACGCCCAGCGCATGGAGCGCCTGCCGGCGCCGATGGGCCTGCGCCTGCGCGTGGCCGACATGCGCGAAGCGCCGCTGGTGGCGAGCCAGCTCAAGAAAGGCATGCCGGGCGAGCTGGAGTTTCGCGACTGGTCGAAGCTCAACGCCAACTGGTTCGCCGCCGTACAGACCGAGAAGAAGATGATGTTCATCATCCTCACCCTGATCATCGCGGTCGCGGCCTTCAACCTGGTGTCGACCCTGGTGATGACGGTGACCGACAAGCAAGCCGACATCGCGATCCTGCGCACCCTGGGCGCCTCGCCGCGCTCGATCCAGAAAATCTTCATGGTGCAGGGCGGCCTGGTGGGCGTGATCGGCACCGTGCTGGGCGTCGCCGGCGGCGTGCTGGTGGCCATGAACATCGACGTCATCGTCCCGTTTATCGAACGTTTGTTGGGAGTGCAGTTCTTGTCGAAAGATATCTACCTGATCAGCGCGGTGCCGTCCGACCTGCGCTGGCCGGACGTGTTCAAGATCGGCGGCGTATCCGTGCTGCTGGCGTTTGCTGCGACCCTGTACCCGAGCTGGTCGGCGTCGCGCGTGAAACCTGCGGAGGCGCTGCGTTATGAGTAATTTAGCTGACAACAAGCCGGTGCTGTCCTGCCGTGGCCTGGGTAAAACCTTCAAGCAGGGCGACTACACGGTCAAGGTGCTGGACGGGATCGATTTCGCCATCTTCCGTGGGGAGCGCGTGGCGATCGTCGGCGCCTCGGGCTCGGGCAAGTCGACCCTGCTGCACCTGCTGGGCGGGCTGGACACGCCTTCGACCGGGTCCGTCACCTTGCTGGGCGAGGATTTCGCCACCCTGTCGGAGACCCGCCGCGGCGAACTGCGCAACACCTCGCTCGGCTTCGTTTACCAGTTCCACCACCTGCTGCCGGAATTCTCGGCCCTCGACAACGTCATGATGCCGCTCATGATACGGCGTGAGGCGCGCGCGTCGGCATTGCGGAAGGCGGACGCGATCCTGGGCCGCGTGGGCCTGGGCAAGCGCGTGGTGCACCGGCCCGGCGAGCTGTCCGGCGGGGAGCGCCAGCGGGTGGCGCTGGCGCGGGCCCTGGTCACGGAACCGGCCTGCGTGCTGGCCGACGAGCCGACCGGGAACCTCGACCACAGCACCGCCCAGAGCATCTTCGACCTGATGCTGGAACTGTCGCGCACCCTCGGCACCGCCTTCGTCATCGTCACCCACGACATGGAACTGGCGCGCCGCTGCGACCGTGTATTCCGCCTCACCGAGCACGGACTGCAGGCGGTGGAGGCCTGAGCGCGATGTGGATCGACACCCACTGCCACCTCGACGCCCACGAATTCGGCGCGCAGTCGCTGCAAGTGGCCGCCCAGGCTGCGCAGGCGGCGGTAGGGAGGATCGTGGCCATGGCGATCGAGCGCGCCAATTTCGCCACAGTGAGCGACCTGGCCGCGCGCGCGCCGAACGTCAGCTATGCGCTCGGCATTCATCCGATTTGCATACCGCAGGCACGTGACGAGGACCTGGACGCCCTGCGCGCCGCGGTCGAGGCGGCGCTGAACGACCCGAACTTCGTCGGCGTGGGCGAGATCGGACTGGATTACTTCATTCCGCTCCTGTGCGAGCCGGACATGCGCGCCAAGCAGGAGCGCTTCCTGCGTGAACAGCTGCGTATCGCGCGCGATTTCGCGCTGCCGGTGTTCCTGCACGTGCGCCGCTCGCAGGACCAGGTCTTGAAACACTTGCGCCAGATCCGTCCCCCGACCGGCATCGCGCACGCCTTCAACGGCAGCTTCCAGCAGGCGCGGAACTTCATCGACCTGGGCTTTCACCTCGGCTTCGGCGGCGCCATGACCTTTACCCGCGCGCTGCAGATCCGGCGCCTGGCGGCCGAGCTCCCGCTGTCTTCGATCGTACTGGAGACCGACTCGCCGGACATCGCCCCGTCCTGGATCCACCCGGGGCGCAACACGCCCGACCAGCTGCCGGCCATCGGCGCCGCCCTGGCCGCGCTGCGCGGGATCGGCGTGGACGAGGTGCGCGCGGCGGTCCGCCGGAATACCTTGGCGGCGATCCCGCGCCTGGCGGCGTAACCGGTGAATTAGTAGTTTGCTACTAAACCATTGCCGTAGTACCGCTGGGTGAACTGCAAGGGTGCACAGACCACGCCCGCCCGCCTTAGTTCACGGGCGGCATGATGAGCACACTCAATGCTGTGTTTCAACCTTCTGCCAATATGCACACTCCGCTGCTAAGCAGCTAACAGCATAGGGAGAAGGACTTGGATAGCGCGAGCGAATTCCTGCGGATGCTACGGCACGAGAAGTCGCTGACGACCGCCCACCGGCCGATCAGGCTGCGCCTGGGCCATGCCGACCACCTGGCCGACGAACTGCTGCTGCCCCAGCGGGTGCAAGGCAGCGAGTCGGTGTGCGGCGGTTTCGAATGGGTGATCACCTGTGTCGCCGACACCCCGCGCCTTCCGCTCAAGGAACTCATCGCGCTGCCCGCAGAACTGCAAATGGTGACCGACCGCGGCCAGCTGCGCAGCATCTGCGGCATCGTGTCCGAGGCCCGGGCCGGCGACCACGACGGCGGCCTGGCCGTCTACCAGCTGGTGCTGCGCGACGCCCTGGCGATCATGGAAAAGCGCGTCAACAGCCGCGTATTCCGCTACCAGAACGAGCTCGAGATCGTGCAGGTGCTGTTCGACGAATGGCGCCAGTCCAACAGCGTCATGGCCAGCGCCTTCGACTACGAGCTCGACCCGCTGTTCGACATGCGCCAGTATCCGCCGCGCGAGCAGACCATGCAGCACAACGAGTCCGACGCCGCCTTCGTGCGCCGCCTGCTCAAGCGGCGCGGCATCGCCTGGACCTTCCGCCCGGGCCGCACGCGCGCAGCCGACCTCGAGCAGGAACCGGACGACACCCCCAGCCACACCCTGGTGCTGTTTTCCGACCCGGCTTCGCTGCCGCGCAGCGCCGCCGGCACCGTGCGCTACCACCGTGACGACGCCACGGAACAGCGCGACACGGTCGTGTCCTGGTGCGGCGCGCGGCGCCTGCAGCCGGGCAGCATCACGCGCCACAGCTGGGACTACCGCAACCCGTCGGGCACCCAGTTCATGACCACCACCGCGCGCAGCATGGCCGACCAGGGCCGCAGCGGCAACGCACTGGCCGCAACGCTCGACGACTACCTGGTCGAGATGCCGCATGCCGGCAACGACGTCGAGGACCACTGGCGCCTGGGCCAGGTGCGCATGAACCGCCACGAATTCGACACCAAGTGCTTTTACGGCGAAGGCAGCGTGCGCGACCTGTGCGCCGGCGAATACTTCACCCTGAGCGGCCACCCCGAGATCGATACCCATCCGGACAGCGAGCGCGACTTCGTCGTCACTGCGGTCTGGCTGGAAGCCGAAAACAACCTGCCGGCCGACCTGTCGGCGCGGGTGCGGCGCCTGATGGGGCCCTACAGCCCGCAGGCGGCGATGCTGGCGCCGAACGAACACCCGGTGGGCGGAGACGGCGTGCGGGTGCGCATGCGCTTCGACGCCGTCCGGCGCGGCATCCCCCTGGTGCCGGCGTTCGATCCGCGCATCGACCTGCCGCATCCCCACCTGCAGACCGCCATCGTGACCGGTCCGCCGGGCGAGGAAGTCCATTGCGACGCCCTCGGCCGCGTGAAGATCCGCTTCCCCGGCATGCGCCCGCTTGACCACAAGCATGCGCACGGCGCCGGCGCCTCCGACACCCCGGCCGACTCGGCCTGGGTGCGGGTGGCCTCGAACTGGGCCGGCAGCGGCCCGGGCGCCAATCAGCAGTGCGGCACCCTGGCGCTGCCGCGCGTCGGCAGCGAGGTGCTGGTGGCCTTCCTGGGCGGCGACCCCGACCGCCCGGTGATCCTGTCCCAGGTCTTCAACCAGCGCGGCGAACCGCCGGCGCTGAGCACGGCCGGCGGCCTGCCGGGCAACCGCTACCTGTCCGGCACCCGCACCCGCGAGATCGGCGGCCCGCGCGGCAACCAGCTGCGCTTCGACGACACCCGCGGCGAGATCAGCGCCCAGCTCGCGAGCGACCACGGCGCTGCCCAGTTGAACCTGGGCTGGCTGAGCCAGCCCAAGGCCAACGGCAGCGCCGCCCCGCGCGGGGAAGGTGCGGAACTGCGCAGCGACCACACGGTGGCGATCCGCGGCAGGGAAGGCGTGCTGGTGACGGCGGAAGCGTCGCCGGCAGCCGAAGGCAACCACCTGGCGCGCGCCGGCCTGGTCGGGCTGGCCGAGCTGATGCAGGGCGTGGTCGACGAAGTCACCAAGCTGGCCGAACAGCACACCGACGACGAGCAGAGCAGCCGTCGCCTGGCTGACCTGGCGGACAAGCTCAAGCGCTGGGACGGGGGCAGCAACGTGGCCCCCGGCGACAAGAGCGCCCAGCCGATCGTCGGCGTGACGGCCCCGGCCGGCATCGTCCTGGCCAGCCAGGACAATGTGGCCCTCGGTTCCGAGACGCAGCTCGACGTGGTGAGCGGGGGCGACGCCCGCACCTCGGCCGGCCGCAACATCTTCCTGCGCGCGGCGCGCGGCATCAGCGCCTTTGCCCAGGCCATCGGGATCAAGCTCGTGGCCGGGCGCGGGAACATCCTGCTGGAAGCCCACCAGGGGGCGGTCGAAGTCAAATCCTCGGGCAAGATCAGCCTGATCTCGGCGGAAGCCATCCACATCGAGGCCCCCACGGTCCGGATCATCTCGCAGGGCGCACAGACCGAGTGGGCCAGCGACACCATTACCGAGCAAAGCGCCGGCGCCCACACCATCAAGGCCAGCCAACTGGTTCGGGGCGGCGCCGGCGGGGGCGATCCGACCAAACCCGAGTTCGCGAAGAGCAATTTAAAGGCTACGGAAAGACTTGTCCTGCGCCATCTCCAAACACGGGAACCGATTCCGAACCAACATTATATTGCCCACCTCAGCGACGGCAGGACGATTCAGGGCATCAGCGACGCAGAAGGACGCACCGCGCTGGTGCAGAGTGACGAGCTGGGGCCGGTGCACTTCGAGCTTCTTCCGTCGAACACTTAAGCTGTCGGGAACCGTCATGCGCGAACCGACCAGGCCGCTGCCCTCGCTCGTCCCTTTACCGAACGGTGGATGGGCAGTGGATTCCTTCATGTCCTCCGTGGACTATACGATCCGCGGTTTGGGACTCGTGCCGCCGAATTCCATCATTCCGGTCATTGTCGTCCCTGGAATCATGGGAACGAACCTCAGGGCCAAACGTGCTCCCCGCCTTGGACGCAAGGAGGACGAACGGAACAAAATGGTCGGTGCGGGGGACTTGGTCTGGCGCCCGCCTAATGGCAAGATCGACGGGATGCTTGACTCGTTTCACTGGGATACCTTTAGCCCGAAGGAGCGGCAGCTCCTGTTTGATCCCGCGACGCTTGAAGTAGACGATCTTGGCCCTATCCATTTACCCACGGCCGAGGACGGATATGTCTTGTCCGAGGCAGAAGTACGCCAACGCGGATGGGGTGAAGTCCATGCAGACTCCTACGGCAGGCTCTTGGCCGAACTGCAAACGCGTCTGAACCAGACCTTTGAATTCGATGATTCCTCCAAACGACGTTTGATCAGGCAGCATTGGAAAGACATCATGGCGTATGACCCCAAGAAATGGGGCGTGCGCGAATTTACGGCATTAACCGAAAGCGACCTCGAAAAACACGCTCGGAATTATTTCCCGGTCTATGCAGTCGGGTATAACTGGCTTCTCGATTGCGATGTTTCCTCCCGTTCGCTGGAGCAACGCATTATCTCGATCATCGAGTCGTGGAAGCGAGCGAAACGGCAATGTGACAAAGTAGTCCTGATCACCCATTCGATGGGCGGATTGGTGGCGCGTGCATGTGCAAGACGGATACCGGAAAAGATTGCCGGCATCGTCCATGGCGTGATGCCTGCGATGGGCGCGCCGGTAGCGTATCGCCGTATTGCGTGTGGTGTCGAATCCGGGAGCCCCGGGAATGGCCCGGCCAAAAACCTTGAAGCGTCCAGACTGGCAAAAATTCTCGGTAGTTCGACCGAGGTGACCACTCCTGTACTTGCGGCGTCAGCAGGTGCGTTGGAACTGTTACCAAATCATCTATATCCACAGCCTTGGTTGCATATCCGCATAATCAAAGCGACAGGAATGGTTCGCGTAGCAGGACGGGGTGCGCATGACGACGTCATGCGCGAGAAGGAAACAGCCCTCGACTATATTCATCTACCCAATGCCCGGACGCCGAATCCCTATGATCTCTACCGTGATTTCAAGTCATGGTATCGATTGATCAATCCTGCGCTTGCCGATCCAGCAAAGAAATACCAGCTGCAACCGGGCGGTATTGAAGAGGCGGTCAGAAAGGCGGTCGGAATTGCCGAGAAGTTTCACCGCGAACTAGGTGAGTACTTCCATCCAAACACCTATGCGTTCTATGGTGACGACCAGTCCCAGTTCTCCTACGGCCATGTACGGTGGACTGCACGGCAAACCAGCGGGTCAACCGGTGCATTGACACCCAGCAACGTCACTGTAGGTAAGTTCATCGGACACACTGCTGCGGGCGAGCGCCGGGTCCTTGTCGAAGGAAAAACGGAATTGCGGTTCTCGACGGACGCGCAGGATAGCCGCGGCGACGGAACGGTCCCCTCGCTATCTGGCGCTGGGGTAACGGGGAAAGTGAAAAAGGCCTTTCCGACGCGGGGCCACGATCATCAATTTTCGTTTACAAGCAATGACGCGCTCATGCTGACACTTCGCTTGATCGTCCAAATCTCGCAGGAGATGGCGTGAAAGGGTGGGCTCGGAGTAGGCCAGCTAGAGTGCTGGCCGGGCTCATTCTTGCCGGGCTAGCGGCAACCTGGGCCGTTGGGAAGGTGCTTGGTCAACATGACGACGCGCGTCCGACGACGAAAGAGGTAGGAAAGATGTCCGAGAAGATGAAAACAGTCTGCGTTGGCAGATTTTTGATAGACATGCCTGAGGAAGCGCAGGTGGAGCTCGCTCGGGCACGAATCCAGGGATTCGATATCTCGGCGTTTGACGAGTCGACGGAAGAATTTGGCACGCGCTTGGCTAGTCGCGAGAATGAAATCCGCTCGAAGCCGGATCGGAACGGCGGAAATAGAAACCTGGAGCTGGTAAAGGAAGTGCAGACCGAGACCGGTTTAGTTGGGAAGATATTCGTCCACAGCCGTTCCGTTACCGAGGGAACGGCCGGGAATGGGCTGGAAAACGAACACTACCGTTACGAAGGAGTGGCGGTGGAAGCCCTTGTACATGGCAACGGTGTCAGCATCGATTTAAGCTCGGAATACTACTTTCCAGATAAGGTTGAAGATCTAGCCCGACTTGTCTCGCAGCTGGTACCGAATCCGGGCAATCGCCTTCCGCACGAACCTGGATTTTGTATCGACCGTGCGTACTTCCGCGATCCGCTCACGGCCGATCAGTTGGAACAGATTACGATGTTCGCGAAACTGCCCAGCCACCCTGACGTCGACTTCATGTTGCTGCTCGCTGCTGGTCTCGATCCCGACGAGCATGGGCTGCTTGAGCGCGGAGCGGCCGCGGAAGGGCGACTCTCAATGATGGAGAGGTTCCGTGTCACCAGATTGCGTGCGGCGACACGTGAAATAAATGGTTTGGCCGGCGAAGAATTGGTCCGACGAGCCGTTGAACGGAATGACGCGCAGGTGTACAGCTTCTGGTGGGAGGTCAACGGGACAAACAACGATGTACTGATCCCTCATCTCGTCTTTACCATGACAACGGGTAAGAGCACAGATGGTCCTGTACCGACGTCCATGTCAGAAGATGCTGCTCTTGGACTGTGGGACAAGATCGCGTCCAGTATCCGATTGCACCGCGTTGAACAACTGCGGCCAGGCGCGGCGAAGAATGCTGCTGTACCGATCGGAACGCAGGCGTGGGCCGGAGAGCGCTGCCCCATAAGCGGATGGTGGCTGTGCGGTGATGGAGGAAGCGGCGTCGATGTGCTGGGCGGGCAGCGCCAGTACATCCGGAAGGGCGAACGTATGCCACAAGCACTGCTGCTCCTGCCCCAGACCTTATGGGAAAGACTGCGGGGACTGCAGCCGAGCACTGAATCCAAAAGCCGGACCTCGTGGAAACTAGTGGACGCTCGTGCCCGGGAAAGGACTTCGCCACCGTTACCCCTGGCTAGCGCCAAAGCCGCCACTGCGGAAAATTCGACAGCCGCAACCCTGTCGTACAGCGACGACGCAGGCAAAACGACTCCGATCGGAAGCTATTCCACCACCGGAGCGCCTTGCCCAGCCAGCGGCTGGTGGCGTTGTGAGGAATCGCATGCGCTCGACGGCACACGATGGTTCGCTCGGGGCAGTTTATTGCCACCAGCAACATTTACGGTTGCGCCAGGAATCTTTGGTCATTCGCCAGGTGCGCCCCAAGCAATTCAACGCCGCAGTGCCTGGCGTCTCATGCGATTGGCCGACATACCCGATCCAGACGAACGGCATATAGCGAGCGCCGCCCATGACCCGCCGCCGCCAGTCGGACAAGCCTGATCCTTGCATCCCTTAGCGCTTAAAAATAAAACGACTGCACAGGGAAATACTTCCTGGAGGTGTAATGAAACAACCGTATCGCATCGTACTCGGAATCGCTCTGGCAATTTTGGGCGCAATGATTCTGAGTCGAACTTGGGGCAGTGGTCATCAATCCGGCCAGAAGGAGATCGCGCCGCTCATCAAGAAGCCAAAGACGGTCTGCGTCGGCCGGTTCCTGGTCGACCTGCCGGGAGATGCGCAAATCGAAATGAGCCCGCCCCGGATAGACGGCTTCGAGATCACCGCGTTCAAGGAATCCGACGAACAGTTTCAGAAGCGTATTGCCGAGCGTGAGGTGCAACTCAGGTCAAAACCCGACTGGCAGGGCGGCGACCAGAATCTCGAGTCGATCAAGGAGGTAAAAACAAGCAGTGGTCTCGTCGGGAAGATCTTCATACACAGCCGGACAGTCAAAGAAGGCACTCAGGGTAACGGTCTGGGTGGGGTGGAGCGCTACCGCCATGAAGGCATCACGACGGAGGCCCTCGTGCACGGTCATGGCATCAGCATCGACCTGTTCTATAAGGACAGAAACCCCGACTTGGTCGAGGATCTGCCCAGGCTTGTTAACCAGCTTGTACCGAACCCAGATAACCGTATTCCAACCGAACCGGGATTCTGCACCGACCGTGCCTATGTTCGCGACCCGCTCAGGGCCGACCAGCGCGAGCAGATCATGATGTTTGCCGGGCTGCCAAGTCACCCGGATGTCCAGCGCAAGTTCCTTGTCGCTGCTGGACTGAAGCCCGACGTGAAAGGTCTTCTGGAGAGGAACAAGGATGCTGGCAGTTGGATGGCTCCGGCGCAGCGGATGCGTTTCACGACATTGCGGGCCGCGCCGCGTAATATTGCCGGGCTGAGCGGTGAGGAAGTGGCGGAACTGGTGATCGAAGAAAACGACGCGCGTGTCCACAGCTTCATGTGGGACGTGAACGGTACAGAAGACAATGTCTTTGTCCCGCATGTCCTACTCGAAATGAGTACTGGCAACGGTAACCGCGTTCCCGTGGCATCCTCGCTGTCGGACGGCGCTGCACTCGGCTTGTGCGACAAGATTTCGTCCAGCATACGCCTACGAATGAAACCAGCCGCACAGCCGCGCCCCACACTCGAGCGCAGCAAGCCTCCAATTCTTTAACAAGGGCCGACCATGACCAAGCGACGTTACTACGTCTGCGACGGCGCCAAAACCACCGCCGACGGCGTGGTCAAGGCATCCAGCGCATTCAGCTCCCTGAACGGCCGGCCGCTCGCCCGCGAAGGCGACCCCGTCGAATGCCCCGCCTGCGGCCAACAGGGCGTGATCGAATGCGCCGGCCCGCGCCTGTCCGACCTGTCCGAGGGAAAGGAATGCGCGCTGAGCGACGACCTTTGCCGCTGCGCCTGCTCGCCGCCGCCGACCCTTGTCGCCGACCAGTTCGACGACTTCCAGGTCGTGGCCGATAGCTCGGCCGCCTAGGTCACCGGTACGGCGCCGGCCCCGTTCTTCGACCGCGCGCATGCGCTGCGCCGTCCTCGGATTCCTGCTGGGTGTCTGCTGGCTGCAGACTCGCCCGGAACTGCCCGCGATGCGCGAGATCGCCGGCGCCGCCGCCCTGGCGCTCGCGCTGTGCGCGCTCCGGCGGCATGCCGCCGTGATCCTGGCCGCTGCTTTGCTGGACGCCTGTTGGGCCGCCTGGATCGCCCACCTGGCCCTCCTTGACGCACTGCCGCGCGAGCAGGAAGGCAGGGACGTCGCCATCGTCGGCACCATCGCCAGCCTGCCGCACGAATTCGAAGGCGGCGCCCGTTTCAACCTGCACGTGGAACGGGTCCTGACGCCGGGAGCCATCGTGCCGCCCCTGGTCGCGGTCTCGTGGTACGGCGGCGTCGCGGGCGCCACAGCCGAGCCGGTCGAGCCTGGCGAACGCTGGCAACTGGTCGTGCGCCTGCAGCGGCCCCACGGCAATGCCAATCCCTACGGTTTCGACTACGAGGCCTGGCTGCTCGAACAGGGCGTGCGCGCCACCGGCTACGTGCGTCCAGCGGGCGCGCGCAACGTCCGGCTCGACGCCTTCGTGCCGGGCTTTGGTTATGCGGTCGAGCGTGCACGCGCGGCCCTGCGCCGCCACATTCTGGAGCAACTCGAGGGCAAGCGCTATGCGGGCGTGATCGTCGCACTCGTCATCGGCGACCAGCGCGGGATCCCGCAATCTGACTGGGACGTTTTCAACCGCACCGGCATCAGTCACCTGGTGTCGATCTCCGGTCTGCACATCACGATGCTGGCGGGCCTGGCGGCATGGGCCATGTCGATGCTGTGGCGGCGTTCGTTCTTCGTCGACAGCGCCGCCTTGCCGCTGCGCCTGCCGGCGCAGAAGGCCGCGGCGCTCGCGGGCGCCTTCGTCGCTCTCGCCTACGTGCTGCTGGCCGGCTTCGGCGTGCCGGCCCAGCGCACCTTCTACATGCTGGCGGTGGTCGCGGCGGCCCTGTGGTGTGGACGGGTGGTGGCGCTGTCGCACGTGCTGTGCCTGGCGCTGGCCGTGGTGGTGCTGATCGATCCCTGGGCCGTGCTCGGTCCCGGTTTCTGGCTCTCCTTCGGCGCGGTGGCCGTGATCCTGTACGCGAACCTGGGTCGCATCGAAGCGGGCAGCGGCTGGCGCCACACGCTGGTCGTGGCGGCGCGCACCCAGTACGCCGTCACGGTCGGCCTGGTGCCGCTGACGATGCTGCTGTTCGCGCAGGTGTCGCTGGCCAGCCCGCTGGCGAATGCGGTCGCGATTCCCGTGGTGAGCCTGTTCGTGACGCCGCTCGCGCTGGCCGGCGCGCTGCTGCCGGCGCCGCTGGCCGGCTCGGTGCTGGGACTGGCGCACCTGGCCATCGAGATCCTGGCGCAGGGCCTGGATTGGCTCGCCGCCAGTCCGCTCGCCGTGTTCCACGCGCCCGCGCCCCAGCCCTGGGTCTTCGCACTGGCCCTGTTCGGGACCGCATGGCTGCTGGCGCCACGCGGCTGGCCGCAGCGCTGGGCGGGCCTGGCGGCGTGGGCGCCGATGCTGACCCAGCTGCCGACCGCGCCCGCCGCCGGCAGCTTCACCGTGACGGCCTTCGACGTCGGCCAGGGCATGGCCCTGCTGGTCGAAACGCCGGGCCACCGGCTGCTCTACGACGCCGGTCCCCAGTACGCGCCGGGCGCGGATGCGGCCGGACGCGTCCTGTTGCCTTACCTGCGCGGACGCGGCATCGCAAGGCTGGACGCGCTGGTCGTCTCGCACAGCGACACCGACCATGCCGGCGGCGCGCGCACACTGCTGGGCGGCGTCGCGGTGGAGCAGGTGCATTCCTCGCTCGCGCATGGCCACCCGATCGTGCGCGCGGCGCGCCGGCACAGCCGCTGCAGCGCCGGGCAGAACTGGACCTGGGACGGCGTGCACTTCGAGCTGCTCGGCCCGGCGCCGCAGTCCTACGCCGATCACGACCTGAAGGCGAATGCGCGCAGCTGCGTGCTGCGCGTGAGCGGGGCGGGCAGGGCGATGCTGCTGGCCGCCGACATCGAGGCGGCGCAGGAAGCGCAACTGCTGCGCGAATCTCCGGCGCAGCTGCGCGCCGACGTGCTGCTGGCGCCGCACCACGGCAGCGGCACCTCGTCGACGGCGGCCTTCCTGGCGGCCGTCGACCCAACGGTTGGCATCTTCCAGGTGGGCTACCGCAACCGCTATCGCCACCCCAAGGCCGAGGTCTACGCGCGCTACGGCAGCCTGGGCATCCGCAGGCTGCGCACCGACGAATCGGGCGCGATCACCTTGCACTTCGGCGCGGCGCTGGCGGTGAGTGCCTACCGCGACACGCACCGCCGCTACTGGCAGGGCCGCTAGGCGTTTCCTTCTAAACGCGGCAGGGCGACTTCATTACAATGAGCCCTTGTCAATGAAGCCATTGTGCGTCCATGAGCAAACCTCTGCTGCATTTCTCCCACGGGAACAGCTATCCCGGCGGCACCTATCGCCGCCTGTTCCAGGCCCTCGGCGAACACTACGACGTGCGCGCCCACGATATGTACGGGCACGATCCGCGCTTTCCCGTGGGCGACGGCTGGCATGGGCTGGTCGACGAGCTGATCCACCACCTGGAACGGTACGAACATCCACCGATCCTGGTCGGCCATTCGCTGGGCGGCATGCTGAGCATGATGGCGGCATCGGCGCGGCCCGAGCTGGCGCGCTGCGTCGTCATGCTCGATTCGCCGGTGGTGGCGGGCTGGCGCGCGTTTCTGTGGCGGCTGGTGAAGAAGCGCGGCCTGGGTTCGCGCTTCTCCCCGGCGCGCTTTTCGGAGCGGCGCCGCAACGTCTGGCCGGACCGCGCTGCCGCTTACCAGCATTTCATCTCGAAGCCGATGTTCCAGGCCTGGGCGCCGGGCGCGCTCGACGACTATCTCGAGCATGGCTTGAAACCGCATCCGAAAGGCGTGCAACTGCGCTTCGACCGCGACGTCGAGACCCGGATCTACAACACGCTGCCGCACCACATGGGCGCCATCCTGCGCGAGCCGTATCCGCTGCCGATCGGCTTCATCGCCGGCACCACCTCGGAAGAGCTGCGCCAGGCCGGGCTGGATGCGACCCGCAAGCTGGTCGGCAACAACCTGGTGATGATCGAAGGTGGCCACTTGTACCCGCTGGAAAAGCCCGAGGAGACGGCGCGCCTGACCCACGAGATGATCCAGCGATTGCTGCCGTCGTTACAGACGGTGCCCTCGGTCACCGTTTAGCGTAAAATCGCGAGATTGATTTTTTGGAACGTCGACCATGGCTATCAAGAGCGATAAATGGATCCGCCGCATGGCGGAAGAAACCGGGATGATCGAGCCCTTCGAACCGCGCCAGGTGCGCGAGTCGGACGGCCGCAGGGTGATTTCGTGGGGCACCTCGTCCTACGGCTACGACATCCGCTGCGCCGACGAGTTCAAGGTGTTCACCAACATCAACAGCACCATCGTCGACCCGAAAAACTTCGATTCGAATTCCTTCGTCGACGTGAAAAGCGATGTCTGCATCATCCCGCCGAACTCGTTCGCGCTGGCCCGCACGATCGAGTACTTCCGCATCCCGCGCAACGTGCTGACCGTCTGCCTGGGCAAGTCGACCTATGCGCGCTGCGGCATCATCGTCAACGTCACCCCCTTCGAGCCGGAGTGGGAAGGCTATGTGACCCTGGAGTTTTCGAACACCACCCCGCTGCCGGCCAAGATCTATGCCGGCGAAGGCTGCGCCCAGGTGCTGTTTTTCGAATCCGACGAAGTCTGCGAGACCTCGTACAAGGACCGCGGCGGCAAGTATCAGGGCCAGCACGGCGTCACCCTGCCGAAAACCTGATTCATTTTTGGCCGGCAACCGGTCGAGATCGCATCATGTCGACAGGTGGCCCAGTTTGTCCGGATTGCGGGTCACGTAGATGGCCGTGATCCGGCCGCCGTCGATCTCCACGGAGGTGGCCTGCAGCAGCGCGTCCTGCTCGCGGCTGACTTGCCCCGGCAGGCCGCCGATGCGCGCCGTGCGCAGTACCTCGGCCGACTTCCACCCCGCCTTTTCCGCCAGCGCCGCCAGCAGGCGCGCCACCTTGTCCCTGCCGACGATCGGCTTGAGCGCCGAACCGCGCTTACCGCCGCCGTCGCCGTAGAACACCACGTTATCCGCCAGCAGCTGCTTGAGCTGGGCCAGGTCGCCGCCGCGCGCGGCCGCGAAGAAGGCGCCGGCGATTCGGTCCTGCTCTTCGCGCGGCACCGGAAAGCGCGGGCGCGCATTCTGCACGTGCGCGCGGGCGCGGCTGGCCAGCTGGCGCGCCGCGGCGCTCTCGCGGCCGATCGCTTCGCCCACCTCGTTGAAGTCGAGCTCGAACACGTCGTGCAGCAGGAAGGCGGCGCGCTCCAGCGGTGACAGGCGCTCCATGGCCAGCATCAGGGGCAGGGTGATGTCGTCGCTGTCGTCCTCGGGGTCGATGAAGGGCTCGGGCAGCCAGGGACCGATGTACTGCTCGCGCTTGATGCGGCTGGATTTCAGCACGTCCAGGCACAGGCGGGTGACGGTGCGCACCAGCCAGGCTTCGGGCTCGACGATCTGTGCGCGGTCGGTCTTGTGCCAGCGCAGCCAGGCGTCCTGGACGACGTCTTCGGCTTCGGCGACGGAGCCGAGCATGCGGTAGGCGATGCGCTGCAGGCGCGCGCGGCGGGTGGTGAAGAAGAGGGTGGGGTCCATGGCGCTATAGTGTAGCGCTGTGGGGGGAGCTTCGCTGAAGGGCTGGCGGGAGGGAAGAAAATTGGGTGCCCGCCTGCGCGGGAACGACGGTTTTCAGGCAGGGGGCATTAACGAGGATTCGTCGTTGCCCGCTCCATCAACACGTCGTTCCCGCGAAGGCGGGAACCCAAGTTTTGTATGCCTACTACTTACGCATCCTGCTTCACGCAATCCACGAAATACCCGCGCTTGCCATCCACTTCGCGTTTCACGAGACCATGGACGTCCGTCTCGAACCCCGGGAAGCGTTCGTTGAAGTCGCGCGCGAAGCGCAGGTAGTCGACGATGGTCTTGTTGAAGCGCTCGCCCGGGATCAGCAGCGGAATGCCCGGCGGGTAAGGCGTCAGCAGGATCGCGGTGATGCGGCCTTCCAGGTCGTCGATCGCCACGCGCTCGATCTGGCGGTGCGCCATTTTCGCGAACGCGTCCGACGGCTTCATGGCGGGCACCATGTCCGACAGGTACATCTCGGTGGTCAGGCGCGCCACGTCGTACTGCTTGTAGAACTGGTGGATCTCGGTGCACAGGTCGCGCAGGCCGCGGTTTTCGTAGCGCGGGTTGGCTGCGGCGAACTGCGGCATCACGCGCCACATCTGGGCGTTGCGGTCGTAGTCGTCCTTGAACTGCTGCAGCGCGGTCACCAGGGTGTTCCAGCGGCCCTTGGTGATGCCGATCGTGAACATGATGAAGAACGAGTACAGGCCGCACTTCTCGATGATCACGCCGTGCTCGGCCAGGTACTTGGTCACGATCGAGGCCGGGATGCCGGTTTCGCCGAACTGGCCGTCCAGCGACAGGCCCGGGGTCACGATGGTCGACTTGATCGGGTCGAGCATGTTGAAGCCCGGCGCCAGCTTGCCGAAGCCGTGCCAGTCGTCCTCGGCGTGGATCATCCAGTCCTGTTGTTCGCCGATGCCTTCTTCCGACTGCACGTCCGGGCCCCAGACCTTGAACCACCAGTCGTCGCCGAACTCGGCGTCGACCTTCTTCATGGCGCGGCGGAAGTCCAGCGCTTCCAGGATCGATTCCTCGACCAGGGCGGTGCCGCCCGGCGCTTCCATCATGGCCGCGGCCACGTCGCAGGAGGCGATGATCGAGTACTGGGGCGAAGTCGAGGTGTGCATCAGGTAGGCCTCGTTGAAGGCGTCCTGGTCGAGCTTGACGGTTTCCGATTCGCGCACCAGGACCTGCGAGGCCTGCGACAGGCCGGCCAGCAGCTTGTGCGTCGACTGGGTCGAGAAGATCATCGACTGCTTGGCGCGCGGACGGCCTTCGCCGATCGCGTGCATGTTCTTGTAGAAGCTGTGGAAGGCGGCGTGCGGCAGCCAGGCTTCGTCGAAGTGCAGGGTGTCGATTTTCCCGTCCAGCATTTCGCGCAGGGTCTCGACGTTGTACACCACGCCGTCGTAGGTCGACTGGGTGATGGTCAGGATGCGCGGCTTCTTGTTGACGGCGTCGCGCGCGAACGGGTTGGCTTCGATCTTGCGGGCGATCGACTCCGGGGTGAACTCTTCCAGCGGAATCGGGCCGATGATGCCCAGGTTGTTCCGGGTCGGCATCAGGAATACGGGGATCGCGCCGCACATGATGATCGAGTGCAGGATCGACTTGTGGCAGTTACGGTCGACCACCACGATGTCGCCCGGCGCGACCGTGCTGTGCCAGACCATCTTGTTCGAGGTCGAGGTGCCGTTGGTCACGAAGTAGCAGTGGTCGGCATTGTAGATGCGCGCGGCGTTGCGCTCGGACTTGGCCACCGGGCCGGTATGATCCAGCAGCTGGCCGAGTTCCTCGACCGCGTTGCAGACATCGGCGCGCAGCATGTTCTCGCCAAAGAACTGGTGGAACATCTGGCCGACCGGGCTCTTCAAAAAGGCGACGCCGCCCGAGTGGCCCGGGCAGTGCCAGGAGTAGGAACCGTCGTAGGCGTAGTTGACCAGCGCGCGGAAGAAAGGTGGCGCCAGCGAATCGAGGTAGGCCTTGGCTTCGCGGATGATGTGGCGCGCGACGAATTCCGGGGTGTCCTCGAACATGTGGATGAAGCCGTGCAGCTCCTTCAGGATGTCGTTCGGGATGTGGCGGCTGGTGCGGGTCTCGCCGTAGATGTAGATCGGGATGTCGGCGTTCTTGTGGCGGATCTCCTGCACGAAGGCGCGCAGGCGGGTCAAGGCAAAATCGGTTTCCTCGTGCGAGCCGCCGCCGAATTCCTCGTCGTCGATCGACAGCACGAAGGCGGAAGCGCGCGACTGCTGCTGGGCGAACTGGGACAGGTCGCCGTAGCTGGTCAGGCCGACGACTTCCATCCCTTCCTGCTCCATGGCGGCAGCGAGTGCGCGGATGCCGAGGCCGGAGGTGTTCTCGGAACGGAAGTCCTCGTCGATGATGATGATGGGGAAACGAAATTTCATGGACAGCTCCAAAGCGAAGCGCCGTGGTAGCGGCAGTCCTGTCAAGACTCACCGCCGGCCACGGCACCGGGGAAAAGAGGAAACGGATTTTCGCAGAAATTACGCGCGCCGGTGCAATTTTTTTTGCGATTCTAGACACGAAGCCTAACCAGTGCGCGCAATGTTTGGCGCACTCTAGCTCACCAGCCGGCGCCCGACCCGGCGGAAGCCTTCCGTCAGTGCCGCCGCGCCGACCGCAGCCATCAAGGGACCGGCCGTGAACGGCAGCGGATCGGCCTGGATCGCGGCGAAGAAGGCCAGGGTCACGCCGAAGGCGGCGACGGCGCTGGTCAGGGTCAGCAGCCAGGTGCGGCGCGACAGCAGGGTGATGGCGGCCAGCGAGATCGCGATCTGCTGGGCCACCGACGCCGCGGCCCACTGGCGGTGGCGGCGCAGCTCTTTCTCGGACAGGGTGTTCCACTCGGCGGACAGTGCCTCGTAGCGCTCCGCTTCCTTGCGGATCGCATCCTTCTCGACGCCGTAGCGGCGCATCTCCTCGCGGTAGTGTTCCTGGTCCACGCCGGGCAGGCCGGCCGCCAGCTCGGCCAGGTTCTGGCGGCTCGACTTGGCCTGGTAGTGGCCCCAGGAATTGGCGGCGCTGGTCTTTTCGATCGCGGCATTGCTCTTGTACAGGGCCGCATTGTTGTGCGAGGCGCTGCCGATGAAGCCGAACATGGTGCCGAGCGTGGCCAGGATGGCGATCAAGACCGCGACCTTGCCTGCGAAGCCGTCGCCGCCCCGCGTGCCGGGGGTACGAATTGCCTGGTCCGTCATGTGTTCAGCTCTCCTTGCGGGTATAGGTAACGTAGGCGTAGCCAAAGCCGTTCGCCTCGGAATAATGGGATTCGCGCGCCGTTTCCTGCCACAGGGACGGGTCGATCGGCGGAAAGAAGGTGTCGCAGGGGAAGACGTGGTCGATCTCGGTAACGATCAGGCAGTCGGCCAGGTCGATCGCATCGTTGAAGACCTGGGCGCCGCCGATGATGCTGGCGGGTTCCCCGCCCAGCAGGGTCAGCGCATCCGGCAGCGAGGCGGCGGTCTCCACGCCGGCATGCGACCAATCCGGATTGCGGGTGACCACGATGTTGCGGCGCCCGGGCAGCGCCCGGCCGATCGAATCGAAGGTCTTGCGCCCCATGACGATCGGTTTGCCGAGGGTGACGCGCTTGAAGTGGGCCAGGTCTTCCGGCAGGTGCCAGGGCAGGCGGTTGTCGACGCCGATGCCGCGCCGGGCATCGATCGCCACCACGAGGGTCAAGCGCGGCGTCGATGGCGCGGTCACGCAGCCACCTGCAGGCATCGACAATGGGTGACCGTGGCGCGCATCGTTGTAACCGTCCTCATGTAATTCCAGGTATAAATTGTTGTCGTTTTGAAAGCGGACTGTCAAGCAATATGCACTGCCATGAGGCGTGGATCAGACAGCCACCGGCGCCCGGATTGCCGGGTCCGGGTCATAGCCTTCGACCGCGAAGTCGTCGTAGCGGTAGTCGAACAGCGAATCCGGCTTGCGGCGGATACACAGGCGCGGCAGCTCCTTCGGCGTACGCGACAGCTGCAGGTCGACCTGTTCCAGGTGGTTGCTGTACAGGTGGCAGTCGCCGCCGGTCCAGATGAACTCACCGACTTCGAGACCGGCCTGCTGGGCCATCATGTGGGTCAGCATGGCGTAGGAGGCGATGTTGAAGGGTACGCCCAGGAAGATGTCGGCGCTGCGCTGGTAGAGCTGGCAGGACAGCTTGCCGTCGGCCACGTAGAACTGGAAAAAGGCGTGGCAGGGCGGCAGCTTCATGTTCGGGATGTCGGCCACGTTCCAGCTTGATACGATCATCCGGCGCGAGTCCGGGGTGCTGCGGATCTGCTCCAGCACCTGCGAAATCTGGTCGACGTGGCCGCCGTCCGGCAGCGGCCAGCTGCGCCACTGGTAACCGTAGATCGGACCGAGGTTGCCGTTCTCGTCGGCCCATTCGTCCCAGATCGTCACCCCGTTTTCCTTCAGGTAGGCGATGTTGGTCGAGCCCTGCAGGAACCAGATCAGCTCATGGATGATCGACTTGAGGTGGACCTTCTTGGTCGTCAGCAGCGGAAAGCCCTGCCGCAGGTCGAAACGCATCTGGTAACCGAAGACCGACAGGGTGCCGGTGCCGGTGCGGTCGGTCTTGACCGCGCCATGTTCTTTCACATGGCGCATAAACTCGAGATATTGGCGCATTCGGTATGCCTATGGGTGACAGCCCGATATTGTAACCGAGAGCGCTTCGGCTCGTGTCAATACGCCACCATCGCCTGGCGAGCGGTTTCAGTCGCCGGCTGGCGCGCCCAAGGGGAAGTAGTGGCGGAAGCGCCGCGCCTCGCTGACTGCGCGGGCAAACGAGGGACGCGCCAGCAGGCGCGCGCGGTAGGCGGCGACGTGCGGGTAGTCGGCGCCGATCGGGTGGGTCCAGTCCGCGTAGAACAGCGAGGGTGCGGCGGCGCAGTCGGCCAGGCTGAAGCGCTCGCCCGCGGCCCAGGTGCGCTCGCCCAGTTCGCCCTCGAGCCAGGCGTAGGCCCGTTCCAGGCGTTCGCGCGCGGCGGCGACGGCTTCTTCCCGCTTCACCGGATCGCCGCTCAAGGCGCCCGCCACCGCGGCCTGCACCGGCTCCATCACGTGCAGGTCGAAGAAGCGGTCGAGAAAGCGCACGCCCAGCGCTTCCATTGGATCGTCGGGCAGAAGGCGTACCGGGCCCGGGTGGGTCAGGTGCAGGTATTCGATGATGATGCTGGTCTCGACCACGTTGCGCTCGCCGTCCACCAGCAGCGGGAACTTGCGCAGCGGCCAGCGGCGCAGCCATTCGGGGCCGTGCTGGGGCGTTTCCGGATCGAGCGAGCGGAAGTCGACCGCGAGGTCGTTCTCGTAGAGGGCGATCAGCGCCTTCTGGGTATAGGACGAAAACGGATGGCCGTAGAGGACGAGCGGCATGGTGCGGACCTTTCTGATGAGGGTGCGTGCTACTCTAGCACCGTTCAGTTGGCGAACTCCAGATGCACGCCCTGCAGCATGAACCCGAGCGCGCGGGTGTCGGTCTCCGATGCCGGTTGCGGCGCCTTCGTGTGCTCGAACGTCAGTTCCACCACCCCTGCGCTCGCCAGCGCCGCAGGTATCGCTAAAGGCGCCTGGCCCAGCGCCACCGTGCCGAGATCCACGCCATTGAGCTGCACGCGCGAGCGGCGCACGCCGTAGTTGTAGTAGCCGACCAGGCCGATGCGCACGGCGCGGCGGCCCGCGGGCAGGGCGATGCGCAGGCTGGCGCGCGGCCCGTCGTTCCACACCGACGGACCCTGGACCACGGACCAGCCGGCGCCCAGGATGTCCGGCTGCACCGGAATGCGCAGGACGGGCGCGGGCCCCGGGTCGCAGCGCAGCGGCGCATCGTAGTAGCGCCAGCCCGAGGCCAGGGTCACCACATGCGCGCTCGCCAGGTGGGTGCCGGGCGCGCACAGGCCGCCGTCGGCCTCGCTGTTCGACCAGAAGCGCATCAGCTTGTTAGGGCCGGGGGGCGCATGGTGGACCACCACCTGGTCGTGTGTGGCCCAGTCTTCGCGCTTGCGTTCGCGTTCCAGGAAGATCTCCGGGTCCGGATGGTAGGCGCGCGGCGCATGGTCGAGCACCCAGGCCGCCAGGCGCGCATGCGCGGTGGGCGCGCGCCGGCTCGGCAGCGCGTTCCAGGCGGCGAGCGCCTGCAGCAGCAGGCCCAGGCCAAGCGCCAGCCAGCGGCTGCGCGCATCCAGCCGCACGAGACACGCCAGGCACACCGCCAGCAGCGGCATCGAGGTCCAGTAGGCATAGCGCGCCACCACCACGGCGCCGCTGCTCCAGTTGGTGGCGGCCAGGGTCGGCAAGGCCAGGCCGAGGGTGAGCAGCAGGGCGATCGCCAGGTGCAGCAGCCACGCGCGGCGCTCGAACCGAGGGGCGCGCAGCAGCACGATCGCGACGCAGGACAGCAGGGCCGGGAAGCCGGCCACCTGGCCCTGGTTCAGGTCGAACAGAAACGAAAACAGGCGCTCCGGCCGCACCAGGCCGATGTCGGTGTAGTAGCGGCTGATGATGCTCGGCATGCCGAACAGGCGCAGGTTTTCCAGGTAGGGCAGGACCGCGCCCGCGATCCCGGCCAGGAGCAGGAGCAGGGCGCGCAGCGGACGCGCGGGCGGCGCGGGGAACAGGCTGCTCGTGGGCAGCCGGCGGTACAGCAAGGCATACGCCGCGGCGGCTGGAACCAGGCCGGCGATCGAGGGGTTCTGGGTCGCGCCCAGGCCGGCCAGCGCCACCGCCAGCGCCAGGTCGCGCCGCAGCGCCGCCAGCACGGACAGCAGCACGCAGCAGCCGGCCATCACTTCCGGCCCGCTCCAGGCGCTGTAGAAGACGGGGCCCATCAGAACCAGCAGGCCCAGTTCCGGCAGCCCGGCACCCGGCAGCCAGGCCTTGGTGCGCCAGGCGCTCACGGCCACGATGGTCAGGTTGAGCAGCGCCAGCGCCATGAAGGGATTCTGGCCCAGCAGAGTCGCGCAGAGGTAGAAAGGCGCCGCCAGCAGCGAATACATCCAGAAGTGGATCGCGCGCACGCTGCCGTCCCGAGCGAGGGCGAAGCCGTGCACGATCGCGCCTTCGCGCTCGATGCGGTCGATGGCATCGAGCAGCATCGGCGGATGCAGCCCGGCGCGCGCCAGCGCCTTCGGCGGCATCGCGTTGAGGTCGGCGACGTCGTTGCGGCGCAGTTCCGTCGAGCCGTGCGCCACCAGGCCTTGCGCCATCGCCAGGTATTCCATGCCGTCGCCGATCAGACGCGCCTTGGCCAGGCAAAACAGTGCGAACAGCAGGCACAGGCCGGCGACGGCGGCGCGCTGGAGCAGGGCGAAGGCGGAGCGTGGCATACGGAGGCGACGAGTCGAAACCCGGAATTCTACCAAGGCTGGCCCGGCCGCCCGTCAAGCTGCGCAAGTGGGTTAAGATGCGGGTTTCATCCGCTCCCTGCACGATGACACCCTTCCGCCGTCTTTCGCTCGCCGTCCTGCTCGCACTCGCCGTTCCGGCCGCCAGCGCTGCCACCACCTGCGAAGACGCTTGCAAGCGCCTGATTGGCGAAGCCCATGCGCTGTCCGCCCAGGGCAAGCACCGGGAGGCGCTGGCGAAGTACGAGGAAGCGTCGCGCGCCGCGCCGCAATCGTCGATACCGCCCGCCCTGGCGGCAGGCGTGGTGGTCAATCTGGCGGAATCCGCGGCGCCTGAACAGCGCGGCACCCTGCGCGAGCTGGCGCGCAAGCTTGCCGGGCGCGCACTCGGCCTGGCATCGGACGACCCCGTCGCGCTCGAGGTCGTGCGTCTGCTCGACCAGGATGCCCCGTCGCCGCTGCGCAACCCGAACCCGGCGGCGAGCAGGCTGATGGCGGAAGCGGAGGCCCATTTCGCCAGGCGCGATTTCCAGGCGGCCATCCCTAAGTACGAAGCGGCGATGCAGGCCGATCCGGCGTATTCCGGCGCTGTGGTGGGCGCAGGCGACTGCTATTTCCTGTTGCAGGACTGGGTCAGGGCGGAAGCCCTGTTCCGGCGCGCGGTCGAGATCGAGCCGCGCAATGCGCAGGCCTGGCGCTTCCTGGCCGACACGTATATGCGTCAGGGGAAAGTGCGCGAAACGGAGAGCGCGCTGCTGTCCGCGATCGCGGCCAATCCGGGCATGGGCCAGGGCTGGCGCCAGCTGGCCGACATCCGCGCCGCGATGCGCATGCCGCTCGCGCCGCTGGCGCTGCGCCGCGGGGTGCGGGCCGTGCGCGCGAATGACGGCAAGTACACGCTCGAAGTCGACGAGGCGGACACGCAGGCCGGTACGCTTGACGCGGCCTTCCGCCTGTCGCTGGGGCTGGGAGAAGTGCAGGCACGCCAGAAGGACAGCGCCGCGACCGCCTCGAGTTTCGAGATCGAGCTGGCGGCCTGGCGTACGGCGCTCAAGATCGCGGACGAGCTCAAGGCGAAGGACGGCAAGGCCCTGAGTGACCCGGCGCTGCTGCGCATGCAGGCGTTCGCGCAGGACGGCCAGCTGGAGCCGGCGATCCTGCTGCTCCTCTATCGCGAATCCTACCGGCCCGCGCTGGAAGCCTGGATCGCGGCCAATCCGGGCGGCGTCAAGGCCTTCATCGACCGCTACGGCGTCCGGCCTTGAGGTGCGGACATGCGCCGCTATCCGCACACGCCCGACGGCCGCTACTTCGTGGTCGCCGGCCGCCTCTGGCGCACCAGTAATCCGGCATTGGCGCCGGAGCGGCGCCAGGCGCTGGTCGATGCGTTGATGGACGCGCGCCGCGCCGTCGGCCAGGCCAAGCGCGCAGGCGACGACGAGGCCGAACGGCGCGCTCGCGCCGCGGTGGACGCCGCCAAACGGGCGCTGGGCGAACGCGGCCCGGTGTGGTGGCTCGATGGCGCGCCCGACTACAACCGGCGCATGGTGGCCAACACGCCGTATGCCGACTGGTATGCGGCGCTGGCGCCGGCGGATCGCGCCTAGGCCGCCAGCTCGCGCGCGAACAGCGCCAGCGCCTCGCGCACCTTCTCGTCCGGGGCGTTCAGCAGGTTATCGCCGACGTACAGCTCGAAGGAGCTTGTGCCGGGCAGGGCGGCGCTGGCGATGCGGTTGAACATCCAGATGCCGTGTTCCTCGGCCAGCTTCCGCCTGATCGCCAGCGCGCGCGCGGGCGACACCGGCAAGTGCAGGTGCAGCATGTTGGCCTGGGGCGCGCTTGGGTTGACGCGGATGATCGGGTGCGCCGCCAGCGCTCCGTACAGGAAGCGGGTGCGCTCGAAACAGGCCGGCATCGCCGCCAGGCGCCCGTCGAACTGCATCGCCGCCGCCACGACATAGGGCGAACGGTGGATCACGTTGTCGCCTTCGCGCCGGAACCATTCGGCGGCGCGCTCGACGAATTCGCGCGTGCCGAGCAGCATGGCCCCGCCCAGGCCCCCGATGCCCTTGTACAGCGAGACGTAGACCGAATCGAAGCCGGCCGCGATCTCGTGCAGCGGCTTGCCATAGCCGGCGGCGGCCTCCCACAGGCGCGCCCCGTCCATGTGCAGATGGGCGCCGCGGGCGCGCGCATGGACCTTGATCGCTTCCAGTTCCTCCCAGGGCGGGAGCTGGCCGCCGATCTCGCGCAGCGGCAGCTCCATGCCGATCGCGCCCAGGCGGTCGGGAATGGCGGCCAGGTCGGATACCAGCCAGGGGCGGTAGCGATCGCCCGCCTGCAGCGCCTTGAAGTGGCCCAGCAGCTGGTAGTTGGAACGTTCGTGGACAAAAATGTGCGAGGTCGGATGCAGGGCCACCAGGTCGTGTGCGCGGTCCTGGCATGCCAGGCGCAGGGCGGTCACCTGGGCCATGGTGCCGCTGATGCAGAACACCGCCGCCTCCATGCCGAGCAGGCGCGCGACCTTGGCCTCGAATTCCTGGATCAGGGCGCCGCTGCCGTAGATGTCGTGCTCGACGCCCTTGGCTTCGCTCCACGCGGCCATGGCGGCGAACAGTTCGGCCGGGGGCCTGGCGCGGTGGCCGGGGAAGACGGTATGGCAGCGTCGGATCAGTTCGGCGTCGGTCAATTCGGGCTCCAAGTGAATGGTTGCCACTTTACACTGCCGGCGCGGGCGGGGGAAGGTCACCTTGATCCCGCACCATGCCGCGGTCCAGCTCGCGGGAACTTCGCCTAAAGCTGGGCGGTCTACTCATGTGTACACGTGGTCCCGCTGCCGGCTCCCGTCGTCGTCCATGAATTGAACGCACATGAAACTCTCGATTATTGGCACAGGGTATGTCGGACTCGTCTCAGGCGCCTGCTTTGCCGATGTGGGCAATACGGTCTTTTGCGTCGATGCAGACGAACGCAAGATCGACATGCTGGGTGCGGGCCGGTTGCCGATCTTCGAACCCGGGCTCGCGTCCCTGGTCGCCCATAACCGGGCAGCCGGCAGGCTGCGGTTTACCGCCAGCCTGGATGAAGCACTTGCGCACGCCGAGCTGATTTTCCTGTGCGTGGGCACACCGCCGGATGAAGACGGCAGGGCCGACCTGACCCAGTTTCTCTCCGCCGTGCGCGGCATCGGCCGACGGATGCGCGGGCCGGCGATCCTCGTCAACAAATCGACGGTCCCGGTAGGGACGGCCGACCGGGTGAAACGCCTTGTCCAGGAGCAGCTCGCGGCGCGCGGCGCCGCCATCGATTTTTCGGTCGTCAGCAATCCCGAATTCCTCAAGGAGGGCGCAGCGGTCGCCGACTTCATGCGTCCCGACCGGATCATCGTCGGCAGCGACGATCCCCGCGCCACGAACATCATGCGCCGCCTGTACGCGCCGTTCAGCCGCAATCACGAAAAACTGGTCGAGATGGATGTGCGCAGCGCCGAGCTGACGAAATACGGTGCGAACGCGATGTTGGCGACACGCATCAGTTTCATGAATGAACTGGCCATGCTGGCCGAGCCCCTGGGCGCCGATATCGAGCAGGTGCGGCGCGGGATCGGCGCCGATTCGCGCATCGGGCCGGATTTCCTGTATGCCGGCATCGGATACGGCGGGTCGTGCTTCCCGAAGGATGTCCGGGCACTCCTGCGAACGGCGGCCGACCACGGGCGGCCGCTGCGGATCCTGGATGCCATCGACGCCGTGAACGCCGAACAACCGACGGTCCTGTTCAAGAAGATCGCAGGCTTTTACGGGGGCGCCGGCAAGCTGGAGGGAAAGACCGTTGCCCTTTGGGGCCTGGCGTTCAAGCCGAATACGAACGACATGCGCGAAGCGCCCAGTCTCGCGCTGATACGGGAGCTGTTTGCGGCAAACTGCCGCGTGCAGGCCTACGATCCCGTCGCCGCGGAAGGGGCAAGGCAGGTCCTGGTGGAGCAGCATGGCGAAGCACGCTGCCGGCAACTCCTCGGCACGGCCGAATCGGCGGCGGCGGCCGTCGAGGGCGCCGACGTGCTGGCCATTGCCACCGAGTGGAAAGAGTTTCGCTCGCCCGATTTCGGCTTCCTGGCCCGCGCCTTGCGTGACAGAGCCATTTTTGACGGCAGAAACATGTACGAGCCCGAGTCGGAGCTGCCGTTCGGGCTGGCCTATCACGGCATCGGCAGGCGCGTGCCGGTGGGACGGCAATGATCCTTGCCGGTCAACCCGTCCTGGTCACCGGCGCCGCCGGTTGGCCGATGCAGCCCGGCGACGTGCCGCTGACCTATGCCGACACCAGCAAATTGCAGGAATGGGTCGGGTTCGCGCCGGCGACGCCGCTCCGCGAGGGGCTGGGCCGCTTCGGCGAGTGGCTGCTCCACTGGATGGCGCACAAACAGAATGCCTAGCCATGCGTGATGACGGGACGGCGACGGCAAGCGAACACCAGGCCGAACACAAGGCCGGCACGCGCTTTCTGTTGGCGCTCGCGGGCTATTTCCTGCTGCAGGTCGTGCTGCGGGCAAGCTCGCCTGCCGTGCTCAAGCTGGACGAAGCGGAAGCTGTCCTGGCCTTTCAACATTTGCGCTTGGGCTATGGCAGCCAGCCGCCGCTCTACTTCTGGCTGCAATGGCCGCTGTTCTCCCTGTTCGGCGTCAATCTCCTGGTCCTGTCGGTGCAAAAGAACCTGCTCCTGTTCGGCACCTATCTCGGGGTGTTCTGTGCGGCCAGGCCGCTCGTCGGCGTCCACGGCGCCATCACTGCCGCCGCCTCGCTCGTCCTGCTTCCGCCGATCGGGTGGGAGGCGCAGCTCGACCAGACGCACTCGGTGCTGGCGACCTGCATGGCCGCACTCGCGCTGTGGTGTTATGTCGGCCTGCTGAAGCACGGAGGCGTCCTGCGCTATGCGCTGTTCGGCCTCCTGATCGGGCTTGGATTGCAGTCCAAATATAACTTCGCGGTATTTGCGCTTGCCCTCATGGCAGGCAGTCTCGTGGTTCCCGAGCACCGGCGGGCAGTATGGAACCGCAAGGCATGGATCGCGCTTGCGGTCTTGATGCTGTCCCTGGCGCCGCACGGGCTATGGCTGGTCGACCACCTCGAGCTTGCAACCCGCGCCACGCGGGCGAAAATGCTGGGCGATGCGGCGGGCCATGCCGGCAATGTGGCGCGTGGCGTCTCCCGCCTGGCCGGCGCCATCTTCCTGTTCGCCACGCCGCTCTGGATCGTGTACGGATGGATCGGGTGGCGCCATCGGGAGGGGGCGCGCCTCAGGCTGGACCAACCCCATGCCAGGTTCTTTCTCTGGTTTTTCGTAGCGCCGTTTGCATGCATCGCGGCGCTGGTCCTCGCCGGCGCGCTCGCCAGCATGAAGCCGCGCTGGCTGCAGCCGGTGCTGTTCCCCTTGCCGCTTGCCTTCCTGGCGATCTTCCCGGCGTTGGCCCGGCGCGCGGTATGCCGCAGCGTGTTGTGGGTCGCGGCCGCCTTCGCCATCGTCATCCCGGCAGGCCTGTCGGCGCGCGCCTATCTGGGCGAGGACACGCGCGCACCATTCGCCGAACTCTCGGCGCAGCTGATGCAGCGGTTTCCGCAGGCGCAAGCCCTGGTGGCGGATCGGCTGACCGATGCCGGCAACCTGTACCTGCATAACCCGGCGTGGAGGGTTTTCCATCTACCCGAGGTGGTGCGGGCACGGCCTGTAATCCGTGGAGACGTCCTCCTGATCCACGCCGGCGAGGATCCAGGTCGCACAAGCGCAGGGCTGCAGGCGTTCTTGCACGCTTACCGGTCCGGCGTGCTGCGCCGGCGTGGGCGGTTCGAGGTCGGCAAGCGGCAGGATTCGCAAGGCGCGATCAGGGTCGAGTATGCGCTTGTCTCGGTAAAGGAAGAGTAAATGCAGCTGTCGGTCGTCATTCCAGTGATGAATGAAGAGGGCAACATTCAACCCCTGATTGCCTCGCTTGCGGAAGCGCTTGCCGGGATAGAACACGAAGTCATCTTTGTCGACGACGGTTCCCGCGATGGCACCGTCGCGGAAATCGAGCGCTTTGCCCGGCCACATACCCGGATCCTGGTATTGAATCGTAACTATGGCCAGACCACCGCGATGGCGGCAGGCATCGATGCCGCGCATGGCGCACTGATTGTCATGCTCGATGGCGATATGCAAAATGACCCGCGCGACATTCCGCTCCTGATCGAGCGGATGCGGGAAGGCGACTGGGACGTCGTAGCGGGCATCCGCGCCAGGCGCCAGGACGGCTTCCTGCTGCGCAGGCTCCCGAGCAAGCTCGCCAATTGGCTGATCCGGGGAGCGACCAAAGTCCATATCAGCGACTACGGCTGCACGCTGAAGCTGTTCAAGAGCGGCGTCGCCAAGAACCTTGGACTGTATGGCGAACTGCACCGCTATATTCCCGTCCTGGCCAGCATGCACGGCGCGCGCATGACGGAGATGCCGGTGCGGCACCATGCGCGTCACGCGGGGGTGTCGAAATACGGCATCGATCGCACCTTGAGGGTCGCCAGCGATCTGATGTTGATGGTCTTCGTTCGCAAATACGGACAGCGTCCGATGCACCTGTTCGGGACGGTAGGGATCGTCTCCCTGTGCGTGGGCTGCGCGCTGAACGCCTATGTCCTGTTCGACAAGCTCATGGGTGCACAAATCGCCGGGCGGCCCTTGCTGTTTCTTGGACTGCTGCTGACGGTGACCGGCATCCAGCTGGTGACCACCGGCTTCGTCGCGGACCTCATCATGAGGACGTACTACGAGTCCCAGGACAAGAAGCCCTACCACATCAAGCGGGATGTCGGTGTCTAGGCGCGTCGGCTGGCATCCGAAAGTCGCACTGCAGCTTGCGGTGTCGGGCTGCCTGATGGCGTTGGTCTTCCTGAACCTCGACATCAGCCGGATTGCAAGGCTGGCGGTGCGCCCGGAACAGGCCCCGATCCTGGTCGCGGCCTTGATCGCCTTCAATGCATCGAAGATCCTGGGCGCCCTGCGGCTGAATATCTACCAGCGCCATGCGGCAATTTATCTCGGCGAGAGAGAAAACCTGCGCTTGTATTATGCGGGCATGTTCCTGAACCTGTGTCTGCCGGGCGGCATCGGCGGCGATGGCTACAAGGTGCTGGTGCTGCACCGCAGCCATTGCGTACCGATGCGAACGGTCGTCGGTATCCTGCTGGCGGACCGTCTGAGCGGCATGCTGACCCTGGTGGTCATCCTGTGCATGCTGGCGCCGGTGCTGCCGCCGATGTCCGCCATTCTCTGGGGGCCATCCACCGTCTTCCTGTGCGCGCTTGCATCGCTTGCCGCCATGATCGCGGTGTTCGTGCTGGCCCATCGCCGGATGACGGCGTTTGCCATGCCGCAGCTTGCCAAGGTCTTCGCGCTCGGGCTGGCGGTGCAGTTCCTGCAACTGGCATGCATGGCGATGCTGCTTTCCTATCTGGGTGCACCCAGGGGCAGCTATCTTGCCTACCTCGCCATCTTCCTGGTGTCGTCCGTTGCCGCCGTGCTGCCGTTTAGCGTCGGCGGACTCGGCGTGCGCGAAGCGACGTTCTTGCTTGGCGTCGAACTGTTCCGCCTGGACCCGGCCTACGGTGTGCTTGCGTCCAGTTGCTTCTTTTTGATCACGGCCCTGTCATCCATGATCGGTTCGCTGTTTCTCGGCCATTTTTCGCTTCGATCGGCGTCAACGCAGGAGATGCACTGAGCCGGACGTCATCGAGCGATCCGGCTCGCAACTATTCTGCGGGTGACACAAAGCGATGAGGCCGCGTGGACGACCCGCCTCCACCCTCATGAAGCGCGCGCTTCCTGGACCGAATGGGCCTGGAACTGCAGCGCCGCCAGGTTGGCGTACACCCCGCCCTGGGCCACCAGCGAGGCGTGGGTGCCGGATTCCACCACGCGGCCTTCGTCCAGCACGATGATGCGGTCGGCCCGCTGCACGGTGGCGAGGCGGTGGGCGATGATGATGGTGGTGCGTCCGACCATGGCCGCTTCCAGCGCGCGCTGCACCAGGCGCTCGGATTCGGCGTCGAGGGCGCTGGTGGCCTCGTCCAGCAGCAACAGCGGCGGGTTCTTGAGCAGCGCGCGCGCGATCGCGATGCGCTGGCGCTGGCCGCCCGACAGGCGCACTCCGCGCTCGCCCAGGAAGGAGCCGTAGCCCTCCGGCAGGCGCTCGATGAATTCGTGCGCCGCCGCCATGCGCGCGGCCTGGAACACTTCCTCGTCGCTCGCGTCCGGGCGGCCGTAGCGGATGTTCTCCAGCGCGCTGCTGGAAAAGATCACGGTGTCCTGGGGCACGATGCCGATCGCGTCGCGCAAGGTGTGCAGGGCCAGGTCGCGGATGTCGATGCCGTCCAGGAGGATGCTGCCGGCCTGCGGATCGTAGAAGCGCAGCAGCAGCTGGAACAGGGTGGTCTTGCCGGCGCCCGAGGGCCCGACCAGGGCCACGGTCTCGCCGGCGGCGATGTCGAGCGCTAGGTGCGACAGGGCGGCGGTGTCCAGGCGCGACGGGTAGCTGAAGCTGACGTCGTCCAGGGTGACGCGGGCGCCGTTGGCAAGCCGCGGCGGCAGGGCTTGCGGGTGCGCCGGGTCCTGGATGTCGGCGTGCGCGCCCAACAGTTCCAGCAGGCGCTCGGTGGCGCCGGCGGCGCGCTGCGCTTCGCCCATCACTTCGGACAGCGCGCCGATCGAGCCTGCCACGATCGAGGCGTAAAGGATGAACTGGCCCAGGTCGCCGCCTGTCATCGCGCCTTCGAGCACCGCGTGGGCCCCCAGCCAGAGCACGAACACGATGGCGCCGAACACCAGCAGGATGGCCAGCAGGGTGAGCGTGGCGCGTGCGCGGATGCGCCGCATCGCGGTCTGGAAGGCGCCTTCCACCACGTGGCCGAAGCGGCCGGCCTCGATCTTCTCGTGGGTGAAGGCCTGCACCGTGGGCATGGCGTTCAGGATTTCGCCGGCCAGGGCCGAGGCGTCCGCGATGCGGTCCTGCGAATCGCGCGAGAGCTTGCGCACCCGGCGTCCGAACAGCACGATCGGCAGCACCACCAGCACCAGGAGGCCCAGGATGATCGCGGTGAGCTTGGGGCTGGTCACGAACAACATCACCAGGCCGCCTGCGAACAGCAGCGTGTTGCGCAGCGCGAGCGAGATGCTGGTGCCGACCACGGTCTGGATCAGGGTGGTGTCGGTGGTCAGGCGCGACAGCACTTCGCCGGTGCGCGTGGTTTCGAAGAATTCCGGGCTCTGGTGCACCACGTGGCGGTAGACGGCGGCGCGGATGTCGGCGGTGACGCGCTCGCCCAGCCAGGACACCATGTAGAAGCGCGCGGCGGTGGCCACCGCCAGCACCGAGGCCACGCCGAACAGGGCCAGAAAGACCGCGTTCACATGCGCGATGCTCTGGCCACCCGCGCCGGTGCCGAAGCCGTGGTCGATCATCTGCTTGAAGGCGGCGGGGATCGCCAGGGTGGCGCCGGCGGCGAACAGCAGCGCGATGCCGGCCAGGACGAACTGGCGGCGGTAGGGACGCAGGAAGGGAAACAGGCCCTTGAATGCGGCCAGGCTGCCTTTGCGGGAAGTGTCGGCGTTGTTGCCGACAGTGTTGGCGGTACTACCGGTGGTGCTGGATGTCATCGTCTCGGTTCGTGTTCTACTGCGTATTCTTCTTCAAAGCTTCATCGGGCGCACATAGCCCGTCATTTCCAGGTAGCCGCGGCCGAGCTGTTTGCCGTCGCGGCTGACCGTCACCGCGCCTTCCCAGTAGACCGCGCCGGTCGAACGGCGCGAGTCGAGTTCCTGGTCCTGCTGCAGGGGAGTGAGCTGCCAGCGCAGGTTCCCGGTCTCGACCAGCTGGGCCACCGGGTACTCGGCATCCGTGCGCGGCGAGCGCCAGCGCGCGGTCGGCGTGAACGTCACTCCATCCGGCGCGTAACGGGTGACGCGACCGGCGGCATCGCGCACGGTCGCGTGCGCCCACAGTTTACCACCTCCCTTGCTGCGGATCTGGAAAGCCATCAGGGCGCCGCCGTCGTCCAGGTTCACGCCGATCCAGTCCCAGCCCGTCGCTTCCGGCTGCAGCGCTTCGCTCGACCATTCGTGATCGAGCCAGGCGCTGCCCGTGACCGCCACCGGGTTGCCGCCCCCGCGGCCGACGCTGCCGCTCACCTTCAGCTGCGGTTCGCTGTAGTAGTGGCTGGCATACTGGGGACGGGCACCCTTGCGCGAGTAGCCGCCTTCGCCCTGCACCAGCACCGGCTGGGTCGGCTGCAGGCGCAGTTCCAGGGACAGTTCGCCGGATCGGATCGTGACCCGGTAGCTGCCTGAGGTTTCGCGCACCATGCGCCAGTCGTCGAGTTTCAGGTCGGTGTTGCCGGTGCGGGCCCAGGCCAGGCCGAAGCCTTCGCGCGCGCTCTTCTGGTCGTGCACCAGCCGGCCCAGTGCCGGGTCGCTCAGGGCCGCATGGCCGATCACCAGCTGGCGCGGGGCGAAGGCGCTCGGGTTGCGCGGATCGTGTTCGGTGCGGCTGCGAAAGAACGTGACCTGGAAACCGAGCGGCTTGCGGTCCGCGGTCTCGACCCAGCCGGTGGCGTACCACCACTCGGTACGGAATTCCGGGTGGGCGCCGAAGTCGCGCGGGAAGGACAAGGTGGTGCCGGGGCGCACCGGGGCATATTCCGGCGGCGCGGCATGCCCGCACACAGCCCACAGCGACAGCAGCAATCCGACAAGCGCAGCGCGCATCTACCAATCCTCCCTGACCGCGCGTACCGGACCGCCCGACAGCGCATAGCGTCCCGACACGAGGGCCGTCGCGATTGAAGCGGCGACCAGCACGGCCGCCACGCTTCCCAGCAGCCGCCACGGCAGATGCAGCTGCATCGTCCAGTGGAAGGACTGGGGATTCACAACATAAACCAGGATGAGGCTGATGACCAGCCCCAGCGCGAAACCGCAGGCCACTCCCAGCAGGGTCAGGAAGCCTCCCTCGAAGGCGAGGATGCCCAGCACCTGGCGGCGCGTCACGCCCACGTGACGCAGCATCCCGAACTCTTTTGCGCGCGCCAGGGTCTGGGCCGAGAAGCTGGCCGCCACCCCGGACAGGCCGATCGCGATCGCGATCGCTTCCAGCAGGTAGGTCACGGCAAAGCTGCGGTCGAAGATCTTCAGGCTGGCGGCGCGGATGTCGCCGGCCGACATCAGCTGCAGGCCGCGTCCGAAGGGCAGGGCGCGCACCGCCGCTTCCAGCTGTCGGATGTCGGCGCCGCGCGCGGCGAACAGGGCGGCGTCGGTGACTTCGGCTTCCTTGGTGAGCGCGCGGTAGTCGCCCAGGCGGATCACCACCGAGCCGGCCTGGTTGGCATAGTCGCGCCACACCCCGGCCACGAAAAACTCGGCCTGACCTCCGCCCAGCGGCAGGCGGAGCGGGTGGCCGACGCGGGCGCCGTACAGGTCGACCAGGGCTTCCGAGACCCAGGCCGGACGGGCGCCGGGCGGTATCGCTGCCGTCTCGCCCACCAGGGCCAGCAGCGCGCCCGGATCGCGCGCGTCGATGTCGCGTGCGACCACCACGACGTTGGGGCGGTCCGGCGCCAGCGCTACCTGCCGGGTGCGCAGGAACTGGGCGCGCGCGACGCCCGGGGCCGCGGCCAGCGCGTTCTGCTGTTCCCGGCTCAGGAAGCCCGTATTGCCGCCCGCCGCGGTGCGCACGTACAGGTCGGCCGGCAGGATGTGGCCCATCCAGTCGTCCACCGAGATCCGGAAGCTGGCCACCATGATCCCCATCGCGACCATCAGGCTGAAGCTGGCCAGCACCCCGCCCAGTGCGATCGCGGCCTGGCCCGGCGCATTGGCCAGGCGCGCCAGCGCCAGGGCCAGCACCGGCGGCCCGCGGCGCAGGGCCAGCGGCTCGAGCAGGCGGAAGGACCAGGCGGCCAGGCGCGGCATCAGGCCGATGCCGCCGATCAGCAGCAGGGCGATCGAAAAGTAGCCGAACAGCGGCAGCTCGAACAGCGGCGGGGCAAAGGCGAGCATTCCCGCCAAGGCGAGGCAGACCAGCGACGGCCATACGCGCGCCAGGCGCGCCAGCGCCGCTTCGTCGGCCCCCGACTTGATTGCCACCGCCGGGCGCGCGCGCGCCGCCTCCATTGCCGGGGCCAGGCAGCCGAGCAGGGCCACGCCCAGGCCGAGCGCGAAGAAGACGCAGGCGGCCAGCGGCGTGAAGCGGACCTCGGGGCGGATGCCGGGGAAGTAGCCGGCCCCGAGGTCGCCGCCAAAGAAGCGCAGGGCCGTTGCTGCCAGCGCGTAGCCAGCCAGGATGCCGAGCAGCGCGCCGATCGAGCCGAGCAGGGCGCCTTCCAGCAGCACCTGGCGCAGCAGCTGGCCACGCTTCCATCCCAGCACGCGCAGCAGCGCGAACTGGCTGCGGCGGCGCATGACGGACAGGGCCTGGGTCGAGAACACGAGGAAGGCGCCGGTGAACAGGGCGACCAGGGCCAGCACCGTCAGGTTGACGCGGTAGGCGCGGCTCAGGTTGGCGTTGCGTTTCTCCTGGTCGCTGTCGTTCGGCTGGCGCACGATGAAGCGGCCGGGAAGTTCTTTTTCCAGCTGCGCCGCCAGCCGCGCCGTGTAAGCGGCGCGGTCGACGCCGTCGCGCAGCTTGAGGTCGACCCGCGCCAGGCGTCCGAGCTGCTGGAAGCGCCATTGCATCGCGCCCAGGTCCATCACCGCGATGCGCTGGCCGGCGCGGGCGCGCGCGACCGGACCGGCCACGCGCAGTACCACCTCGCCGCTGCCTGCGCGCAGGGCCACCGTGTCGCCCGGCCGCTTGCCGAGCCAGGCCTGGGCTGCCGGCGACAGGAACAGCGCGTCGTCGGCCAGCACGTCCATCAATCGGCCGTCCTGCGGCACACCAAGCAGGTCGGGCGAAATGAAGCCGGCCCGCAAGGCGTCAATGCCGACGATGCGCAGCGCGCCCTGGGTCTGGCTCAAGCCGGCCGACAGTTCCAGCACGGGCGAGGCTACCGCGACGAGCGGGTCGCCCGCCAGGCGAGCGTACACGGCTTCGTCGAACAGCGGCTCGCGTCCGGCCACCTGCACATCCGCCTGGCCCGACAGGCTCTTGACGGCGGCGGAAAACTCGTTGAAGGCGGCGGCGTTGATCAGGTGGATGGCGAAGCCCATCGCCACGCCCACGGCGATGGCGGCGACCGCCAGCAGGGCGCGCACGGGATGGGCGCGCCACTCGCCGAACAGCAGCCAGCGCGCCAGCTTGCCGGAGCCGGTGCTCACGCTCAAGGCGGACATTCGAGCGCCAACGCCTCGGCCTGGCGCCTGGCCTTGATGCGCGCCTTCTCGACTTCGTCACGGCCGGCGCGCGCGCTGTCCTCCAGCGCCCAGCGGTTCTGCAGGCGCAGCTTGTCGCAGCGGCGTTTCAGGCCGGCGGCGGCGCGCTGGGCGCGGACGGCCGCGCGCGCTTCCTGCTCCTCGCGCGCGGCGCGCTCGCCCTCGATGCCCTGCACCAAGCTGCGCTCGCGCTCCAGCCGCGCCAGCATCTCGGGATCCGGGCTGGCGGGCCCCTCCACCTTCAGCGCCACCGCCGACTTGCCGCATGGATGGTCGCTGTAGTGGGGCTTGCCGCCTTCGAGGCATTTGTAGATGGTGCCGGCCGTAGCCGACTGGCTCAGCAGGAACAGGGCGAGGAAGAACAGGGGTGTGCGCATGATGGTCTGGTCAAAGAATTTTGCCAGGGTTCATGATGCCGAGCGGGTCGAGCGCGGCTTTGATGGCACGCATCATGTCCAGTTCGACGGCCGGCTTGTAGCGCGCCAGGTCCTCGCGCTTGAGCGCGCCGATGCCGTGCTCGGCTGAAATGGATCCATGGAAGCTAGCGACGCTATCGTGCACGATGCGGTTCACCGCGTCCTGGTGCGCCACGAAACCCTCGTGGCCAATACCGTCCGGCGGCGCCACGTTATAGTGCAGGTTGCCGTCGCCCAGGTGCCCGAAGCACACGACCTGGCAGCCGGGGAAGGCCGCCTGCAGGGCCGCGTCGGTCCGCTCGATAAAGTCGGGAATGCGGGAGACCGGCAGCGAAATGTCGTGCTTGATGTTCTTGCCGGCCGCGGCCTGGGCCAGCGGGATGTGTTCGCGCAGCTGCCACAGGCCGAGCGCCTGGCCGGTCGAGGTGGCCAGCACGGCGTCCAGCGCGATGCCGGCTTCGAGCGCGGCGCCCACCGCGGCTTCGACCAGCTCGGCCGCATGATCTTCCGACTCGTTGCTCGACAGTTCGACCAGCGCATACTGCGGATAATGCGTTGCGAACGGGCGCGGCAGCCTGGGGAAATGGGTGGCCACCAGGCGCAGGCAGAAATCGGACATCAGCTCGTAGCCGGTGAGGGCGGCGCCGCAGCGCTCCTGCAGCAGGCCGAGCAGGGCCAGGGCGTCGCGCGGCGACGCGATCGCGACGAGGGCGGTGAGGGCGGCCTTGGGCTGCGGATACAGCTTGAGCACGGCGGCCGTGATCACTCCCAGCGTGCCCTCGGCGCCGATGAACAGTTCGCGCAGCGCATACCCCGTGTTGTCCTTGCGCAGCCCGCGCAAGCCGTCCCACACGCGCCCGTCGGCGGTGACGACTTCCAGGCCCAGGCAGAGTTCGCGCGTATTGCCGTAACGGAGCACGGCGGTGCCGCCGGCATTGGTCGACAGGTTGCCGCCGATGGTGCAGCTGCCTTCGGCCGCCAGCGAGAGCGGAAACAGCATGCCGGCTTCCAGCGCCGCCTGCTGGATGTCAGCCAGGATGCAGCCGGCCTCGACGGTCATGGTGCGGTTGGCGGCGTCGACCGCGCGGATACGGTTCAGGCGCCGCAGCGACAGTACGATGGCCGCGCCGCCGGCGTCGGGCACGCTGCCCAGCACCAGGCCGGTGCGCCCGCCCTGGGGCACGATCGGCACGCCCGCGCGCGCGCAGGCGGCGACGACCTGGGCGACTTCGGCGGTATCGAGCGGCAACACGACCGCGCGGGCGCGGCCGGTGAAGCGGCCGCGCCAGTCCGCGAGAAAGGGCGCCATGGCGCCGGGATCGCGCACCAGGTGGGCCTCGCCCACGATGGCGGCCAGGGCGTCGAGGAAGCCGGCCGGCGCCGGCTGCGGATCAGTCATGCGGTACTTTGACCTTGTCGAGCAGTTCCTTGGCCAGGCGCTTCGCTTCTTTCTTGTAGGGATGCAGGAAAAGCAGGGCGCAGGTGAAATAGACGAGCACCAGGACCACCTCGCCCAGCGCCATGCCGCGCGAGACGGCCGAAGTGTCGGCCCAGGCACGCACCACGCCTTCGGCGAAATACACGAGGATGACCATGGACGACCATTGCAGCGTGTACAGGTCGCGCTTGACGACCCCGCGCAGCGGCAGCAACAGCGGCAGCGCCTTGAGCGCGAGCAGCGAGCCGCCCGGGTGCAGCGGCGCGACGAACACTTCCCAGGCCACGAGCCAGCCGATCAGCCAGATCAGGCTCGCGATGGCGCCGGCATGGAAGACTTTTGCGGTATCCATCATTGCATCCCGTGCAGTTTGACCGCGGCGTGGGCCAGGCGTTTGCCGAGGGCGATGGCGAGCACGCGCTCGTCCTCGGTCAGGGCGCGCTTGCCGTCGGCGCCGGCCCAGTGCGAGGCGCCGTAGGGGCTGCCGCCGCTGGCGGTGTTCATGAGTTCAGGGTGGGCGTAGGGCAGGCCCATGACGAGCATGCCGTGATGCAAGAGCGGTATCATCATCGACAGCAGGGTCGATTCCTGGCCGCCGTGCAGGCTGCCGGTGGACGTAAACACGACGGCCGGCTTGCCCGACAAGGTGCCGTTGACCCAGTCGGCGGCGGTGCCGTCCAGGAAATACTTCACGCTCGAGGCCATGTTGCCGAACCGGGTAGGGGAGCCGAGCGCCAGGCCGGCGCATTCGCGCAGGTCGTCCAGCTCGACATAGGGCGCGCCTTCGAGCGGGATGTCGGGCGCGGTCGCCTCGGCCACGGTCGACACCGCGGGCACGGTGCGCAGGCGCGCCTCGACCCCCGGCACGCTCTCGATGCCCTGGGCGACCAGTTCGGCCAGTTTGCGGGTGGCGCCGTGGCGCGAGTAGTACAACACGAGAATAACGAGGTTCGGGGTCAGGGTCGGCTTCATCGTTGGTATTATAGGGCGCTTTGCTCATTTGACATGCCCCCGCGCGGGCCAATCGTAATCCGAATTCACACGCATGCTTGCCAAGACCGTCCACTCGCTGTCGCGCACTTCTTCCAGCATGCTGACCTATGGGGTGGACCGCGCGCGCGGCCTGACCCTGGGCGAGACGGGCGACCTGCTGCGCTTCGCGCGGCGCCGCCTGCGCGAAGAAAAATTGCCGCAGGTGGCAGGCAGCCTCACCTTCACTACCACCCTGGCCCTGGTGCCGCTGCTCACCATCGTGCTGGCGATCCTGACCACCTTCCCGGTGTTCGGCCAGCTGCGCGCCGCGCTTGACACCTGGTTCGTCCAGACCCTGATGCCCGGGGCCATCGCCAACACCATCAGTTCCAACTTGACCCAGTTCGCCAGCAAGGCCAAGGGCCTGTCGCTGCTGGGCGCGGTGCTGCTGCTCCTGACCACTACCGCCATGATGGGCATGATCGAACGCGCCTTCAACCAGATCTGGGGCGTGCGCCGTCCCCGTCCGTGGTCGCAGCGGGTGCTCGTGTACTGGGCCCTGATTTCGCTGGGCCCCATCCTGTTCGGGCTGTCCCTCACTGCCACCTCCCAGCTGTTCACCGCCACCAGCGACCTGGTCGCGACCCTGCCATTTGTCGGCACGCTGTTCTACACGCTGGTGTCGGTGGCCCTGACCACCGGCGCCTACACGCTGCTCTACATGGCCGTGCCGAACCGCCGCATCTACTGGCGGGACGCGGTCTGGGGCGGGCTGGCGGCGGCGATTGCGTTCGAGGTGGCCAAGCGCGTGTTCGCGCTCTTCATCCGCCAGTTCCCGACCTACGCCATCATCTACGGCGCGCTGGCGGCGCTGCCGCTGTTCCTGGTCTGGATGTACCTGTCCTGGTTGATCACCCTGGTGGGCGCGGTGCTGGCGGCGGCGCTGCCGGTGGTCAAGTATGAGCGCTGGAAGCACCAGCCGACGCCGGGCAGCGCGTTTGTGGATGCGATGGCGGTGCTCAAGGTGCTGTACGGCAGCGCGCACCTGACCGGCACCAGCCTGGTGCCGAGCGCCGCGATCCGCAGTAACACCCGGATCGGCTACGACGAGATGGGCATGCTGCTGGAGAAGATGGTGGCGGCCGGCTGGGTCGGCCGGGTCCAGGACGAACTGCCGGCGCGCCTGCGCTGGGGCATCGGCGCGCGCGAAAGCGTGGACAGCTGGGTGCTGCTGGTCGATCCGGACAAGCTGCGCCTGGCCGATGTCTACCGCCTGTTCGTGTTCGAGGCCGGCCCGATCGAGGAGGGCGCGCCGGCCACCCCGCTCGCGCTCGACACGGCGGCGCTGGCGCGCCGGGTCGAGGCCGCGGTCGAGGGCGGGCTGGATGTGAGCCTGGGGGCGCACTTCGCGGCTGCGCCGGCCGGCGACCGGCTTACCAGCTGAGCTTGCCCGTCAGCATCTGCCAGTACATCACCCAGTCGGCGCGGAAGGAATACCAGGGCTGGGAAAACGAGGCCGGCTTGTTCTTCTCGTAGAAGAAGTGCCCGATCCAGGCGCCGCCGTAGCCGCTGACCAGCGCGAACAGCAGCCACCACGCATTCAGGCTGTCGATGTACTGGGCGATCGAGGCGATCGCCGACGAGGTGCCGATGAAGTGGGCGCGGCGGCAGCGCCGGTCGGCGTGCTGGGTCAGGTAGTAGGGATAGAATTCCGCAAAGCTGGCGTATGGGGCCGTCATGGCGTCTCCGAGGTCTGCGTCGTCGGCGTGAAGGGTAGCGACGCGGCGAAGCCAGTCAAGGCATCGAGCACCGCGTCCGGCGCCTCGGCCATCATCTGGTGGCCGGCGTCCACCTGGACGATTTTGCCATGCTTGATGGCGCCGGTCAGCAGTTTCGCCGAGCGGGGCGGCGTCATCATGTCCTTCTTGCCGAACACGAACAGGGTCGGGCAGGCCAGCCGGCTTGCGGCGGCCTCGCCGTTGGCATAGCCGTTGCAAGCCGCGAAATCCGTGTAGAACAACTGTTGCGGATTGCGCGCCGACATGCGCTGCATCAGGCGGCGCGCGCCTCCCATCACCGAAAAGCCCGGTCCGGGGCAGGACGGTTTCTGGGCGATGGACGAATGCGACCAGGCGTTGACCATGTCGATCGCCACCGGCTCGTCGTCGCGCGCGGCCGCGAGCAGGGCGTCCGAGACTTTCATTGGATAGGTGGTGCCGAGCAGGGCCAGGCCGGCGACCGCCTGCGGCGCACGGGAGCTCGCTTCCAGCGCGATCAGCGAGCCCATGCTGTGCCCGGCCAGCAGCGCACGCTCCACGCCCGCCGATTTCATCGATGCCAGAACCCAGTCCGCCATCGCTTCCACGCTGCCGAGGGCGGGACCGCTGCTGCGGCCGTGGCCGGGCAGGTCGAGCGCCAGCACCGCATAGCCGTGGTGGGCCAGGTAACGGCTCTGCAGGGCCCAGACCGAGTGGTCGTTCTGGGCGCCGTGGATGAAGACGATGGCCGGCAGGGCCGGATCGAAAGGCTTGCCCCCGGTGTAGGCATAGACCGTGCGGCCGTCGATGGTCCACTGCATCTCAGGCTCCCTTCTGGGCCAGCTTCAGGCCGCGCTTCAGGTCGTCGATCAGGTCGCTTGGGTCTTCCAGGCCGACCGACAGGCGCATCGTGCCTTCCTTGACGCCCGACTTGGCCAGTTGGTCGGCCGGCACCCGGAAATGGGTGGTCGAGGCCGGATGGATCACGAGGGATTTGGCATCGCCCACGTTGGCCAGGTGCGAAAACACCTGCAGGCCGTCGGCGAAGCGCCGGCCGGCCGCGCGGTCGCCCTTCAGGTCGAAGGTGAACACCGCGCCGCAGCCTTTCGGCAGCAGCTTGCTTGCGAGCGCATGGTCCGGGTGCGACGACAGTTCCGGATACGAGACCGACTCCACCGCCGGATGCGACAGCAGGAATTCGACCACCTTGCGGGTATTGGCCACGTGGCGTTCCATGCGCAGGCCCAGGGTCTCGATGCCTTGCAGGATGGCGAAAGCATTGTGCGGGCTCATCGCCGCGCCGAAGTCGCGCAGGCCTTCGCGCCGCGCGCGCAGGGCGAACGGCGCCACGGTCGACTCTTCGGCGAACACCATGTCGTGAAAGCCCGCATACGGTTCGCACAGTTCCGGGAAGCGCCCGCTGCGGGCGTGCGCCGCGTCCCAGTCGAAGGTGCCGCCGTCGACCAGCAGCCCGCCGATCGCGGTGCCGTGCCCGCACAGGAACTTGGTGGCCGAATGGAACAGCAAATCGGCGCCCAGTTCGAACGGCTGCTGCAGGTAGGGCGTGGTGAAGGTGGCATCGACCATCAGCGGCAGGTCCGCTTCGCGCGCGATGGCACTGATGGTCGGGATGTCCAGCACGTCTAGGCGAGGATTGCCGAGGGTCTCGCCGAACAGCACTTTGGTATTCGGACGGATCGCGGCGCGCCAGGCGTCCATGTCGCGCGGGTCGACGAAGGTGGTCTCGATGCCGAAGCGGCGCAGGGTGTAGTGCAGCAGGTTGTGGGCGCCGCCGTACAGGGCGGTTGATGCCACGATATGGCTGCCGGCGCCCGCGATGGTCGCCAGGCCCAGGTGCATCGCGGCCTGGCCGCTGGCGGTGGCGATGCCGGCCACCCCGCCTTCGAGGGCGGCGATGCGTTCTTCCAGCACCGCGTTGGTCGGGTTCGAAATACGCGAATAGACGTGGCCGGCGCGCTCCATGTTGAACAGGGCCGCGGCGTGGTCTGAATCGCGGAACGCGAACGAAGAAGTGAAATGGATCGGCGTGGCGCGCGCGCCGGTCGCCGGGTCGGGCGCGCTGCCTGCGTGCAGGGCCAGCGTATCGAAACCGGGGTAGGGGGAACCGCTCATCGTCTGTGCTCATCCATGGAACGCGATGGGCGGCATCGTAACAGGAATTTATGCTTACGCAACGATAAGCCCTCCCTGATTTGGTGCAGGGCTGGATTTTTTGGGAGCCATGGGCTACAGTCGGTCTTATGAATCAGTCAAACTTTACTGCGATTGCTGCGCTTACAAACCAACCGGACGGGGTGGCCACCATGAAAGTCTCCGAGATCCTGCAGGTGAAGGGCGAAATCCTCTATACCGTCACGCCGGACATGCCGTTGGTACAGGCGGCCGCGACGATGGCGGAAAAGGACATCGGCTCGCTGGTCGTGATGGAATACGGCGACCTGGTCGGCATGCTGACCTTCCGCGAAGTGATCAAGGAACTGCACGCCCAGGGCGGCGCCCTCGGCAACGGCACGGTGCGCAAGGTGATGGACGACAGCCCGATCACCGTTACTCCGGATACCGAAGTCAACGAGGTGCGCCGCATCATGCTCGAGAAGCACGCGCGCTACCTGCCGGTGATGAACGCCCGCACCCTGCTGGGCGTGATTTCGTTCTACGACGTGGCCAAGGCGGTGCTGGAAGCGCAGAGCTTCGAGAACCGCATGCTCAAGGCGTATATCCGCGACTGGCCGGCCGAGCAGGCCGCAGAAGACTGATTCTGTAGGGTGGTCGGCTTCGCCGACCGCGCGTCCAGCAAGATCAGGAGCAGTCGAAGCGCATCCGTGGGTTGAACGCGCGGTCGGCAGAGCGTGGTCCAGTCCACTGGACTGGACCACCCCTACGGTATCGCTTTGCGTCACGCCGCTTCGATCAAGGCCCGGTTCCCCAACCACGCCAGCAGGTCTTCCGGCGACAGCGGCCGCGAGAACAGGAAACCCTGCGCCAGCGGACAACCCAGCGAACGCAGGATGTGCGCCTGGCGTTCGTCCTCGACCCCTTCCGCGATCACCGACAGGCCCAGGTTGCGGCCCAGCTGGATCACCATCTCGGCGATGCTGCTGCCGCGCGCCGAACCGGTAATCTCGGTAACGAAGGTGCGGTCGATCTTGAGGCGGTCCACCTGCAGCCGCTGCAGGTGCGACAGCGAGGAGAAGCCGGTGCCGAAGTCGTCGATTGCGATCGACACCCCGGTGCGCTTGACCTGGGCCAGCTTCTCGACCAGCAGGGCCGGCTCTTCCATCGCCATCGATTCGGTGATTTCCAGTTCCACGTATTCGGGCGGCGCGCCGGTCAGTTCGAGCGCGCGGCGCAGCATGTCGACGAACTGCGGATGGCGGAACTGGACCTGCGAGACGTTGACCGACATCGTGATCGCGCAATGTCCGGCCGCGCGCAGGCGCACCAGCTCGGCCAGCGCCTGGCGCAGCACCCATTCGCCGATGTCGACGATCAGGCCCGAGTACTCGGCGATCGGAATGAAACGGTCAGGCCCGATCAGGCGGCCGTCCTCGGTACGCCAGCGCAGCAGCGCCTCGGCGCCGAAGGGGCGGTCGGTGGCCAGGTCGACCTGGGGCTGGTAGGCCAGGAACAGCTCGCCGCGCTGGAAGCCGCTGCGCAGCGCGTGCATCATGCGCACCCGTTCGCGGATCTCGACGCCCATGCTGCGCGAAAAATAGAAGTGGCCGGCGCGCTGCTGAGACTTGGCGCGCTTAAGCGCGATGTCGGCATCCTTGAGGGCGTCGGCGCCGCTGCCGTCGTGCTCGGCCAGGCGCACCAAGCCGAGCGTGCTCGACACCTGCACGTCCTGGCCGTCGATGTGGAAGGGCTCGCGGAACAGCGCCTGGATCGCGGCCGGATGCACCGCTCCCGCCTCGCCCAGCACGCAGAAGATGTCGGCGCCGATGCGCGCCACTTCCAGGCGCTCGTTGCCGTCCTTCAGGCGCGACTTGAGGCGGCGCCCGACCGCCGCCAGCAGCAGGTCGCCGAAATGGTGGCCGAGGGCGTCGTTGGTCTCGGCGAAGTGGTCGAGGTCGACCAGCGCCAGGACCGCGCTGGCGCGCTGCGGGCTGGCCAGCAGGGCGTCGATCAGTTCCACCAGGCGGGTGCGGTTGGGCAGGCCGGTGAGCCCGTCGCGGAAGGCGGCCTGGTTCAGGTGGGCGACCAGTTCCACGTTGTCGAGGCCCACCGCCACCACGCTGGCAAACACGTCGAGCAGGCGGCGCTCGATCTCGCCCAGTTCGCGCCTGAACGGGATGCAGGCGGCGAAGTCGCGCCCGGCCTTGCCGGGAAAGTGCAGCGACAGCCAGCCGTCGTGCTGTGTGCTGCTGCGCGCGGCCAGGGTGCGCCGCACCGCCTCGGCCAGCGCCGGGTGGCGCTGCGGGATCAGCTCGCCGCCGGCGACACCGGCCTGCTCGCCGGCGGCGGCCACCACCTGCAGTACGTCCGGACGGCCATGGCCGCTGTCGCGCACGCACAGCACGCCGGCGGGCGCCTGGCCGAGCAGGGTGGCGGCCTGGCGCAGCACGCCCTCGGCCACGTCCCGCACGCCGTGCAGGGTCATCAGCTGGGTGCCGGCCGACAGGATGTGTTCGAGGCCGGCGCGGTTGGCGTCGAGCGCGCGCAGCTGCTGGTAGGAGCGCACCGCCGCCGCCACCGCCGTGTACAGCTTGGTGCGGGTGAGTTCGGACTTGGTGCGGTAATCATTGATGTCGTAGCCGCGGATGGCTTCGAGCTCGGGCGCGTAGCCGGGCTGGCCGGTGCGCAGGATGATGCGGACCTCGATCATGCCCAGCTCCTCGCGGATCTGGCGCACCAGTTGCAGGCCGGCGTCGGGGCGTTCCATCACCACGTCGAGCAGCACCACGGCGATGTCGGGATGCCGCTGCAGGACATCGCGCGCTTCGAACGCCGAATAGGCGTGCAGGAATTCCAGTGCACGGCCCTGCATCTCGACGTTCTTCAGCGCGAAGGTGGTGGTCGAGTGCACGTCGGCGTCGTCGTCGACGATCAGGATGCGCCAGGCGGACCTGGCGACGGCCGCGGTCGCAAGGGCGGGGGTGTCGGCTTCCTCGAGGAAGACCAGGTCATCCCTGTCGCTGCCGGCATCCATCGTTTTGCCTGAAGGCGTCATCGGGGCGGGCATGCGCTACATCTCCAGTGTGTTTCAGCACCTTTTAATGCAACCAGTATATATGCAATTGCCAACATGGAAGCGTCGAAAGGGACTTACCCGACAAATATGTATCCATACGGCAACTCTCGATGGCGCTTTTGGTGTCGAAGCCACAGAACCGCCGGTCCACACCCTTGGCGCGCGGCTGGTAGAATGACAAATCCACCATTCTCGACGATCACCCCACCATGTCCGGCAACTCCTTCGGCAAGCTGTTCTCCGTGTCCACTTTTGGCGAGTCCCATGGCCCGGCCATCGGCTGCGTCATCGACGGCTGCCCGCCCGGCATGGCCCTGTCCGAAGCCGACATCCAGCCCGAGCTCGACCGCCGCAAGCCCGGCACCTCGCGCCACGTGACGCAGCGCCAGGAAGCGGACCGGGTGCAGATCCTGTCGGGGGTGTACCAGGGCGTCACCACCGGCACCCCGATCGCGCTGCTGATCCACAACGAAGACCAGCGCAGCAAGGACTACGGCAACATCGTCGAGACCTTCCGCCCCGGCCACGCCGACTATACCTACTGGCACAAGTACGGCGTGCGCGACCCGCGCGGCGGCGGCCGTTCCTCGGCGCGCCTGACCGCGCCGGTGGTGGGCGCCGGCGCCGTGGCCAGGAAGTGGCTGCGCGAGCAATACGGCACCGAATTCCACGGCTGCATGCGCCAGCTGGGCGACATCGAGGTGCCGTTCCAGTCCTTCGAGCACGTGCATGCGAATCCCTTCTTCGCCGCCACCAACGACGCCGGCCTCCTGGCGCGCATGGAAGCGGCGATGGACGAGCTGCGCCGCGCCGGCGACTCGATCGGCGCCCGCATCGACGTGGTGGCGACCAAGGTGCCGGTGGGCTGGGGCCAGCCGATCTACGACAAGCTCGATGCGGACATTGCGTACGCGATGATGGGGATTAACGCGGTAAAGGGTGTGGAAATCGGGGCGGGGTTTGCCTCGGTGGCGCAGAAAGGCTCGGAGCACGGCGACGAGCTGACCCCGGAGGGTTTCGTGGGCAACAACGCAGGCGGCGTGCTGGGCGGGATCTCGACCGGCCAGGACATCACGGTGTCGATCGCGATCAAGCCGACTTCCTCGATCCGCACGCCGCGCCGCTCGATCGACAAGGAGGGTAATCCGGTGATGGTCGAGACCTTCGGGCGGCACGATCCGTGCGTGGGGATCCGGGCGACGCCGATTGCAGAGGCGATGCTGGCGCTGGTGCTGATCGACCATGCGCTGATGCATCGGGCGCAGTGTGGGGATGTGAAAGTCGGGACGCCGAGGTTGGGATAAGCAGGCCGGCGGCTTGATCGAAGTCGCCGCACTCACATCACCGCCACCCTAAAACAACGTCATCCCGGCGCAGGCCGGGATCCAATTTTGCATGATGTGTTGGGGCGCTTCGCGGATGCTTCCGTGGCGGCGATACGAAATTAGGCTCCGGCCTTCGCCGGAGCGACGCATTTGCGGCTGGAGGTACAAATAACGGGGTCTGGAACGCCAGACCGCTACACCCGCGTCACCACCGCTTCCACCTGGTGCCGCCTCTCGACGGTCCGCACTACCAGCCCGCGCAAATCGTTCAGCAGCGAAAACTCCGTCTGGCTCAGCACCACCGACGGGAAGCAGTCGTCCCACTCGCCATAGATGAACCCCGCCGGCTGACCGTGCGCGCACAGCGGGATCACGACGAAACAGCGCGCCTCGCTCAGGGTGTCTTTCCACCAGCCGGGCAGCTTGGCGGCGAACTTGGCGTCGCGCGCGTTCTCGATGAAGATCACGCGGTCGCTCCCCAGCGCCGCGTGAAACACGTTCGGTTCGTAGGTGTCGTCGAACTGCAGGTTGGGCAAACGGGCCTTGCTGCCTTCGCCCAGGCCCAGGCGCGCGGCGTACTTGCCTTCGCGGCGGTTGCGCAGGAAGGCGAACGAGCGGGAGAACGACAGGCCCTTGTGCATGGTCTCGAGGGCCATCGACATCATCTGGCCCGGGGTGGCATGGACGCCGGCGTCGCGCATGTCGGCCACGCCGCTCATCAGGATCTTGTTGCCGGCCATGCGCTTGCGGGTCGCGGCGGCGAGCCTGGCGCGCTTCTCTGCCGGCTTGGCCAGCGGCGCGATGGTCAGATCCGCGGCCGCCGTCTCGCGCGCCTTGTCGATCGCGCCGATCAGGCTGGACGACTCCACGCCCAGCATCGGCGCGAAGCTTTCGGCCAGCGCGGCCACGCGTGTGCTGGTCGCCTCGTCGTCGTGCCACAGGGCGTCGGCGGCCTGGGTCGACATGGTGCCCAGCGCGGCCAGCCAGTCGTCGTGGTCGAAGCCTTCGGTGCGCTCGCCCGGTTCGATGCGGCGCATGCCGGCGACCAGGTTGCGCGGCAGGCCCCAGTGCTCGGCGGTGGCGCGGCCGATCGCTTCCAGCGACAGGCCGAGGATGTTCTCGGCGGCCGCTTCCTCGCGGCCGTGGCCCCCAAGCGTGCGCAGCTCGCTCCAGCGCTCCGGCATGTAGAAAGTGACCATCATGCGGCCGAGCGAATGCAGGATCGAGCACACCACGGCTTCTTCGGTATCGCGGGACACCGCGCTGGCCGCCACCTGCTGGGCCACCATCCCGGCCAGCACCGCCTTTTCCATCTCGATGTGGGCGGTCTCGGTGTCGGGCGTGGACTTGCTCAATTCCTCGATCAGCTTCAGGCCCAGTGCCAGGTGGCCGATCGCTTCGGTGCCGAGCACCAGCACCGCCTTCGAGACCGTGTTGATGCGTTGGCCGAAGGCGGAATACATGCCGCTGTTGGCGAGGCGCAGCACCTTCTGGGTCAGGACCGGATCCGACAGCACCGTCTGGGTCATCGAGAATTCACGTTCGTCCTCGCCGCGCATCGACGCGAGGATGGCGCTGATGGCCTTGGTGAAACCGGGCATGTCGCCGCGCCGGCGGATGCGTTCCCACAGCAGGGCGAGGGTGGCGTCGGCCCGTGGCGAGCGAGAAATGGTGTCGGCAAGTAAAGTCATGGTTTGACCGCCCGGAAGTCGGCCGGTATCAATTCGGTATAGAGATTTTCTGTCAGCGCGGCCACCGCCACGTGGGCGGGCATCGGCTTGCCGGTCAGGTAGCCCTGCACGTAGTGGCAGCCCAGGTTGTCGAGCCAGGCCAGCTGGGCCTCGGTCTCGACGCCTTCCGCCACCACCGCTAGGCCGAGGTGCTTGGCCAGGTCGAGCACCGCGTTGCAGATCGCCGCGTCCTTGTCGGCTTCCGGCAGGTCTTTCACGAACGCGCGGTCGACCTTCAGCACCGAGATCGGAAAGCGCTTCAGGTAGGCGAGCGAGGAATATCCGGTGCCGAAGTCGTCGATCGCGATGCGCGCGCCACGCTCGGCCATCTTGGTCAGCACCGCTTCGGCATGGACCGGGTCGACCATCAGGGTGCCTTCGGTGATCTCGAGCACCAGCTTGCTGCCGGGGATGCCGGACAAGGCCAGCGCATCGTCCAGCACCGTCAGGAACTGGTCGCTCCTGAACTGCCGCGGGCTGATGTTGACCGAGATGTAGAGCTCGCGCCCGGCGACTTCCTCGAACTGGCGGATCTGCATGCAGGCGGCCTTCAGCGCCCAGGCGCCCAGCAGGTTGATCAGGCCGTTGGTCTCGGCGATCGGAATGAAGCGGATCGGCGGCACCATGCCGAGGGTCGGATGCTTCCAGCGCATCAGGGTCTCGAAGCCTTCGATGGTGCGATTGCGCGCATCGACGATGGGCTGGAAGTAGAGCTGGAATTCGCCTTCGCGCACCGCGTTGAACATCGCCGCCTCGAGCGAGATGTCGTACTCGGGCGGACCCTGGTCGCGCGGGCTGTAGGTGACGGTGCGCGCCTTGCCGGTTTCCTTGGCGCGCGACATCGCGGTGTCGGCCAGGGTCACCAGGCGCACTTCGTCCTCGGCGTGCTCCGGATAGACCGCGACGCCGATCGAGCCGGCCAGGTAGATGGTGTGGCCGTCGATCTCGAACGGCGACCGCAGGGCCGCCATCAGGCGGCCGGTGACCAGCTTGATCTGGGCCTCGTTGCTTGATCCCGGCAGCACCGCGACGAATTCGTCGCCGCCGACCCGGGCCAGGGTGTCGCTGTCGCGCAGGGTGCGGCGCAGGCGCCCCGCAGCCATGCGCAGCACCGCGTCGCCCACGCCGTGACCGAGGCCGTCGTTGACCTTCTTGAAGCCGTCCAGGCCGATGGTCGCGACCGCGAAGCCCTGGCCGGAACGGCGCGCATTCGCGATCACCACGCGGATGCGGTCCGACAGCAGCACGCGGTTCGGCAGTTCGGTGAGGGAATCGTGGGTCGCCAGGTGGCGCAGGCGTTCTTCGGTGGCGTGCTGGGCCGACATGTCGCGGCCGATCACGAGCAGGGGCGCGTCGTCGTTGGAGGCGATCTGGGCGATGCGCAGTTCGAACCAGATGTCGCGTTCGCCGCAACGGAAGCGCGCTTCGACCACTATCGGACCGCCGCTGGCGCCGGCGCTGACCAGCGCGTTGCGCAGGGCCGGCTGGTCGACGTCGTGCACCAGCGAGACCAGCGGACGGCCGTCGATTTCCACGCCGGTCAGGCCCAGGGCGCGCCGGCTGGCAGCCTTGACCTGGCCGCCGAGCGTGACGCGGAACACGGCGTCACCGGCTGCTTCGAGCAGGCTGTCGAGCAGCGTCGGGGGCTGCCTGCGTGGCGCGAATTTGGCGGCGGTGGAGCTGGTCTGCATTCTTCGATGTCTGCCTTCTTGTTGCTGGTACACGCAGTGACGCCACGTGTAAACCATGCAAGTCTACCAAACCAAGTGCGACTCTAGCACTGAAAGATTCCGAAAGGCATTAAAAAACACAAGTGCCGACTTCGTTTCACCCGTCCTTGCGCTGGCGCAGCGGCTTGCGTTGATGCTGCCTTTACGTTAGCGTAGTTGTTGCCCAGGCAAGGAACCGTACAGATGCCATTGTCGCCGATTCTTGCTGCTTAGCAAATGCATGGGAGTGAGCAAGGGCGCATTTGATGCTTTGATGCAACATACTGGACCGGGAGCCGAGCGATGAATCCTTTCGAAACGCATGAAGTACTGAACCAGGCCCCGCCTTTCGCAGACGTCAACCTGTTTCGCTGCGACCCGGCGCTGCGCGAGGGCGCGGCGCGCGAAGGGGCGGGCTGGGCGCTCGAGTCGCTGGATGCGCTGGGCGCCCGGCTCGGCCGCGCCGAGGTGCTGGACCTGGCGCGCCTGGCCAACCAGCACGGGCCGCGCCTGATCAGCTACGACCGCGCGGGCAAGCGCATCGACGAGCTCGAATTCCACCCGGCCTGGCATCAGCTGATGCGCATGCTGGTGGAAGCCGGCGCCCACGCGGCACCCTGGCGCGATCCACGGCCGGGCGCCCAGGTGGCGCGTGCGGCCCAGTACCTGCTGTTCGGCCAGGTCGAAAACGGCAGCCAGTGCCCGATCACGATGACCTTCGCCTCGGTGCCGGCCCTGCGCCGCGCGCCCGAGCTGGCCGCTGCCTGGCTGCCCAAGCTGCTGTCGGACGAGTACGATCCGCGCTCGCTGCCGCTGGCGCAGAAACGCGGCGTCCTGATCGGCATGGGGATGACCGAGAAGCAGGGCGGCAGCGACGTGCGGGCCAACACCACCCGCGCCGAACCGGTGCTCGCGGACGGCGCCAACGCGGGCGCCTGGCGCATCGTCGGCCACAAGTGGTTCTTCTCGGTGCCGCAGGCCGATGCCCACCTGATCCTGGCCCAGACCGATGAAGGCAGCAGCGCCGGTTTGAGCTGCTTTTTCGTGCCGCGCTACCTGGCGGACGGCAGCCGCAACCCGATCCGGGTGCAGCGCCTGAAGGACAAGCTGGGCAACCGCTCGAACGCTTCGTCCGAAGTCGAGTTCCACGGGGCGCTGGGCTGCATGATCGGGGCGCCGGGACGCGGCATTCCGACCATCCTCGAGATGGGCGGCTATACGCGCCTGGACTGCGTGATCGGCAGCGCCGGCATCATGCGCGCCGCCCTGTGCCACGCGCTGCACCACGCGCGCGGACGCAGCGCCTTCGGCCGCATGCTGAGCGAGCAGCCACTGATGCAGAACGTGCTGGCCGACCTGGCGCTCGAATCCGAGGCCGCCACTGCCTTCGCGCTGCGCCTGGCGCGCTGTTTCGACGAGGGCGAAGACCCGGCACAGGCGCTGCTGGGGCGCATCCTGACCCCGGCCGGCAAGTACTGGATCTGCAAGCGCGGCCCGGCCTTCGGCGCCGAGGCGATGGAAGTCATGGGCGGCAACGGCTACGTCGAGGATGGCCCGCTGGCGCGCATCTATCGCGAGCTGCCCGTCAATTCGATCTGGGAGGGCTCGGGCAACGTGATGTGCCTGGACGTGCTGCGCGCGCTCGGCAAGTCGCTGCCGGAGGCGCAGGCGGCGCTGGCCGCCGAGTTCGAACCGGCACTGGCGCTCGACGCCCGTTTCGCCGCCTATTGCAGCCGCCTGTTGGAAGAGCTGCCGGCGCTGGCGCGCGACGAAGGAGGGGCGCGGCGCCTGGCCGAGCGACTGGTGCTGGCCGTGCAGGCGGGCCTGCTGCTGCGCCATGCGCCGGGCTTCGTGTCGGATGCCTTCGTCGCTGCGCGCATCGCGGCGGCGCCGGGCGGCGCCTTTGGGCGCCTGCCCGAGGCGACCGATTGCGCGGCCATCCTGGCGCGGGCGCTGGAGCTGTAGAAACCGCCGCGCGGCGGCCGGCTTGTCGAAGTGTGAATAAAAAAAGCGACAAATGGCCGCGCGGCTGGGATAATGCCGGTCTTGAGCTTCACACATTCCGTTGACACCGACCATGAAACAAGATCCGCGTTTTCCCAACCTCTTCATCCTGAACCACCCGCTCATCCAGCACAAGCTGTCGCACATGCGCGAGCACGACACCTCCACGCGCACCTTCCGCGAGCTGCTGCGGGAAATCACGCTCTTGATGGGGTATGAGATCACGCGCGACCTGCCGCTCACCACCCGCACCGTCCAGACGCCTCTGGTGACCATCGAGGCCCCGGTCATCGCCGGCAAGAAGCTGGCGATCGTGCCGATCCTGCGCGCCGGCATCGGCATGAGCGACGGCCTGCTGGAACTGGTGCCCTCGGCGCGCGTCGGCCATATCGGCGTGTTCCGCGACCCCGACACCCACGAGCCGGTCGAATACCTGGTGCGCCTGCCGGACACCAACGAGCGCACCTTCATCCTGTGCGACCCGATGGTCGCGACCGGCAATTCGGCGGTGCACGCCGTCGACGTGCTCAAGAAGCGCGGCGTGGCCAGCGAGCAGATCCTGTTCCTGGCGCTGGTGGCCGCGCCGGAAGGCGTCGAGGTATTCCAGAAGGCGCACCCGGACGTCAAGGTGTATGTCGCTTCGCTGGACTCGCACCTGAACGAGGACGCCTACATCATCCCGGGCCTGGGCGACGCGGGCGACCGTATCTTCGGCACCAAGTAAGGCAGGACGGGGAGGCAAGGCCATGCACGCGGCGGACCAGCAGTTCTTCTCGCGCCTGGCGTCGGCGAACGCGCGTTTCGCCAGCCGCCTGCCCGCCATCCTCGAACGCCTGGCCGCGCTCGGCGGCCAGCTCGACCCGCAGGCGCCTGCCGTGGCGGCGGCCGAGCTGCAGGCGATGCTGCACACCATGGCCGGTTCGGCCGTCACCTTCGGTTACCGTGGCCTGGGCCAGCACGCGCGCCTGCTCGAGCAGCGCCTGCGCGTGCTGACGACCTTCGAGGCCGTCGCCGCGCGCGACTGGGCCGCCTGGCTGGGCGAGCTCGATGCCTTCGTCGAGGCCGCGCGCCGCGACCCGCGCGGCTTGATCTAGCCTTCCGTCGCAACGGGCGCGCTAGCGCCTTTTGCACTGTCCCATAATGCCAAACCGCAATAAGTCATCGCAGAATCCTTTGATGCGGCGCAAACTTGCAACCACTCGATAGCCTATATTTTCTCTACGGCCGAAACAAAAACGCGCCCATAAAAGTTGAAATCAGGAATTTTTGTGGGAATTGTTGCGAGCACGGGCTTTTTTATTTTGCGAAGTACGTGTCACACCGTTTTTATTCGGTATAATACGGGATCGTTGGGTTGTAGGTAGTGGTGCAGTTAGTCTGTCATTCCTTTCTTGCTTCTTCAAACGATCTTAAACGGGCGCAAGCCCACTTAACTGAAATAGGAAATTGTAATGGCAACTGGCATCGTAAAATGGTTCAATGATTCGAAGGGTTTTGGCTTCATCACCCCTGACGAAGGCGGCGAAGATCTGTTCGCTCACTTCTCGGCGATCCAAAGCAACGGCTTCAAATCGCTGCAAGAGAACCAGCGCGTTTCGTTCGACGTGACCACTGGCCCGAAGGGCAAGCAGGCCGCGAACATCCAGCCGCTGTAATCGCTCTCCAGCGATAGCAAAAATCCCCGGAACGCCGGGGATTTTTTTCGCCCAAATTTTCGCCGGACCGCGCGGGACCACGCCCAGGCCCGCTAGATCCGCCAGTATTCCGGCTGCGAATAGCTGCGCCGTAGAAATTCAACGAACGCGCGGATGCGCAGCGGCAGGTGGCGGCGCTGCGCGAACATCGCATGGATGTCGTTGCCCGGCGCGGCATACTCGTCCAGCACCGTGCACAGTTCGCCCGCGGCGATCTGCGCGCCCACTTCCCACATCGAGCGCCAGGCCAGGCCCTTGCCGGCCAGCGCCCAGGCATGCAGCACCGCGCCGTCGTTGCATTCCATGTTGCCGGCCACTTTCAGGGTCACCGGCTTGCCCTTGTCGAGAAAGGTCCAGCCGCGCTGGCTGCCTTCGCTGCTGATCGCCAGGCAGTTGTGCTTGGCCAGGTCGGCCAGGGTCTTGGGCCTGCCGTGGCGTTTCAGGTAGCCTGGTGTGCCCACCACGACGCGGTGGTTGTCGGCCAGCTTGGTCCCGACCAGGTTCGAGTCGCTCAGGCTGGCGATGCGGATCGCCACGTCCACGCCTTCGCCGACGACGTCGACCAGGCGGTCGGTCAGGTTCAGGTTGACCGTCACGTCGCGGTGCTCGGCCAGGAAGGAGGGCAGCAGGGGCGCCACGTGCTGGCGTCCGAAGCCGGCCGGCGCCGACACCAGGAGGTGGCCGGTGGCGCGCGCGCTGCGCTCGGCGGCGGCCGCCTCCGCTTCCTCCAGTTCCGCCAGGATGCGCTGGCAGTCTTCCAGGAAGGCCGCGCCCTCGTCGGTCAGCACCAGGCGCCGCGTGGTGCGCTGCAGGAGCTTGACGCCGAGCCGGCTTTCCAGGGCGTCGAGGCGGCGTCCGATCATGGCCGGCGCGATGCCCTCGGCGCGCGCCGCCGCCGACAGGCTGCCGCGCGCCACCACTTCCACGAAGGTTTCGATCTGCCTGAACTTGTCCACTGGGTGCCCCGGTTCGATTTGATACAAAAACGCACAGATGTAGTGAGAAAATGTATCGTTTAGATATCTGGAGGTGAATATACTTGACCCTAATACAAAACGCCAGGCTGCCGTCGGCGGCCTGGCCTGCACCGGTTTTCCCTTTCCAGGAGTTTATGCAATGACGATCGCCACCCCTGCCGGCATGGACATCACGGCCGAGATCAAACCCGGTTATGAACAGATCCTCACTCCCGAGGCCCTGGACCTGGTCGCGAAGCTGTCGCGCGCCTTCGAGCCGCGCCGCCAGGAGCTGCTGGCCGCCCGCGCCGAGCGCGCGCGCCGCCTGGACGCGGGCGAGCGCCCCGACTTCCTGCCCGAGACCGCACATATCCGCGATGGAGACTGGACCATCGCGCCGATCCCGCAGGCGCTGCAGTGCCGCCGCGTGGAGATCACCGGCCCGGTCGAGCGCAAGATGGTCATCAACGCCCTGAATTCGGGCGCCGACAGCTACATGACCGACTTCGAGGATTCGAACACGCCGAACTGGGACAACCAGATCACGGGCCAGATCAACATGCGCGACGCCGTGCGCCGCACCATCTCGCTGGAACAGAACGGCAAGACCTACCAGCTGAACGACAAGGTCGCGACCCTGGTCGTGCGCCCGCGCGGCTGGCACCTGGACGAAAAGCACGTGCTGGTCGACGGCAAGCGCGTCTCGGGCGGCATCTTCGACTTTGCGCTGTTCATGGTTCACAACGCGAAAGAGCAGCTGGCGCGCGGCGCCGGGCCCTACTTCTACCTGCCGAAGATGGAATCGCACCTGGAAGCGCGCTTGTGGAACGACATCTTCGTGATGACCCAGGAAGAACTCGGCCTTCCCCGCGGCACCATCAAGGCCACCGTGCTGATCGAGACCATCCTGGCCGCCTTCGAGATGGACGAGATCCTGTACGAGCTGCGCGAGCACAGCGCCGGCCTGAACGCGGGCCGTTGGGACTACATTTTCTCGTGCATCAAGAAGTTCAAGCTGGACAAGGACTTCTGCCTGGCCGACCGCGCCAAGGTGACCATGACGGCACCCTTCATGCGGGCCTACGCGCTATTGCTGCTCAAGACCTGCCACAAGCGCGGCGCGCCGGCGATCGGCGGCATGTCGGCACTGATCCCGATCAAGAACGACCCGGCCAAGAACGAGGTTGCCATGGGTGGCGTACGCAACGACAAAGCGCGCGACGCGACCGATGGCTACGACGGCGGCTGGGTCGCGCACCCGGGCCTGGTCGACCTGGCCATGACCGAGTTCGTCAAGGTGCTGGGCGATCGTCCCAACCAGATCGACAAGCAGCGTCCGGACGTCAAGGTGACGGCGGCCGAACTGCTCGACTTCAAGCCGGAAACGCCGATCACGGAAGACGGCCTGCGCTACAACATCAACGTCGGCATCCACTACCTGGGCGCCTGGCTGGCAGGCAATGGCTGCGTGCCGATCCACAACCTGATGGAAGACGCCGCCACCGCCGAGATCAGCCGATCGCAGGTGTGGCAGTGGATCCGCACGCCGAAGGGTGTGCTGGAGGACGGCCGCAAGGTGACGGCCGAGATGGTGCGCGCGATGATTCCGGAAGAGCTGGCCAAGGTGAAGGCGGTCGCGCCCAATGGCGACAATCCGAGCTATGCGCGGGCGGCCGAGATCTTCGAGCAGATGTCGACCTCGGATACGTTTGCGGAGTTCCTGACCTTGCCGCTGTACGAAGAAATCTAATGCAGTGTCGTAGGGTGGTCGGCTCTGCCGACCGCGCGTCCGGCTCCGGCGTGCTTTGTGGCTGCTCGCCTTTTAGTTGAACGCGCGGTCGGCAAGCCGACCACCCTACGGAAATTCGACATCAGGTCGCGCAGCTCAAAACACGTTCTTCCACTCCCGCAGTGCCGCAAACGCCTCCACCGGCGACGCCCCTTCCTCCAGCCTGCCGGCCTCGACCAGGCTCTTCACGATCCCCGGCTCCGTATAGCGCAAGAAAGGATTCGTCCCGCGCTCCAGCCCGATCGTCGACGGCACGGTCGGCAGCCTGGTGCCGCGCTTCTCGCTCGCATCCTTCATGCGCAGGGCCAGGCCCTGGTTATCGGGCTCGACCGCCTGCGCGAAACGCAGGTTCGATATCGTGTACTCGTGCGCGCAATAGACCAGTGTATCGTCCGGCAGTGCCGCCAGCTTGGCCAGCGACGCCGCCATCTGGCCTGGGGTGCCTTCGAACAGGCGGCCGCAGCCGCCCGCGAACAGGGTGTCGCCGCAGAACAGCCAGTGCGCGCCCGGCGTGCGGCGTACGTACGCAATGTGTCCCAGGGTATGCCCAGGCACGTCGAGCACCTCGAGCTCCAGGCCCAGGCCGGGCACCGTGATGCGGTCGCCTTCGCCGAGGGCCTGCGTGATACCTTGAATACCGTCATTGCGCGGCCCGAAGACGGGCACCTCGCCGAGCGCGAGCAAGGAAGGGACGCCACCAATGTGGTCAGCATGGTGATGGGTGAGTAAAATGGCAGTCAGGGTGAGACGATGGGCGGCGAGCGCGTCGCGGATCGGTCCGGCGTCGCCCGGATCGACCACGGCAGCGTGCACGCCATCGTGGATCACCCACAGGTAATTGTCGTTAAAGGCGGGAACGGTAAGGACCGACAGGTCCGTTCGTGCTTGACTGGTCATATTCAATGTAACGAGGCTGAAAGGGTCGCATGGACAGCGCGGCGTCGGAAAAATCCATTATAGCGCTCGACCACTGGCTGCAATCGCCGGCGGGCGCCTACGTGCGCGCTTTCGAACAAGCCTGCCTGGACGAGCTCACCGCCGACATCTTCGGCTTCAATGCGCTGCAGATCGGCGTGCCCCAGCTCGACGCGCTGGCGGCCAACCGCATGCCCCACAAGTGGCAGGCGGCGACGCGCACCTCGACCGCGGACGAGCTCGCGTTCGCCGCGAGCGGCAAGCAGATCGCGGTGGCGCTCGATTTCGCCGAGCTCCCGTTCGCTTCGCACAGCATCGACCTGGTGGTGCTGCCGCACGTGCTCGAGTTCGCCGCGGAGCCGCACGGCGTGCTGCGCGAGGTCGAGCGGGTCCTGATCCCGGAAGGGCAGGTGATCATCTGCGGCTTCAACCCGGCCAGCCTGTGGGGCATGCGCCAGGGCGTGGGCAAGGTCACCAACAACGGCTACCTGCCGGCCTCCGGCGAGTTCATCTCTATGCCGCGCCTGAAGGACTGGTTAAAATTGCTGAATCTCGGCGTCAGCCGCAGCCATTTCGGCTGCTACGCGCCGCCGTGCCGGACGGCCCATTGGCTGAGCCGGTTCTCGATGATGGAGTCGGCCGGCCGGCGCTGGTGGCCCTACCTGGGCGCCGTGTACGTGGTCCACGCCATCAAGCGGGTCAAGGGCATGCACATCATCGGACCTGCATGGAACAAGAAAACGAGCAAACGGCCGCAGGCAGTGCCGGCGGCGAACAGAGAATGAGCGACCTACAAACAAACGCAACGAACGCAACGAAGGTCGAGATCTTCACCGACGGCGCCTGCAAGGGCAATCCGGGCACCGGCGGATGGGGCGCGCTGCTGGTGTCGAACGGCCACGAGAAAGAGATTTTCGGCGGCGAACCGAACACCACCAACAACCGCATGGAATTGCGTGCCGTGATCGAAGCGCTCGGCGTGCTGAACCGGCCATGCCAGGTCGTGCTGCACACCGACAGCCAGTACGTGCAGAAGGGGATCTCGGAATGGATCCACGGCTGGAAGGCGCGCGGCTGGAAGACCTCGACCAAGGAACCGGTCAAGAACGACGACCTGTGGAAGGCGCTCGACCTGGCCCAGCAGCAGCACGCCGTCGAATGGCGTTGGGTGCGCGGCCACAACGGCCATCCGGGCAACGAGCGGGCCGACGTGCTGGCCAACCGCGGCGCGGCCTCGGTGCGCCGATAATTGCTCCGCCGATTGGGGCGCCCCTGCGCTATACTTCGGCTCGCTTCAACTCTTCAATTGGTAAGACATGCGCCAGATCGTCCTCGACACCGAAACCACCGGCCTGAATCCCCGCACCGGCGACCGCATCATCGAGGTCGGCTGCGTCGAGATCGTCAACCGCAAGCTGACCGGGAATAACTTTCACCGCTACATCAATCCCGAGCGCGACTCGGACGAGGCGGCGCTGGCGGTGCACGGCCTGACCACGGAATTCTTGAGCGACAAGCCGAAGTTCCACGAGATCGCCGAGGAGCTGCGCGCGTACGTCGCCGGCGCCGAGGTCATCATCCACAACGCGCCCTTCGACCTGGGCTTCCTGAACCACGAATTCCAGCGTCTCGGACTGCCGCCGTTCACCGACCACTGCGCCGGCGTGATCGACACCCTGGTGCAGGCCAAGGAACTGCATCCGGGCAAGCGCAATTCATTGGATGCGCTGTGCGACCGCTACGAAATCTCGAACGCGCACCGCAAGCTGCACGGCGCACTGCTGGACTCGGAACTGCTGGCCGACGTCTACCTGGCCATGACGCGCGGCCAGAACTCGCTGACCATGGACGTGGCGGTGGAGTCGCGCGGCGACGGCGGCGGGCTGGTCGAGGCCGGCCCGCTGGGCGAGATCATCGTGCTGGCGGCCAGCGCCGAAGAACTCGCCGCGCACGAACTAACCTTGGCCGGGCTGGACAAGAACGTCAAAGGAAACTGTGTTTGGAGAAATTATTCGCCTGCAGGGGTGACGGCAGGGTGAGGGTGTGGCATAATACGCCTCGCTTCGGGAGGTTAGCTCAGGGGTAGAGCACTGCATTCACACTGCAGGGGTCGCAAGTTCGAAACTTGCACTTCCCACCAAGATTCGAAAAACGCAGTCCGCACAACGGGCTGCGTTTTTTTTTGGCGCTGTCATCGTTCGATATGGATGAGGGCGGAACTGCCGAGCTGCCCCATGGTCCAAACCGTGTCTCCACTTCCGGGTTACCGATCGTGCGCGCTCCGCAGTTCAAGCAGTGGTTTGCCAAACTCCCGGCACTGAACATCCCCCAGCGCATCCAGACGCTGGCTGCGCTCCATCCTGCACCGGGCTGGACCGGGTGATCGCCCTCATCGGCCGGGTCGGCGAGTCGGCGCGACGCTGTCCCCGCTGCGCTTGCGCGAAAAATGGCTGGATTACCTGGGCGCCTTGCTCGACTCGACGTTCGTGCGCGCGGCGGCAGAGACTTGTGCAGGAACGCGCTCGCGCGGCGACATGAGCGCGTGTGTCGGCGCAAGCCCGATGTCCGGCGCAGCTGCCGGACGCGGGCAACGGTCATGGCGCAGATGGCATCTTAACTTGATGAAACTCAATCGTTAAGGCATAATACGCGCACTCGGGAGGTTAGCTCAGGGGTAGAGCACTGCATTCACACTGCAGGGGTCGCAAGTTCGAAACTTGCACTTCCCACCAGGACATCCAAAGGCCCGCAACGGTGACGTTGCGGGCCTTTTGCTTTGGCGGGCTCAAGAGCGGCGCCGGATGCGCAGTGCGCCGAACGCGGCGAGCGCGCCCGCCAGCATCAGGCCGGCGCTGCGTGGCTCGGGAAGCTCGGCCAGCCGGGTGTCGCGCAGCACGCCCGTCGCCCCGGCGCAGGGGCCGGGCATGTTCCAGCTGCAGCCGGCGCCATCCATGCCGGCGTCGCTGTTGGCGTCGTAGATGGTAAAGATCTTGCCTGTCGAACCCATGATGAAATGGCTCTCGGCGTTGTTGGCGTGGATGCGGCCGCTCAGGTGGCCGTCGGCCTCGAAGCGCAGGTCGATGTCGAGCATGCCCAGGCCATCCCGGAATTTTTCCGTGGGCGGCGCATAGCGCATCGCCGGCCCGCCGGGGATCAGGTATTCGAGCATCAAGAGGCCCGAATCAGGATAGGCGCTCGCGCCGTCGCCGAAAGGCAGCAGGAAACGGAAGCTGCCGTCGTCCACGGCGGCTTGCGTGAATTCGAGGCGCAGTACGATGTCGCGCGGCGTGCCGTCGTCGCGCGCACGCCATTCGTAGATCACGCCCGCATGGCTGGCGAGGGGAAGAAGCAGGGCCGCGGCGGCCAGCAGGGATGCAAGTTTCATTGGCGTCTCCGAAAAACCAATTATTATCGGAACGACAATGCTTGCGGCGCACCGTTGAGCTAGCCGCCCGGGGCTGCCTGATGTGCCTGGCCCGCGCGCAGCCAGCCGAACAGCACCGCCATCATGAAGGGGCCGACGAACAGGCCGATCACGCCCAGGGTCGACACGCCGCCCAGCAGGCCGAACAGTACCGCAAGGAAGGGCAGGTTGACCCGGTGCCCGATCAGTTTCGGGCGGATGAATTTGTCGACCATGAACAGCTCCACCGCACCCCAGCAGAACAGGCCGAGCGCGGCGCCGCCGTGGCCCTGGCCGAGCAGCAGCAGCGACACCATGGTGAACGAGAGCGGCGCCCCGCCCGGGATCAGGGCCATATAGCCGGTGATGACGCCCAGCAGGGCGGGCGCCGGCGCGCCGGCGATGTGGTAGGCGATGCCCAGCACGACGCCTTCGAGCAGCGCGATCGAGCACAGGCCGAGCGCGGTGCCGCGCACGGAAAGCGGCAGGATGCGGCGCAGGTTGCCGTAGTGGTCGGGCAGCAGCCGGCTGCCCGCGCCATCCACGTAGCGCACCACGGCCGGGCCGTGCAGGTAGAGGATGAACAGGGTCAGCAGGGTGAGGAACAGGTACAGCGCGTTGGCCAGGATGACCGAGCCCCAGAAGCGCGCCGCGCCGGTCAGCTGGGGCAGGACGTCGCCCAGCGTGGTCTGGATCAGCGTGTTCAGTCCGCCCGGCCTTGCCAAGTGTTCGCTCCACCAGGCGAGCAGGCGCTCGGCGACCACCGGAATCCGCTCCAGCCAGGCGGGGGCGGGCAGGCCGACTTCGTTGAGCTCGACCAGCAGGCGCTGGATGCCGACCAGTTCGTTGCCGAGCGCCTTGATCAGGAGCAGCGAGGGGCCGACGAAGCAGGTCACCAGGAGCAGCAGCAGCACGCTGGCGCTGGCCATGCGCGGCAGGCCGCGCGCCTGCAGGCGTTGGTGCAGCGGCCAGGTGATCACCGCCAGCAGGCCGGCCCAGGCCAGCGCGCCGAGGAAGTGCTGCAGCAGCAGCGCCAGCGCGATGGCGAACAGCACCGGCAGCACGAGTGTCGAGTAGCGCATCCTGGCCCGGCCTCCTTGTTTGGGTTATGCGTGCTGGAGCGCGGCGATGCGCTCCTCGCATGACGGGTGGCTGCGCAGCAGCGACAGCACGCTGGCGCCTGCGATGCCCGCGGCGGCGATGTTCTTCGGCAGGTCGCCTGCGGCCAGGCCTCCGAGGCGCGCCAGCGCCGCGATCATCGGACGCGGGGTGCCGAGGATGGTGGCGGCGCCGCGGTCGGCGCGGTATTCGCGCTGGCGCGAGAACCAGGCCACGATGATGCTGGCCAGGATGCCGAACAGGATGTCGCAGACGATCGCGGTGACGGTGTAGGCGATGCCGGGACCGGTGCTGCTTTCGTCGTCGCGGCGCAGGAAGCTGTCGACCGCGTAGGCGACCACGCGCGCCAGGAAGATCACGAAGGTGTTGACCACGCCCTGGATCAGGGTCAGCGTGACCATGTCGCCATTGGCGATGTGGGCCACTTCGTGGGCCAGCACGGCCTCGACTTCATCCTGGGTCATCGAGGCCAGAAGGCCGGTCGAGACCGCGACCAGCGACGCGTTCTTCGAGGCGCCGGTGGCGAAGGCGTTCGGCTCGCCCTCGTAGACCGCGACTTCCGGCATCGCGATGCCGGCGCGCTGGGCCTGGGCGGCGACGGTGGCCAGCAGCCAGGCTTCGGTGCCGTCGGCGGGATGCGCGATCACGCGCGCACCCGTGGACCATTTGGCCATCGGCCTGGAGATCAGGAGCGAGATGAAGGCGCCGCCGAAGCCCATCAGGCCGGCGAAGGCGAGCAGGGCGCCAAGGTTCAGGCCGTTGGCGGTGAGGAAGCGGTTGACGCCCAGCAGGCTGGCGGAAATGCCCAGCACCAGCATGATGGCGAAGTTGGTGGCGACGAGAAGAACGATGCGTTTCATGGTACCCGGGTGCGTTGATCGATAGCGGCAGCAAGCGGCCTGCGGGCCGCTTCTGCTCATGCATAAGGATAAGGCACCCGGCATGCCGGGAAAAGCGAAGAAATCAGAAACATTACTTCATAAAAACGGAAGCAGTTTCGGCTTCGCGCGGCAGCGGCCCGCAGGCCGCGCGGAAGGACTCAGCCGTGCAGGTCTTCGTCGTTGAGGCGGCCGTTGACGTAGAGGCGCAGCAGGATCGCCACCGGCGGCGGAATCACGACGCCGGTCTCGAAGCGGCTGCCGCTGGACTGGGTCACGCCGAAGCGGCTCCAGAACTTCTCCTGGCTTTCGCGCTTGCGGATGCGCAGGCGGCGCAGCTCGTGCGGCGCGGCCGGCCACGGCGCGTTGAGGGCCTGCGCATCCGCGCCCAGCTCGGCACCCACCGGGTCCATGCCAAATTCTTCACCCATCATTTTGCCAGCCATTGTCAGTTCCTTCCGTTCGCCCATGTCGCACATCTCGCGCATTCTGTTTTTTCGCTTGCGGCCCGACGGACCGCACCACAGACTGGATCGTAGCCGGAAAGATAGACTCCAAGGCTCACGAAAAATCACGAGGCAACACTTTTTGACCATCCGTCTTGAGCGTCAAGCGCGGCGGGCGGGCGCCACAGGGGAGCGGCCCCCGGACGGACCATGGACGGGCGAAACTCGGGTATGATCGGATCGTTTCTTTTTAGCACTAAATCTCCATGTCCACGCGCCTCTTCGATTCCTCGTCCGCGACCGCTCCCCGCGGCGATGCCGGCAAACTCGCCGCCCGCACCCTCCAGCTGGTCGCCTGCGGCCTGGTGGTGCTGGACGCGGCGCACGAGATCGTGCTGTGGAACGGCTGGATGGTGCCGCGCTCGGGCTACGCTTTCGCGCGCGTGCGCGGGCGTTCGCTGTTCGACGTGTTTCCCGAGCTGCGCGGTGCGCGCGTCGAAGCGGCGGTGCTGGCCGCGCTTACGGACGATACCGCCACCACGGTCCCGTCGTCCTCCGGGCGTTCGCCTTTTCCCCTGCGCGAAGCGGGCAGCTTCGACGGCGCCCGCATCGAGCAGGCGGTGAGCGTGACGCCCTTCAGCGAAGGGGGCGAGCGCTACTGCCTGATCGAGATCCGCGACGTCAGCGGGGCCGCCGACCGCGAGCGGCGCCTGCTCGACCACGCCGAATCGCTGCGCGCCCGTTCCTATGTCGACGGGTTGACCGGCATCGCCAACCGCCGCCATTTCGACGTCGCGCTCGACCGCGAACTGCGCCGCGCCCAGCGCAACGGCGGCGCGCTGTCGCTGCTGCTGATGGACATCGATTCCTTCAAGGCCTACAACGACCACTTCGGCCACCAGCAGGGCGACGCCTGCCTGACCGCCGTGGCCCAGGCCCTGGCCGCCATGCTCAAGCGCCCGGCCGACGTGGCGGCGCGCTACGGTGGCGAGGAATTCGCGGCGATCCTGCCCGACACCACGGCCGAGCAGGCACGCGCCCATGCCAATGCCATCCGCGAACACGTCGCATCCCTGGGCCTGCCCCATGCGCCTGGCGCGGTGCGGCCCTACGTCACGCTCAGCATCGGCGTGGCGGCCGTCGAGCGCGGACGGCTGGACGAGCCGGCACAGCTGATCGAGGCCGCCGACAAGGCCTTGTACGCAGCCAAGCGCGGCGGACGCGACCGGGTGGTGGTGGACGGCGACTCCGCCTAGCGCGCGTCGCGCCGGCACGGGCCGCCGGCGCTGTGGCGCACGCGCATCGAACCTGCGCCGTCCCCGGCGGCTTGCTGTAGAATTGCTTGGAAGCAATCAAGCGTCCGGGGCCGCCGCCCGCCCGGCCGGTTCGGTGGCGCACGCGATGCGCGCCCTCGTGTACACTCGACATGCCAGGAGCATCGCCCAAGGGATACCACGACCTCACATGTTGATCGGCCACTACGAACCTTCACTGGTACTGCTTTCGATCCTGGCCGCGATCTTCGCGTCCTACACGACCCTGAGCCTGGTCCTCCGGGTCAAGGCGGTGCACGGCTACGCACCGCATGCCTGGATGGCAGGCGGCGCCTTTGCCATGGGCAGCGGCATCTGGGCCATGCACTTCATCGGCATGCTGGCCTTCCGCCTGCCGATGCCGCTCGCCTACGACCCCCTGATCACCTTCGTGTCCTGGCTGCTGCCGGTGGTGGTGTCCGGCCTGGCCCTGTGGCAGCTGCGCCACCGCGAGCTGGGCGGGCGCCACCTGGCCTGGGGCGCGGTCCTGATGGGGCTGGGGATCAACGCCATGCACTACACCGGCATGGCCGGCATGCGCATGGATCCGCAGATCACCTACGACCCCTTGCTGTTCCTGGCCTCGGTGGCGATCGCCATCGGCGCCTCGGCCGGCGCGCTCTGGATCGGCTTTCGCCTGAACGCTCAGTTTTCCGACTCGCTACGCCACCCGCGCCTGCTGCAGCTGGGCGCAGCGGTGGTCATGGGCGGGGCCATCGTCGGGATGCACTACACCGGCATGGCCGCGGCCCATTTCGCGCCGGGCAGCGTGTGCCGCGCCGCCGACGGCGGGGTCAACCAGGATCACCTGGCGATCCTGGTGGCGGTGGCGACCTTCGCCGTGCTCAGCATCGCGCTGCTGGCCGCCGTCTTCGACACCCGGATGGAAGCGCGCAACCAGACCCTGGCCGCGTCGCTCGAGACGGCGGCCGAGCGCCAGGAACTCTACCTGCGCGAACAGAAGGCCAGGCTGGAAGCGGAGAACCTGGGCCAGCTGAAGGACGAGTTCCTGGCCACGCTCTCGCACGAACTGCGCACGCCGCTCAACGCCATGCTCGGCTGGTCGCAGCTGCTGCTGCAGGGCGCGCGCGACGACGCCATGCTGCGCCGCGGGCTGGAAACCATCGAGCGCAACGCGCGCGCCCAGTCGCAGCTGATCGAGGACATGCTCGACATGAGCCGCCTGATCGCCGGGAAGATCAGGGTGGAAGCGAAAGCGGTGGCGCCGGCCGAATTCGTCAACGCCGCGCTCGAGACCGCGCGTCCCAGCGCGATCGGCAAGCAGATCCAGCTGGTGGCCGAAGTGGACTACGACGCCGGGCCTGTGCTGGGCGATCCGGGCCGCATGCAGCAGGTGATGACCAACCTGGTCTCGAATGCGATCAAGTTCACCGAAGCGGGCGGACGGGTGGCCGTGAGCGTGCGGCGCGAAGGCGAGGAGGTGGCGATCGACGTGGCCGACTCCGGCATCGGCATCGATCCCGATTTCCTTCCCTATGTGTTCGACCGCTTCCGCCAGGCCGATTCCTCGTCGGCGCGGCGCCACGGCGGGCTTGGCCTGGGCCTGGCGATCGCCCGCCAGCTGGTCGAGCTGCAGGGCGGCGCCATCACGGTCGCCAGCGCGGGCGTGGGGCGCGGCGCCACCTTCACCGTGCACCTGCCGATCCACCATGGCAAGGCGCAGCCCGAGCAGGGCTCGCTGCTGCCGGCCGACACCCTGATCCCCTCCGGCGCCACCGACGGCGGCCTGGCCGGCCTGACCGTGCTGGTGGTCGACGACGAACGCGATTCGCTCGAGCTGGTGCAGCAGGTGCTGGCCGAGAGCGGCGCGCGCATCGTGACGGCCACCAGCGCCGGCGACGCGCTGCGCGCGATCGATCGCCACCGGCCCGACCTCCTGATCAGCGACATCGGCATGCCCCTGATGGACGGCTTCGAACTGATCCGGCGCGTGCGCGACCTGCCCGACGCGGCGCTCTCCAGCGTGCCGGCGATCGCCTTGACCGCGTTCTCGCGGCGCGAAGACCAGCAGCGCGCGCTGGAAGCCGGTTTCGACGAGTACATGGCCAAGCCGCTGCGGCCGGCGCTGCTGCTGCAGACGGTGGTGGGAATGGCAGCGAAGGCGGCGCCGAGCCGGGCGCGCGCCTGAGGGCTTGAACGGCTAGCAGGCGGGCTGCCAGTGGCTGTCCGGCAGCACCAGGTGCAGCTGCAGGCGGCGCTCGTCGCCCGTCCTGGACGCGCCGGCCAGGTCGGTCCCGTCCACGCCCTCGACGATGAAGCCGCGGTTGCGGCCCGCTTCCTTGCCTTTGTAGAGCGCGCGGTCGGCCAACGCGATCGCCTGTTCCCACCCGACCGAGCCCGGTGCGCCCGGCGCCAGCGAGACGGCGCCGGCGGTGGCGCTCACCTGCAGCGCGGTGCCGTCGTCCAGCACCACCGGCTGCGCCGCGATCGCATTCAGGATGCGCTGCACCAGGAGCGGACGCTGGGCATCGCTCACGCCCTGCGAATACACCAGGAATTCCTCGCCGCCCCAGCGCAGCACCATATCGGTGTCGCGCACGACCCCGTTCAGGCGGCGTCCCACTTCGACCAGTACGGCGTCGCCGGCCGCGTGGCCGTGCTGGTCGTTGATGCGCTTGAAGTGGTCGATGTCGAGCAGGGTGAAGCAATCGCCGTGCGCCGTGGCGGCGGCGCCCGGGGCCTGCTGCTGGTCGCGCATGCGCTCCACGAACGAGCGGCGGTTGAACAAGCCGGTGAGCGGATCGTGCGCCGAACGGTGGGCCAGTTCCGCGTTCAGCTCGGCCAGGCGGCGGCCGGTGGCCTGCGATTTACGGTACAGCACGAAGACCACGCCCAGCAGCACCATGGCCAGCGCGGCGCCCAGCGACGCCACGGCCAGGCGCAGGTTGCGGTTGCGGATCTCGGCGTCCTTGACCGCGTTCTCCTGGCGCAGGCGCTCGATCTGGGCCGCGCGCTGCTTGGCGTTGAACTGTTCCTGCAGGGCGGCGAAGGCCTTGTTGCGGGCCTCCACCGCCAGCGTTTCCTGGATTTTTTCGCGCGCGCGCACGGTCTGCAGCGCCTGGCGGTGCAGGCCGGCCTTTTCCAGCGCTTCGCTCTTCTCGGCCAGGATGTTCGACACCGCCAGCATGGCGCCGGCCTTGCGCAGCTCCTCGGCGGTGCGGTCGATATAGACCGTGCCTTCGGCCATCCGGCCTTGCCCGAACAGGGCGAAGCCGAGGTTGGCGTGGGCCATCTGGATCACGTTCTGGTCCGCGACCGCTTCGGACACGGCGACCGCGGCGCGCGCGGCATGCTCGGCCTCGCGGTAGCGGTGATCCTTGAGCCAGGCGTCGGCCACGTTGCCCAGCACGTTGGCCTCGATCCAGCGCAGCTCGTATTTGCGCGCCAGTCCCAGGGCGCGCTCGAAGGCCGCGTGCGCGTGGCTCAGCTGGTCGAGCGAGACGTAGGCGCGCCCGTCCATGAAGTGCATCAGGGCCTCGACCCGCGGCGGGATGCTGGTGCGGCCTTCGCGGTAGGTGCGGGTGGTCTCGAGCGCCTTGGCGGCATCGCCGCTGTTGACGTACAGGCGCGCCAGCGCCAGGCGCAGGTCGGCTTCGCGCGGGCTCCACAGGGTGCTGTGGCGCTGCACCAGTTCGAGCGCGCGCAGGTAGTGGGCGAGGGCGCGGTCGTGCTGGCCGGTGGTGTTGTAAATGGCGCCGTAGGCGACTTCGGCGTTGGCTTCGAATTCCAGGCTGCCCAGCTCGCGGTAGCGTGCGACCAGGGTCTCCAGCAGGGCCATGGCGGCGGCCGGGTCGTTGTCGCTGAGGCGCTTGTGCACCCGCCCCAGGCTGGCCAGGCCGGCCTGCAGCGCATCGTGCTCGGCGCCGGCCAGGCGGATGATGCGCTCGTCCACCGTATACGCATCGGCCAGCTGGCCGGCGTCGGCGTGGATGCGGCGCAGCAGGCGCAGGTAGGCGATCTGCACCGGGTAGGGCGCCTTGCCGGTGAAGTCGGCCGCTTCGTCCAGCAGGCGGGCGCGCGCCTCGGGATTGCTGCGCTCGGCCAGCTGGGCCAGTTCGCGCAGGCGCAGTTCGGCGCCGACCGGCGTGTCGGCGGCAAGGGCCCCGACCGGCGCCGTACAGGCGAACGCCAGCAACAGGGCAGGAAGCATCCTGCGCCTGTCGCGCTGGGTCACTGGGGACGCCGGAATCGTCATCGTGCTCGGCCTGCCGCGATTGGGTCGGTGCGCGGCAGGGAGGCCGGGCAGCTCGGAGCCGCAACATGCGGCAACCCGACGATTATGTTCTGTTGATTTGCGGAAATCAAGCTATCCATGCGGACAACGATGTTTACACAACGAACGTGGTTTTTTGCTTGAATTTTGGGAATTAATCGACTTTCATCACTTTGCTTTGATTCCAATCAACAATCTGGTGATAATGTCATGCCTGCGGTTAAGATGTCCCGCAGGAGCCTCGGCGACAGTCGGTTCCGGGTCGGGCATGCGGTCTACCGACCAGCATGTCGATGCGCGCTGCCGCGACAGCAAACAGCAACAAGCGGCAACCAGAAGACGCGCCCCAAGACGCGGAACCAAACTATTTTTTGATTGGAGAATGAGTAGTGAGTCTTTTCAGAACCAAGAATCTTGACACCATGGTGGCAGCGGCCCAGAAGCCGGGCGGCCTCAAGAAAGTGCTGGGCCCGTTCGACCTCGTGCTGATGGGTATCGGCGCCATCATCGGCACCGGCATCTTCGTCCTGACCGGCACCGGCGCCGTGACCGCGGGTCCGGCCCTGACGCTCTCCTTCATCATCGCCGCCTTCGCCTGCGGCTTCGCCGCGCTCTGCTACGCCGAGTTCGCCTCGAGCGTGCCGGTGGCCGGCTCGATCTACACCTACAGCTATTTCACCCTGGGCGAGATCGTCGCCTGGATGATCGGCTGGGACCTGCTGCTCGAATACGGCTTGGCCACCTCGACCGTCGCGGTGGGCTGGTCCGGCTACTTCCAGTCGCTGCTCAAGGGCATCGGCGTGGTGCTGCCGGAAGCGCTGCGCGCGGCCCCGGGCGCACAGCCCGGCGTGAACACGCTGTTCAACCTGCCGGCCTTCCTGGTCATGATGTTCCTGACCTGGATCCTGTCGATGGGCGTGCGCGAATCGGCGCGCCTGAACAACATCATGGTGATCATCAAGACCGGCGTCGTGATCCTGTTCATCGTGGTCGGCGTCAGCTATGTGAAGCCGGACAACTGGCAGCCCTTCATGCCCTTCGGCTTCGGCAGCGTGATGAGCGCCGCGGCGCTGGTGTTCTTCGCCTTCATCGGCTTCGACGCCGTAACCTCGGCCGCCGAGGAAGTCAAGAATCCGTCGCGCGACCTGCCGATCGGCATCATCGGCTCCCTGGCCGTGTGCACCGTGCTGTACGTGATCGTGGCCGCGATCATGACCGGCATCGTCCCGTTCATGAATTTCAAGGGCGTCGACCACCCGGTCTCGCTGGCCCTGCAGTTCGCCGGCCAGGACTGGGTCGCCGGCTTCGTCGACCTGGCCGCGATCCTGGGCATGAGCACCGTGATGCTGGTGATGGCCTACGGCCAGACCCGCATCCTGTTCGCCATGTCGCGCGACGGCCTGCTGCCCGCGAAGCTGTCGGAAGTGCACCCGAAATATGGCACTCCGTACTTCGCCACCTGGATGGTCGGCATCGTGTTCGGCCTGCTCGCCGGCCTGGTCCCGCTCGACGTGCTGGCCGAACTGGTCAACATCGGCACCCTGGCCGCGTTCTCGCTGGTCTCGCTGGCCGTCATCATCCTGCGCAAGAAGCGTCCGGACCTGCACCGCGCCTTCCGCTGCCCGGGCGTGCCGGTGATCCCGGCCCTGGCCATCATCTTCTGCGTGACCCTGATGACCTTCCTGAGCTGGCATACCTGGGTCGCCTTCGTCATCTGGCTGGTGATCGGCCTGGCGGTGTACTTCCTGTACGCGCGCCAGCGCTCGCTGCTGAACACGCAGTAATCGCACGCTAGCGCCGCCAAGGACGCCCGGCCCCCGCAAGGTGGCCGGGCGTTTTTTTGGGACATGCTATGCTGGTTTGACAAGCCAACAACCATGGAGAACACAGCGATGAGCGCCATCGTGCTCGGCAAGGGCGATGCCCTCCTGATCGTCGACATGCAGAACGACTTCCTGCCCGGCGGCAGCCTGGCGGTCCCGCGCGGCGACCTGGTCGTCGAGCCCATCAACGCCCTGATCGACCTCTATCGCGCGCAAGGCCTGCCCGTATATGCCTCGCGCGACTGGCACCCGGGCCAGCACTGTTCCTTCGCCGCCCAGGGCGGTCCCTGGCCGCCGCACTGCGTGGCCGACACCCCTGGCGCCGAGTTCAGCGCGGCGCTGCGCCTGCCGCCGGACGCCATCGTCGTCTCCAAGGCCATCAACGCGGCCGAGGACGCGTATTCCGCCTTCAACGGCACGGGCCTGGCGCGCGCCATGCTGGCCGACGGCATCACCCGCCTGGCCGTCTGCGGCCTGGCCACCGACTACTGCGTGCTGAACACCGTGCTGGACGGGATCGAGGCCGGCTTCGGCGTGCTGCTGGTGCTGGAGGCGACGCGCGCCGTCGAGGTCGCGCCGGGCGACGGCGACCGCGCGATTGCGCGCATGCTGGGCCGCGGCGCGCTGCCGGTGCGGATCTCGAACGGCAAGCTGGTGGGCGACCTGGCTCTCGGCGCGCGGCCTTGAGCCCGGATGTGCGTCAGCGCACGGTGCGCGTCGCCGCAAGCGCCTAGCCTGCGCCTTGCGCCTCTGTGGGCGCTTGACGATGAGGATTGGCGATGGCGACGGTAGGCGACTTCCTGCTCGAGCGCCTGCACGCGTGGGGCGTGCGGCGCATCTACGGTTATCCGGGCGACGGCATCAACGGCATCATGGCCGCCTTCGGGCGCCAGCGGGCCGTCGAGTTCGTCCAGACCCGGCACGAGGAAATGGCGGCCTTCATGGCCTGCGGTCATGCCAAGTTCACGGGCGAGGTCGGCGTCTGCCTGGCTACTTCCGGCCCGGGGGCGATCCACCTGCTCAACGGCCTGTATGACGCCAAGCTCGACCACCAGCCGGTGGTGGCCATCGTCGGCCAGCAAAAGCGCAGCGCGATCGGCACCCGCTACCAGCAGGAAGTCGACCTGGTCAGCCTGTTCAAGGACGTGGCCGGAGAATACGTGCAGATGGCGGCATCGAAGGAACAGGTGCGCCACCTGGTCGACCGCGCGGTGCGCATCGCCCAGAGCGAGCGCTGCGTCACCTGTGTGATCCTGCCCAACGATGTGCAGGAAGAAGACGCGGTGCCGAATCCGCCGCGCGAGCACGGCTATACCTTCACCGGCATTGGCGCTGCGAGCAGGGCACAGGTGCCGCCCGAGGCCGCGCTGCGCCAGGCCGCCGCGATCCTGAACGCGGGCAGCAAGGTGGCGATCCTGGCGGGCGCCGGGGCCCACGGCGCGCACGCGGAACTGGAGCAGGTGGCCGAGCTGCTGGGCGCCGGTGTGGCCAAGGCCTTGCTGGGCAAGGCGGTGCTGGCCGATACGCTGCCCTTCGTGACCGGCTCGATCGGCATCATCGGCACCCGGGCCAGCAACGACATGATGCAGGAGTGCGATACCCTGCTGATGGTGGGCTCGGGCTTTCCGTACGCCGAGTTCCTGCCGCCCGAAGGGCAGGCGCGCGGCGTGCAGATCGACGTCGACGGGCGCATGCTGAGCCTGCGCTACCCGATGGAGGCGAACCTGGTGGGGGACGCCAGGGCGACCCTGGCGGCCCTGATCCCCCACCTGCGGCGCAAGGAAGACCGCGCCTGGCGCCGCCGCATCGAAGACAAGATCGCAGCCAGCCGGCGCGAGCTGCTGGCCAAGGCCGGCGAGCCCGCCAAGCCGGTCAATCCGCAGCGCGTGTTCACCGAGCTGTCGGCGCGCCTGCCGGACAATGTGATCCTGGCCGGGGACTCCGGTTCGGTGGCGGCCTGGTATGCGCTCGACCTGCAGATCCGTCCCGGCATGCTGGCTTCGCTGTCGGGGACGCTCGCCACCATGGGCTCGGCCGTGCCGTATGCGATGGCGGCCAAGCTGGCCCACCCGGACCGCCCCGTGATCGCCCTGGCCGGCGACGGCGCGATGCAGATGAACGGCATCAACGGCCTGATGTCGATCGCCTGGCACCGCGAACGCTGGAGCAACCCGACCCTGGTGGTGCTGGTGCTGAACAACCGCGACCTGAATTTCGTCACCTGGGAGCAGCGCGGCATGCAGGGCGAACCCAAGTACGAGCCGTCCCAGCGGCTGCCGGACTTCTCATACGCCGAATACGCCCGCCTGCTGGGCCTGGACGGCCTGCGCGTCGACGATCCGGAGCAGCTGGGCCCGGCCTGGGAGCGCGCCTTGGCGGCAGACTGTCCGTTCGTGCTGGAAGTGGTGGTCGACCCGAACATCCCGCCGCTGCCGCCGCAGACGGTACAAAAACAACAGGAACAGTACGACGCAGCGATCGCCAAGGGCGACGCCGAGGCGGAGGAGGTGCAGCACGGCGCGGATGCCCAATCTTGACCATTCGGTAAGAGTTTGACTGTCCAGGTTTTGTTACTTTGTAATCCCTTTCTTACATACTCACAGCGCTGCTACCGATTACAGAGAAATAGACCAGTCCGGATAATGTTGCCTATCGTCCTACCAGGCCCACAAGAAGATCCGAGACCATGAATTCGATGCTGTTAGCCGACGCCACGCGCGTCGCCGCCCACGACGCTCCCGCCTGTAGCCGCGGCGAGCGTTCGAAGCGCCTGTATTTTTCGTTGTACGAGAACCCGGCCGCGGGCGCGGACGACGCCCGTGCCTACCTGGCGGAGCAGATCGCCGCCGTGCAGGCGCTGCCGGCCGACCTGCCGCCGACCCTGGCCGAACTGCCGGCCTGGGTCCAGGAACGCACCGACGCCGTCGGCGCCCAGTATCGCGACTACCTGGCCGCGCGCAAGGCCGGCGCCCCGCGCCGCTACTTCACCTGCCGCGCGCACGCGCTCTACTTCATCAAGGCGGTGGCCCCGACCAAGCTGGTCGACGGCGCATGGCTGTATGGCCTGCTCAAGCACTGGGACAACCCGGCGTACCACGAGCTGATCAAGACCTACCTGGAGGAACTGGGCGAGGGCGCACCGAGCAAGAACCACGTGACCATCTACCGCAAGCTGCTGGCCACCCACGGTTGCGAAGGCTGGGAAAGCCTGGACGACGAGCACTTCGTGCAGGGCGCGATCCAGCTCGCGCTCGGCCACAATACCGACCAGTTCCTGCCCGAGGTCATCGGCTACAACCTCGGCTACGAGCAGCTGCCGCTGCACCTCCTGATCACGTCCTACGAACTGAACGAGTTCGGCATCGACCCCTACTACTTCACCCTGCACGTCACGGTCGACAACGCCGCCAGCGGCCATGCCCAGAAGGCGGTCGAGGCACTGTCCAACCTGATGCCGCGGGTGGGCGACCGCGAAGCCTTCTACCGCCGCGTGCTGGACGGCTACCGCCTGAACGACATCGGCTCGAGCACCACCTCGAGCATCGCCGAGTTCGACCTGGAGGGCGAGCTGGTGAACATCCTGGCCGCCAAGAGCGGGGTCGGCAAGAACATGCACTCGGATTACTGCCGCGTGGCGGGCCGTTCGGTCAACGACTGGCTGGGCAATCCGGCGCAGATCCCCGACTTCCTGGCGGCGCTGGAAAAGGCCGGCTGGATCAAGCGCGGCGAAGAGGTCGAGAACAGCCGCTTCTGGCGCCTGGTGCACGGCGAGAAGGCCGAGATGTTCGGCGTCTTCAACGCCTACGAACAGCAGGTCCTGCGCGACTGGATCACCGCCAAGCCGGAGGGTGGGCGCGCCGATGGCCCGCGCATGCTGACCTGGCGCGCGCGCCAGCGCACGCTCGACAACCTGGGCCAGCATGCGGACCGCAGCGCCAGCTTCCCCGAGCGCGGCCTGATCCGCCGCCATCCCCGTCTGGAGGCGCCGGACAACGAACTCCGGCTGCTGGAAGAAAAGGTGGCCGCAGCGCCGAACAAGCAGGAGGCGATGGACCTGCTGGGCGGCCTGATGTCGCCCGAGATCCACCATACGGCGGTGGGCCTGATGGCCACCCGCATGTACACGCGGCTGTTCGACGCGTGAGTTGGTGAAGCAATAAGGCATTCCTCTGTGCCGGGCTGCGCCCGGCGCAGCCACATTACGACAAGGATCTATTCGTGCAAATCCTGGAACAACGCTTCTTGCGCGGACCGAACGTCCACGCCGATTCCCCCTGCCTGCTGAGCGTGATCGACCTGCAGGACCTGTACGGCATCTCCTCCAGGGACATCCCCGGCTTCAACGACGCCTTGCTGGCGGCCTTGCCCTCGCTGGCCGGCCAGCTGCTGCCGATCGGCCAGCGCGGCGGCTTCGCCCAGCGCCTGCGCGAAGGCACGTATCTCGGCCGCGTGATCGAGCAGGTCACGCTCGACCTGCAGACGCAGGCCGGGGCGCCCGCCAGCTACGGCCGCACCCGGCCGGTCGCCGGCCGTCCGGGCGTGTTCCGCATCGTCTGCGCCTACCAGTCCGAAAAACTGGTGCAGCCCGCCTTCGAACTGGCGGTCGACCTGGTGACCAGCCTGGGTCGGGGCGAGCCTTTCGACCTGGCGCCGCGCCTGGAGGAACTGCGCCGCATCGCCGCGCGCCATGCCATCGGCACCAGCACCGCGGCGGTGCTGGTCGCGGCCCAGGAGCGCGGCATCCCGATCCAGCGCATCACCGAGGACGCCAACCTGTTCCTGCTGGGCTGGGGCGCGAAGCAGAAGCGCCTGCAAGCCACGACCACCGGCGACACCAGCTTCATCGCGGTGAAGATCGCCAGCGACAAGCAGCTCACCAAGGCCTTGCTGAAGGAGGCGGGTGTGCCGGTACCCGAGGGCTCGGTCGTCACCACGGTAGAGGACGCGCAGCGGGCGGCAAGCCGCATGAAGGCGCCGGTGACCGTGAAGCCGCTGGACGGCAACCAGGGCAAGGGCGTGACGGTCGACTGCCGCGACAGCGAGCAGGTGGCGCGCGCCTTCGAGTTCGCGCGCCAGTACGGCCGCCGCATCATCGTCGAACGCTTCGTGGAAGGCCGCGACTACCGCGTGCTGGTGGCCAACGGCCAGGTCGCCGCGGCCTCGTGCCGCCGCCCGGCCCACGTGGTCGGCGACGGCATCGCCACCGTGCGCGAACTGGTCGAGCGCGAGAACCAGAACCCGGCGCGCGGCTCCGGCCACACCAATATCCTGACCCGGATCGCCCTCGACGACCACGCGGCCGACATGCTGCGCAAGCAGGGCTTCGACTTCGATTCGGTGCTGCCGGTCGGCGTCACCGCCGAACTGCGCGGCAACGCGAACCTGTCCACCGGCGGCACCGCCGAGGACGTGACCGACCTGCTGCCCGAATCGACCCGCCTGCTGTGCGTGCGCACGGCCAGCAAGATCGGCCTGGACGTGGCCGGCATCGACATCGTCTGCAAGGACATCGCGCTGCCGCTCGACGCCCAGCGCGGCGCCGTCATCGAAGTCAACGCCGCTCCCGGCATCCGCATGCACCAGTACCCGAGCAGCGGCACCCCGCGCGACGCCGGCGACGCCATCGTGCAAGGCCTGATGGGCGATTCAGACGGCCGGATTCCAACCATCGCGATCACCGGCACCAACGGCAAGACCACCACCACCCTGCTGGTCGCGCACACGGAGCGCCTGGCCGGCAAAGTCACGGGCGTGACCACTACCGAGGGCGTCTTCATCGACGGCAAGCCGGTCGCCAGGGGCGACTGCACCGGCTACTGGTCGGCGCGCACCGTGCTCGGCTCGCCCGAAGTGGAGTTCGCGGTGCTGGAGACGGCGCGCGGCGGCATCCTCAAGCGCGGCCTGGCTTTTGACCGCTGCGACGTCGGCGTGGTGCTGAACATCGCGGCCGACCACCTGGGCCTGGACGGCGTCGACACGGTCGAAGACCTGGCGCAGGTGAAGGCCGTGGTGGCGATGTCCGCCTCGAAGGCGGTGGTGCTCAATGCCGAAGACCCGCTGTGCGTGGCCATGGGCCGGCGCGCCAAGCCGGAAGCGGAAATCGTGTACTTCTCGATGGACGCGGAAAACCCGATCTTCCTGCAGCACCTGGAAGACGGCGGCCGCGGCGTCTACCTGCAGGACAATGCGGTGGTGGTCGCCGACGGCAACCTGCACCAGGAACTGGCGCGGGTGGAGAGCATGCCGGTCGCCTTCGGCGGACGGGCGCGCTTCAACATCGCCAACAGCCTGGCGGCGGCGGCAGCCCTGATGGCCTCGGGTTTGACCAACCTGCAGATCGCCACCGGCCTGTCGACCTTCGTGTCCAACGGACGCACCAATCCGCTGCGCACCAACATGTTCGACATCCGCGGCGTGACCGTGATCGTCGACTATGCGCACAACCCGGCCGCCTACCGCGCCATGGCCGACATGGCGCGCGCGCTGCTGCCGGGCCAGCTGGTGGGCATCGTCACCGCGCCGGGCGACCGCCGCGACGAAGGCCTGCGGGATGTCGGCCGCGTGTGCGGCGAGCGCTTCGACGAGCTGGTGGTCTACGAGTCGCAGAGCCGCGGGCGCGCGGTGGGCGAGGCGGTCGACCTGATCCTGGAGGGGGCGCGGGAAGCCGCGGGCATCAGCGACACACTGCACCGGGTGATCGAGGTGGGCGACGCGATCCGCCATGGCCTGTCGCTGTGCCGGCCGGGCGACGTGCTGGTGTTTGCCTGCGGCTCGTCGCTGCAGGTATTCGTGGATGCGCTGCGGGTGAACGATCCGGAGAGTGCGGACCTGGTGGCAGCCCAAGTCTGATTGTTCATGTAGGGTGGTCGGCTTGTCCGACCGCACGTCCAACTTACCCAAGCGCAGCCATAACGCTGGCTGGAGTCGAACGCGCGGTCGGCGGAGCCGACCACCCTACGCGCTTAGAACAGGAACTGCAGCGCCAGGGTCCAGACGTTCGGCTTGAGCGCGCTCGGTTTTTCGCGCGGCAGGCGTTCGTATTCGACCGTGACCGCGGTGTTCGGGGTGATGGAATACTGGAGGCCGAAGGCGCCATAAGCGCCGGTATCGCTCTTCTTTCCGATCGGGGCCGGGGCGGCCGGGAGCGCCTGGCGGCGGGTCTGCGCCACGCCCACCTTGGCATAGGCCGACAGCTTGTCGGTGAGCGGCACGCTGGGCTTGACCGCGATGTACATCCCGTAGCCGTTCTTCAGGTCGAGCGCGCCGCCCTCGACGGCCAGCTGGGGCTTGAGCTGGTAACCGGCGAACACCTTGGGGCTGGCCTTGGTTGCGGCGCCGACGTAGTCGACGCCAGAGACGCCCACGCCGGCATAGGCTTGCGGGGCGGTGCGCACCGGGTCGGCAGCTTGCACGGCGCCGGCGGCGACGCCGAAGCACAGGACAGCCAGGACCTTCTTCATACCTTTCTGCATACCTTCCTTCCAGGAATTCGATCCGGTCCGCTGTCGTGGAGAACGGGCCGGGCTACGGATGAGCAAGGTAACAGTTGAGAGCCAGCATTAAAATAGCAATTTGTAACGAAATGCAAAAGAATCAGGCCGAAATGGCCTGTTCGGCAACGGTTTAAGACGCTCTTAAGTAAAAACGCCCGAGTAGCGCGCTCCCCGGGCGTTCTTCGTCGTGCGGACGAGACGGGCGCTAGATGGCTTCGGCCTCGATGCGGCGCGCCAGTTCCGGCTTGTCCGGGCGGATCGCGTCGGTCAGTTCGGACAGCGTGGTGCCGCAGCCGAACACCAGCACGTCGCCCGGCTGGCACAGGGCCAGGCCACGGCGGATCGCCTGGGACGAATCGAGCACCACGCTGAGCGACTCGTCGGCCAGCTTGCCCAGCTTGGCGCCGCGCACCAGCAGGGTGGCGGTCTCGCCGTCCGCGCGGCCGCGGTTCTCGGTCTCGAATACCACCAGGTCGTCGAAGCCGGCGGCGCAGGTGCGGCCGATGTCGACCAGGTCGGCGTCGCGGCGGTCGCCCGGAGCGGCCACCACCCCCACCAGGCGCCCGGCGCTCAATGCGCGCGCGCTTTCGGCCAGCGCCGCGTAGGCGGCGCAGTTGTGGGCATAGTCGACGATCACGGTCACCCCGTCGACGTCGAACACGTTCGAACGCATCGGGTTGTGCTTGGCGTCGGACACGAAGCTGAGCAGGCCTTCCGCGATCTCCGTGTTGCCGAAGCCGTGGGCGGTCAGCGCGGCAGCGGCGGCCAGCGCGTTGGCGATGTTGTAGCGCGCAGCGCCGCCTAGCGATACCGGCATCTGGCGCGCGTCGAGCAGGGCTTCGTGGCGGCTGCCGTTGGCCAGCACCAGGCTCATGGCCTGTGCGTTGTCCTGCAGGTAGACCGCGCGTCCGCCGTTCTCGAGGTGGCGCAGCAGGGTCGGGTTGTCGGCGTCGAGCGAGAAGTAGATCACTTCCACGCCGTCGCGCAGCTTGTCCGCCATCGCCACGCAGTAGTCGTCCTCGGCGTTGAGCACCACGGCGCGCGAGGCGCGCTGGGCCACCACCGATTTCACCTTGGCCAGGTCGTCCAGGGTTTCGACGCCGTCGAGGCCCAGGTGGTCGCTGGAGACGTTCAGCACCACCGAGACGTCGACCAGGTCATAGGCCAGGCCGCGCTTGAGGATGCCGCCGCGCGCCGTTTCCAGCACCGCGAAGTCGACTTCCGGGCTGGAGAGCACGCTGCGCGCGGAGTGGTAGCCGGTGCAGTCGCCCTTCATCGTGAGCACACCGTCGACGTACACGCCCTCGGTGGTGGTCACACCGGTGCGCAGGCCGGCCGTGCGCACCGCGTGCGCGATCAGCAGCGAGGTCGTGGTCTTGCCGTTGGTGCCGGTGATGGCCACGGTCGGGATACGGCCGTTGCACTCGCCGAACAGGGCGTCGACGATAGCGGCGCCGGCGTCGCGCGGGGTGCCGCGGCTCGGGTACTGGTGCATGCGGATGCCGGGCGCGGCGTTGACTTCGATGATGCCGCCGCGCTGCTCGCGCAGGGGCTTGGCGATGTCCTGGCAGACGATGTCGATCCCGGCCACGTCCAGGCCGATGGTGCGCGCGGCGCGGATGCAGATGTCGCGGGTTTCCTCGGGCAGCAGGTCGGTCACGTCCTCGGCGGTGCCGCCGGTGGACAGATTCGCGTTGCCGCGCAGGTCGGCCAGCACGCCTGCGGCGAGCACGGTGTCGAATCCATAGCCTTGCTTGGCCAGGGTCTCCTCGGCCAGCGCGTCCATCGGGATCTTGGTCAGGATGTTGGTATGGCCTTCGCCACGCGCCGGGTTGCGGTTCTCGATCTCGACCAGCTCGCGGATGGTCGAGTGGCCGTCGCCCACCACGCAGGGTGGACGGCGCCAGGAGGCGGCGGCGATCTTCTTGCCGGTCACCAGCACGCGGTAGTCGCGGCCTTCCAGGTGTTCTTCGACGATCACATGGCGGCCGTAGCGGCGCGCATGGGCGAACGCGCGCGCGATGTCGTCCGGCGTGGCGCAGTTGGTGGTCACGCCCTTGCCCTGGTTGGCGTCGAGCGGCTTGATGGTCACCGCCGTGCGCAGCCGGCGCGCAACGCGCTGGGCGTCCTCCTCCGAGGTCACGGTGGCGCCGCCCGGGACCGGGCAGCCCGCCTGCTCGAGCAGGGTCTTGGTCAGCTGCTTGTCGCTGGCGATGCCGACCGCGATCGAATTGGTGGCGCCGGTGATGGTGGCCTGCAGGCGCTTCTGGCGGCTGCCCCAGCCCAGCTGGAACAGGTTGGCTTCATCGGTCAGGCGCAGGGCCGGGATGCCGCGCTTGAGCGCGGCCTGCACCACGGCGCCGGTGCTGGTGCCGATCGCATAGTCTTCGGCGGTTTCGTGCAGCCCGTGCAAGGCGGCGGCGAGATCGAACGGGCGCTCTTCGGCTACCGCCTGCAGCAGGGCGAGGGCGGTGCGCAAGGCCCCCTCGGCCACCTGTTCGATGCCGTAGCCGCACACGACGCGGCGGGTGCGCGGCTTGCCGCTCACGGCCAGGGTGGCGCCCGTCCCGCCAGGGGCGCCGGCCAGGCGCTGCAGTTCCATCACGACCGGCTCGAGCGCCTCGACCAGCAGGGCGTCGTCGGCCAGGCGCACGGCGGCGTCCGGCGGCAGCTCGGGGAGCAGGGCGAACAGGCGGGCGGCGAAGCCGGGCGCCTTGGCGGCGCCATCCTCGACCACGGCCATGAGACAGGGGCTGGCGGCGTACAGGTTGGGTCCGCGCAGCAGGCGTTTTTCCTGGATTTTCATGAAATCGGGTTCCGTTTCGTTACGTTTTCTAAAAAGTCGAGCAGGGGAAGCGGCAGGCACTTGGCCGGGTCGCTGCCGGGGGCGGGCACGCGGTAGCTGCTGCCGGCCGGGAGCAGGTGCAGGCGCACGTCGATCAGTTCCGGCGTGTCGCGGTCCTTGATGTCGGCCACGTTGGTGATCATGGTGCGGCCGTCGACGATCGTGACGGCGCCCTGGCCGAGCACTTCGATGCCCTCGCCGATGTCGACCACCAGGGCGGTATCCTCGTCGATACCGATGCCTTGCAGGTAGGGGTTCTGGGCCACCAGGCTGAGCAGGCGCGACAGGCGCTGGCGCTCCGAGAAGTGCTGGTCGATCACCACCCGGTGCAGGAAGCCGAAGCCGGCGCCCAGGCTGACCGAACCTTTCTCGGGCAGGATCTCGACGCGGCCCTGGGCCAGCATGTGGCCGGACATGGCCGAGGCGCCGGCGCTGGTGCCGCCGATGGTGGCGCCGCGCACCTTCAGCGCGACGTGCATGGCGGCGTCGAGCTTGCTGCCGCCGATCAGGGCCAGCAGGCGTTTCTGGTCGCCGCCGGTCATGAAGATGCCGGTGGCTTCGTCCACCTGGCGCACGAACTCCTCGCTGTTGGCGTCCTGGCGGCTGGTGAGTTCGAGGTGGCTGCGGCGTTTCACGCCGAGCGAGCCGAAGGCTTCGTCATAGACGCCCCACATCTCGTCGGCGATCGTGCTGGCCGCCGTGATCACGACGATGTTGGCGTCGGCGCCGCCGGCCAGTTCCACGAAGCGCGTCAGGATCTCCATGTCGTGCTTGCGGTCTTCGTGGCCGCCGATGATGACGAGGTGGCCGTTCTTGTGTTCTTGATTGTTCATCGTTGGGTCATTTTCGCTTGTGGCATGCCGTGGTAGCACAGGGCGCCAGCCTCGGTACGGCTGACGGCGATCAGGCCGACGTCGACCTCCTTGTCGAACAGGTCGAGGCCGCGCTTGAGGGCCTGGTCGAGCGGCATGCCTTCCTCGATCCAGCCGTAGACGGTGCGCGCCAGCAGGTGGCGGATGATGTGTTCGCCGATGCCGGTCGCGGCGATGGCGCCGTGCGGGCCGGCGTAGAAGCCGCTGCCGATGATCGGGCTGTCGCCCACGCGACCGAGCAGGCAGGGCGCCGAGCCGCCGGTGGAGCAGGCCACCGCGAAGTGGCCGTCCGAGCCGCGCACCACGGCGCCGACGGTGTCGCAGGCGCTCGACTTCGGCAATTGCAGCGGGGTCTTGTAGTTCCAGAAGCGCTCGAACAGGCGGTTGTCGATGCCCGGCATGAGCGGCACCGATCCGGCCAGCTCCTGCATCAGCTTGCGGTGCTCGCTGCGCTGACGCTCCGAGATCGGCGGCAGGCCCGGCATGCCGAGCGAGCGCGCGAAGCGCTGGGCGCCTTCGCCGGCCAGCATCACGTGCGGGGTGTCGGCGATGGCGCGCGCCAGCTTGACGGGATTCTTCACGTCGCGCACGCAGGCCACAGTGCCGAGGCGCCCGCGGGTATCCATGATCGACGCGTCCATCTCGATGGTTTCGCCGTCCAGGCCGAGGGCCGAGCCGTAGCCGGCGTTGAAGCGGCCGTCGTCTTCGAGGGTGGTGACGGCGACGATGGCGGCGTCGAGCGCGTCGCCGTTCAGTTCCAGCTGGCCCAGCGCACGACGCGCGGCCAGCACGCAGCCGTCTTCGTTCTCGGTGGGCGCACCTGCGCCACCGTGTACGACGACTGCACCTGCTTGTGGGGAATTGCTCATGTTTTCCTTGGATGTGCGCTGCAAACCATGCATGATCGTTGTCATGCAATTAAGACTCGCATTATCCGGATGGGCGGGCGTGCACCAAATCGGTACAGTTGCCGTGCTTGTGTAAGACGTAACTTACAGGGGGCGGCTGGCGCCGGGATAGAGCAGGGAGGCGCCGCGCAAGGCGCGCTGTAGGGCGCGCACCAGGTCGACGCGCGCCGAAGGTGTCAGAAAACGCCCAATTTCGATGCGCACGCCGCGCGCTTCGATCACCACCAGGGTGCGCAGGCCGGCGTCGGGCAGGCTGACGCGCGCATGGCCGGGGTCGAGCCGGACCTCGATACGGCGCGCGCCGTCCGCATGTTCCACCAGGAGGCAGCCGGCCTCCAGCCGGATGCGTTCGTGGTCGAGGGCGTGGCGGCAGTAATGCAGCAGGGCGGCGCCCACCGCGCCGGTTTCGACGATGGCGAAGGCCAGCACCATCCAGGCCCCGCGCAGGGTAAACACGAGCGCGATACCGAGGGTGGCCGCGCACAGCAGGGCATAGACGAACAGCGCCTGGCGCGGCGTCAGCGAGCAGTTGCGCTTCATGAGCCATTCGGAGCTCGGGGCGGGCGAGGGCGCCATGGTCGTCTCTAGCGGCGGTCGATGGTGTCAATACGAATGTGGTGCAGTTTGCCACAGTCCCGAAAAAGCCGGCACCCGCCCGGGCCAATGCGTCCGTTATCTGGTACCATACCGCCCCTTCTGTTGATCAGCTTCATTCAAGGTTCCTATGGCGCTCGCTTGCGGCGTTGACTTCGGCACGTCCAATTCCACCGTCGGCTGGCTGAGTAGCCCCGGCACCGGCGCCAGCGCCTTGCTGCCGCTCGAAGACGGCAAGCCGACCCTGCCCTCGGTCGTGTTCTTCAATGCCGACGACGAACAGGTGCGCTACGGGCGCGCCGCACTGGCCGACTATCTCGAAGGCTACGATGGGCGCCTGATGCGCTCCCTGAAAAGCCTGCTCGGCACCAGCCTGATCGACGGCCAGACCGAGGTGGGCGGACGGGCGCTGCCGTTCAAGGCGCTGCTCGGCCAGTTCATCGGCGAAGTGCGGCGCCGCGCGCAGGCGAGAAGCGGCCGCGAGTTCACCAGCGCGGTATTCGGGCGCCCCGTGTTCTTCATCGACGACGACCTCGAAGCCGACCGCCGCGCCCAGGATACCTTGGAAGAAGTCGCGAAATCGGTGGGCTTCCGCGAGGTCGCGTTCCAGTACGAGCCGATCGCCGCCGCCTTCGACTACGAGTCGACCATCGACCGCGAGGAACTGGTCCTGATCGCCGACATCGGCGGCGGCACCTCGGACTTCTCGCTGGTGCGCCTGGGCCCGCAGCGGGCTACCCGCCTCGACCGCCGCGACGACATCCTGGCCACCGGCGGCGTGCACATCGGCGGCACCGACTTCGACAAGTACCTGAGCCTGGCGAGCGTGATGCCGCTGCTTGGCTACGGCGGAACGCTGCTGTCGGGCGCCGCCATTCCGTCCAGCTATTACTACAACCTGGCCACCTGGCACACGATCAACCAGGCCTACACCCGCAAGAACATCGCGCAGCTGGCCGACCTGGTGCGCGACGCCGCCGAGCCGGCCAAGCTGCAGCGGCTGCAGCGCCTGATCGACGAACGCGCCGGCCACTGGCTGGCGATCCAGGTCGAGGCGGCCAAGATCGGCTTGTCCGACAGCCCGACGGTCACCCTGGCGCTGGACCGCTTGGATCCGCCTGCGTCGCTCGAGCTCACGCGCGCCGGCTTCGACGCCGCGATCGGCCAGCTGGTCGACAATGTGGGCGCGACCGTCCTGCGCCTGTTCCAGCAAGCCGGGGTGGCGCCCGATGCGGTGGACACGGTATTCTTCACCGGCGGCTCGAGCGGCGTGGCGCTGCTGCGCCAGCGCATCGCGGCCCTGGTCCCGGACGCGCGCCGGGTCGAGGGCGACCGGTTCGGCAGCATCGGCGCGGGCCTGGCCCTGGACGCCCTGCGCAAATTCGGATACTGAGGATTACCATGAGTACCTATGAACGCCCGATCGTGATGCTCGACTTCGAGACCACCGGCCTGTCGCCCGAATCCGGGGACCGCATCACCGAAGTGGCGGCGCTGCGCATCGTCGGCGGCGAGATCCGCGAACGCTACGTCTCGCTGGTGAACTGCGGCGTGCGCATCCCGTCCTTCATCACCCAGCTCACCGGCATCACCCAGGACATGGTCGACAGCGCGCCGCCCAGCCAGAAGGTGGTGGCCGATCTGCTCGACTTCATCGGCGGCGACATGCTGTCGGCCCACAATGCCAGCTTCGACGAGAAATTCCTGAAGGCCGAGGGCTGGCGCATCGGCCGCCCGACCGGCCACTGCGGCCTGGTCTGTTCGCTGAAGCTGGCACGGCGCCTGTTCCCCGGCCTGCCCAGCTACAAGCTCGGCAACCTCTCGAGCCGCCTCGGGATTGCATTCCGCGGCACCGCCCACCGCGCCGAGGCCGACGCCGAGGTCGCCGCCGAAGTGCTGCTGCACGCGGCGCGCCACCTTGCTACCCACCTCGGCCTGCAGCAGGTGGCGCCGGACCTGCTGGTCTCGGTGAACAAGCTGGCGGCGGCCAAGGTGCCGGTCTTCCTCGACAAGTACGCCAGCCTCGAGCGCGAACGACGCGCGGCGGCCTGAGCCCGCGCGGCCGGCCCGGCCGCAGGGATATCTAGCATGTCTTGCGGCGTACGTCGCGTCCTCACGATTGTGCGGACGCAAATCACGCAAGGCCCCCTATCCTTAAAATTTTAACAACGGCGGACGATTCGGCGTCCGCCCCGTTGAACGTGGCAAGGGCCGCAAGGGGGTTGGAATGAATCGACAGAACGCTGCCCGCGAAGGGGTCGAAGTCTTCCAGTGGTTCTTGCCCGCCGCCGAACGCGGCGATCCCTACGCGCAGTTCAACCTCGGCCTGCTCTACAAGCAGGGCGACGCCGTCGAGCGCGACGACGTGCGCGCCTTCGAATGGATGGGGCGCGCCGCCCGCAAGGGCCTGGCGGCGGCCCAGAACCACCTCGGCGCCATGTACGGCAACGGCCGCGGCGCGCCGCGCAGCGACGAACTGGCCGCCGCCTGGTTCCGCCGCGCCGCCGAGCAGGGCGATCCGGCCGCCCAGCAGAACCTGGGCCAGCTCTACCGCAAGGGACGCGGCGTCCAGCAGTCGCACGAGATCGCCTTCGGCTGGTTCTACCGCGCCGCCGAGCAGGGCCTGCCCAGCGCCCAGAACCTGCTCGGCGAATGCTACCTGCACGGCCTGGGCGCACCAACCAGCCATCCGCTGGCCATGGCCTGGTTCCGCAAGGCGGCGCGCCAGGGTTATGGCCCGGCCCAGCTCAACCTCGCCCTCATGTACCGCCGTGGCGACGGCGTCGAGGCCGACGACGCCCAGGCCGTGTGCTGGTTCCGCGAGGCGGCCGCCCAGGGCATCGCCGCGGCCCAGCGCTTCCTCGGCCTGGCCTATGCCAGGGGGCGCGGCGTGCCGCTCGATCCGGCGCGCGCCATCGCCTGGCTCGAGCGCGCCGCCGCCCAGCACGACACCGAAGCCCAATACCTTCTCGGCACCCTGCTGTCGGCCGGCCATGGCCCAGGGGGCGAGGAGCGCGCGCTCGACTGGTTCCTGCGCGCCGCCGCGCGCGGGCACGCGCAGGCCCAGTACCGGGCCGGCACCATGCTCGCCGCCGGCCGCGGCGCCCGGCCCGATCCGGGGCGCGCGCTCGACTACCTGCTGCGCGCCGCCGAGCAGGGCGCGGCCAATGCCCAGTTCAGCCTGGGCGTCATGTATGCGAGAGGCGAGGGCGTGCCGCAGGATGCCGCCCGCGCCGCCGAATGGTACCGGCGCGCGGCCCAGCAGGGCGACGCCAGCGCCCAGAACAACCTCGGCGCCCTGTATGCCAACGGCGAGGGCGTGCCGCACGACGACATGCTCGCCACCTACTGGTACCGCCAGGCGGCCGAGCAGGGCCACGCACTGGCCCAGTACAACCTGGGCGGCATGGTCAATAGCGGGCGCGGGACCGAGCGCGATCCGCTGCGCGCCTACATGTGGATGCTGCTTGCCGCCGGCGCGGGGCAGGAGGGCCGGCGTCCGCGCAACCGCATCGCCGGACGCCTGGGGGCGAACGGCGGACCCTGGGGGCGCGCGCTCGCTTCGCGCGTGCGGGCGGCGCGCCGGCAGCAGGAGCGCCGTGCCGGCCACTAGGTGCGGGTGCGGCCAGGATCGCCCGTATTGACGGGCTGCCGGTGCATATGCGAGCCCGGCAATTCGCGTTATGATGGCCGTCGGCGCAAGCCGACCCCATGAATAACTCGAACGAGATCGACATGACCCTGAGACACGCAACGCTCGTCGCCCTGCTGGCCGCGGCCTTCGGCGCCAACACGGCGCTGGCACAAAGCTGCAACGCCACCGGCCCGTCCCTGACCTACCCGGTTACGAAGAAGGTCGACCAGACTGACAACTACCACGGCACCACCGTGCCCGATCCCTACCGCTGGCTGGAAGATGCCAACAGTGCCGAGACCAAGGAGTGGGTGACCGCCCAGAACAAGCTGACCCAGGCCTACCTGGCGCAGATCCCGCAGCGCGCGGCGATCCGCGACCGCCTGACCAAGCTCTGGAACTACGAGCGCTACAGCGTGCCCGGCAAGGAAGGCGGCCGCTACTTCTATTCCCGCAACGACGGCCTGCAGAACCAGTCGGTCCTGTACACCCTGAAGAACCTGGGCGACACCCCGCGCGTGCTGCTCGATCCGAACACCATGTCCAGCGACGGCACCGTCGCCCTGGCCGGCACCGAAGTCAGCCCGGACGGCAAGCTGCTGGCGTACAGCGTCGCGGCCTCGGGTTCGGACTGGAACGAGATCCGCGTGCGCGACATCGATACCGGCAAGGACCTGGAAGACCACATCAAGTGGGTCAAGTTCTCGAGCACCGCCTGGACCAAGGACGGCAAGGGCTTCTTCTACAGCCGCTACGACGAGCCGAAGGAAAGCACCAAGCTGGCCGACGTCAACTACTTCCAGAAGCTGTACTACCACCGCCTCGGCACTCCGCAGGCAAGCGACACCCTGGTCTACGACCGTCCGGACCAGAAGGAATGGGGCTTTGGCGGCAACACCACCGACGACGGCCGCTACCTGATCATCACTACTACCCGCGGCACCGCGCCGAAGTACCGCGTGTCGTACAAGGACTTGAGCAAGCCGGATTCGAAGGTGGTCGACCTGATCGACAACTTCGATGCCGGCTACAGCTTCATCGACAACATCGGCAGCGTGTTCTACTTCAGCACCGACCGCAACGCGCCGAAAAAGCGCATCATCGCGATCGACGTGAACAAGCCGCAGGAGAGCAACTGGAAAGAGATCGTCGCCGAATCCAAGGACACCCTGGCCGGCGCCGACATCATCAACAACCAGCTGGTGCTCGAATACCTGAAGGATGCGAAGAGCGTCGTGCGCGTGCACGCTTTGGACGGCAAGCTGGTGCGCGAGATCAAGCTGCCGGGCATCGGCACCGTCGGCGGCCTGTCGGGCAAGCGGGGTGAGAGCGAAACCTTCTACTCGTTCGCCGGCTTCACCACCCCGACCACGATCTACCGCCTGAACCTGAAGAACGGCGAGAGCACCGTGTTCCGCCAGCCGAAGGTCGACTTCGATCCAACGCAGTACGAGACCCGCCAGCAGTTCTACACCAGCCGCGACGGCACCAAGGTCCCGATGTTCATCGTGTCGAAGAAGGGTATCAAGCTCGATGGCCAGAACCCGACCTACCTGTACGGTTACGGCGGCTTCAACATCTCGATGACCCCGGGCTTCTCGCCGGCCAACCTGGCCTGGATGGAGATGGGCGGCGTCTACGTGGTCGCCAACCTGCGCGGCGGCGGCGAATACGGCGAAGCCTGGCACCAGGCCGGCACCAAGCTGCAGAAGCAGAACGTGTTCGACGACTTCATCGGCGCGGCCGAATGGCTGGTCGCCAACAAGGTGACTTCGCCGGCCAAGCTGGCGATCGGCGGCGGTTCCAACGGCGGCCTGCTGGTGGGCGCGGCCATGACCCAGCGTCCGGACCTGTTCGGCGCGGCGATTCCGGCCGTGGGCGTGATGGACATGCTGCGCTTCCACAAGTTCACCATCGGCTGGGCCTGGACCTCGGACTACGGCTCGTCGGAGAACCCGGACGAGTTCAAGGCCCTGGTCAAGTACTCGCCCTTGCACAACCTGAAGCCGGGCACCTGCTACCCGGCCACCATGGTGACCACGGCCGACCACGACGACCGCGTGGTCCCGGCGCACAGCTTCAAGTTCGCCGCGGCGGCCCAGGCGGCGCAGGCCGGCGCCGCACCGATCCTGATCCGGATCGAGACCAAGGCCGGCCACGGGGCGGGCAAGCCGACCACCAAGCAGATCGAGGAAGTGGCGGATCGATGGGGCTTCCTGGCGCGCGAGCTGAAGATGGGTGAGGCCGCTCCGGCGGCAGTGGGCGGCAGCAGATAAGCTGACGTTTTGACGCGAAAACGGCCACTCAGCATGAGTGGCCGTTGTTTTTCGTAGGGTGGTCGGCTTCGCCGACCGCGCGTTCAACTCATACGAGTGGAGATGCAACTGCTCGGAGTCCGGTCGAACGCGCGGTCGGCAGAGCCGACCACCCTACCGTTGCACGACGACTAACAAGGCCTTGGCTTCGGTCTTCCCCGCATTCCGAATCACATGGTCATGATCGGCCGGATACCGCGCCGTCCCGCCATGCTTGATCTTCTTCTTTTCCGCCCCCACTTCCAGCTCGATCGTCCCGTGGATCACGGTCAGGTGTTCCTTGGTCCCCGGATCGTGCGCCTGCGAGGCCATCTCGCCCCCGGGCGCCAGGGTCAATTCGTACCATTCGTACTTGCCCGCCAGGTCCATCGGCCCCAGGATGCGCAGCGAGTAGCCGGCGTGGGCGCCGGGCAGGGTAGGGGTTTCGTGGGCGTCCACCACGCGGATCAAATCCACCGCGCGCACCTCGGACGACAGCAGCTCGCCGATCTCCACGCCCAGGGCATTGGCCAGGCGCCAGGTGATGGCGATGGTGGGGTTGGCCTTTTCGCGTTCGATCTGGGACAGCATCGACTTGGACACCCCGGCGATCCGCGACAGGTCTTCCAGGGTCAGGCCGCGCGCCAATCGCAGGCGTTGTAGCGTGGCGCCAACTTCGGGCGGGGCGTTATTTGTTAGAGTTTTAGTCATGCCTTCATCGATGCGTGAATATGCTTATTGCCCCGGCTTGCCAAGTTCATTAGCTAGGGGTAAGATTCAATATATTGAATTTACGTTCGACATACAGAACTCGGTTTCTTGAATCGAACGAGTCCAACGATACGACATTCGCCAACCGCCGGTCAAGCCGGGACCAACCAGGAGTGGGAACAACATGAGCGATCAAGCATTCTATAGCGGCCTTCAGCAGAAACTCGACACGCTGCGTACCGACGGCCTGTTCAAGCCGGAGCGCGTCATCGCTTCGCGCCAGGGTTCGGAAGTGGTGTCGCAGGACGGCCGCACGCTCATCAATATGTGCGCCAACAATTACCTGGGCCTGTCCGGCGACGAACAGACCTCCCAGGCAGCTGGCGCCGCCCTGGAGAAATACGGCTACGGCCTGTCCTCGGTGCGCTTCATCTGCGGCACCCAGACCGTGCACAAGGAGCTGGAACAGAAGCTGTCCGAATTCCTCGGCACCGAAGACACCATCCTGTACGCGGCCGCTTTCGACGCCAACGGCGGCGTGTTCGAGCCGCTGTTCGACGAGAACGACGCGATCATCTCCGACGCCCTGAACCACGCCTCGATCATCGACGGCGTCCGCCTGTGCAAGGCCGCGCGCTACCGCTACGCCAACAACGACATGGCGGACCTGGAAAAGCAGCTGATCGCAGCGAACGAAGCCGGCAAGCGCCACAAGATCATCGTCACCGACGGCGTGTTCTCGATGGACGGCACCATCGCACAGCTGGACAAGATCGTCGAGCTGGCCGAAAAATACGGCGCCCTGACCATGATCGACGAATCGCACGCATCGGGTTTCATGGGCAAGACCGGCCGCGGCACCCACGAGCACTGCGGCGTGATGGGTAAAATCGACATCATCACCGGCACCCTGGGCAAGGCCCTGGGCGGCGCGATGGGCGGTTTCACCTCCGGCCGCAAGGAAGTCATCGAGACCCTGCGCCAGAAGTCGCGACCCTACCTGTTCTCGAACACCCTGGCCCCGATGATCGCCGGCGCCTCGATCTCGGTGCTGGAGCGCATCTCGAAGTCGACCGAGCTGCGCGACCGCCTGATGGACAATACCGCCTACTTCCGCAAGGAGATCGAGCGCATCGGCTTCACCATCAAGCCGGGCACCCACCCGGTGGTGCCGGTGATGCTGTTCGACGCGCCGATCGCTCAGAAATTCGCCGCCCGCATGTTCGAGCTGGGCGTGCTGCTGTCGGGCTTCTTCTACCCGGTGGTGCCGATGGGCCAGGCGCGCGTGCGCGTGCAGCTCTCGGCCGCGCACACCCGCGAGCAGCTCGACACGGTGCTGAAAGCATTCGAACAAGCCGGCAAAGAGCTGGGCATCCTCAAGAATCAATAAGATCGGAACAGAACAATGGAACGCATCCTCATCATCGGCGCCAACGGCCAGATCGGCAGTGAACTCGTCACCGCCCTGGCGCAGCAGCACGGCGCCGAGAACGTGATCGCCTCGGACATCGGCACCAACAACATCTACGGCGCAGCGCGCTACACCCAGCTCGACGTGCTCGACCGCGAACGCTTGAGCGCGCTGATCGACAGCGAAGGCATCACCCAGGTCTACCAGCTGGCGGCGCTCCTGTCGGCCACCGGCGAGAAAGCTCCGCTCAAGGCCTGGACCCTGAACATGGACGGTCTGCTCAACATCCTGGAGGTGGCGCGCGAGCGCGGCGAAGCGGGCAAACCGCTGAAGGTCTTCTGGCCGTCCTCGATCGCTGCCTTCGGCCCGAACACCCCGGCCGATCCGGCCCCGCAGTACGCGGTGATGGACCCGACCTCGATCTACGGCATCAGCAAGCTGGCCGGCGAGCGCCTGTGCGAGTACTATCACAGCAAGTATGGCGTGGACGTGCGCTCGATCCGCTATCCCGGCATCATCAGCTACAAGTCGCCCCCGGGCGGCGGCACCACCGACTACGCGATCGCCATCTTCCATTCGGCGCTCAAGGGCGAGACCTACGAGTGCTTCCTGGGCCCGGAGACCACGCTGCCGATGATCTACATGCCGGACGCGATCCGTGCCACCATCGAACTGATGGACGCCCCTGGCGAAAAGATCGCGATCCGCTCCTCGTACAACGTCGCAGGCGTGTCGTTCAACCCGCGCGAGCTGGCCGCCGCCATCAAGAAGGCGCTGCCGGAATTCGAGATCGCCTACCAGCCGGACAGCCGTCAGCAGATCGCCGATTCCTGGCCGAAGAGCCTGGACGACAGCCGTGCGACGAGCGACTGGGGCTGGAAGGCGCGCATCGGCGTGGAAGAGATGGTCGCCGATATGCTGAAGAACGTCGACGTGGGCGTGGCAGCCTGAGTCAGCATTCACCACAATAATAAAAAACTGAAAAGACGAGACAAGCATGGACATGAGCGTTTTTGATCTGTTCAAGATCGGTATCGGGCCGTCGAGCTCCCACACCGTGGGGCCGATGGTGGCGGCGCGCCGCTTTCTGCTGGAGTGCGGCTCGCTCGAGCAAGCGGTCGGCGTCGAGGCCCACCTGTACGGGTCGCTCGCGCTGACGGGCGTCGGCCACGCCACCGACAAGGCCGTGATCCTGGGCCTGATGGGCGAGACGCCGCAGGGCATCAACCCCGACACGGTCGAGGACAAGCTGGCCGAGGCCGAGATGGACGGCAAGCTCAAGCTCCTAGGCGAGAGGGAAGTGCCGTTCCAGTACCGTACCGGCCTGGTGTGGCACAAGCAGTCCACCTTGCCCGAGCATCCGAACGGCATGAAGTTCGTGCTCCAGCTGGCGGACGGCAGCATCATCGAGCGCATCTATTATTCGGTGGGCGGCGGTTTCATCACCGCGGCGGGCGAGAGCCAGAGCCGCGCCAATGAAGCGCCGGCGGTAGCGGTGCCTTTCCCCTTCAGCACCATGGGCGAGCTGCTGGCCCAGGGCCGCGAGCACGGCCTGTCGATCCCGCACATGCTGCGCGCGAACGAGCTGGCGCGCATGACGGAAGCGGAACTGGACGCGGGCCTGGACCGCATCTGGAACGTGATGCGCGACTGCATCGCCCACGGCCTGGTCACCGAAGGCCAGCTGCCGGGTGGCCTGAACGTCAAGCGGCGCGCGGCCAAGCTGTGGAAGCAGGCCCACTGCACGGAGGGTAAACGGGTCAACGAGCTGCCGCATGATGCGACGCACCACGTGACCCTGTACGCGATGGCCGTCAACGAAGAAAACGCGGCCGGCGGGCGTGTCGTCACCGCCCCGACCAACGGCGCGGCCGGCATCATCCCGGCAGTGCTGCGCTACTACGCCGAGGATTGCCGCCCGAGCGACCCGGCCAAGGGCATCCGCGACTTCCTCTTGAGCTCCGCCGCGATCGGCATGCTGTGCAAGAAGAACGCCTCGATTTCCGGCGCCGAGATCGGCTGCCAGGGCGAGGTCGGCGTGGCCTGCGCGATGGCCGCGGCCGGCCTGGTGGCGGCACTCGGCGGTTCCAACGAACGCATCGAGAACGCGGCGGAAATCGGCATCGAGCACCACCTCGGCATGACCTGCGACCCGATCGGCGGCCTGGTGCAGATTCCCTGCATCGAGCGCAACGGCATGGGGGCGATCAAGGCGATCACCGCGGCCTCGCTGGCCATGAAGGGAGATGGGACTCACTTCGTCAGCCTGGACAATGTGATCGAGACCATGCGCCAGACGGGGGCGGACATGCAGGTGAAGTACAAGGAGACCTCGCTGGGCGGTCTGGCGGTGCATGTGGTGACGGTCAACCACGCGGCTTGCTGACATCAAGTCAACTTGGGCCCCGGCCTGCGCCGGGGCGACGGTCTAGAGAGCAGTGGTACTAACAACTTTACTGTTGGCTCGAGCACGTCATTCCCGGACTAGGCGTCCCCTTGGCCGGAATTCAAGTTCGTCGAACTCCACGCGACGCTTTTTTGCACCACAGCATACGACCGCAACGGGCGCTATAATAAAAGTTCAACCTTGGCCCCAACCGGATCTCCTACCGTATGCATTACGTCTCCACCCGCGCGACCAGCGCGTCCGCAGCACGCAATCCTCAGCGCTTCTCCGATATCCTGCTAGCGGGCCTGGCCCCGGATGGCGGCCTGTACCTGCCCGAGACCTACCCGCAGATCACAGGTGCCGAGCTCGACGCCTGGCGCAAGCTCTCCTACGCCGAACTGGCCTACGAAATCCTGCGTAAATTCGCCACCGACATCCCCGACGAAGACCTGCGCGCCCTCACGGCCAGGACCTACACGCCCGAGGTCTACCGCAACGCCCGCGCCGACGAGTCGGCGCTTGATATCACCCCGTTGCGTGTGCTGGAAGACGGTGCGAACGGCAAGCTGGTCCTGCAGGCCCTGTCCAACGGCCCGACCCTGGCCTTCAAGGACATGGCCATGCAACTGCTCGGCAACCTGTTCGAATACGCGCTGGCCAAGAACAACGACGAACTGAACATCTTCGGCGCGACCTCGGGCGACACCGGCAGCGCGGCCGAGTACGCGATGCGGGGAAAACGCGGCGTGCGCGTGTTCATGCTCTCGCCCCACAAGAAGATGAGCGCCTTCCAGACCGCCCAGATGTTCAGCCTGCAGGACCCGAACATCTTCAACATCGCGGTGGAAGGCGTGTTCGACGATTGCCAGGACTTGGTCAAGGCGGTCTCGAACGACCTGTCCTTCAAGGCGCGCCACAAGATCGGCACGGTCAACTCGATCAACTGGGCGCGCGTGGTGGCCCAAGTGGTCTACTATTTCCGCGGCTACCTGGCAGCGACGACCAGCAACGACCAGAAAGTCTCGTTCACCGTCCCCTCGGGGAACTTCGGCAACATCTGCGCCGGCCACATCGCCCGCATGATGGGCCTGCCGATCGACAAGCTGGTCGCCGCCACCAACGAGAACGACGTGCTCGACGAATTCTTCCGCACCGGCAGGTACCGCGTGCGCAAGCCGTCCGAGACCTACCACACCAGCAGCCCCTCGATGGACATCTCCAAGGCCTCGAACTTCGAGCGCTTCGTCTACGAACTGGTGGGCCGCGACGCCGAGCGCACCCATGCGCTGTTCAAGAAGGTCGACACCCACGGCGGCTTCGACCTGTCCGGCGGCCCGGGCAGCGACGGCGACGAGTTCAAACTGGTGGGACGGTACGGCTTCGCCTCGGGCAAATCGACCCATCTCGATCGCCTGGCGACCATCCGCGACGTGAGCGACGACTACGGCATCACCATCGACACCCATACCGCCGACGGCATCAAGGTCGCGCGCGAACACATGGCGCCCGGCGTCCCGATGATCGTGCTGGAAACCGCACTGGCCGCCAAGTTCAACGAGACCATCCTCGACGCCCTGGGCACGGACGCCGAGCGGCCCGCCGGCTTCGAAAACATCGAGGCGCTGCCGCAGCGCTTCGTCGTGATGGCGCCAAGCGTCGACGCCATGAAGGCGTACATCGCCGACCACACGGGGCTGTGAGATGAAGCCGCCCATGCTGTCGGTGCGCGAAGCGCTGAACCACCTGTTGGAGGCGGCGCGCCCGCTGCTTGACGTCGAGACCGTGCCGACCCTGGACGCCAACGGACGGGTGCTGGCCGAAGACCAGCACGCGACCATCGACGTGCCGTCGAGCGACAATACGCAAATGGACGGCTACGCCGTGCGCGCGCTCGATTGCGAAAGCGGCAGCGCGACCTTGCGCGTGAGCCAGCGCATCCCGGCAGGTAGGGTGGGCGAGCCCTTGGAGCCCGGCACCGCCGCCCGCATCTTCACCGGCGCCCTGATTCCGCCCGGCGCCGACGCGGTGGTGATGCAGGAGCAGTGCGAGGCGGTGGGCGACAGCGTCACCGTGCGCCATGCGCCGCGCGCGGGCGAGTGGATCCGCCGAGCCGGCGAAGACGTGGCCGCCGGCTCCGTGATCCTGCCCGCCGGCACCCGCCTGCGCAGCCAGGAGCTGGGGCTGGCTGCTTCGGTGGGCCTGGCGACGCTGCCCGTGCATCGGCGCGTACGCGTGGCGGTGTTCTTCACCGGCGACGAACTGGCCATGCCGGGCGAGCCGCTCCAGCCGGGCGCGATCTACAACTCCAACCGCTTCACCCTGCGCGGCCTGCTGGAGAACTTCGGCTGCAGCTTCACCGACTACGGCATCGTGCCGGATTCGCTGGAGGCCACCCGCGCCACCTTACGACAGGCAGCGCAAGAGCACGACCTGATCATCACCTCGGGCGGCGTCTCGGTGGGCGAGGAAGACCACATCAAGCCGGCGGTGGAGGCCGAAGGGCGGCTCGACATGTGGCAGATCGCCGTCAAGCCGGGCAAGCCCCTGGCCTTCGGCGAGGTGCGCCGCGAACGCGGCGCAAGCGTGAGCAGCGCTACCAGCGCCGCTCACTTCATCGGCCTGCCGGGCAATCCGGTGTCGAGCTTCATCACCTTCCTGCTGTTCGTGCGGCCCTTCCTGCTGCGCCTGCAGGGCGTGAGCGGGCCGGTGGAGCCGCGCGGCTACGTGCTGCGCGCCGACTTCGCGCTGCCCAAAGCCGACCGCCGCAACGAATTCCTGCGCGTGCGCATCAACGCGGCCGGAGGCCTGGACCTGTTCCCGAACCAGGGCTCGGGCGTGCTCACCTCGACGGTGTGGGGCGACGGCCTGGTGGACAACCCGCCGGGCCAGGCGATTGCGCCGGGCGACCTGGTGCGCTTCATTCCCTTCGCCGAACTGCAGCATTGAGACACCCATGAAGATCAACCTGAAGTATTTCGCCTCGGTGCGCGAACAGCTCGGCACCGGGCAAGAGAGCCTGGAACTGCCGCACGGCGTAGCGACGGTGGGTGCGGTGCATGCCCTGCTCGTCGCGCGCGGCGGCGCCTGGGCCGAGGCGCTCGGCGGCAAGCGCGCGGTGCGCATGGCCTGCGACCAGGTGATGTGCGGGCCGGAGACCGAGGTAAGGGATGGCGCCGAAGTCGCCTTCTTCCCGCCCGTGACGGGCGGGTAGGGCGGTCGGCGCGGCCGACCAAGCGTTCAACTAAAACGAGCCCGGTAGGGTGGGCAGATTCTGCCCACGCGTTCAAACAGTGCAAGCGCTGTCGGGACGCATCCGCCGGTTGCACGGGTGGGCGGAGAATCCGCCCACCCTACGATAATGCGTTCGCCCGGCGGCGGGCGGTCAAATCATCGCGATCGACTGCTCCGCCAGTTCCAGCAGTTTCGCGCAGTTGGCACTGCGCTCGCCGTACTCGCGCCAGGCGTTGGTGCGCGCCACCGCCTGCCACTTGCGCAGGGCGTCCGCATTCATGTCGACGATCTGGGCGCCGCTCTTGGCGTAGACCGAGGCCACCGCCGCATCGTCGGCGCGCGCGGCCTTGAGGGCGAAGGCTTCCAGCTCGGCGCCCACCGCCATCATCGCCGCCTGCTGCTGCTTGGTCATGCGGTCGAACACGGTGCGCGACATCATCAAGGGCTCGAACATGAACCAGTAGGCGCCGCCGCGCGCCGTGGTCAAGGAACGCGCCGTATCCTGCAGGCGGAAGGAGATCAGCGAGGTCGACGAAGTCAGGGCCGCATCGAGGTTCCCGGCGCGCATGGCGGCGTGGATCTCGTTGGACGGCAGGTTGACCACGGTGGCGCCGGCGTCAAGCAGGAGGCGGTTCATCTCGTGCGAACCGCCGCGCACCTTCAGGCCGGCCACGTCTTCCGGATGCACGATCGGCTTGCCGCGCGAGGCGACTCCGCCGGCCTGCCAGATCCAGCTCACCACCACCAGCCCCTGGTCGTTCAGGATGCGGGTCAGCTCGCGCCCGACCGGGGCGTTCTTCCACGCATAGCCCTGCTCGTACGAGGTGACCAGGCCCGGCATCAGGCCGATGTTCGCTTCCGGCGCTTCGGCGCCGGCATACGACAGCGGCACCAGGGCCATGTCCAGGCCGCCGCTGCGCAGGGCCGCGAACTGGGCGTTCGGGGCCATCAGGCCGGCATTCGGATAGATCGAGAATTTCAGTCCGCCGCGGGTGCGCCGTTCGACGTCGGCCGCGAACATGCGGCACAAACGGTCACGGAAATCGCCTTCGGCGATGCTGCCGCCGGGGAACTGGTGCGAGATTTTCAGGTTGTTTGGCTGCGCCCAGGCGGACTGCATCCAGAGTGGTGCGGACGCGATTGCGCCCAGCACTGTCCTACGGGACATTGCTGCCCTTGTCATTACCGACATACACATCCTCCAAGATGTTGAAACGGACTGCCAGACGATTCGTGACGGCCTCGTCATGCGGGCGCCATCGTTCGTTGTAGCGGATACAAGAATATTCCTGCTACATCTATTGTCAAGCGGAATCTTATAGCTATGACAAATGCATGCATATGCCAGGGCGACAGTGTGGCGCTGCCGCCCCGGTTCCGTCTTGATCCAGCTCGGAGGATGCGGCCGTCAAGCCTTGGGGTCGGGATGGCGGCACATGGCGCAGGTGGCGCCGCGCTCGGCACGGTAGTAGCGCGAACCGATGAAGATCGCGGCCGCCAGCACCGACCAGGCCAGCGATTCGCGCCAGCCGGTCTCGAAGGCTTCGCCGCGCAGGAACACGTCGACGCAGACCAGCAGCGCGAACATCGAGCTGGCGGCGAGCAGGTATTGGCCGCTCCAGTAGATCAGTCTTTGCATGGTGTGCTCCTGTTGTTGCCTATTTGCGGTCGAGGAAACGGCGGATGGCGGCGCTGACCGCCTCGGGCTGGTCGATCATCGCGAAATGGCGCGCATTGTCGATGGTCGCGACCTCGAGTGTCGGCGTACCGGCCAGCAGTTCACGATAATACGCCGCCTTGTCGTTTGCCGTGATGTTGTTGAGGACCGGCGCATCGGGCGCGTAGTAGGGAACCAGCAACAGCACCGGGGACTGGATCTTCGCCAGGCCGGGGCGCAGGTCGCGGGCGAGCACTGCGCCGACATAGCTTGCGACCGCAGCCGGATCGCTGCGCGCGGAGAGCTTGGCGGCATCGTCGGCCTTGCCCATGTCGACCATGCCGATAGCGCGCATGTACTGGTGTTGCTGGGCGACGAAGGCCTGGCCGGCGAGCGCGGCCATCTGGCGGCGGGTCGCTTCGGCGATTTCGGCGCGCCGCTCCGGCGGCGTGTCTTCGGTGCGCGGGAACACCGGCAAGCCGTCGATGGCGACGACCCCGCCGATCTGCTGGGGCAAGGTCTCGGCCAGGGCCAGCGCGAGCGTCGCGCCGATGCTGTGCCCGACGATGACGGGCTTGGCCAGCTTGCGGCTGGCGATCAGTTCGGCCAGGGCGTCGCGGCTTGCATCGAAAGGGTCGCCCGCGACCGGCGGCCGGCCGTCGAAGCCCGCCAACGTGACGACATAGACGGTGTGGGTCGGCGCGAAGTCGCGCACGGTCTGACTCCAAACCCAGCTTCCGCTGGATAGACCGGGCACCAGCACCAGGGCGCGCGGGCCGCTGCCGTGGCGCTCGACCAGCATGCCCTTGACCTCGAAGCGTTCGGCGGCTGCCGGCTGGGCCGCGAGGAAGCGGTTGGGTTCTTCCCGCGCCGCTTGCGCCAGGGCCGGGGTGGAGAGGGCGAAGGATGCGGCGAATAATGCCGCGAACACGGTGGCTTTCATGCTGGCTCCTGGTCAGGGGTGAAGATCGATTCGATCGGTAGTTGGAACAGTCTGGCGATGGCGAAGGCGAGCGGCAGGCTGGGGTCGTAGCGGCCGGTCTCGATCGCGTTCACGCTCTGGCGCGACACGTCGAGCATCTCGGCGAGTTCCGCCTGGCTCCAGCCGCGCTCGGCGCGCAGGGTGCGGATGCGGTTGTTCATCGTTCGAACAGCTTGCGCAGGAGCTGGACCACGCCGACCGAGCCGCACAGCACGCACCAGACGGTGAACATCGACAGCTTCGGGTAGCCGGCAGTCTCGAGGAAACCGTAAGTGAAGGTCAGGCCGGCGGTGAGGCCGGCGCCAAGGGCGACGTTCTCCAGCAGGCGCATGCGCATGTACTCGTCGATACGGCTGAAGTGGCGAGCGATCGCCCACAAGGCTGCGCAGAAGCCGATCATGGGCGAGAGCAGCACCACGGTGCGCGCGACGCCTTGTTCCATCGGTCGACCCCAGTGGATCGCGGCCGCCAGCAGTACCCCATACAGAGCGAGCGAGCCCATCATCTCTTTCAGATAGGCTTTCGCAACGCGTTTTTGATGCATGACATCCTCCGTGAAGTAAAGTATGCTTGACATCGTAGTCAAGGAAACTAGACATGTCAAGCTAGCTTGACATTTTTATGCAGGACGCAAAGTCGACTACAATGCCGCTCCTTCGCACTGCCGGATAACCGATGAGCCAGCATTCCAGCCAACCCAAACGCGTCGCCGTGATCGGCGGCGGCCCCGCCGGCCTGATGGCGGCCGAAGTCCTGGCTGCGGGCGGCGTCGCGGTCGATCTCTACGATGCGATGCCCTCGGTGGCGCGCAAGTTCCTCCTGGCCGGCAAGGGCGGCATGAACATCACGCATTCGGAGCCGCTGCCGCAGTTCCGCCGCCGCTACGGCGCACGCGAAGCTGAGGTTGCGCGTTGGCTCGATGCGTTTGGCCCGGAGGCGGTGCGCGCCTGGATACACGGCCTCGGCATCGACACGTTCGTCGGCAGTTCGGGGCGCGTGTTCCCGCTCGAGATGAAGGCGGCGCCGCTGCTGCGCGCCTGGCTGCACCGGCTGCGCGAATCGGGCGTGCGTTTTCACATGCGCCACCGCTGGCTCGGCTGGCAGGGCGACAGCCTGCGCTTCGCCAGGCCTGAAGGCGAAGCCCTGGTCGAGGCCGACGCCACGGTGCTGGCTCTGGGCGGCGCCAGCTGGGCGCGGCTCGGTTCGGATGGCGCCTGGGCGCCGCTGCTGCGCGCGCGCGCGGTCGAGGTGGCCGAGCTGGTGCCGGCCAACTGCGGCTTCGACGTCGACTGGAGCCCGTACTTCAGCGAGAAGCACGCCGGTGCGCCGCTCACCACCGTGGCCATCGCCTGGCAGGCGCGCGACGGCAGCCTGCAGCGGCGCCAGGGCCAGTTCGTGGTGACCGAAACCGGCATCGAGGGCAGCCTGGTGTACGCGATCTCGGCGCCGCTGCGCGACCGGATCGCCGTGGAGGGCGGCGCCACCATCTGGCTCGACCTGCTGCCGGACCTGGACGCGGCCCGGGTGGCGGCGGAAGTGGCGCACCCGCGCGGCTCGCGCTCGCTGTCGAGCCACCTGGCCGGCCGCCTCGGCATCAAGGGCGTCAAGGCCGGCCTGCTGCACGAATGCCTGTCCAAGCAAGAGTACGCCGACCCCGACAAGCTGGCCGCCGCGCTCAAGGCGCTGCCGCTGGTGGTCAAGCGCCCGCGCCCGATCGATGAGGCGATCAGCAGCGCCGGCGGGGTGCGTTTCGAGGCGCTGGAGGGGAGCAGCGCGATGCTGCGCGCGCTGCCGGGGGTGTTCGTGGCGGGAGAGATGCTGGACTGGGAAGCGCCGACCGGCGGCTATCTGCTTACCGCCTGTTTCGGCAGCGGGCGCGCCGCAGGAAGCGACGCGCTGGCCTGGCTTACTCGGAAAACGTGACCGCGCCGCTGCCGGTGCGGCTGACGCTGCGCTCGGCGGGGTTGCCGACCACTTCGATGTCGCCGCTGCCCGAGATGGCGGCCGTGACTTTCTGGCGGGCGTGCACGGTGCTCTGGCCGGAGCCGGTCTGGCTGACGTGCACGATTTCGGCGCGCAGGTGGCGCGCATCGAGCTCGCCCGAACCGCTGGCGTTGGCCTGCAGTTCCCTGGTACTGCCGACCACCGTCAGGTGACCCGAGCCGGTGAGCACCGCCTCGAAGCGCTCGATACCGGCGCCGGCGTTCAGGTCGAGTTCGCCGTTGCCGCTCAGGGCCGCGTCCACTTCGCGGAAGCGCCCGTTGAAGCGCAGGCTGCCGCTGCCTTCCATGTGCACCTCGATGCGCTCGCCCGAAAAGCCGTTGACCGTGCTGGCGCCGCTGCCGTCGACGGTGACGCGCTCCAGGCGCGGCAGCACCAGTTCCACCTCGAGCGGGCGGCGATGGCGCAGCACCATGCCGCGTATACCAATGTGCAGGACGTCGCCGTCGTGGCTGACGTCGACGTTGTCGAGCAGGCGCGACTCGCCGCGCACCTTGAGCGAGGCGGTGGCGCCGTAGCGCAGGGTCAGGTCGATCGGGCCGTCCAGCTCGACGGCATTGACACCGGCCGGGACTTCGCGCGTCTCGCTCGTCACCTGCCGGCCCTCGCTGGCCGCGGCGACGCCGTTGGCGCGCAGCATGGCGTAGCTCAGGCCAATCAGCACGAAGGCCAGCAGCAGCAGGCTGGAACCGACTTTCAACAGGGTGCGCATCTCAAGCCCCCCGCAGCAGCGACAGGTTCATCTTCACGTAGCGCTTCAGGCCGATGAAGGTGTACCTGGTGATGACCAGCGACAGCAGGAACAGCAGGATGCCGCCGACGACCATGGCCAGGCCGAAGAAGGTCTGGGTGGTGCGCGAATCGCCGTCCATGTCGGTGTTGATCTGAATGCCCGTGTCGGCCACCTGTTCGGCGCGGCGGATCACCATCGCCGACTTGCCTTCGTCGTCGGTGTCTTCGGTCGCCGCCGGGTCAAGCGGTTCGTCCTCGAAGATCTGGATGCCCTGTTTGCCGATCGAGACGCGGGTGCGCAGGTTTTCATGGGTCTCCCTGCGGTCGCCGTTTTCCATGACTTCGATGCGGTGCAGCGGGTTGTTCAGCACCAGTTCGTTGGCGCCCGCCAGGCCGCTGGCGGTAATCGCAATGCCCGAGACGTAAAAGCCGAGCGCCGTGCCGTAGACGCAGAGCAGGAGCGAGGCGTAGACCGCCGCCGGGATCGCCATGAACAGGTTGAACACCAGCAGGCCCGCGCCGGCGACCACCATGCGCAGCGCATTGGCCGGGGTTTTCTTTTCGTTGAACGCATTCATGTGGGCGCTGGCGCGCAGGGTGACCGCGATCTTGCGCGGATCGTCCAGCTCCGCGCTGATGCTCTCTTCGCTGCGCCCGCTTGCCACGCCGTCGACGAAGCGCTGTTCGTACCAGGCCAGGGTCTTGGCCTGGGTTTCCGGCGGCAGGCCGGTCATGGCCCGCTTGAGCGCGTCGAGGTAGTCCAGTTTGCTCATCTGTTGCTGCCTATTCCTTGCCGGATCAGTGATGCCCGACGACCGGGACCGCGCCGGACGCCAGCGCGGCGCCGGGCGCCGAGCCGCCGATGAGTTCGGGGTGGACCAGGACGGTCGTGCTGAAGACCACCAGGGCCAGCAGGGCCAGGGTACGCAAACCGAGTTGAAATTTGTTCATGTTGTCCGATCCGTCAGGGGGGTGTGTCGATGGTGCTACTGTACGGAAGGAGGGTCGCCAGGGCCACCGGCGTGCGACAGGCTGCGTTTTTCGCGGGGCAGGGTGCCGTAGGCGCGGATAAGCTTCGCCGCTTGCGCGCCGCTCTGCACCGCCGTTTCCAGGGTCGCAGGGTAGTCGCTGGCCGTGTAGTCGCCCGCCAGCACCAGGCCGGGCAACGCGGTGTCAATTCCCGGACGGACCAGGCCGGGCGTGCAGGAGAAGGTAGCGCGCTTCTCGGTGATCACCCGGGTCCAGGCGGGAGAAGCCAGTTCCGGGCGGCGCAGGTCCGCGGCCAGCTGGGCGGCGATAGCGGCGGCCAGCGCGTCCTGGTCGAGATTGGCGGCATCCGCGGCGGCGCTGACGACCACTGCCAGCAGGCCGGGCTGGGAGGCGTCGAGCTGCCCGCGGTCGAAGGCGAACTGGCCCCAGCGGCCGGCGGCCGGGTCGTCCAGCAGGGCGTAGAAGGGCAAGTCGAGGCGTAGCGACGAATCATATTGCAAGTAGCAGGTCGCGATCGGCTCGTAGCCCAGGCTGCCGAGCTGCTGCGCCAGCGCGGGCGCGTGCCCGCCCAGCAGCTGGGCCGTGATCGAGGCAGGCGTGGCCAGCACCACGGCCTCGAATACGGCCGCCTTGCCCTGCAGGTCGAGCCGCCAGCCGTCGCCTTCGCGTTCGACGCCCGCCACGCGGGTGCCGGTCAACACCGCGCCGCCCTGGCGCGCGACATAGCCGGCCGCGGCTTGCGGGAACAAGGCGCCCATGTCGAGGCGCGGCAGCAGCATGTCGGACGCGGCCCGGCGCCTGGCGCCCAGGCTGTCGCGCAGCACGGCCAGGAACACCTTGGCCGAGGCCCGGGCGGGCGGCGTGTTGAGGGCGGCGATGCACAGCGGGTGCCACAGCAGGCGGTTCAGGCGCGGGGTCTGGTCGAAGCGCGCGAGCAGTTCGTCGACGCTGCAGTCGGTGTAGAGCACCCAGCCCATCCAGCGCGCGGCGCTGGTGAAGCGCGCCAGGGCCAGCTTGTCCGCGCGCTGCAGGCCGCGGGCGCGCAACAGCGCCACCAGCAGGTGCAGTGGCGCGGGCAGGCGCGGGGCGACGAAATCCATGCCGCCGCTGCCGTCGGGCGGCGCCTCGGGATAGCGCATCTGCACCGGCAGGCGCAGCAGGGCCTGGTCCGGGTCGATGCCGACCTGGCGCAAAAGACGCAGGGTCTCGCCATAGGCGCCCAGCAGGATGTGCTGGCCGTTGTCGAGCAGGCGCCCCTGGACCTCGACCGCGCGCGCGCGCCCGCCGAGGCTGCGCGCGCTTTCGATCAGGGTGGCGTGAACGCCGTTGGCAGCCAGCTCGAGATCGG
>Ga0209023_10000167_pt1 | contig 111881 bp, 85 predicted proteins | sample LakOneMetagenome_FD_187468 | JGI IMG/M metagenome (GOLD analysis project Ga0209023, IMG submission 187468) | Freshwater and sediment microbial communities from Lake Erie, Canada (SPAdes) (version 2) | ecosystem: Environmental > Aquatic > Freshwater > Lentic | place: Lake Erie, Canada...
GACATGGCGCGCATCTATAGTGTGGTGAACGAAGACTTCGACCGCTACAAGATGGACATCGCCTTCGTGATGACGATGCCGCGCATCCCCCACTTCTATACCGGCGACGAGCTGCTGATGACCAGCGAGACGAAGACCCGCGACGACAACAGCTACCGCCGCGACTTCCCGGGCGGCTGGGCCGGCGACAAGGTGAACGCCTTTACGGGCGCCGGCCTGGGTGCACGCCAGCGCGAGGCGCAGGCGTTCGTGCGCAAGCTGGTCAACTGGCGCAAGAACAGCCCGGTCATCCATCACAGGAAGCTGATGCACTATGGGCCGGAGCAGAATACCTATGTCTACTTCCGCTATGACGATACGAAAAAGGTGATGGTGGCCTTCAATGCCAACGATAAGGAGACCGTGCTGGATGCGGGGCGCTTCCGCGAGATGCTGTCGGGGGTCGAGTCGGGCCGCGATGTGTTGACTGGCAAGACGGTGAGCTTGAAGGATGAGATTCGCTTGCCGGCCAAGGCCACGCTGATTCTCGAGATTTAATATGAAACCGACTTCGCTTGTCATCGCCGCCCTGCTCGCGCAATCCCTTCCCGCCATCGCTGCGGAAGCGCCCCCGCTGCGCTACGACCTGTATGTACGCGGCGCCTTCAATGGCTGGGGCACCGACAACCAGCTCGCCTGGAAGGGTAAAGGACTCTACGAGACCGACATCCTGGTCAGCCCCGGCAACCACGCCTTCAAGATCGGCAGCAAGGACTGGAACGCCGAGTGGGTCGCGAATCCTGCCGCCAGCGTCGCGGTGAAGCTGGACAATGCCTACCCGCTGGCCACGGAAGCTGGACCGGAAGACTACCTGTTCACGAAGCAGACCGCGAGCTTCCGCTTCCGCGTCGACGTCAGCGATCCGAAGAAGCCGGTACTGAGCGTCAGCCGCGTCGAGACGCCGGCCGCCGGCCCTGCCGTCGATCCGCATGCGAACGCCGCCGCCAGCGCCGAGCTGCGCTTCCCGACCTGGGACGGCAAACAGGAGACGGCGAAGTTCTCGGTGCAGGACCTGCAGGCGCCGCTGCGCAGCTACGCGCATTCGACCACCATGCAGCTGCGCGACCCCGGTCCGCAATACGCCATTTATAAAGAGGAGGCCGCCCTGCCCCAGGTCCGCAGCGGCAACCTCGCCTTCGACGCCCTGTTCGCCCTCGCCGCGCACGAGATGCGCCTGGACTCGGTCAAGGAAATTCGCGACGGTAATTACAACAACAACGACGCCATTCCCTGCGACTGCTTCGAAACCGGCGAGAAGTGGCATTACGTCTGGACTCGCGACCTCTCGTATGCGGCCGACCTGGGCCTGGCGATGCTGGATCCGCAGCGCGTGCGCAATTCGCTGCTGTTCAAACTGTCCGGCTGGCGCGAAGGCGTGACGCCGGCAGCGCAAGTCAAAGGCACGGCGGACGGCCTGCAGATCGTGCAGGACACCGGCAGCGGCGGCAGCTGGCCGGTCAGCACCGACCGCATCACCTGGGCCTTCGCCGCCGAGGAAGTACTGAAATCGCTGCCGGCGGCCGAGCGCCAGGCCTTTGCCGCGACAGCGCTGAAGGCCTTGGCCAATACGATCGAGAACGACCGCATCGCCGCTTTCGACAAGAGCACCGGCCTGTACACCGGCGAGGAATCCTTCCTCGACTGGCGGGACCAGAGCTACGCGTCCTGGATCCCCGAGGACCTGGCTTCGATGGCGAGCTCCAAAGCGCTGTCGACCAATGTCGGCCACTACAAGGCGCTCACCTTGGCGGCCATGCTGGCGCGCGAACAGGGCGATGCCGCGCGTGCGAAACGCTACGACGCCTGGGCGCGCGACCTGAAGCGCGCGATCAACCAGCGTCTGTGGCTTGAGGATGCCGGCATGTACAGCAGCCTCACCGCCGCCCACTTCGACGGCGCGCCGATGCACAAGTTCGACTGGCTGGGACAGTCGCTCGCCATCGTCACCGGCGTCGCCGACGGCAAGCGCGCGCGCCGCATCCTGGCCAGCTACCCGCACGGGCCAATGGGCGCGCCGGTGATCTGGCCGCAGCAGCTCGGCATGCCGGTCTACCACAACCGCGCGATGTGGCCCTTCGTGACGGCCTACGGCCTGCGCGCCGCGGCGATGGGGGGCAACGTCGCCGTCGCCGATGCCGCCTACGATTCGCTGATGCGCGACGCGGCGCTGAACCTGTCGAACATGGAGAACCTGGAGTGGCTGTCCGGCCAGTCCGTGCTGCTGGACGAGGCCCATCCGGAGCTGATCGGACCGGTCATCAATTCGAAGCGCCAGCTGTGGTCCGTCGGCGCCTATCTCGGCATGGTCGTGCGCAATGTGTTCGGGGTGGCGGCCACGAACGAAGGCATCGCCCTGCATCCCTTCGTGACGGCGAAGCTGCGCGGCGGCGTTTTCGCGGCCACCAACGAGGCCGCGCTGTACAACCTGCGCCTGCAGGGCCGCGTCATCAACATCAAGCTGCGCCTGCCCGCGGCCGCCGGCAAGGACGTCAACGGCGTGTATGCGGTCGAGCGCATCCTCTTGAACGGCAAGCCGGCCGGCAGCAGCATCAGATGGAGCGAGCTGGCCTCCGAGAACCAGGTCGAGATCGTGCTGGGCAAGCTCGAAGCGGGCGAGCAGGCGATCCGCCGCGTGAACGCCGACCCTTACGCCGAAACGCCCGCCGTGTTCGGGCCACGCGAACCGGCGATCGCGGCTTTGGCGCGCAGCGCCGGCGGCGTCACGCTCGGCATCGCGGCGAAGGACACCGGCGGCATCCATTACAACGTCTACCGTGACGGCAAACTGGTGGCCGCCAGGCTGCCGGCCGGCGCATGGACCGACCGCCAAGCGGCTAGCCACGGCGCGACCGCCTGTTACGCGGTCGAAGCGGTGTTCGCCGGCTCGGGCAACCGCAGCCACCATAGCCGTCCGCGCTGCGTGGATGCCGGCGTCGCTATCGCGGCGCTTGACACGCGGGTGTCGTCGACGGCCACGCTGGCGGCACCTAGCGCACGCTTCGACGAACCGCACCTAGCCAACTGGGGCAAGCCGCAGGACCGCTTCGAGCTCAGGGACATCCAGGTGCCGGCGGCCGGAAACTACGCGGTGCAGGTCCGCTACCACAACGGCGCCAACCAGGTGAACCTGGGCATCAGCGGTGGCGTAAAATGGCTGGCGGTGAAGGATGCGTCGGGCGCCATCGTCGCGCAGGGCGTGGTGCAGCTGCCGCACGCGCGCATCGAGAAGGCCCATACGCCCATCGTGTATTCGACGCCGCTGGCGGCCAGCTTGAAAGCAGGCCGCACTTACCGCATCGAGATGAGCGACTTCTTCAACATGAGCTACCTGCAGAGCAACAGCAGCTTCAGCGCGGCCGGCGGCATCGAAGGGCCCTCCAACCGCTTCGACATTTATGGCGTGCGCCTGCTGCGCGTGCGCTGAACCAGGACGAGCATGAAACGATTCACGAAAACCATCGCAGCAATCGGCGCCCTGCTGGCCTTGGGCGCCATGAGCGCCCGGCAGGCCGGCGCCACCACGGTCAGGGTCCACTACCCGGTCGGCAAGGACAGCATCGGCATCATCGGCGACAAGGGGCCGATGAGCTGGTCCAAAGCTGTGCCGGCGCAGCGCCCCGACGGTCCGGTGAATGTCTGGACCTATACCTGGCCGGACGAGCTGGGCGAGGTGCAGATGAAGCCGACGCTGGGCGAGGGAAAAATCTCGATCGGCGGCGCTTATAAACTGGCGGCAGGCAGCACGGTCGACATCTATCCCTTCTTCGGCGCGCCCTTCGGCAAGCTGAGCATCGTGAAGGACTTCGCATCGCCGCAGCTGAACAACAAGCGTGCGCTGCGCATCTGGCTGCCGCCGAGCTATGCGGAGAATCCGGCCAAGCGCTATCCGGTGCTCTACATGCACGACGGCCAGAACCTGTTCGATGCCAAGACCGCGGCCTACGGCGTCGAATGGGGCATCGACGAAACCATGAACAGCCTGATCGCGATGGGCAAGGCGGACGAGGTGATCGTGGTCGGCATCGACAACACGCCGGACCGCATTCCTGAATATACGCCCTGCTGCGACCCGAAATACGGCGGCGGCAAGCTCGATGCCTATGGCGCCTTCATCGTCGACACGGTGAAGCCCTATATCGACCGCAGCTACCGCACGCTGCCGGGCAAGGAAAACACGGCGATCATGGGCTCGTCCCTGGGCGGCATCGCTTCGGTTGCGATCGCGCAGCGCTATCCGGACGTCTTCTCGAAAGCGGGCGGCGTGTCCAGCTCCTTCTGGTGGAACAACGGCGCCCTGATCACCAAGCTGCCGGCGCGCGTGCCGGTCAAGTTCTACCTCGATGCCGGCACCGTCGACGATGGCCTGCCTGAAACCACGAAGATGCTCGAGGCCATGCGCGCCAAGGGCTACCGCGAGAACGAGGACCTGCTGTTCTTCAAGGCCGAGGGTGCGCGCCACAACGAGGCCTCGTGGGCCAAGCGGGTGGAGAAGCCGCTGGTTTGGTTCTTCCCCTGGGGTAGCGCTAAACAGTAGTTACAGCTCGATGCTGTAGAGGTTGGTGCCGGCATCCTCCGGCACCAGGTGCGTGAACTTCACGAAGCGCATGCCCAGCTTGCGCAGCAGGCCGTTGGACGCGAGGTTGTTGGGCGAGGTGATCGCCAGCAGCGTCCTGATGCCCAGGGTGGGCGCATACGCCATCACCGCCTGCGCGGCCTCGTAGGCATAGCCCTGGCCGCGCCACGCGGGCAGATAGGCGTAGCCGATGTCGATGCCGTCCAGGGTGTCGCGCTTGATCAGGCCGCACATGCCGATCGGGATCGCGCCGTCGCGCAGTTCGACCACGTACAGGGAATGGCCGCGCTCTTCCTGCATCGCGACGGGCCCGGTGCGCAGGGCCTCGATCGCGTCTTCCGGCGTGCGCACGCCCTTGTCGCCGATATGCTCGATGAAGGCCGGGTCGTTGACCAGGTCGTAAAAGAACACATGGTCATTCAGCCTTGCGGTGCGCACGCGCAGGCGCGCTGTCTCGACGATCTGCACGGTGTTCAGTCTTCCTGCGGAAGCTCCCAGCGCGCCGGGTCTTCCAGTAATTTGTACATCACATAGGCGTCGACATAACCCAGGCGGCGGTGCCGGTAAGCCTTGGGCAGGGTGCCGACGATGGAAAAGCCGAGCCGCTTCCACAAGTTGATCGCGGGGCTATTGGTGCTGACGACGTAATCGAACTGCATCGCCAGGTAACGCTGGCGGCGTGCTTCCTCGATGCTGTGCTCCCCAAGCATGCGCCCCACGCCCACGCCCTGGGCATTCGGACTGACCATGTAGCAGGCGCCGGCCACGTGGTTGCCGCGCCCGGGGTGGGTCGGCTGCAGCTTGTACATCCCGAGCACCCGCTCCTCCCCCTTCACGGCCACGAAAGTCGTCGCGCTCGGCGCGAACCAGTATTCATGGCTGGCTTCGCGGCTGGTGGCGCCGCCATGGGCGAAGGTTTCGCCTGTGGCGACGTGAGCCTGGAAGATGGTCCACATGGCGTTGAAATCGGCGTCGCGCGCTGGTCGGATCTGGATATCTCTCACTGCTGAGCCTGCTGAAGTGTAACGAAAGCGCAAGATTCTAAACCGGGAATTGTCCGCGCGGCTATAGAAAAATGTAACTACATTTACACATGGAAATTGAGTTACGGTAAGCAATCTTTTCCGAAGATTTAGCACGCGCATTCCGCTTGTTTACGTATTTTCTCCTGTGTTGACTTGTATAGGCAGCGCTTGGCTAATACGCCTACTCTTTGCGGGTCAAGCGGAAATCGACGCTTTGCGGCCTTCCCGGCAGTTGCAGGGTCGCGCGCGCAGGCGGCGCTTCGCTGAGTACTTTGCCGTGCCGCATCACCAGGCGGCGCGCAGCGCGCAGGCGGATCGCCTCGACCGGACCGCCGGCATCGAGCAGCACCAGGTCGGCATGGCAGCCCGGGGCGATGCCGTAATCCTGCAGCCCGAGGATGCGCGCCGGCGTCTCGGTCACGGCCAGGAAGCACTGGCGCATCGCGGCCTGGCCCGTCATCTGGGCCACGTGCAGGCCCATGTGCGCAACCTCGAGCATGTCGCCCGAACCGAGCCCGTACCACGGGTCCATCACGCAGTCGTGGCCGAAGGCGACCGGCACGCCGGCCGCCAGCAGCTCCGGCACGCGAGTCATGCCGCGCCGCTTCGGGTAGGTATCGTGGCGGCCCTGCAGCGTGATGTTGATGAGCGGGTTCGCGATCGCCGCCACGCCCGATTCCGCGATCAGGGGAATCAGCTTGCTGACGTAGTAGTTATCCATCGAATGCATGGAGGTCAGGTGCGAGCCTGTACTTCTGCCCTGCAGGCCCAGGCGCTGGGTTTCGTAGGCCAGGGTCTCGATGTGGCGCGACAGCGGATCGTCGGTCTCGTCGCAGTGCATGTCGACCATCAAGCCCTTTTCCGCCGCGAACTCGCACAGCAGGCGGACGGATTCGGCGCCTTGCGCCATGGTACGTTCGAAGTGCGGGATGCCGCCGACCACGTCCACGCCCATGCCGATCGCGCGCTTCAGGTTGTCGAAGGCGGTGGGGCTGCGCAGCAGGCCGTCCTGCGGGAAGGCCACCAGCTGCAGGTCGATGTAGGGCGCGACGCGGCGCTTCACCTCGAGCAGGGCTTCGACTGCCAGCAGGCGGTCGTCGCAGACGTCGACGTGGGTGCGGATCGCCAGCAGGCCGCGCGCCACCGCCCAGTCGCAGTACTGCATCGCCCTGTCGATCAGCGCCTCCTGGGCCAACTGCGGCTTCAGTTCGCCCCACAGCGCGATCCCTTCCAGCAGGGTCCCGGATTCGTTCACGCGCGGCAGGCCGTAGCTGAGGGTGGCATCCATGTGGAAGTGGGCGTCGACGAAAGGCGGGCTGACGAGGTCTCCGCCGGCATCGATCTCGCGCGCGCCACGCACTTGCAGGTTCGGCCCGACGGCGGCGATGCGTTCGCCTTCGATGGCGATGTCGACACCATGCTGGCCATTGGCCAGGCTGGCGTTGCGGATGACGAAATCCATACATGTTCTCCTGATGAGGTCAGCCCATTGTACTGCGGATGATGCCAATAATTTACTCATGCTGCATTGCAAGATTTCCTTGCAAAAACAACACAAATACCACTTCCCAACACTAGTGAACGCCTTTACACTAGCTCTTATTGCAGTGCGTCATAACTGAATAAAGGGATTCCGATGACCCAATTTTCCGACCAGTTGTCCGCCGTCCGCCAGGCCCAGTTCCAGGCCCAGCTCGACATGTTCCGTACCCTGACCACCCGCGCGCTCGACAGCGCCGGCCAGATCGCCGCCCTGAACGTGCGCGCCTCGCGCGCCTCGCTGGAACAGGCGGCCGGTACCTTCCAGCACCTGCTCGACGCCCGCGAGCCGCGCGACCTGTTCGCCCTCGGCTCCGCTGCCCAGGGCCAGTGGCATACCCTGTTCTCGTATGGCCGCGAGCTGTTCGGCCTTGCCGCCGGCGTGCGCACCCTGCCCGCGCAGTTACCGACGCCGCTGCAGCTGCTGGCCGCCCCGGCGCCGACCGCCAACGTCCCGACCACCTACACCCAGATCGTCGAACAGGCCTCGATCGCCGCCGATGCCGCCACCACCATCACCGGCGAGATCACCGCCGCAACCGTGGACACCGGCGCCGCGCTGGCCGAAGCCGCGATCGACGCGAGCACCCGCAACGTGACCCAGCCCGAAGCTGCAGCAGCACCCGCAGCGGCGCAGGACGATGCACAGGACAAGGCGCAGCTGGCAGCCTTCGAAGCCGCCATCGAAACCGCAATCGCCGACGACGTGCCGCCGGCCGAGCCGACCGCGCTGGCCAAGGCCCTGAACGAAGTCGCGCCGAAGCCGGCCAGCCTCGAGCATCCGCTCGCGGCCACGGTGGCGCTGGCGCCCGAAGGCCAGGTCGAACTGCCGCCCGTGACCCCGCCGGAAAGCATCGCGCCGGTCATCGCGCCTGCGCCGAAAGCCTCGCGCGGATCGCGCAGGAAATAATCTGAACGAAGTGGCACGCCTGGGCTGGCGTGCCTGCAGCAGCCTGGCAAAAATAGTACAGTAGCGGTCCTCGCAACACGATCGAAGAACAGGACACGCAATGGGTTTGGCTAGGCTGATCGGCGGCTTCGTGCGCCGGCATTGGCGTTCGTACGCGTCGTCGGCGGTAATGCTGTTCGGCGTGGCCCTGTGCTCGGTGCTGGTGCCGCGCAAGGTCGGCGCCACCATCGACGCCCTTGCGGCGCACCGCCTGCAAGGCCACGACCTCACTATCCAGCTGCTGCAGCTGCTCGGCCTGGGCCTGGCGATCTATGTGCTGCGCGTGGCCTGGCGCCTGCGCCTGTATTCGGCCGCCTACCGGCTCGGCGTCGAGCTGCGCACCCGGCTGTACGCAAGACTCTCAAGCCAGGGACCGGCCTTCTACCAGCGCCAGCGCACCGGCGACCTGATGGCGCTCGCCACCAACGACATCGACGCCATCGAGCAGGCCGCCGGCGAAGCGATGCTGGCCGGCTTCGACGGCACGCTGACCCTGGTCATGGTCCTCGGCATCATGTTCCTCGGCGTCGACTGGCGCCTGACCCTGATCGCCCTGCTGCCCTTCCCGCTGATGGCGCTGGCCTTCTGGCACATCTCCAGCCACATCCACACCGCCTCCGGCGATTCCCTGAAACGCTTTTCGGCGCTGAACGACCACGTGCAGGAAACGTTGTCCGGCGTGCGCACCCTGCGCGCGCTCGGCCTGGAACAGCGCATCGCAAAACAGTTCGGCGAACTGGCCGCGCGCGCCGCCGACGCCAGCCTGACGGCGCAGAAATGGGAAGCGGCCTACGAACCGGCGGTCGGCCTGACGCTCACCGCGGCCACCGGCCTGACCCTGGGCCTGGGCGGCTACCTGGTGTGGAACAACCAGCTCACCATCGGTTCGCTCACCAGCTTCACGATGTACCTCGGACAGCTGATCTGGCCGATGTTCGCGGCCGGCTGGGTGCTGTCCCTGATCGAACGCGGACGCGCCGCGCTGGCGCGCCTGCAGCCGCTGCTGGACGCCCCGCTGACCATCGACGACCACGGCACCATCGACCGGCTGCAGCGCGGGCCGCTGGCGCTGCAGGACCTCAGCTTTGCCTACACTGGCCAGCAGATCCAGGCGCTGAAACAGGTCTCGGTCAGCCTGCAGCCGGGCCAGACCCTGGGCCTGGTCGGCCCCACCGGCGCCGGCAAGTCGACGCTGCTGCGCGTGCTATTGCGCCAGGCCGAGCCCCAGCACGGCACGGTCACCTGGGGCGGGCGCCGGCTCGACGAATACACGCTGGCCACGCTGCGCGCCGGGATCAGCTGGGTGCCGCAGGAATCCTTCCTGTTCTCGGCCTCGATTGCCGAGAACATCGCGCTCGGCTACCCGGGCGCCTCGCGCGCGGAGATCGAGCACGCGGCCAGGATGGCCGACATCCACGAGGACATCCTGCGCTTCCCGGACGGCTACGACACCCCGGTCGGCGAAAAGGGCATCACCTTGTCCGGCGGCCAGCGCCAGCGCGTGGCGATCGCGCGCTCGCTGCTGGCGCAAAGCCCGCTGCTGCTGCTGGACGACGCCCTGTCCGCCGTCGACACCGGCACCGAGACCCGCATCCTCGAACACCTCGACGAGCTGCGCGCAAACCGCCCCGAGCTGTCGGCGGTGATCGCCAGCCACCGTCTGTCGGCCGTGGTCAAGGCCGACCTGATCATCGTGCTGAAGGATGGCCGCATCGTCGAATCGGGCACCCACGAGGCCCTGCTCGAGCGCGACGGCTGGTATGCCAGCCAGTGGCGCTATCAACAACTGGAGGCCAGCCTCGATGCAGTCTAAAGAAAAAACGACGCCGGCCCAGGCCAGGCAGGCGGCCGGCCTGCTGCGCCGCGCCGCGCACCCAGACCGCGCCCACCTGGGCTGGGCCACCGGCTGGCTGATCCTGGCCGCCGCGCTGGAAGTCGTCGGACCGCTGCTGGGCAAGAAGCTGATCGACGAACACCTGCTGCCGCATCACCTGGACTGGACCCGCATGGGATTGCTGCTGGCCGGCGTGCTGGTGACCGGCTGGGCGGCTTCCTGGATCCGCTTCCTGCAGCTGGTGCGCCTGTCGGGCCTGGCGATGCGCTCGGTGCAGAGATTACGCGAGTGGGTGTACGGCCACGTGCTGCGCCTGCCGATGGCCTTCTTCGACCGCGCCATCACCGGCCAGTTGGTGAGCCGCGTCACCAACGACACCGAGGCTGTCAAAACCCTGTACATCCAGGTGCTGTTCGTGATCCTCGACTCCACCATCGTGCTGGTCGGGACCTCGATTGCGATGGCCTGGCTGGACTGGCATCTGATGCTGATCGTGCTGGCCCTGCTGCCGGCCGTGCTGGGCATCATCTGGCTGTACCAGCGCCTCTCCGCGCCGGCCGTCACGCGCGCGCGGGCGCTGCGCAGCGACATCAATGCGCAGATGGCCGAATCGATCGGCGGCATGAGCGTGCTGCAGGCGAACAATGCCCAACACCGCTTCGGCGAGCGCTTCGCCGCCACCAACGACCAGCACTACACGGCGCGCGTGGCCGAGCTGCGCGCGAATGCCTTCCTGCTGCGCCCCGCCCTCGACTTCCTCAACGTGATCCTGCTGGCGGTGGTGATCTTCAGCTTCGGCCGCCAGAGCATGGGCGCGGTCGAGGTCGGGGTGCTGTACGCCTTCATCAGCTACATCGCGCGGGTGGTCGAACCCCTCATCCAGATCACGATGCAGTTCAGCGGCCTGCAGCAGGCGGTGGTCGCGACCGCGCGCGTGGCGACCCTGCTCGACGAAGCCAACGCGCCCGAACACGGCAAGCGCAGCGGCAGCGGCGGCCGTCCCGCCGACACGCCCATCGATCACCCCGACGCCCCGGCAGTCAGCGTGCGCGACCTGAGCTTCGCCTATGTCGAAGGCCAGACCGTGCTGCACCACCTGTCGCTGGAGATCCCGCAGGGCGCCTTCTTCGGCATCGTCGGCCACACCGGCAGCGGCAAGTCGACCCTGCTGTCGCTGCTGCTGCGCTACTACCCGGTCACGCACGGCAGCATCGCGATCCACGGCGAGCCGCTGGCCGGCATCGCCAACGAGCGCTTCCGCAACGAGGTCGGCCTGGTGCCGCAGGACCCCTTCCTTCTGGCGGCGTCGGCGCGCGAGAACATCGACATGGGCCGCGGCCTGCCGCAGGACGCGATCGAGACGGCGGCGCGCGCGGCCCACGCCCACGACTTCATCGCGGCGCTGGAACAGGGCTACGACACGCCGCTGGGCGAAGGCGGCTCGCGCCTGTCGTCCGGCCAGAAGCAGCTGATCGCGATTGCCCGCGCCCTGGCCGGCAAGCCGCGCATCCTGCTGCTGGACGAAGCGACCTCGCGCATCGACAGCCAGACCGAACAGATCGTTCAGCAGGCCGTGGTCGGCCTGCGCGGCAAGGTCACCGTGATCGCCATCGCGCACCGCCTGTCGACCATCCGCGACGCCGACCGCATCGTCGTGCTGAACCACGGCCGCATCAGCGAAGCCGGCAGCCACGAGGAGCTGATGCGCATCGAAGGCGGCCTGTACCAACGCCTTTATCTGCTGCAGCAACTTGCCGTTTAGAAAAGCAGATAGCACCTGTCTATACAGACCATAAGCTTACGGAATACATATGTATCTTTTTCGCATACACCTGGGAAAATTTGTATTTCTTTACAGCAAGCGGCGTACAATGCTTGGTTGAGTCCCGCACGGGACGCATACGACACGTCCTTGGGGAACTATGTTGGCTGGCCACTACCGCGCATCGTACAAGCACCGCAGCCGCGCGCTGCTGGCGGCGCTTTCGCTGGCGTCCAGCCTGGCCTTTGCCGATGCGCGCCTGCCGCTGGCGCAGCGCCTGACCTCGATCCAGGAAGTCAGCCGCTTCGTGCCCTTGCGCGCTCTGCCCATGCTGGCGAAGCTGGAGCAGGAAAGCCGCGCCGCGCCGCTGGCGGAAAGGGCCATTTTCCTCGACCTGTCCTGCAAGACCCACATCAAACTCGGCCACCTCGACCTGGCCAACCGGCTGTGTGACGAACTGATTCAGCTCGGCAAGCAGCATGCCGATAATGCGACTTTGGCGCGCGGCCTGCTGGCCAAGGGTTATGCGCTGTTTGCGATGAACGAGCGGGCCCAGTCCCACCAGCTGGTCTGGCAGGCGGAGAAACTGGCGGCGGACAGCAGCGACATCGACCTGCAGGTACGCGCCGGCATCACCTCCAGCGAATCCTACGCCGAGGACGGCAACTTCCCGATGGCGCTGAACAGGATGCAGGCCGTCGTCTCGCTGGCGCGCCAGAGCGGCAGCCCGTTGCTGCTGACGATCGCCCTCAACTCGCTGGCCTACCTGTACAACCAGGTGCACGAGTACGACAAGGGCTTCGAGGCGCTGAAGGAAGCGTACGTTACGGTGGAAAACCTCGACTCGCCGGGACGCCTGGCGATCCTGAAGAATACCGAATACGGCCTGGCCATCGATTCCGGCCAGGTCCAGCGCGGCCTGAAGGCGCTGCAGGAGGCCATCGAGCTCGAGCGCAAGATCGACGCCGGCCCGATGATCGCCTCCTCGCTGGTGAACCTGTCCGACTGCTACCTGAAGCTGAAGGATTACCGCAACGCCCTGGCCACCGCCCAGCAGGCGCTGGAACAGGCGCGCCTGATCAGCGACGAGAGTTCGATCGCCACCGCGCGCCTGAACATCGGCCAGGTCTACCTGGCGATGGGCCGCCTGGCCGACGGCAAGAAGAGCATCGAAGAAGGCATGGCCTGGTACGAGAAATCGGGCGACAAGCCGCAGCTGCAATCGGTGCTGGCCGAGTACGGCGAGGCGCTGGAGCGCGCCGGCGACATGGCGGGCGCCGTGTCGGCCTACCACCGCGAACGTACGCTGTCGAACGAGCTGTTCGAAACGCGGCGCCAGAAGGCGATGGTCGAGCTGCAGGAAAAGTACGAAGCCGACAAGCGCCAGCGCCAGATCGAGCTGCTGCGCCAGGAAAACCAGGTCAAGAGCACCGAGATCGACAATCGCCGCCTGCAGCAGCGCGTCTGGTGGCTGCTGGCACTGGTGTTCGCGCTGTCGGCGGTGGTCGTCTATTTCCTCTATCGGAAGGTGCGCCAGACCAATGCCCAGCTCGAGGAAAAGAACCTGGAACTCAAGCAGCAGAGCGCGCGCGATCCGCTGACCGCCCTGTACAACCGCCGCCACTTCCAGGAATTCATGCGCGGCCATGAGGGCATGGTGCAGTCCGCCGCCAACGAGGAGACGGTCAGCGCGCTGTTCCTGATGGACGTCGACCACTTCAAGCATATCAACGACACCTACGGCCACGGCGCCGGCGACGCGGTGTTGCGCGAGATCTCGGACGCCTTGCGCGATATCCTGCGCGAAACCGACATGATCGTGCGCTGGGGCGGCGAGGAATTCCTGGCCTTTCTGCCGGCGGTGCCGCGCAGCAGCCTGGACGACGTGGCGCGCCGCCTGCTGAGCGGCATCCCGGCCCGCAGCATCGAGTACCAGGGCACGACGCTGTCGGTGAACGTGTCGATCGGCTTTGCGCCCTTCCCGCTGGCGCCGGGCGGCAAGCCGATGTCCTGGGAACGCGCCGTCAACCTGGTCGACATGGCGCTCTACCTGGCCAAGGGCCACGGCCGCAACCGCGCCTACGGCGTGCAGCGCCTGGCCGGCGATACCCGCATGACGATGGAACAGATCGAGCAGGACATCGAGGCCGCGTGGCGCGCCGGCAGCGTGGAGCTGTCAGTGGTGCAGGGTCCGTGGCCGGAGCTGCGCGCGGCTTCGTAAAAGCCGCATGGCGGCGTTGCACCGTCTCGCCGTACTAGCGTACTGTCTTCGTGGTCCGCCACTGCGGCGATGCGCCTTGCCCTGCGGCTTTACTAGTGCGCCGCTTCCTGCATCTTCTCGCCGGCTTTTTCCACTTTCTCGCCGACCTTCGCGGTCGCCCGGTCCAGGTTGTCCCTGGCTTGTGCGGCCGCTTCCTTCGCCTTTTCGCGCGCCCGCTCGGCGGCTTCGTCGGCCTTGGCCACCTGGTCCTGGACCGCGGTCTGGACCTTGGCGCCCGCCTCGTCGACGGCCTTGCCGGCCTGCTGGGCCGGGCCCATGGCGTCATTGGATGACTGGTTGCAGCCGGCCAGCACGGTGGCCAGCACCAGGGCTGCTGTCGATATGCGATACATGTCGTACCTCCTTTCCGCTTACTGGAACTTCGCCTGCTGCTCGGCCTGGGTCTTCAGCGCCCGGCATTCGGGATTGCCGGCGTCCACCATGGTCAGGCACAGCGTCATCTTGTCGGCCGCGGCGCCGTAATCGCCGCGGTCCAGGTCGCGCTCGGCGCTCTGGATCAGGTTGCGGGCCGAATCGGCCGCCGCTTGCGATGCGCGGCCGCCGCCGGCACCGGCCGCCGAACCGGTCTCGCCGCCGCCGGAAGAACCGACGGCGCTGCGCGGCACCGCCAGCGGGTGGGCAGCATCGCGCCTTGCCGTCTCGATCCGTTCCTTCGTCGCGCGCGTGTCCTCGTCCTCGCCCCAGCGTTTGGTGAACGCCTGCAGGCGGGTCCTCGCCTTATCCCAGCTGGCCGCCGCCAGCGCCGCCTCGACCCCGTTGCTGGCATCGCTCCAGGCCTTGCTGCGCTGGCGCCGCCTGGTGCACTTGGCCGCTTCGTCGTTGAGGGCCTGCTGCAGGCGCTGCAGCTGCTCCTGCGAGGCGCGGGTCTTGCGCAGGGCGATCAGTTCGGCCTGGGCCTCGCTGCCCTTGCACTCGCGGGCCAGGGCGATGGCGGCGTCGATCTGACGGTCGATCTTCTTCGACGAGGGCTTGGCGATCAGCCACAGGCCCCACAGCAGGGCCAGCGCCAGGATCCACCAGCGCAGGCGGATCGGCGAGCGCTTCGGCGGCTGCGCGGCCAGCGGCGGGCGCGGGACTTCCTGGCGCGGTGGCGGTGGCGGTGGCGGTGGCGGTGGCGGTGGCGGCGCGCCGGCCGGGCCGGGTTTGCCGCTGCGGCCGAACTCGGTTGCGCTCGGGGTGGCTGGGGGAGTCGGCGATGCGGCCGCGGGCGGCACGGCAGCGGCCGGCGCCGAAGGCAGCTCCGGCGGCGCATCCGACCAGCCGGACAGCGCGGCGGCGGCGCTGGCGCCCGCCGCGGCTGCAGTCGCCGCTGCCGAGACCGTGGGCGATGGCGGCGGCGCGTTGACGGCCGGCGCCGCCTGCGCACCGGCGCGCGCCTGCGCTGTCCCGCACCAGGGACAGTAGTTCACGGGCCGCGGCGCGGGCCGGCCGCAGGCCTCGTTGATACATCGGTAAATTGCCTGGTCTTGCACGGTGCTCCTTTATTCCGGGTCCGGGATGCCGTCGTCGGGGTCCGGTATCGCAGTGTCGGAAGACGCCGCCAGTTCCGGGATCTCGCCGACCGTCTTCCACTTGTCCTGGCGCGGATTCCACTGCATGTTCCAGATACGCGTGCCCTGGTCGATCTCGCCGCGCGCCAGCAGCTGCGCGACCTCTTCCAGCGCATACGGCCCGCGTTGGGCGCCGTTCACGAACAGCTTGAAGCGCGCTGCCATCGGGGTCGCGCCGACCACGAAAGCGGCCGGGCTGGCCACTGCCGGATGCAGACCGGTGCCGGCCGCCGTCGCCTGCATGGTCGGGCTGACGATGGTGGCCGGCGCGCCGCCGCCCTGTCCGATGTCGGACGCCATCAGCCCCGGGACCGTTGCCGCCGGCGAGGCCGAACGCCGCTCCAGCGCCTGCAGCGCACGCGCCTCGCTGGCCAGGAACTCGGGCCGGATCACGCGCTTGTCGCTCGGGCGCTCGACTTCCCACTGGTAGGCGTCGCTGGCGGAATCCGGCACCGTCTCGCTCCACAGGTCGAGCTGGGCCAGCGCCGCCTCGACCTGGGCCGGCGACAGCTCCGGATGCAGGCTGGCAGCGCGCCGCATCCACTGGTCGTACAGGCGCCGCGCGGTGATGGTCGGCAGCGAAGGCGAAGGCAGCTGGGCGCCGGTCTCGTCGACCTCCAGCTTGGGCTCGTACACGCGCAGCTGGTAGTGGCGCATCAACGCCGCCAGCAGCGCCAGGCGATAGGGTCCCATCGTGCCCAGGCGCTGGCGCACGGCGGCGATCACCTGCTCGCGGTAATAAGGCGGCAGGCCGTTCGAGCGGATCGCGTACTCGTTGCCGATCTGCAGCCATTCGCCGGAACCCTGCTCGACCTCGAACAGGTATTGGCCGCGCGGCTGGAAGGCGGCTTCGCGGTCGCCGGCATCCTGCTTGCGGCGGATGACGCCCAGCGCCACGGCCTGCAGGAACCATTCGTAATCGTCGGCCAGGCGGTTCAGCTCATCCATCGACGGCGAGATCGGATGGCGGAAGCGGGTCGAATCGAAGTGCAGGTGGGTCGGGATCTTCGGGTTCTCGATCTGGTAGGAGGCGCGCCAGGTCGGCAGGCCGCGCAGCACCGTCATCGGGTAGCCGGACAGCTCGATGTAGCACACCGCCCTGCCCGCCACGCCGGTGTTGACGATGGCGACCGCATCGCCGTGCAGGAAGCCGGTCGGCACCGCGGCACGGATCTCCGGTTCCAGCTTGCGCCAGGCGGCCGGGTCGCCGACGCCGATGAAGCACTTGAACTGGTCGGCGCTGGGCGTGAACTCGGCCGAGAAGCGCGCGTTAATCCAGGGCATGCTGCTGCGTATCCACTCGCTGAACACGCGGTGACGCTCCTGCGGCGACATCGCGTTCAAACGCTCGAGCAGCGGATCGACGGCCTGCGCCGGCTCCAGGCCCTGCGCCTGCATGCTGGACAGTTGCGTCTGTGCGCGGCGGAACAGTTTCAATAACAGGTCGGCCCGCAGGCGCTCGTCGCCCAGCTGCGGGAACAGCCTTGCCGAGCCGCCGAATTCGAGCAGCACCTCTTCCGCCCAGCCGCTGACGTCGCTGGTGAGCTTGACCGGCTGCGGCAGCACCTCGCTGGCCAGCTTGATGTAGGTGGCGTGTTCCTGGCGGGCGTCGGCGCGCAGCTGGCCGATGCGCTGGTCGCAGGCGGCCAGCATGCTTTGCACCGAGCGGCGGCCTTCCTGGAATTCGCCGGCGATGCCGCTCCACTGCGCCTGCCCGTAGTCGTCGGTGCCCTGCGGATTGCCGAGCCAGGCCGACATATTGTTCATGACGTCGATCGCCTGCCCGGACGCCACTGCCAGCAGGTGGAAGCGCAGGTAGTCGGCGATGTCGCGTTTCAGATGGTTCATCACCTCGCGCGCCTGCGCATCCTTGCCGAACAGGCGGCCCGCGGCCTGGCTCAAGTTGTTCAGCGATTCCTCGACCTGGCGCGTGCGCAGGGCGTCGCGGACGTCGCGGTAGCGCTTGCCGTTGCGCTGGGCGTTGGCGAGGTCGCGCTGGGCCAGCCGCGCCTTGACCTGCTCCAGCAGCGACAGCACGAATTCGAGGCCGCCCTGCTTACGGTCGTCGAGCAGCATGTAGAGGCGCCCGCGCACGTTCAGGCGCAGGTTGGCCAGCAGTTCGCCGGTGTGGCGCTTGATGCGGTCTTCGCTGGTCTCGGCGGTGGCGCCGGCTTCGCGGATGGCGTCGCGCTCCAGGTTGGGCAGCAGCTCGACCACCTTCTCGCGCCACAGTTTCAGATCGTAGGACGCCATGATGCGGTCGATCTCGACCTGCACCTTGCTCTCGACCCGCTCCAGCAGCGAGCGCTGGTCCTTGTCCATCAGGAGCATGTCGGTGAGCGCGTATTCCTGGAAGGGCGTGACGTCCACCGTGCCCTTGCGGAAGTCGGGGAATTCCGAGAACGGGTGCTCGCCCATGCCCATCTGCTCGCGCATGAAGCTGTCGCGTTCCGCATCGGTGGCGCGGCGGGCGGCGGTGCCGTCGGTCGAGGCCAGGCCGAAGAAAGCCTTCACCATCAGCGCCGCCAGTTCGTAGGCGCGGATGTCGTCGCGCAGGCTTTGCTGGGTGTCGAGCACCGCCTGGCCGAACGCCGAATAGACCTTCGAGTAGGACAGGCGCATGTCGCCGAAGCGCTGCTCCGGCACGCGCGGATTGTAGGGCCCGAGCTTGTGCTGCTGCTGGTTGACCGCCACCGAGCGCTTGCGGTTTGCGAAGTCGGCCGATGCGAAGTCTTCGAACAGGGTATCCGCCACCATCTGGTAGACGTCCTTCACGTCCTGGGTCGCCTTGTTGGCCAGGTTCGCGGTGTCGACGAAGTAGACGTCGTCGAAAGGCGCGCCGCGCCCGACCACGCTGTCCGGGTCCATCCACTGCACGCGCGCGTTCATGTCGCGCATCGTGGTCTCCAGCTCCATCAGGGTCGCGTAGGCGTTGGCTTCGGTGCGCTCCTTGTTGGCCTTCGCATAGCCCGACGGCAGGAACATCACCAGGTCGACCTGGCTGTCCGACACTTCCTGGCGCGCGATGGCCTTGGCGATCCAGCCCAGGTCGATGGCGCTGCCGGCGCCGGTGCCGCCCGCGTTCGAGGCGATGACGACGATGCGGAATTTGGACGTATCGACCTGCAGGCCCAGGCGCTGGTAATTCTCCTTGCGCTCGTTGCCGGCGTTCGAGCTCAGGAAATTCAGCGCACCCTTGATGCGTCCGCGCAGCTTGGGGTATTTGTCGAACAGGTACAAGCGCGCCAGCGCGCGGATCTGGCCGGCGCCTTTCGATGGATCGATGCCCAGCGAGCGCAGCTTCTTGGGCCGCAGCGGCATCCAGTTTTCGATGAGCGGAAACCGCGCCAGGCTGTCGTCGGATTCGTGGTATTGCGGCAGGTCGAGTGGCTCGACCAGGCGTTCCTCGTCGCTCAGCTTGACGAGTTCGAACCAGGGGTCGGTCTGCTGCGACTTGCCTTCGTCGATGATGGCCTGGTTGTCGAGGTCGAAGTGCAGGAAGCGCGCGACCGGGAAGTCGGCGATCGACTCCACGCGCGTCGGATGCTGGCGGTTCCAGACCGCCGCCAGGATGCGGCGGCGGATCCGCATCATGACTTCCATGCCGGTGCCGCCGGCGCCGATGAAGAGCGTCGGGCGCAGGTCGACCTTGAGTTCAGTTCGACCGGCTGCGCCGGTCGTATTCAAGGCCGAGGGATCGGGAAAATCTGCCATGTTCGTTCTTCCTTGATATCAGCGACGGCCGATGAAAAGAGCTGCAATCAGCGCCACCAGGCCGATCACGACCAGCGGCCCGGTGATCGCCAGCGTCAGGTACTTGGCGGCGTTGATGATCGCCAGCACCGCCGCAAAGGACAGGAAAGCCAGGCCGACGAACATCAGCCAGCCCGCGCTGCCGGCCGAGGACGGCGCCACGCGCTTGACGACCAGGTGGTGCACGTAGGCGTTCCGCACGAAGAAGTAAATCACCAGCAGCACCAGGAACACGGCGCCGCCGATCGCCAGGTCGCGTCCCGAGGTGTCGCGCAGCGGCGCGGCGCTGGGATTGGTGGCGCCGCCGGGCGCGATCTCGACCGGCTGGTTGGCGGTGTCGGGCGCCGTCTTCGGCAGCGGATCCTGGGGCGTGGTCGGCGTGCCTGGTGCCGTCTGGCCGGGCAGCTTGAAGCCGGGGTCGGTCACGGGCGGGGCTGTTTTCTGGTCTTGCATGGGGTCCTCTTGGGTATGCTTATTTGTATGTTTATCTTCCCAGCCTGACCTGGGCGCCTTCGCGCAGGTCGATCAGCTGGTGGCCGAACAGTGTCGTCTTCAGGCTTGCCACCTGCTGGCCCGCCTTGTCGTAGATCGGTTGCGTGGCGCCCGCCCGCGTGTGCACGGTGCGTAGCTCATCCTCGACCGTCAGCTGCACGCGGCGCGGACGGCCATAGGCGTAGGCAGCGCCAGCGCCCGCTGCCAGCAGCGCCAGCGCCCCGGCGATCGCCGCCATCAAGGGCGCGGAACCGTAGTGCACCCGCACTTCCAGCGGCAGCACCGCTGTCGAGGCCTGGATCTCGGCGGGCGGCGTGAAGATCTCGGGCAGCGGATCGCCCGGGAACAGCGCCGCCATGCGCTCGCGGAAAGCCTGCGACAGCACCAGCTTCTGGCCGGCCAGGTGCAGCTCGATGCGACCGGGCAGCACGTAGGCCGAGCCGGCGGATTTCAGTGCCTCCATCGACCATTTGCCGGGCAGCTTCGCGACCGGCAGCTGCATGCTGGACGCCAGCGGCTCGGCCTTGCCCGGCGCCAGCTGGCTGACGTCGTGGCGCGCCAGTTCGATGGGCCGGTTCTCGCCGGCCAGCATCGAGCGCGCGCTGAGCGTGGCGCCGGCGATCGTGTACGGATAAATCGTGTTCTCGAGCTGCCACTGGATGCGAGTGCCGGGCGCCACTGCATCCGGCTCGACGTCGGCATGCAGGCGGCCGCCCGCATCCATCGCCAATTCGACGCCGGCGGCACCTTCGACGCGGCGCGGCACCAGACGCACGGTGTCGCGGTCGAGCGGCTTCAGGCGCGCCGGCGGCTCGGTGATCACGCGCTGCACACGCCCAGATGCCAGCAGCGCGTCGAGCGCACGGCTGCCTTCCTTCCCGGCGGCGAACACGTAGACCATCAGGCCGTTGGCGCTGTAGTGCGCGCCCTTGACCGGCATGCGCAGCGGGAAGGCCAGCGCCTTGTCGATCGCGGCGCCACGGTGGATCAGGGCGTAGAACTCGCGGTTGCGCAAGGCAGTCGCCTGGTCGTTGTTGGGGCTGTTGCGGTTGTTCGTCACCAGCCAGACCAGGCCCGGCTTGCCGGCCAGGACCCGGTTCAGGGCCGCGTCGACGGCTTCGCCGAGGTCGGTGTCGGCCAGCGCCTGGCCGCCGGGCTTCCTCGCCGTTTCCAGGCCTTGCAGGGCCGCCTGCACGTGGCCGTGCACGGATTTGGCATCGACCTGCTCGGACAGCAGCGCGCGCGGCGAGGGCGCGCCGGGCAGCGACTGGTTGAAGGCCGCCAGCACCAGCGCGTCGCCGGGCTGCACGACGCTGGCCACGAGTTCCGTCACCAGCGGCTTGAAGCTGGACGCCGGGTCGCTGTAGAAGGGTTCCATCCAGCCCGAGTTCTGCACCAGCACCACGTGCGGGATGGCGAAGGCCAGGCCCGGCAGGCTTGCCGCGAGCAGGATGAGAACAGCGAACGCGCGCCTCACGACAGCTCTTCCAGGTGCCAGCCGCGGATCCGGTTCCAGTCTGGGTGGTGCAGCCACAGGTGGTTGGCGTACACGAAGGGCAGGCACTCGAGCGGACGCGACAGGCGTGCGATCTCGTCGAGGATGACGTTGCGCCGGCCTATCCATTCGACGGTGGTGCGGGCGATCACGCGGTCGGCCAGCGCGTCTTCGGCGCGGCCGGTGTATTTGTGGAAGCGCAGCACCAGCCCGCTGGGTTGGGCGCGGTTGTTGTTGAAGCTGCGCAGCAGCGGCAGCACCAGCGAGTCGTCCTCGTTCTGGTCTTCGACATGCTCGCCGGACCAGGGTTCGTCGACCACCGGGTGGCCGCGCCGGAACAGCAGGTTGGCAAAGCCCAGGCGCGCGCCGTCGATCGGTTCGCGCTGTGGCTTGTCGACGCCGAGTTCGAGGAAGCAGTAAGACTGGCCGTCGTGCCCGATCAGCCACATGCGGCCGTCGCGGCTCAGGGTCGGCCCGCCGAACTGCAGGCGCGGCAGCCAGGTATCGGGCCAGGGCAGGAAGCGCGGCGCCTCGCCCGGGCGCCACAGCAGCTGGCCTTCGTCGTGCAGCCAGAACAGCTGGCCGTCGTAGCCGATCGGGCGGCTCCAGCCGGACAGCGGCAGCGCGCCGCATTCGTATTGCGGGCCAGGCGCCAGGTCCGTGTCAAGCGAACACAGCACCAGCACGCCGGCATTCCCGCGCACCAGGCAGGCCAGCTGGCGCCGCATCGCGCCCGGCGCGGCCGCCAGCGGCGCAGCCAGCACCGGTTCGAGACGGTAGGCTTCGTTGATCGGGTTGATCCACAGGCGGTACAGGCCCTGGGCGGTCGGCACCAGGCCGACTTCGCCGCGCTGCGGGGCCAATGCCGGCAGCCAGCCGTAGTCGGAAGCGCCGAAGCGCAGCTCGGCTGTGCCCTCTTCCGGCACCAGCACGTGCCACAGCTCGCCGAGCGGATCCCAATACTGCAGCACGCCACGGCCCGGCGCCAGGGCCAGCAGGCGCTGTTCCTGAAAACCGTAGCCGGCAGCCATGAACACGCACTGCGCGTTCGGCGGCGGCGGCATCGAGGTGTCGAAGCGGCCGATGCTGGGCGCGGCCGGACGTTCTTCGAGGCTGTCGCCGAGCGGCAGCGAGGTCACCGGCAGGCCGTGAGGCACATGGCGCGGCAGCAGCTGGTCGGCATGCGGCCCCCACCAGTCGGGCCGGCCCTGCCGGTTGCCGGCCAGGCGCTCGAGCGGGCGTCCGCAGGTGGGGCAAAAGGAAAAGCCTTCGGGATAGATGGGCGAGTGCTCGCAGCCTTCAGTGCCGCATCGCGGCAGCGAGGCGCCGAGCAGGTGCGCGAAGTCCGCCATCCGTCCGCGCGAGTGGGCGCGCCAGTCGATCCGCCCCAGCCCTTCGCTGGCGGCAAGCTCGAACTGCCCGCTGCTCTCGTCTTCCAGCCAGACGCTGGCTGGCGTTTCCCATCGGTATGGCATTGTCCCCCGCTATGAACGTCAAAATACATCGCGGCCCACCCAAACATGGGGCCGTTGTGCTTTTGGAATCATAGCGCCGGCATGGGTGCGGCGGCGCTCCGTTCACGAAAGGAGCGCGGGGCGATCCTTCACGGATCAAATGACGGGCTGTTCAGCGGAACTTCTCGACGCATCCACGGCCGCAACCTGGCGGATCTTCCACACGCCGTTCTCGAGCACCATGGACAGCGCCAGCATCTGGCGCGGGCCGGCGTCATCGCTGGTATCCCCCAGCGTGACGAGAACGTCGGCCGCGCCCGCACGCTGGCGCATGGTGGCGGCGCGCACGCTGCGCTGCCAGGCCGGCCGGTAGCTGGCCGACTGGGTGAAGTAATCGCGCTGCGGCAGCCGGCCGCTTTGCAGGCGTTCGACCAGCCGCGCCGCCAGTTCCCTGGCCACGTAGCGGGTAAAAGTCTCGTAGCGGTCGCTGAGCGGATCCTGGTCGGCGCCGAGGGATTCCAGGTACCAGCCGTAGAACTCGGTCGCGACCACTTCCGGCGCGCGGGCCGGCGACTTGACTTCGAGCGCGCGGGCGCCCGGCGCCGCTGCCAGTGTCAAGACCAGCAGCACGGCCAAGAAGTTAAGAATTGGAAATTTTCCTTTTAGAATCAACATGATAAGACCTCCGCAAGCAAACTGTGCAGCAAAGCCCGCCTGCGGTCCGTGAGCTGCCGCAAGCCTGCCGTGGACGGTCCGGACGGCCGCGGCAAGGCTATAATGCCGGGTTGCTTCCCACCGTTTCGACGCCATGACCGCCACCACGCTTTCCATCGCTGACCTGCCCGCCTCCGCCATCGACACTGCCACCGCGCACCTGCGCGACGTGCTCGCGGTCGCGCTCGAACACGGGCCGGACCGGCGCGCACTGGTGGTGTTCGACGGGCGCACCGGTCTGGCCCGCGCCCTGGTCGAGGCCTACCGGCGCAACCTGCCCGAGGCCGCCTTCATCGACTTCGACAGCGTCACGCCGGATACCGTGCTGGGCGCCTTCAAGGACTACACGGCGGGCAACCTGGTGGTGCTGGTGCAGTCGACCAACTTCCGCCTCGACGGCTTCCGCCTGCGCGTCGAACTGTTCAAGCTGGGCCTGAAAGTGATCGAGCACGTGCACCTGTCGCGGATGCCCGGTGCGCAGGGCGACCACTACATCGAAGCGCTGGCCTACGATCCGGCCTACTTCCGCGGCGTCGGCCATGCCCTGAAAGCGCGCATCGACCTGGCGCAGCGCGCCGAGGTGCACGGCAGCTCGCCCGATGCCGTACTGGTGTTCGACTCGCCGCTGGAATCGGCCAAGCTGAACGTCGGCGATTACAGCGCGATGAACAACGTCGGCGGCCAGTTCCCGATCGGCGAAGTGTTCACCGAAGCGCAGGACCTCGAAGCCGTCAGCGGCCGCGCCCAGGTCCACGTGTTCGGCGACACCTCCTATCTGGTGAACCGTCCGGATGCGCCGATCACGCTGGTGATCGAGCGCGGGCGCGTGGTCGACGCCGAAAACGTCACGCCGGAATTCCAGCAGGTGCTGGACATCATCCGCCGCGACGAAGGCGAGGTCTGGGTGCGCGAACTGGGCTTCGGCATGAACCGCGCCTTCTCGCGCGAACGCCGCGTCGACGACATCGGCACCTACGAGCGCATGTGCGGCATCCACCTGTCGCTGGGCGCCAAGCATGGCGTGTATGCGAAGCCCGGCTTCAAGCGCAAGGACGCGCGCTACCACATCGACGTGTTTGTGGTGACCGAGGCGGTGTATCTCGATGATGAGCGGGTGTACGCCGACGGGGACTGGACGGTGGCGGCGGCGTAGAATAATCGCTTACTCAACGGAGTTCATTCGACCATGCTGACCCAGGAACAGCGCGACCAATACCAGCGCGACGGCTATATCGTCATCCCGAATTTCAAGGCGCCCGAGGAGCTCGCGCGCCTGCGTGCACGCGCCGAACAAATCGTCGACGCCTTCGACCCGCTTGAGTCGCGCGCCGTCTTCACCACGCGCGACCAGGAAAACGCCAGCGACGCCTGGTTTCTTGGCTCGGACAACACCGTGCGCTGCTTCTTCGAAGAGGAAGCCTTCGACGAGCATGGGCAACTCAAGCAGGCCAAGGCCCTGTCGATCAACAAGATCGGCCACGCCATGCACGACTTCGACCCGGTGTTCGAAGCTTTTACGCGCGATGCGAAGCTGGCGGCGGTGGCGCGCGACCTGGGTCTCGAACAGCCGCAGGTCTGGCAGTCGATGTACATCTTCAAGCAGCCCGGCATCGGCGGCGAAGTGCGCTGGCACCAGGACGCGACCTTCTTCGATTCCACGCCGATCAGCGTGACCACCTTCTGGTTCGCGCTGGAAGACGCGACCGTCGACAACGGCTGCCTATGGGTCGAACCGGGCGGCCACCGCGGCCCGCTGCGCGAGCGCTTCCTGCGCGACGGCCAGCGGATCACGATGGAAAAGCTGGACGCGACGCCCTGGCCGGACGACTCGACGGCCGTGCCGCTGGAAGCCAAGGCCGGCAGCCTGGTGTGCTTCCATGGCCTGCTGCCGCATTACAGCGCGCCGAACCGCTCAAAGGTGTCGCGGCATGCGTTCACCTTGCATGTGACGGATGCGCGGACCGCCTACTCGGCGCGCAACTGGATCCAGCGCGATGCCAGCTTGCCGGTGCGCGGCTTCGACTGAATTTGCTCAGCCAGTATCTTTTAGTGCACTTTTAGTGCTAAAGTCGGGCCATGGATTGTCATATCGAGATTTTCAATGATGGTCAGTGGCTCGAGGCGGCGCAGGCCAGCTTTTCGGATGTCATACGCAACGGCTTCCGTGCAAACGACTGCGTGTTCGAATACGACCTCGACTATGCATTCGGGTTGAAGCCGCCGCCGGTTTCACTGGCGCTGCCGGTGGACGCCGACCGCCACGTCCTGCAAGCCTGGCCAGCCTTTCTGTACGACCTGGTCCCGCAGGGTAACGGCCGCCGCTTCCTGCTCGACCGCCTGCAGCTCGCCGATGCACAGGCATCCGACCTGCCCTTGCTGCGCGCCGGCGCTTTCAATCCCATCGGGCGGCTCCGCATCCGCGAGGCTATGCAGTACTTCGATCAGCATGTGGAGAAGCATGGCCTGACCGCTGACGGCTTCGCTTTCGACGAACTGCTGGCGCGCGCGCCCGAGTTTCACGAAACGATGATGGTGCACGGCATGCTCGCAGCCGGCGGAACCGGTGTCCAGGGCGTCGCGCCCAAATACCTGCTGACCGAGGCCGATGACGGAAAATGGTATCCGGACGCAGCACTTACCGACGATCAGGTCCGGCGCCATTACATCGTCAAGCGTCCGCGCGGTCCTTCCGAAGCCGACCGCAAGGTACTGCGCAATGAAGCGCGTTACATGGAGGTTGCGCAGCGCTTTGGCATCCGCAGTTTCGATCTGCCCGAGCTCCATGGCGATATGCTGTTCATCCCGCGTTTCGACCGCCGCGCGCAGGGCGGACGCGTGCAGCGCTTTCACCAGGAAAGTGCTGCCTCCATCGCCGGCCTGGGTGGCTTCGGCATCCAGGCCGACCAATTCAAGCTGCTGGCGGCAATCCGCCGTGTCGTCGACGCTCCTATCGAAGAGACGATCGAATTCATCCGCCGCGACGTGCTCAACCTGGCGATGCGCAATACCGACAACCACGCCCGCAACACGGCCGTGCAGACGGTCGATGGCGTCACCCGCATCACGCCCCTGTTCGACTTCGCGCCGATGTACCTGGACCCCGAAGGCATCGTCCGCGCCTCGCGCTGGTACCACCCTGAGACCGGCAAAGAGCTGCAATCCTGGGAAGACGTGCTGCCGTACCTTGGCCTGCCATCCCTGGAACGACAGCAGCTGGTCGAAGCGCTGGTACGGCTTGGCGAACAGCTGGCCGGGCTGCAGGACTGCATGCGCGAGGTCGGGGTCGACGAAGACATCGTCGACTTCCTTGGCCCGAGCATCGAGAAGCAGCGTACCCAACTTCTGACACTGAGGCCGTGATGAGCAAACGAAAACCGATGGACAAGACACAGGCCCGAGAGCGGCGTAACCAGCTGCTGGAATCTGCCGCCTCTGCCAAGCTGTCGCTTACCGAAGGGGTACGAGAGATGCGTGCGATTTCCGGCATGACGCAGGAAGAGTTCGCGCAGCATCGCGGCGTCAGCGCTCGCGTCATCAAGGCGATAGAACTGGGACAGGGAAATCCGACGATGGCGACCTTGAACCGGATCGGGGAGTTCTTTGGGCTGGAGGTGGCGTTTGTCCCAATTCGACGAGGAGACGAGGAACCGAAAGCCGTCGAGAGCAACATGGCCGGTAAAAAAGAACTCGACGAATATTTCGATAAGCTTGCAACGCTTGTCACAGATCGCGTCCGCGAAGAGTTAGTCAACAATTTTTTGCAACTGGAAAATATTCCTCAATGGGATAAGCCTAAAACATCCAGACCAGCCAAGGTCTCTTCTAAAAAAGGGGACCGTAATCCGTGAAACGGCTTAATTAATTTCTTGCGAGTAAAGTACCTGCCACTGATAATGGTTGCTAATTGATCAATTACAGTTAATGGCGTAGGTATGTTCGTCTCATCCATCCGATTTCCTGCTCTAGTAATCTCGCTGCTGGCCAGCACTGCCACCCACGCCGCCGAAGGCGACGCCATCCGCCACATCGAACAAAACCTGCGCCCGGCCATCGCCCTGCAAGGCAAACCCGTCCCCACCGCCACGCTGGAAGCCGAGATGCAGCGCCTGCACGTCCCCGGCGTCAGCATCGCCGTCATCCGCGACGGCAAGATCGCCTGGGCCAGGGGCTACGGCGTCGCCGCCAAGGACGGCGCCCCGGTCACGCCGGACACGCTGTTCCAGGCCGCCTCGATCAGCAAGCCGCTGACCGCCCTCGCCGCGCTGCGCATGGTCGAAGCCGGCAAGCTCGCGCTCGACGCCGACATCAACACCGCGCTGACCAGCTGGAAGCTGCCGCCCGGCCCCAAGGGTGCCCATGCGACGCTGCGCCAGCTGCTGTCGCACACGGCCGGCACATCGGTCTCCGGCTTCCCCGGCTATGCGCACGACGTTGCCGTGCCAACCCTGGTCCAGGTGCTGGACGGCGCGCCGCCGGCCAACACCAAGCCGGTGCGCATCGAAAAGGCGCCCGGCAGCGACTGGAACTACTCGGGTGGCGGCTACACGGTGGTCCAGCAAGCCATGATCGACCGCGCCGGCAAGCCCTTCTATACGCTGCTTGCGGAAAGAGTCCTTTCACCGCTCGGCATGAAGGACAGCAGTTTCAGTCAGCCGCTGCCGGCATCGCTGCTGCCGCGCGCCGCCGTACCGCACGACGGCAAGGGCGAGCCCTACAAAGGCGGCCCCTACACCTACCCGGAACTGGCCGCGGCCGGCCTGTGGACCACGCCGAGTGACCTGGCGCGCTTCATCCTCGGCGTGCAGCGCAACGCTGACACCCAAGGCAATCCCCTGCTCTCGCCCGCGATGGCGCGCACCATGCTGACGCCGGTGAAAAACGGCTACGCGCTCGGCTTCGGTATCGAAGGGAAGGGTCCTGCACAATCCTTCGGCCACGGCGGCAGCAACATGGGCTACCAGAACGTGCTGTCCGCCTACGTCGAAGGCGACGGCGTGGTGGTGATGACGAACGGCGACGCCGGCAACGACATCGCCCAAGCCATCCTGCGCGCGGCGGCCTTCGAGTACCGCTGGCCCAGCAACCAGACGACGATGCGCAAGGCGGTCGAGCTGCCGGCGGCCAAGCGCAAGGCGCTGGTCGGCACTTACGAGATCCAGAGCCTGGGCACCTTCGAAATCGCGGAACAGGACGGCAAGCTGGTAGTGGGACTGCGCGAAGGTTCGGTCGAGCCGCTGTATGCCGCGCCCGGCTCGCCGACCGTGCTGTTCATGCTGTCGCGCGAGCTCGAGCTGCACATGGCGAAGGACGGCAGCCCGGCGGGCCGCCTGCACGCCGGCTCCTTCGACGTGGCCTTCAAACGCGTCAAGTCTTCAAGCAAGGCACACTGAGCACATTGCTTTATATCAAGCGACGAGTATTAAAACTACACAGCGAAGCTGAATTCGATTGACACAGAATTTGGCTAGCTCAACAATCTCCTCACCGGAGATGAGGAGACACGCCCAAGCAAAACCTCCGGCCCGTAGTAAAAGTACCGAAACTAAAACGTACGAATAACGGAGGAAAACAATGAAAAACGCGATCGCGGCCGCGCTGGCCGCAGGCGTCCTGCTGTCCGCAAGCCAGGCAAATGCCGCCACCCCGGCCCAGCAAGCCGGCGGCAGCAATGCCATCCTGCTGCAGGGCTTCCACTGGAACTCGGCGGGCTACGCCGGCCCGGACTGGTACAACACCCTGCTCAACAACGTGGCCGACATCAGCACCCTCGGCGTCACCCACGTCTGGTTCCCGCCGCCCTCGGATTCGGCCGCGCGCGAAGGCTACCTGCCGCGCCAGCTGAACAAGCTCGATTCCAGCTACGGCAGCTCGGCCGAGCTGACCAACGTGATCAGCGCCTTCAAGAGCAAGGGTGTGAAAGCGATCGCGGACGTGGTCGTCAACCACCGCGTCGGCACCACCGGCTGGTCGGACTTCACCAACCCGAACTGGACCACCTACACCATCGTCAACGGCGACGAGTGCAACTGCGGTCTGGGCGCGGCCGACACTGGCGACGGCTTCAGCGGCGGACGCGACATCGCGCACACCAACGTCGGCGAAGTCCAGAACGGCATCGTCAACTGGCTGAACTACACCTTGAAACCGGTCGGCTTTTCCGGCCTGCGCTTCGACTACGTGAAAGGCTTCGGCGCCAACTACGTGGGCCAGTATGCGAACGCCTTCGGGGCCGAGTTCTGCGTGGGCGAGCTGTGGCCGAACTTCGACATCAACAACATCGACGCCAACCGCCAGGCGATCATGAACTGGATTAACGGCACCAGCAACAGCTGCGGCGCCTTCGACTTCACCACCAAGGGCATCCTCAACGACGCCCTCGCCAACGGCAATTACTGGCGCCTGAAGGCCACCGACGGCAAGCCGCAGGGCGCGATCGGCTGGTGGCCGGCAATGATGGTGACCTTTGTCGACAACCACGACACCGGTCCGGCCGAAAGCTGCGGCAGCGGCCAGAACCTGTGGCCGGCGCCTTGCGGCAAGGTGATGGAAGGCTATGCCTACATCCTCAGTCACCCGGGCATCCCGACCGTGTTCTACCCGCACGTCTACAACTGGGGCCTGAAGACGCCGATCGCGGCGCTGATCAAGGCCCGCAAGGCGGCCGGCGTGAACTCGACCTCGGCAGTGGCGATCCAGCAAGCGGCGCAAGGCCTGTACGCGGCCATCATCACCGGCAGCACGCACCAGCTGGCGATGAAGATCGGGCCGAACAGCTGGAGCCCGGGCACCGGCTGGACCCTGCAGACCTCGGGCACCAACTACGCGGTCTGGATGAAGTAATATGCCACCCGCATGATCCAAGCGAAACGGGGCGCCTCGGCGGCTGTGATATAAGTTCACACCGATCACCGAGCGCGCCCATGAAACCTGCCTTCTTCGCCATCGTAGGGGCCCAGTTCTTTTCGTCGCTGGCAGACAGCGCGCTGTTCATCCTGTGCGTGTCGCTGGTCACCACCCTGGCCTTTCCGGAGTGGATGACGCCGATGCTGAAGATGGGCTTCGTGCTGTCGTACATCCTGCTGGCGCCCTTCGCCGGCGCCTTCGCCGACATGTTTCCGAAGGGCCGCGTGATGCTGGTGACGAACACGATCAAGATGTTCGGCTGCTCGCTGATCCTGGCCAAGGCCAATCCCCTGCTCGCCTACGGCATCGTCGGTTTCGGCGCCTCGGCCTATTCGCCGGCCAAGTACGGGATCCTGGCCGAAGTCCTGCCGGCGCGGCGCCTGGTGGCCGCCAACGGCTGGATCGAAGGCACCACCGTGGTCGCGATGATCCTCGGTACCATCCTCGGCGGGCTCATTTCCGCCAACGAGCACACGATTGCCTGGCTGCTGCGGGTAGCGCCCGCGCACGGCGGCATTGCCGATACACCCTTGCGTGCGGCGGTGGCCGTGATCGTGCTGACCTATTTCGTGGCCGGGGTCCTGAATCTGTGCGTGGTGAACGCCGGTACGCGCTATGCCAGGGCGCGCCGTTCCCTGCCCGCGCTGCTGCTCGATTTCTACCGCTGCAATTCGACGCTCTGGCGCGACCGCGAGGGCCGGGTCTCGCTGGGCGTGACCTCGCTGTTCTTCGGCGCCGGCATGGTGCTGCAGATCCTGCTGCTGGCCTGGGCCCAGTCGGCGCTCGGCCTGGGCCTGGACAAGGCGGCCGCGCTGCAGGGCGTGTTCGCGCTGGGGGTGGTGATCGGCGCCGCCATCGCCGGCAAGAAGGTGCCGCTGGTGCGCTCGATGGCGGTGATGCCGGTCGGGATCGTGCTGGGCGTCGGCCTGTGCACGATGGTGTTCGTGCACACAGTGCAGGTGGCGCTGCCGCTGCTGCTGGCGATCGGCGTGCTGGCCGGTTTGTTCGTGGTGCCGATGAACGCCATCCTGCAGCACCGCGGCCACAGCCTGATGAGCGCCGGGCAATCGATCGCGGTACAGAATTTCAACGAGAACCTGGCCATCCTGGCGATGACGGCCAGCTATGCGATGGCCCTGCAGATCAAGCTGGAAATGAATACGGTGCTGCTGCTGCTGGGTATCCTGATCGCGCTCACCACGATTTATCTGCGCGCAGTCGCCAACGCGGCGCGGCATGCATGAGCTTTGCTGATAGTTGACACCGATATATTAGGTTTGCCTATAATAAATTAGTTCAACTATATTACAGAGGTAGCCATGGCTGTCATCTCGCTGGTTATCCAGATTCTCGGACTCATTCTCCTCATCGCCGGCTTCCGCGGCGGCAACCGCAACATGCTGCTGGGCGCCGCCCTGCTGCTGTGGTTTGGCGCCGGCACCAGCGATTTTGTGCATGGCTTCATCGACGGCGTCCACAGCGCGGGCGCATAAGGCCCGAAGTTACTCAGGCTGCCTATACAAGAGTACCCAAAACGCCACACCACGGCGTTTTGGTGCTTTGTAACAAGCTTGTTACAAATCAAGCGAACAATTGCTCTAGAGGGAAGACTAGAATATTTTCTTTCTTTCAACCTCTATAGCAGGGTAAATATGATACGTTTGCCGATCGCCTTGGCGGCCTTATGCCTCAGCATGCAAGCAATTGCGGCCGAACCTTTCGACGACAAGTTCCGCCAGCTCGACGAACTACTCCCCACCCCGAACACGATCCGCACCGCCTCCGGCGCGCCGGGTCATGCCTACTGGCAGCAGCGCGCCGATTATGCGATCCGCGCGACGCTCGACGAGGCCAACCGTTCGATCCAGGGCGCCGAGACGATCACGTATCACAACAACTCCCCCGACACGCTGACCTACCTGTGGGTCCAGCTCGACCAGAACATCTACAAGCCGAACTCGGATGCGCGCACCGGCGCCACCGTGCGTTCGCGCGACGCCTGGGACAAGCCGCGCGGCCCGGACGACGGCATGAAGTTCGACCAGTTCCAGACCATGATGACCGCCCGTACTTTCGACGGCGGCTTCAACATCAAGTCGGTCAAGGACGGCGGCGGCGCCCCGCTCCACTACGTCATCAACCGCACGATGATGCGCATCGACCTGCCGCAGCCGCTCAAACCCGGCGCGAAGGTCGCGTTCTCGGTCGAGTGGTCCTATAACATCAACGAGCAGAAGGTGCTCGGCGGTCGCTCGGGCTACGAGAAGTTCGACGACAAGAACGACCTGTTCGAGATCGCCCAGTGGTTCCCGCGCATGGCGGCCTACTACGACGTGACCGGCTGGCAGCACAAGCAGTTCCTGGGCACCGGCGAGTTCACGCTGGAATTCGGCGACTACGACGTCGCCGTGACCGTCCCGGCCGACCACATCGTCGCCTCCACCGGCGAACTGCAGAACCCGGGCGACGTGCTGAGCGCAGCCCAGCGCCAGCGCCTCGAGCAGGCCCGCACCGCCAAGCAGCCGGTGGTCATCGTGACCCAGGCCGAAGCCGAAGCCAAGGAAAAGACCCGCGCCAGCGGCACCAGGACCTGGCGCTTCAAGGCGAAGAACGTGCGCGACTTCGCGTTCGCCTCGAGCCGCAAGTTCATCTGGGATGCCCAGGGCTTCAAGAAGGACGCGACCAACGTGATGGCGATGTCCTACTACCCGAAGGAAGGCAACCCGCTGTGGGAGAAGTATTCGACCCAGGCCATCATCCACACCATCGACCAGTACAACAAGTACTCCTTCGACTACCCGTATCCGGTGGCGATTTCGGTGAACGGTCCGGTGGGCGGCATGGAATACCCGATGATCTCGTTTAACGGCCCGCGTCCGACCAAGGACAAGAAGACCGGCGAGCTCACTTATTCGAAGCGCACCAAGTACGGCCTGATCGGCGTCGTGATCCACGAAGTGGGCCACAACTACTTCCCGATGATCGTCAACTCGGACGAGCGCCAGTGGACCTGGATGGACGAAGGCATCAACAGCTTCGTGCAGTACCTGGCCGAGCAGGCCTGGGAAGAGAACTACCCGCAGTCGCGCGGCGAGCCGCGTTCGATCGTCGACTACATGAAGAGCGCCGGCCAGCAGCCGATCATGACCAACTCCGAGTCGATCTCGGCGCTGGGTCCGAACTCCTACGCCAAGCCGACCGCCGCCCTGAACGTGCTGCGTGAGACGGTGCTGGGCCGCGAACTGTTCGACTTCGCCTTCCGCGAATATGCACGCCGCTGGAAGTTCAAGCGCCCGACCCCGTCGGACTTCTTCCGTACCATGGAAGATGCGTCGGGCACGGACCTCGACTGGTTCTGGCGCGGCTGGTTCTACACCACCGACCACGTCGACGTGAGCGTGGACGGCATCAGCGAGTACACGGTCGGCACCAAGGATCCGGAAGTCGAGAAGGCCTGGAAGCGCGCGCAGAAAGACGCCGAGCCGGTCTCGATCACCGACCAGCGCAACAAGGGCACGCTGCCGCGCCGCCTCGACGCGCACCCCGAGCTGAAGGACTTCTACAACGAGCACGACGAGTTCACGGTCACCAACAAGGACCGCAACAAGTACAACGAAGCGCTCGAAGGCATGGAAGACTGGGAGAAGGCGCTGCTCAAGGAAGGCAAGCACCTCTACCTGGTGGACTTCACCAACAAGGGCGGCCTCGTGACCCCGCTGGTGCTGGAGATCACGCTGGCATCGGGCAAGAAGACCATCGAGCGCGTGCCGGCCGAAGTGTGGCGCTACAACCCGAAGAAGATCACGAAGCTGATCATCACCGACGAGCCGATGACCAGCCTGGTGCAGGACCCGTACTGGGAAACCGCCGACACCGACCAGAGCGACAACGCCTGGCCGCGCAAGGCGACCCCGTCGCGCCTGGAACTCTTCAAGTCGCAGCGCGGTGGCGGTGAGGACATGATGAAGGACTACAACGAAAAGCTGAAGACCAAGGAGTCGAAAGACACCAAGGACGACAAGGCCACCAAGGACGCCAAGCCGGAAGTGAAGGCAGCGGCCGACCAGGGCGCAGCAGCAGCAAGCAAGTAATACGTAGGGTGGGCACCCCGTGCCCACGCGTGACGCCAGCACGATGCCGGCATCAAGCGTGGAACATGGCGTGCCCATTCTCCGTTTTGAGACCGCACCAACATACATATAACAAGCACATGAACTTCAAGCGCCTGCCCGCCAGCCTCGCTGTCCTCACCCTGATCGCTTCCATCACCGGTTCCGCCTTCGCCCAGCAATTCGAGGACAAATTCCGCCAGCTCGACGAACTGCTGCCCACGCCCACCGACACCCGCACCGCCTCCGGCGCGCCGGGCCATGCCTACTGGCAGCAGCGCGCCGACTACAAGATCCGTGCAAAGCTGGACGAAGCCAAGCACGCCATCACCGGCGTTGAAACCGTCACCTACCACAACAATTCGCCGGACACGCTGAACTACCTGTGGCTGCAGCTGGACCAGAACCTGTTCAAGCCGAACTCGAACGGCCGCACATCGGCCACCGTGGTCTCGCGCGAAGCCTGGGCCAGGGCCACGCCGGAAACCGGCGTGAAGTTCGATGCGATGCGCACCATGCTGGAGTCGCGCCTGTTCGACGGCGGTTTCAACATCACCGCGGTGAAGGATGCCGGCGGCGCGCCGCTCCATTACGTCATCAACGGCACCATGATGCGCATCGACCTGCCGCAGCCGCTGAAGCCAGGCGCCAAGCTGTCCTTCGGGGTCGACTGGCACTACAACATCAACGACCAGAAAGTGGTGCACGGCCGCTCGGGCTATGAGAGCTTCGACGACAAGAACGACCTGTTCGCGATCGCCCAGTGGTTCCCGCGCATGGCGGCCTACTACGACGCCCACGGCTGGCAGCACAAACAGTTCCTCGGCGCCGGCGAATTCACGCTGGAGTTCGGCGACTACGACGTCGAGGTCACGGTGCCCGCCGACCACATCGTCGCCGCCACCGGCGAGCTGCAGAACCCGGGCGAGGTCCTGAGCGCAGCCCAGCGCCAGCGCCTCGAACAGGCGCGCACCGCCAAGCAGCCGGTGCTGATCGTGACCCAGGCCGAGGCGGAAGCCAAGGAAAAGGTCCATGCCGATTCGACCCGCACCTGGCGCTTCCGCGCGAAGAACGTACGCGACTTCGCCTGGGCCTCGTCGCGCAAGTTCATCTGGGACGCGCAGGGCTACAAGAAGGACGGCACGGACGCGCTGGCGATGTCCTTCTACCCGAAGGAAGGCAATCCGCTGTGGGGCCGGTACTCGACCCAGGCGGTGGTGCACACCCTCGACCAGTACAGCAAGTACTCTTTCGACTACCCCTATCCGGTCGCCATCTCGGTCAACTTCGACGTCGGCGGCGGCATGGAATACCCGATGCTGTCGTTTAACGGCCCGCGTCCGAGCAAGGACAAGAAGACCGGCGAGATCACCTATTCGAAGAACGCGAAATACGGCCTGATCGGCGTGGTGATCCACGAGGTCGGCCACAACTACTTCCCGATGGTGGTCAACTCGGACGAGCGCCAGTGGACCTGGATGGACGAGGGCCTGAACAGCTTCCTCGAGTTCCTGGCCGAAGAAGCCTGGGAAGAGAAATTCCCGATCGGCTACGGCGAACCGCGCATGATCGCGAGCTACATGAAGAGCCAGAACCAGGTGCCGATCATGACCAACTCGGAGTCGATCACGCAGTTCCTCAACAACGCCTACGCCAAGCCGGCCACCGCGCTGAACGTGCTGCGCGAGACCGTGCTGGGCCGCGAACTGTTCGACTTCGCCTTCAAGGAATACGCGCGCCGCTGGAAGTTCAAGCGTCCGACCCCGGCCGACTTCTTCCGTACCATGGAAGATGCTTCGGGCACGGACCTCGACTGGTTCTGGCGCGGCTGGTTCTACACCACCGATTACGTCGACGTCAGCATCGACGGCATCAGCGAGTACACCGTGGGCACGAAAGATCCGGAAGTCGAGAAGGCGTGGAAGCGCGCGCAGAAGGACGCCGAGCCGGTCTCGATCACCGACCAGCGCAACAAGGGCACGCTGCCGCGCCGCCTCGACGCGCACCCCGAGCTGAAGGACTTCTACAACGAGCACGACGAGTTCACGGTCACCAACAAGGACCGCAACAAGTTCAACGAAACCGTGGAAGGCCTCGAAGACTGGGAGAAGGCGCTGCTCAAGGAAGGCAAGCACCTCTACCTGGTCGACTTCAGCAACAAGGGCGGTCTCGTGACGCCGCTGGTGCTGGAGATCACCCTGGCCTCCGGTAAAAAATACGTCGAGCGCGTGCCGGCCGAAATCTGGCGCTACAACCCGAAGAAGATCACGAAGCTGATCATCACCGACGAGCCGATGACCAGCCTGGTGCAGGACCCGTACTGGGAAACCGCGGACGTCGACCAGAGCGACAACGCCTGGCCGCGCAAGGCGACTCCGACCCGCCTGGAGCTGTTCAAGTCCCAGCGCGGCGGTGATGACTTGATGAAGGACTACAGCGAGAAGCTGAAGACCAAGGACGAGAAGGCCAAGGACGAAGAAAAGCCGATCGCCAAATAATGAACACATCGATTACCCGCACCATGAACATGAAACGCCTCGCCACCTTCTCGCTGATCGCCGCCATCACCGGCTCGGCCTTCGCCCAGCAATTCGACGACAAGTTCCGCCAGCTCGACGATCTGCTGCCCACGCCCACCGACACCCGCACCGCCTCCGGCGCGCCGGGCCACGCCTATTGGCAGCAGCGCGCCGACTACAAGATCCGCGCCCAGCTGGACGAAGCCAGGCGCGCCGTCACCGGCAGCGAGACCATCACTTACCACAACAACTCGCCGGACACGCTGAATTACCTGTGGGTGCAGCTGGACCAGAACATGTTCCGCGCCGACTCGGACAACCGCAACATTTCGAGCTACCCTTCGCGCGAAGCCTGGCGCACCAATTCGGGCGGACCGGGTGGAGCTCAACCTGGCTTGCAGTACGAAGCCGCGCGCTTCCTGGTCGAGAGCCGCAAGTTCGACGGCGGCTTCAAGGTCGCCAGCGTCACCGGTACCGACGGCAAGCCGCTGCGCTACGTGATCAACAAGACCATGATGCGCATCGACCTCGACCAGCCGTTGAAGCCGGGCGCGCGCGTCTCCTTCAACATGAGCTGGTCCTTCAACGTGCCGGAGACGAACGTGCTGGGGCGCCGCATGGGCTTCGAGCGTTTCGTGGATGAGAAAACTAAGGAGGACAAGAACGACCTGTTCGAGATCGCCCAGTGGTATCCGCGCATGGCCGCCTACTACGACGTCCACGGCTGGCAGAACAAGCAGTACCTCGGCGACGGCGAGTTCACGCTGGAATTCGGCGACTACGACGTCGAGGTCACGGTGCCGTCCGACCACATCGTCGCCGCCACCGGCGAGCTGCAGAACGAAGGCGACGTCCTCACCGCCGCCCAGCGCGATCGCCTGAAGCTGGCCCGCACCGCGAAGCAGCCGGTCGTGATCGCGACCCAGCTTGAGGCCGAAGCGCGCGAAAAGGGCCGCGCCACCACGACCAAGACCTGGCGCTTCCGCGCGAAGAACGTGCGCGATTTCGCCTGGGCCACCAGCCGCAAGTTCATCTGGGACGCGCAGGGCTTCAAGAAGGGTGCTACCGACGTGCTGGCCATGTCCTTCTACCCGAAGGAAGGCAATCCGCTGTGGGAGAAGTACTCGACCCAGGCCATCATCCACACCATCGACCAGTACAACAAGTACTCCTTCGACTACCCCTACCCGGTCGCGATCTCGGTGAACGGTCCGGTGGGCGGCATGGAATACCCGATGATCTCCTTCAACGGCGGCCGCCCGACCAAGGACAAGAAGACCGGCGAACTCACGTACTCGCGCAGCACCAAGTATGGCCTGATCAGCGTGATCATCCACGAGGTCGGCCACAACTACTTCCCGATGATCGTCAACTCGGACGAGCGCCAGTGGACCTGGATGGATGAAGGCATCAACAGCTTCATGCAGTTCCTCGCCGAGACCGCGTGGGAAGACGATTACCCGGCCCGCCGCGGCGAAGCACGCAACATCGTCGACTACATGAAGAGCCGCAACCAGCAGCCCATCATGACCAATTCCGAGTCGATCACGAACCGCGGCAGCAATGCCTACGCCAAGCCGGCCACCGCGCTGAACGTGCTGCGCGAGACCGTGCTGGGACGCGAGCTGTTCGACTTCGCCTTCCGCGAATATGCGCAGCGCTGGAAGTTCAAGCGCCCGACCCCGGCCGACTTCTTCCGCACCATGGAAGACGCTTCGGGCACGGACCTCGACTGGTTCTGGCGCGGCTGGTTCTACACCACCGACGCGGTCGACGTGAGCGTGGACGGCATCAGCGAATACACGGTCGGCACGAAAGATCCGGAAGTCGAGAAGGCGTGGAAGCGCGCGCAGAAGGATGCGGAACCGGTCTCGGTCACCGACCAGCGCAACAAGGGCACGCTGCCGCGCCGCCTGGACGCGCATCCGGAACTGAAGGATTTCTACAACGAGCATGACGAGTTCACGGTCACCAACAAGGACCGCAACAAGTACAATGAAACCGTGGAAGGCCTCGAAGACTGGGAAAAGGCGCTGCTAAAGGAAGGCAAGCACCTCTACCTGGTCGACTTCAGCAACAAGGGCGGCCTGGTGACCCCGCTGGTGCTGGAGATCACGCTGGCATCGGGCAAGAAGACCATCGAGCGCGTGCCGGCCGAGGTGTGGCGCTACAACCCGAAGAAGATCACGAAGCTGATCATCACCGACGAGCCGATGACCAGCCTGGTGCAGGACCCGTACTGGGAAACCGCCGATGTCGACCAGAGCGACAACGCCTGGCCGCGCAAGCCGGTGCAGTCGCGTCTGGAACTGTTCAAGTCGCAGCGTGGCGACAGCAACGATATGATGAAAGACTACAACGAGAAACTGAAAACGAAGGACAGCAAGGAAGCCGTCAAGGCCGAACAGCAGTCCCTCGAAGCCGGCAGGAAGGTTGAATGAATCTGAAACGCTTCATCCTGCAGTGTGCAGGCGCCGCCGTCCTGGTCGGCGCCTGCGCGCTGGCGCCCGCACCGCTGCTGGCGCATAACTTCCATGCCGCGATCACCGACATCAGCTACAACGAGCGCACCGGCAGCACCGAGGTCGTGCACACCTATATGGCGCACGACGTCGAGGCGCTGCTGACCAATCTGTACCAGCGCCAGTTCGACCTGTCCGATCCCGACGACCAGGCGGTGTTCCGCAAATACGTCGAAAAGCAGTTCTGGCTGGCGGACAAGGACAAGCGCCGCCTGCCGCTGAACTGGGTCGGCATGACGGCCGACGCCCAGAGCGTGATGGTGTTCCAGGAAGTGCTGCAGACGCCGGCCGCGAAAGTCGAAATCATCCACGACGCCGTGCTGACCGACTTCATGCCCGACCAGCTGAACACCGTGAACCTGACGGTGGCGGGCAGCCTGCGCACCTTCGGCTTCAGCAGCAGCCACACCGAATTCTCCGTCCACTAAATCTCAGCTTATGCGTCTCCGGATTCTGCCCTGCGCGCTGGCCGCGCTGTTCTCCCCTGCCCTCGCTTACGCCGACGACCTGGTCATCCAGCGCGTGCTGGTCGAGGGCGCGCGCGCCAGCCAGCTCGGCATCGCCGATTCCGCGAATGCCGGCAGCGTCAGCCAGAAAGAACTGGAGATGCGCACCATCTACCGTCCCGGCGAACTGCTGGAGGCGGCGCCCGGCCTGATCGCCAGCCAGCACAGCGGCGAAGGCAAGGCCAACCAGTTCTACCTGCGCGGCTTCAACCTCGACCATGGCACCGACCTGGCGACCTACGTCGACGAGATGCCGGTCAACCAGCGCTCGCATGCGCACGGCCAGGGCTGGACCGACCTGAACTTCCTGATCCCGGAACTGACCGCCCGCCTCGACTACCGCAAGGGGCCGTATTCGGCGCGCGAAGGCGACTTCGCCTCGGCCGGCAGCGCCTCGGTCACCTACGCGAACCGCCTGGTGCGCGACGTCGCCACCCTCAGCGTCGGCCAGAACGGCTATGCGCGCACGGCGCTGGCGGCCTCGAAGGATGCGCTAGGGGGCGCCCTCACCTATGCGCTGGAGCTGCTGCACAACGACGGCCCCTACACCCATCCGGACGATTACCAGAAGGTGAACGGCGTGCTGCGCTACAGCCGCGGCTATGCCAACAATGGCTGGAGCGTCAGCGCGATGGCCTACCATGGCCGCTGGAATTCGACCGACCAGATTCCGGAGCGTGCCGTCGATGAAGGACATATCGGCCGCTTCGACGCCATCGACGATACCGATGGCGGCGAGGCGCGCCGCTACAGCCTGTCCGGCGTGTGGCGCCAGACCACCGCCGATTCGGCCTCGAAGGTGAGCGCCTACCTGATCCGCAACCAGCTGGATCTGTGGTCGAACTTCACCTACTTCATGAACGACCCGGTCTACGGCGACCAGTTCGCCCAGCCGGACCGCCGCGTCACCAGCGGCGTCAACGCTATGCACACCTGGCACGCGCACCGCGGCGATACGCTCACCGTCGACCTGAGCGTCGGTCTGCAGGCGCAGAACGACAACATCTTCAACGGCTTGCAGCACACGCAGGCGCGCCAGACGCTGGACGTCACGCGCCAGGACCACATCGTCGAGACCAGCCGCGCGGCCTGGATCGAAAGCGCGATGCGCTGGGGCGAATACTTCCGCGGCGTCGCCGGCCTGCGCGCCGATGGCTACCGCTTCCGCGTTAAGAGCGACTCGACAGGCAGTGCAGCCAGCGCCAGCGATACTCTGCTCAGCCCTTCGCTGAACCTGGTGTTCGGGCCGTGGAAGAGCAGCGAGATCTATCTGAATTACGGCCAGGGCTTCCACAGCAACGATGCCCGCGGCGCGGTCACCAGCAGCGAACCCTTGGTCCGTTCGCGCGGCATGGAAATCGGCCTGCGCACGGAAGCGATTCCGAAGATGCAGACCGCGCTCTCGCTGTACCGCCTGGATTTCGATTCGGAGCTGAGCTACGTCGGCGACGAAGGCACCACCGAGGCGGGATCGCCGAGCCGCCGTTACGGCATCGAGTTCTCGAATTACTACAAACCGGTGAAGTGGCTGTCGATCGACTTCGACGCCGCCTTCGCGCGCGCCCGCTCGCGCGCCGTGGAGGCCGGCCAGGACCGCATCCCCGGCGCGGTGGAAGGCGTGGGCCAGCTGGCGATCACGGCCAGCCAGCTCGGCAGGAACGGCGCCTGGGAAGGCGCGCTGCGCCTGCGCTACTTCGGCCCGCGTCCGCTCATCGAGGACAACAGCGTGCGCTCGCACGCCAGCACCACGCTGAACGGCCGCATCGGCTACCGCGTCGCGAAAGACCTGCGGCTGGAGCTGGAAGGCTTCAACCTGGCCAACAAGCGCGTGTCGAGCATCGACTATTACTATGCGTCGCAACTGCGCGGCGAGCTTGCCCCCCGCGAGGACATCCACTTCCACCCGCTCGAATCGCGCTCGTTCCGGCTTACTCTCATCAAGAACTTCTAAGCTTCACTTTACCGTCAAGGTCACGTCGTCGAGCAGGAACGAGGTCTGCACCGTCGAGCCTTCGGTGCCGACGAAGTAGACCTGCACCTATCGCCGATCAGCTGGTTGCTGCTGTTGTACTGCTATCGATTAGATGCGCACAAGTGCTCACCAGACTCTTCCTGCCCCGAGCCGTCCTGCTGACCGTGCTCGTACCTGGCAGGCGTTACTTTCCCGCCTCCCACCAGCACAAGGCTGGCGGCAGTGCCCGGCGTTACCGCCTGACTCGCCTCGGGTAGCGCCGTTGCCGTCGTGAGGGCGCCGGTGGCGAGCCGGGCAAGATTGATGGCCGCGTTGACGTCGCGGTCGTGGTGCGAGTGGCAGCCGGCGCAGGTCCAGGTGCGCTCGCCAAGCGTGAGCACAGCATTTCGCACGCCACAGCTTGAACACAGCTTGCTGGACGGGTACCAGCGGTCGGCCAACACGATCCGCGCGCCATAGCGCGCTGCCTTGTATTGTAATAGGCGTCGGAACGCATAGAAGCCGACATCGGCGATCGCGCGCGCCAGCCGCGCATTTGCCAGCATGCCTCTCACATTCAAATCCTCGATCGCCACCGCTTGGTTATCGCGGCAGAGCCGGTTCGTGAGTTTGTGGAGAAAATCGGCGCGTACACGCGCGATGCGAGCATGCAGGCGCGCCAACGCCCTCGCTCCCTTGGTCCGGTTCTTCGATACCGGGAGGCGGATACCTTTCGGGATCCGGCCCGCGATTCCTGCCGTAGACTTGGCCACCTCGAGCTTACGCGACAGGCGCCGTCCACGAATGCGGAGCCGGCGCAGCGCTGCCTTCAATGGCCGTGGTGAGGCAATTTTTTCGCCGCTGGACAGGGTCGCGGCGCAGCTCACGCCAAGGTCAACGCCGATGACAGCTTTACCGCTGCGCCGAAGCAGCGCTACTTGGTCCGGCACCTCGACCTGAACGGACAAGAACCAGCGATCGGCCTCGCGTGATACGCTCGCGCCCATGATCTTGCCCGGCCAGCGCAGCGCTTCGGATAGCGCTACCCGCCCGATCTTCGGCAGGACGGCGCTCATGCCGTCGAGGTGGAACTTATCGTTGGCAACGTAAAAACTGTCAAGACAGCGGCCCTTCTTCTTAAAGCGCGGCCGGTGCGCCGGCTGGCCGACGCGACGCTGCGCGAAGTAGCGGCTCCAAGCCTTGGCCAGGTTGGCAAAAGGCTGCGCGTGGGTGTCGCGGTGGACGCTGCGCAACCACGGCTGACCCGCACCGTCGAGCCAGTCGGGATCCGAATACTTAATACGGTTGAACTGCTTTTTCAAGGCCAAGGCGTTCGGCTTGCCGCCGGCAGCTAGCTGTCGCAGTCCTGCGGCCACGCCCCAGTTCCAGACGCGGCGGACGGCGCCGCACGCTCGCGCGAAATACGCGCATTGCGCAGGGTTTGCATCAATCCTAATCCGGTGCGCCAGCAGCATGGCGAAAGGCCCTATGCCTATTGAGCTCTTCATGATAAAGATTGGATACACTTACCCAGATTTGGTTCGACTAAAATCGATCTCTCACTACAGCAGCTCGCAAGAGTTGAGATGTTCATGTGGCTGCTGTTGCTGCTCGCGCCCACTTCATGTAGCACAAAGCGAGGTAATTGGGATTGGCGGTGTTGAGGCCCGAGGCCGTGCTCAGGGCGAACTGGCCCGGATCGCCTCATCCATTCGATGAACGGAGGCAACACAGTCACTTTCAAAAGGTGCTAGGCTAACGGGATGACTACTTCGCAACCACCCTATACCGACCCGTCGCGCATCGTCGATGCGCTGCGTACGGACGGCTATGCGCTGCTGCGTCCGCAGGACGTTGCCAGCCTGGCCGGCTGCTCCCTCGACGACCTGCAGGCCCTGGCGCCGAGCTGGGACCGTCTGGAACTCGACAACTACCTGAAAGACGGCGGCCGCTACCGGCGCCGGCGCCACTCCTGCTTCGTCGACGACGGCAGCGCACTGGTCCAGAGCCCGCATCGCGCGCACTGGCAGCCGGTCGAGTACAACGCCCTGCACGGCGGCATGCACCGCCTGTTCGTGCCGATCGAGCCCGCTACCATCGACCAGCCGGCCTGGAACCGGCTGCTGCGCTCCCTGGGCGCGGTCTGCACCGCGGTCAAGGGCCCGCAGCCCTGGTACGTCGAGGCGCACCAGTTCCGCATCGATACCGCCGACGGCATCGGCCGGCCGACGCCGGAAGGCGCGCACCGCGATGGCGTCGACTTCGTGGCCGTGATCCTGATCGGACGGGAGAACATCAAGGGCGGCGAGACGCGTGTGTTCGAAGCCGATGGCCCGAAAGGCCAGCGCTTCACCATGCTCGAGCCCTGGACCATGCTGCTGCTGGACGATGCGGCCGTGATCCATGAATCGACGCCGATCCAGCCGCTGGGCGAACACGGCCACCGCGATACGCTGGTGCTGACCTGGCGCGCAGGCAGCTTCCAGGGTGATGGTCAGCCCGGGGCTGAGGCAAGCGAATAAAAAAAAAGCCCGCTAACCTTGCGGCGCGGGCGGAATCCAGATTCCGGAGAAAACTGGAGGAGACGGTTTAACTATAGCGCTATTTATTGTGCAGTGCAATACAGTAGAACTACGATAGCGCGTAGACCGCCCTCCAGAGTGGGATAGATCCTACAGTCAGGCGCCGACGACCTGGAAGCCCGGCGCCTTTTGCGGCATTGCGGGAAAAACCTGCGCCAGCTGCTTGTCGCTCAAAAGTAAATGTCGTTCGGCTACCTGCGCCAGCACCGAACGGAAATCGGTCGTAACTGGCAAATCCCGCCCTTCATTCAGCGCAGCGTCTTCCAGGCCCTGCCAGTCGCCGTGCACCCGGCCGCCGGCGATCTTCCCGCCCATGACCCACATCACATTGCCGTGCCCGTGATCGGTGCCGCCGGTGCCATTCTCGCGCGCGGTACGGCCGAACTCCGACATTACCACCACGACGGTATCGTCGAACAGGCTGCCCAGGCGCTCGGCCAGCACTGCCAGACCCTGGCCGAGCGGCGCCAAGCGGTTTGCCAGCTGCCCGGTACCGGCGCCCTGCCCGACGTGGGTGTCCCAGCCGCCCAGCGCGACGAAGGCCATCTGGATCTTCGGGTCGTTGCGCATCAGGGTCGCCAGGCGCGCGGCATCGTCCGGGAAGCCGTTGGGCAGCGGCGCGCCGCGGTCGGCGGCCTGCATCTGCGGGGTCTCGGCGGCGGCCATCATCACTTCACGGTGCGCCTTGCGGCCATCCTCGTAGGCGCGGCCGAAGCGCGGATGATTGGCGTACAGCTGGTCGAAGGCGGCGCCGATCGCCGGGCGGTCGAGGATGTCGGCCTTGGTGCCGGCCGCCACGTTGGGCAGGTTCACCGCCGCCGCCTGGCCGGCCAGGATGCGCGGCATGACCGGGCCGATGCCCAGCAGGCGGCTGGGCGTCGTGGTGCCCGGCAGGGTCGCCACCAGGCGGTTCATCCAGCCGTCCGGCGTGTTCTTGCGGCCCGGCGTGGCCGATTCCATGTAGTCCTGGGCGTCGAAGTGCGAACGGGTGCCGTCGGGCGAACCGCTGGCATGCACGAAGGCCAGCTTCTTCTGCTGCCACAGCGGCTGCAGGCTGGCCAGCGCCGGATGCAGGCCGAAGTAGCCGTCCAGGTCCAGTGCGCCGTTCTCCATGCCCGGACTGGCGAGGCCGATGCCGGGGCGCAGGCGCAGATAGTTCTGGTCGCCCACCGGCGCCACCACGTTCAGGCCGTCGACCGCGCCGCGCAGCATCACTACCACCAGCTTCTTGCGGGTCGGGCTTTCGCCGGTACCGGTGGCGGCCCAGGCGTGGCGGCCCAGCGGCAGCACGATGCCGGCGCCCAGCGCCAGCGTGTTCAGGAAATCTCGACGCTGCATGATTGTCTCCTTAGTGCTGCATGAAGTCGGGGCTGCCCAATACCATCGCGGCTCTTAGATTGTCCGGGTGCCGGGCGAGGGTATCGAGGGTGACGGGCGACAGCACGCCGGCCAGCGTGGCCTGCAGCCGCGCCGCGTCGACAGGAACCGGCGGCACGGACGCCGCCGGCACTGGCGGCGGCGCCACGAACATCGCCGGCGAGGCGTCGCTGCCGGCCAGGTTCTGCGTCATCGATGCAGCCGGCGGCGGCGGTGCCGGCACCGGTTTGCTCGCCAGCGGCAGCCTGCCCTGCGCCAGCGCGGTGGCGAAGGCGATGCGGCGCGTCAGGGCGTCCGGGTTGAGCCAGGCATCCTGGGTATTCTTGTAGCCGTCCGGGGTCTGGCAGCCGTAAAGCGGCATGCCGAGCTGGCTCATGGTGTTTACCAGCGGCGCCACGTTCGCCAGCGGTGCGTTGCTGGCGCGCGCGGCCGACACCACGAACTGGTAAGGCGTCTTGAACTTGGCCCCGGCAACGGCATCGTCCATGAACTCGGCGCTGGCGAACATCGTCTTGAGCACGGTGCGGATGTCGCCGCCGCTGGCCAGCCAAGCCTGGCTCATGCGCTCGACCAGGCCTGGCGGCGGGTTATCGCTGACGAAGTACTGGGCTAGCTGGAAGCTGATGTGGCGTGCGGTGGCCGGGTGCATGGCCAGCACGTCGAGCGCATACTCGCCCTCGGCCTGCCCGCCGGGTGCGATCTCGTGGCCGAGCCAGGTCTTGCTGCCCTTGTCGTGGCGGCCGGCGTCGAAGCGGAAGGTCTCGCCATCGCGTACCAGGCGGCGCTGGTCGTAGGTCCAGCCGGTCAGCATGCGCGCCAGTTCCGTCACGTTGCGCTGGGTATAGCCGCCGTCCACGCCCAGCGTGTGCAGCTCCATCAGCTCGCGTGCATAGTTCTCGTTCAGGCCCTGCGCCCGGCCCTTGGCATTCGGCCTCGGCGCCGAAGAGACCACGTTATCGAGGTAGAACAGCATCGCCGGGTGCTTCGCGGTGGCGCCCAGCAGGCTGCGGAAGGAAGCCAGCGCGTACGGCCGGATCGCGTCGCGTTCGTAGCTGGACACCAGGGCGCGGTCGATGCCCTTGCCGGCGTAGACATTGAAGTGGTTGTACCAGAAGTCGACCATGACTTCTTCGAGCTGGCGCGGGCTCTCGACGGCGCGCAGCAGGCGCGCCTCGGCCTCTTCGCGCGCCGCGCGGCCCTGCTCGATGCGGCGGCGCTGCTTGGCGCCCTCCTCTTCGTTGCGGACTTCCTTGCGCAGCTCGAGATAATCGCCGAGCGCCGCGCCGGGGCTGCGCCTGACCGTCTCCAGCGCGTCCAGGCGCGCGGACAGCTCGGCCGGCAGCGGAATCGCTTCCGGATGCAGCTGCTCGTCGATGTACTGCTGCACGCCCATGCGCCGGACCCGCTCGACGTCGCCGGGACGCGGCCCGAAGGCAAGGCGGTTCAGCACGTGGACGGCCTGCTGCTCGGTGGGCAGCGGCGCCGCATGCAGGACGGGTGCCGCAGTCAGGGCAGCGGCAAGGACAGCAAACACGAAGCGCTTGTTCATGGGCGCGGGCTCCGGCGATTTATGGAACGGACAAGTTCACCATACAGTGTAGTGATGAGAAGGCTGTCTGGGCGTAAAGATTTGTAAAGGCCATGATTCGTATGTACCAGACGGAGCCAAACATGTCTCCTTTGCTACACTAGCATGATGATGACCCGACTCCGCCCCCAATTCCTGATCCCCGCCGTCCTGGTAGCCACCACGGTCGGCGTACTCGCCACCGGCAGCGCCGCCGACGACAAGAAGAACGCCGCACCGCGCCCCGCCCTCACCGTGACCACAGCGCGCCCCGCCACCGCGCGCCTGCCGCTGCGGCTCGCCGCCAACGGCAACGTCGCCGCCTGGCAGGAAGCCGTGATCGGCAGCGAATCGAACGGCCTGCGCCTGCGCGAAGTGCGCGTCAACGTCGGCGACGTCGTCAAGAAGGGCGAAGTGCTGGCCGTGTTCGACGCCGATGTCGTTAACGCCGACCTGGCCCAGGCCAAGGCCGCGCTGCAGGAAGCCGAAGCGAATGCCGCCGCCGCCCAGGCCGACGCCGGGCGCGCCCGTGCACTGAAAAGCTCGGGCGCCCTCAGCGAGCAGCAGATCACCCAGTACATCACCGCTGAGCGCACCGCCGCCGCGCGGGTCGCGGCCGCGCGCGCCACGCTGTCGCAGCAGCAGCTGCGTCTGAAATATACCCAGGTGGTGGCGCCTGACAGCGGCATCGTCTCGGCGCGCAACGCCACCGTGGGCGCAGTCGCGGGCGTGGGCACGGAGCTGTTCCGCATGATCCGCCAGGGCCGCCTGGAATGGCGCGCCGAGGTCACGGCTGCCGAACTGCCGCGCATGAAGCCGGGCCTGAAGGCCGAGGTCAAGGCCGCCAGCGGTACAACGGTCAAGGGCACGGTGCGCACGGTCGCGCCGACCGTCGACCCGCAGAGCCGCGTGGCCCTGGTCTACGTCGACCTGCCGCCGAGTCTTTCATCGAACGCGCCGCTGAAGGCCGGCATGTTCGCCGGCGGCGAATTCGCGCTGGGCGAGTCCGGCGCATTGACGGTGCCGCAGCAGGCGGTCGTGGTGCGCGACGGCTTCTCCTACGTGTTCCGGCTGAACCAGGACAACCGCGTCAGCCAGGTGAAGGTGACGACCGGACGCCGCCTCGGCGACCGTGTCGAAGTGGTGGGCGGGCTACCGGCGGACGTGCTGGTGGTGACCAGCGGCGCCGGCTTCCTGAACGACGGCGATCTGGTCAAGAACGTCGCTGCCACGCCGGCGCCCGCATCTGCACCTGCGGGCACGGTCGCGGCGCGCTAAGGGATCGATGATGAATTTTTCGGCCCTTTCGATCCGCAACCCGATCCCGGCGATCATGCTGTTCGCCCTGCTCACGCTGGCGGGCATCCTGGCTTTCAAGGCCAACAAGGTACAGGACTTCCCCGATATCGAACTGCCGGTGGTGACCGTCGCCGCTACCCTCGACGGCGCCGCGCCGGCCCAGCTGGAAACCGAGGTCGCGCGCAAGATCGAGGATTCGGTCGCGACCCTGCAGGGCGTGAAGAACATTTATACGAAGGTGCTGGACGGCGTGGCCACCGTCACCGTCGAATTCGTTTTGGAGAAGAACCTGTCGGATGCGGTCAACGACGTGCGCGACGCCGTCTCGCGCGTGCGCGCCGACCTGCCGGCCGAGATGCGCGACCCCAGCGTGACCAAGGTGACCACCGCCGGCCGCGTGGTGCTGACCTTCACCGCCGAGGCGGCGCAGGCGAACGGCAAGCCGGCCCTCGATGCGCCCGACCTCAGCTGGTTCGTCGACAACACGGTGTCGAAGCGCCTGCTGGCCGTGCCCGGCGTGGGCGCGGTCAAGCGCGTGGGCGGCGTGACGCGCGAAGTGCGGGTCGAACTCGACGATGCGAGGATGGCGGCGCTACGCGTATCGGCGCTGGACGTCTCGCGCCAGCTGCGCAACGTGCAGCGCGAAGAGCCGGGCGGACGCGGCGACGTCAGCGGCGCCGAGCAGTCGGTGCGCACCCTGGCCACCGTGCAGGACGCCGCGGCGCTGGCGCGCATGGACATCCCCCTGTCCAATGGCCGCCACGTGCGCCTCGACGAAATCGCCACCGTGTCCGACACCGTGGCCGAGCCGCGCGCGCTGGCCGAGCAGGATGGCCGCAACGTGGTCGGCTTCGAGATCTTCCGCACCCGCGGCGCCGGCGAGACCGAGGTGGCGGCCGGCGTGCGCGCCGCCATCCGCGATTTGCAGGCGAAGCACGGCAACGTCGTGCTGCACGAAGTGATCGACAACGCCATGCCGGTCGAGGAAAACTTCGACGCCTCGATGGAAATGCTGTACGAAGGCGCGGTCCTGGCCGTGCTGGTGGTGTGGCTGTTCCTGCGCGACTGGCGCGCCACCATCGTCGCCGCGGCCGCATTGCCGCTGTCGGTGATTCCGGCCTTTCTGGGCCAGTACCTGTTCGGCTACACGCTGAACATGGTGACCCTGCTGTCGCTGGCCCTGGTGGTGGGCGTGCTGGTGGACGATGCGATCGTCGAGATCGAAAACATCTCGCGCCATCTCCGCATGGGCAAGACGCCGATGCAGGCCGCGCTGGAAGCGGCCGACGAGATCGGCATGGCGGTGATCGCCACGACCTTCTCGCTGGTTGCTGTTTTCCTGCCGACCGCCTTCCTGAGCGGGATCTCCGGCAAGTTCTTCAAGCAGTTCGGCTGGACCGCGGTGCTGGCCATCCTGGCATCGCTGCTGGTGGCGCGCCTGCTGACGCCGATGATGGCCGCCTACTTCCTCAAGCCGACCAAGCACCGCGAGGAAAAGGACGGCCCCGTCATGCGCCGCTACATGCGCGCCATGCAGTGGTGCCTGCGCCACCGCGGCCTGACCATGCTGGCCTCCGCCGCGTTCTTCGTTGCCTCGATCTTGCTGGTGCCGCTGCTGCCGACCGGCTTCGTGCCGCCCGCCGACCGTGGCCAGACCCAGATCAACATCGAGCTGCCGCCCGGCTCGACGCTGGCGGAGACGCGCGCCGTGGCCGAGCGCGCGCGCCTGGCGGCGATGCAGGTCCCGAACGTCAAGAACGTCTTCAGCTCGGTCGGCGGCGGCTCCAGCGGCGACGCCTTCGCGCCCGGCGCCGCGGCCGAGGCGCGCCGCGCGGTGCTGACGCTGACCACCACGCACCGCAGCGACCGCAAGGAAAAGCTGGCGGCCATCGAATCGAACCTGCGCGCCAAGCTGGCCGACATTCCCGGCGCCCGCTTCAACGTCGGCCCGCCGGACACCGGCATCAAGATGCAGATGGTGCTGCGCAGTGAAGACCCGGTGGCGCTGATGGCCGTCGCGCGCCAGGCCGAGCGCGAGATGCGCACGCTGCACGGCGTCGGCAACGTCAGTTCCAGCGCCTCGCTGGTGCGCCCGGAAATCATCGTGCGGCCCGACTTCGCGCGCGCCGCGGACCTCGGCGTGACCGCAGCAAGCATCGGCGAAACCGTGCGCGTGGCCACCGCCGGCGACTACGACCAGGTGCTGGCGAAGATGAACGTGTCCGAGCGCCAGGTGCCGATCCGCGTGAAGCTGCCGGATGCGGTGCGCGCCGACCTCGACGCCATCGGCCGCCTGACGGTGCCGGGCAAGAACGGCCCTGTGCTGCTGGCGAACGTGGCCGACATCACGCTGGAGAGCGGTCCGGCCCAGATCGACCGCCTGAACCGCAGCCGCCAGGTGACCCTGCAGGTGGAGCTGAACGGCCGCTCGCTGGGCGAAGTGAATACGGAAGCGCGCGCCCTGTCGTCGCTGCGCAACCTGCCGGCCTCGGTGCAGATCGCGGAACTCGGCGATGCGGAAGAGATGCGCAACCTGTTCGCCAGCTTCGGCGTCGCCATGCTGATCGGCGTGCTGTGCATCTATGGGGTGCTGGTGCTGCTGTTCACCGACTTCCTGCAGCCGGTGACCATCCTGGCGGCGCTCCCGCTGTCGATCGGCGGCGCCTTCGTGGCCCTGCTGCTGACGCATAACGCGCTGTCGATGCCGACCATGATCGGCCTGATCATGCTGATGGGGATCGTGACCAAGAACTCGATCCTGCTGGTCGACTACGCGATCCTGGCGCGCAAGGCCGGCATGAACCGCATCGACGCCCTGGTCGACGCCTGCCACAAGCGCTCGCGCCCGATCGTCATGACCACGCTGGCGATGGGCGCCGGCATGCTGCCGCTGGCCCTGGGCCTGTCCGGCGACCCGAGCTTCCGCTCGCCGATGGCGGTGGCGGTGATCGGCGGCCTGATCACCTCGACCCTACTCAGCCTGCTGGTGGTGCCGGCCGTGTTCACCTATGTGGACGATGCCGAGCACTGGATGGGGCGCACGGCGCGCAGGTTCCGCAAGCATCCGCGGCATGCGGTGCCGAGTGAGGAAAGCACGGTGAAGTAAGCCGCGGGGGGACTCAGAAGGTCTCCCACTCCTCGGCCACCGCCGCCTTGGCCGCAGCCTTCGGCTTCGCAGCCACTACCGGCAAACGCTGCGCCGGCGCCGCCTTGGCTACCACCGCCTTGCGCGGCGCGGCAGCAGAAGCGGCCGCCGGCATCTCCACCTTGAACACGGCCGCCATCTGCGCCAGCCGGTCCGCCTGCTCTTGCAAACTGCCGGCCGCGCCGGCCGCTTCCTCGACCAGGGCCGCGTTCTGCTGGGTCACCGAATCCATCTCGGTGATGGCCTGGTTGATCTGGGTAATGCCGCCTTCCTGCTCGCGGCTGGCGCTGCTGATCTCGGCCACGATGTCGGTCACGCGCTGCACGCTGGTCACCACCTCGTCCATGGTCGTGCCGGCGTCCGACACCAGCTGCGAACCCACGCTCACCTTGGCGACCGAATCGTCGATCAGCCCCTTGATCTCCTTGGCGGCGGCGGCCGAACGCTGGGCTAGCGTGCGCACCTCGCCGGCGACGACGGCAAAGCCCCGGCCCTGCTCGCCGGCACGCGCCGCTTCGACCGCGGCGTTCAGCGCCAGGATATTGGTCTGGAACGCGATGCCGTCGATGACCGAGATGATCTCGACGATCTTGCGCGAAGCCTGGTCGATGTCGCCCATGGTCTCGACCACGCGCGCCACCACCTGGCCGCCGCGACGCGCCACGTCGGATGCACTGGCAGCCAGCTGGTTGGCCTGCAGGGCGTTCTCGGCGTTCTGGCGGACCGTCGAGGTCATCTCTTCCATCGAGGACGCGGTTTCTTCCAGCGCACCGGCCTGCTGCTCGGTGCGCGAAGACAGTTCCAGGTTGCCGGTCGCGATCTCGCGCGCGGCGGTGGCGATTTCGTCGCTGCCGGTGCGGACGTCAAGCACCAGCGACGACAGCGAGGCATTCATCTCCTTCAAGGCCTGCATCATCTGCGCCGCCTCGTCCTTGCCCTGCACCTCGATACGGCTGGTCAGGTCGCCGGCCGCCACGGTGCGCGCGACCTCGACCGCGCGGTTCAAAGGACGCACCACCGAGCGAGTGATCACGACCGCCGCGGCGATCGCCAGCAGCAAGGCGGTGACGGCCATGCCGCCGATGATGCGCAGCGCGGTCGCGTGGACGGCGTCCGCATCGTTGGACGCCGACTCGAAACGCCCTTCCTGGAATTCGACCTGCTTGCGCAGCGACTTGGCAAACGCCTGCAGGGCATCGTAGGTCTTGCCGAAGGCCAGTGCGCGCGCCTCTTCCGTCTTGTTATCCTTGAGCAGGGCCTTGACCTGTTCGACCAGCGCCATGTAGTCCTTGCGGCGCTCCTTGGCATCAGCCAGCGCAGCCTTGCCGGTCTCGGTCACCAGCAGGGGTTCGAGGTCTTGCAGCGCCTTATCCGTTGCGGCGATGTTGGCGTTCAGGCGCTCTGCCGCCTGCGCACGGACGGCCGGGTCGTCGACGGCGACCAGCTGGAAAATCCTGCCGATGCTGCCGCGCACGTTATCTAGTGCGATATTGGCCTGGCGGGCACGCGGCCAGACACCATCGGCCAGCTCGGTCGTTCCCTTGTGCAACTGGTTCAACGAATACACGCCAACGCAGGCAATCACTGCGATAAAAGCAAGCAGCAAGCCAAAGCCCAGCCGCAGCCGGTTGGCGATGTTCAGACTCAGAAAACCCATATCAGCCCAATCAAAGGATATGCGTCGCCATACGCTTGAGAAACGCGCATGAACGGTGGAAAAAGGAATCGTGACAGCCGGCCGATGTTCGGGCGGCAGATGGCGGGAAAGACCGCAATGGCGTAAAGACTAAAACAGGAATTCCCTAAATGCAATTTTTTGGTGACTTTGTGTGAGATTCCTGCAACCTGCTTCAAAAAGCACAAAGCCGGCGTGGCGCCGGCTTTGCATTGTTGCTACCGATCTAAAAACGATCAGTAATCGCGGCTGCGTCCACCCAGCAGCTTGGCCAGCAGGAAGCCGACGCCGGCAGCGATGGCGATCGCCTTTTCCGGGTTCTGACGCACGTACTCGCGACCCTGGTCCATGTACTGGCCGTAGGCGTCGGTCAGCTGTTCCTTGCGCTGGCCCAGGCTGGCGCCGGTGCCGCTCAGCATGCCCTGCAGCTTGTCCACGCCGGCGTGGGCGGTGGTTGCCAGGCGGTCGACGACTGGCTGCACGCTGTTGACGGCCTTGTCGACCATCGGCTTGGCAGCGTCAGCGGCCTGGTCGATCTTCGAGTGCAGGTCCTGGGCTTTCTGATCAGCCATGCCTTGGGCCTTGTTGGCCACGTCCTTCAGGTCGCCGCCGGTGCCCGAACCAGTGCTTGCGCCTGCGCCACTCTGGCTGCTGCCCGACGAGCCGCCCATGCTCGAGCCCTTGTCCGAGCTGGACGAGCCGCTGGTGGCACTGTTGGTGCCGCTGGCGGTCGAGCCGCTGGCGCTCATCGCGCCCATCGAGCCGACGCCCTGCGAAGTCGATTGCGACGACGACGAGCCGGCGTTGCTGGTGCCGCCCACGGCGCCGGTGCTCGACGCGGTTGCGCCGCCGGTGCTGGAGCCGGTGCTCGAGCCGGTCAGCGTGCTCTGGTCCTTGCCCTGGTTCGACTGGGTGCTCTTGTTCAGGCTGCCCGAGCTGTTCGAGCTGCCCTGGTTACCTGCGTTGTTGCCCGAAGTGCTGCTGCCTTTTGCTTCGCTCGACTTTTGATTATCCATGATGTCTTCCTTCGTAAGATTTTGACCAACGCGGAGTAGACCGATACTCGACCATCAACACATTGACCCTGAACACTTTCAGGAGTTCCGCGTCTAGGGATGATCCATTCCGCGTTTCGTTGGGGTTAAGCCGCGATGCCGGTTCGACACCGGTTGCGCGGCGTCGCGATAGAAAAAATATAACTTTTAGACCATGATCACTGTGCGCTGACTAACAGAGCCGTGGGAGTTCATGTTTTTGTCCGTCCATGTGCCCAGGTATATAGCGCCGGCAGGATCAGCAGCGTCAGCGCCGTCGACGACAAAATGCCCCCGATCACCACTGTCGCCAGCGGCCGCTGCACCTCGGCGCCGGTACTTGTCGCCAGCGCCATCGGCAGGAAGCCGAGCGAAGCCACCAGCGCCGTCATCAGCACCGCCCGCAGACGCACCTGCGCGCCCTCCCTCATCGCCTCCTCCGGCGCATGGCCCTGCTCCCGCAGCGAACGTACGAAGGCGATCATCACCAACCCGTTCAGCACGGCGACGCCCGACAGCGCGATGAAGCCGACCGCGGCGGAAATCGACAGCGGCAGCCCGCGCAGCCACAGGGCCAGCACGCCGCCGCTCATGGCGAACGGGATGCCGCTGAACACCAGCAGACCATCCCTGACGCTGTTGAACATCAGGTACAGCAGCGCGAACACGATCGCCAATGCAGCGGGAATGACGAGGGCCAGGCGCTGGCTGGCGGCCTGCAGGTTCTCGAACTGGCCGCCCAGGTTCAGCCAAGTCCCAGCCGGCAGCTTGAGCTTGCCGAGGCCGGCCTCGAGTTCGGCCACGAAGGAACCCAGGTCGCGCCCGCGCACGTTGGCGGTGACGACGATGCGCCGCTTGCCGTTCTCGCGGCTGATCTGGTTCGCTTCCGGGACGAAGGCCAGGCTGGCGATCTCGGACAGCGGGATGCTGGCCGCCCGGCCATCCTGCGGCGGCAGCGAGACCGGCAGCTGGCGCAGGCTGTCGATGTCGTTGCGCAGGCCGTCCGGCAGGCGCACCGTGATCGCGAAGCGGCGGTCGCCCTCGAACAGCATGCCGACCTCGCGCCCGCCGACCAGCGTGCTGAAGGTCTCCTGCACGTCGGCGACGTTCAGCCCGTAGCGCGCCGCCTTGAGCCGGTCCACCGACAGCGTCAGCGCCGGCAATCCCTCGGTCTGCTCGACCTTGACCTCGGCCGCGCCCTGCAGCCTGCCCAGCACCTGGGCGACCTGCTGCGCGGTCGCTTCCATGGCGCCGGTGTCGTCGCCGAACACCTTGACGGCGATGTCGCTGCGTACCCCCGATATCAGCTCGTTGAAGCGGAGCTGGATCGGCTGCGAGAACTCGTAGTTATTGCCGGGCACCTTGGCGGCCGCTGCGGTGATCGCCTCCACCAGCGCGGCATGCGACTTGCGCGGCGCCGGCCATTGATTCTCCGGGCGCAGGATGATGTAGCTGTCGGCGGCGTTCGGCGGCATCGGGTCGGTCGCCACCTCGGCCGTACCCACGCGCGCGAACATGCGCTCGATTTCCGGGAACTGCGCGAGCAACGTGCTCTCCAACTGCTGCTGCATCGCTACCGACTGCTGCAGGCTGGTGCCGGGAATACGCATCGTCAGCACCGCCAGGTCGCCTTCGTTCAGGTTGGGTGCGAACTCGGTGCCCAGCCGGGTCGCAAGCAGGCCTGAGAGCAGGACGCTCAGCGCGGCAAAGGTCAGGGCCACCGGGCGGTTGCGCAGCACCCAGTCGAGCAGCGGCCGGTACAGGTCCTGCGCCTGGTGCATGATCCTGTTTTCCTTTTCCGCGCCCTGCCCGCTGACGAACAGCGCGACCGCGGCCGGCACGAACGTCACCGACAGGATCATCGCCGCCACCAGCGCCATCACCACCGTGATCGCCATCGGGTGGAACATCTTTCCTTCGACGCCGGCCAGGGCGAAGATCGGCAGGTACACCGTCATGATGATCAGCTGGCCGAACAGCAGCGGGCGCCGCGCTTCGGCCGCGGCGGCGGCCACCTCGGCAAAGCGTTCTTCACGCGTCAAGGCCCTGCCGGCCGCTGCATGCGCGAGGCCGAGCCGGCGGATGCAGTTCTCGACGATGACGACGGCGCCGTCGATGATGATGCCGAAATCGAGTGCGCCCAGGCTCATCAGGTTGGCGCTGACGCCGGCCTTGACCATCCCCGTGAACACCATCAGCATGGTCAGCGGAATCACCAGCGCCGTGATCAATGCCGCGCGCAGGTTGCCAAGGAAGAGAAACAGGATCGCGATCACCAGCAGCGCGCCTTCGACCAGGTTCTTGCGCACCGTGCCGATCGCCTTGTTGACCAGTACCGAGCGGTCGTACACCGGCAGCGCCTGCACGCCGGGCGGCAGCGAACGGTTCACCGCTTCCAGCTTGCGGCGCGCGCTCTCCGCCACCGCGCGGCTGTTCTCGCCGATCAGCATGAACACCGCGCCCAGCACGACCTCGCGCCCGTTCTCGGTGGCGGCGCCGGTGCGCAGTTCGCGCCCCGGTTCGACCTCGGCGACGTCGCGCACCCGGATCGGCGCGCCCAGCACCACGTCGAGCACGATGTTGCGGATCTCGTCGATGGTCTTCACCTGGCCCGGCGTGCGCACCACGAACTGCTCGCCGCCGCGCTCGATGTAGCCGGCGCCGGCGTTGGCGTTGTTGCGGTCGATGGCATCGACCAGCTGCGCCAGCGACAAACCGTGGCTGGTCAGCCTGGCCATGTCCGGCGCCACCTGGTATTCCTTCAGGTAGCCGCCGATGGTGTTGACCTCGGTGACGCCGGCCACGCTGCGCAGCTGCGGCGCCACGATCCAGTCCTGGATTTCGCGCAGGTCCGCCGGCGTGTAGGGGCTGCCGTCCGGCTTGCGCGCGCCCTTCGTCGTCTCGACCGTCCAGTAGAAGATCTCGCCCAGTCCGGTCGCGGTCGGGCCCATGGACGGCTCGACCTTGTCCGGCAGGCGCGCCTTGGCCAGCTGCAGCCGTTCGCTCACCAGCTGGCGCGCGAAGTAGATGTCGGTGCCTTCCTTGAACACGACGGTCACCTGCGACAGCCCGTACCTGGACAGCGAGCGGGTCTGCTCGAGGCGCGGCAGGCCGTTCATCGCGGTCTCGATCGGGAAGGTGATGCGCTGCTCGACCTCCAGCGGCGAATAGCCCGCGGCAGCGGTGTTGATCTGGACCTGGACATTGGTGATGTCCGGGACCGCGTCGATCGGCAGGCGCTGGTAGTGATAGGCGCCCAGCCCGGCCAGGCAGAGCACGGCGAAGACGATGAGCCAGCGGCGTGCGATGGCAAGTTCGATGAGTTTCTGGAACATGCTCCCCCCGCTCAGTCGTCGTGCCCGGCTTCGGCCTTGCCGAGATCCGCCTTGAGCAGGAAGCTGCCGCCGGCCGCGTAAAGGTCCCCGGCCGCCAGTCCCTTCACGATCTCGGTGCGCTTGCCGTCGCTGCGCCCGATGACCACCTCCTGCGCGCGGAAGCCCGCATCGGTGCGGACGAACACGACGTTGTGCTCATGGATGGTCTGGACCGCGTCGCTGGCGACCGTGATGGGGACGTTCGATGCTGGCCCCAGCAGGTCGACGCTGGCCAGCATGCCGGGACGCAGCCGCCTGTCCTTGTTCGGCAGGACGATGCGGGCGGTCGCCATGCGCGTGGTCTCGCCCAGCACCGGGCCGACGAAGGCCAGCTTGCCGTCGAGCGCACCCGGCAGCGCATTCACGCTGATCTTCGCCGGCATGCCGGAAGCGATCTGCGGCAGGCTGTCCGCCGGCACCGCGGCTTCGATCCACACGTTCGAAAGATCGGCAATCGTCAGCAGCGGCTTGGTCTCGTCGACCGCCTGCCCCGCCACCGCCGGCCTGTCGACCACCACGCCATCCAGCGGTGCGCGGACGGTGACGATGCTCGACACCCCGTCGCCGTTGGCCGCGATGCCGAGGGCGCCGAGGCGCTGCTGCGCCGCCTGCACCGCGATCTCGGCTTCCTTCAGCGCCGTCTCGGCAGCATCGAGATCCTGGCGCGCGGAGATGCGCTCTTCCCACAAACTCTTCTCGCGCTGGTAGCTGGTTCTGGCCAGCTTCAGGCGCTGCCGCGCGCTGCCCAGGTCCGCGCGCCATTGCGCCACCGCCGGACTCTGGATCGCGACCAGCGCCTGCCCTTTCCTGACCGCCGCGCCGGGCGACACCAGCACCGACTGCACGATGCCTTGCGCGGGCGCCGCCAGCGCCACGCTACGTTCGGCGTCGACCTTGATCTGCGCAGGGAGGTGCAGACGTTCCTGGATCAGGGCCGGCTTGACGGTATCGATGGCGATGCCGTTGGCCTTGATCTGCGCTTCGGTCATCGCGACGCTGCGTTCGTCCCCGATTTCGGCCGGCGCTGCCTTCGTTTCCGCATGGCGGTCGTCGTGGCCGTGCGCGTCCTTGTGGCTGTCGTGTTCCGTCGTCTGCTGCGTGGCAGGTGCTGCCGGCTGGCGCCACAAGGTCAAGGCGGCAAGGATGGCGGCGATTGCGCACATCAGCGCGATCGTCAGTTTCTGTTTTTTGCTCATTGCGTGTCTCGCTTGTCTTGTTCGATAGTGCCGGCGATGCGTTCGATCTCGGCGTAGGCGCGGTAGGCGTCGAGCATGCTGTTCCAGAGGCGCGATTGCGCCTGGAACCAGGTGCGCTGCGCATCCAGCACGTCGAGGAAGGGGAACTTGCCGTACTCGAAGCCCTTGAGCGTCAGCTCGTAGGCTTGCATGGCCTGGGGAATCACGTCCTGCCGCAGCAGTGCCGCCTCGCCGGCGGCCACTTCGTAGCGCGTGTAGGCACTGACCAACGCCGCTGCGGCGGTCGTTTGCGCGGCGGCGAGTTCGTCGCGGGCCATGTCGGTGCGCCGCAGCGCCGCCTTGAGCCGGCCCTCGTTGCGGTCGAACAGCGGCAGCGGCACGGACAGCCCGAGCACGGTTTGCCGGCGCCCGGCCTGCTCGTCGCGCTGCGTGCCGACGGACAGCGTGAGATCAGGCAGGCGCGCCGCGCGCTCGACACCGGCTTGCGCTTCCTGGGCCGTCAACTGGCTGCGGGCTTGCCGGACCTCGGCCGCGTCGCCGATCCGGGACAGCAGTACGGCCAGCGGCTGCACTTGCGGAAGCTCACCGGGTGAGCTTGTGATGTCGATCGCGTCGGCTGGCCTGCCGACCAGGGCGCCCAGCTTCGTCCTCGCCAGGACAAGCTGCGCCTTTGCCTGGTTCAGCTCCATTGCCGCATCGGCCGCGGCGAGGCGGGCCTTGGTTTCGTCGATGGGCGAAATCTTCCCGGCGGCGACGCGCTTGCCGGCCACCTCGACGCTCTTTCGCGCCAGCTCGCCGAGCGCCTCGGCAAGTTCCTGCCGCTGCCGGGCCACCAGCACGTCGTACCAGGCGGCGATGACCTCGGCGCGGACCTGCCGCCGCACCGCCAGCTGTTCGCTCCTGGCCAGGCCGAGAGCGCCTTGCGCCAGGGCGACGCGTGCCTGGCGCTTGCCGCCCAGTTCGATGGGCTGGTTGATCTGGACGGTCGTCGTCCGGGTTCCCGTCTGCTGGCCTTCACGCAGATAGGCCAGCTCGGGATTCGGCAGGCGGCCGGCCTGCTCGAGGCCCGCTTTGCTGGCCGACACTTCGTGCGCGGCAGCCTGCACGGACGGCTGGCCGAGCGCCAGGCCGATGGCCGTGGATAGATCGATGGGTGTTGCTGTCCCCGGCGCGGCGCGCATGGGCTCGGCGGCGCCGCAGCGCCATGCCAATGCCAATGCAGCGACGACGCCCAGGACATGATGTCGTTTGGGTCGGATAGTCATTCCTGCTCCTGAATAGGTTGAAATCAGGCGCGCAGGGGCAGGCAAACCAGGCTGGCTTGCGTGCTAAGGGAAGGTCTGCGCGCTAGTCAGCAGCGGCAGGCCATTTGGGACGTTCGAGGCGGCCGGCTGGCGGCGCAGTCAGGAAGGGAGGGTAAAAGGCGATGTTTGAAGCGTGGCTGCGCTCGGCGGGGATGACGGTGAAGTCGGAAGGGAGATACAGCACCTGGCCGAACACGCAGGCCGCGCAGTGCGGATCCGCCAGCGCGGCGCGTTCTTCGGCGGCGACGACGACCGATTCGGCAGCGAAGGCGCCGGCCTGGCCTACGCTGTGATGGGTCACGCCGGCGGGGGTCGTCACGCAGCACTTGTCCGCCGCTGCCAGGGCGACCTGGAGCGGATAGACCAGCAGCAGAAGGATGATGACCCAGCGGCGCATGTGTTCTGTTCGACTTCGCTATTCGATCGGGACAATCGGGACCCGGCCATGATACCGGACATTGGATAGTTTATTACAGCTTCTCGATCTGGCGATCGATCGCCTTGCGTGCGCGCTCGTTGCGCTCGCTGTAGCGGTCGGTCAGGTAGGCGGCCCGGCCGCGCAACAGCAGCGTCATCTTGAACAGCTCCTCCATCACGTCGACCACCCGGTCATAGTAGGCCGAGGGCCGCATCCGGCCGGCGTCGTCGAATTCCTTGTACGCCATCGGCACCGAAGACTGGTTCGGGATGGTAAACATGCGCATCCAGCGTCCCAGCAGGCGCAGCGTGTTCACGACGTTGAAGGACTGCGAGCCGCCGCATACCTGCATGACCGCCAGGGTACGCCCCTGGCTCGGCCGGATGGCGCCCATTTCCAGCGGGACCCAGTCGATCTGGTTCTTCATGACCGCCGTGATCGCACCATGACGCTCCGGGCTGCACCAGACCTGCCCTTCCGACCAGAGAAACAGCTCGCGCAGTTCGACCACCTTCGGATGCGTGTCGGGCACGCTGCCGGCCATCGGCAGTTCCATCGGATCGAAGATTCTGACTTCGGCGCCGAAGTGTTCGAGGATGCGCGCCGCTTCGTAGGTCAGGAAGCGGCTGAACGAACGCTCGCGCAGCGACCCGTACAGCATCAGGATGCGCGGCGGATGATCCAGCTCGCCGGCCGGGTCGAGCTTCGCGGCCGTGGGCAGGTCCAGCAGCTCGGGTTTGATGTTGGGGAGATTCGGAATCTTGTCCATGTCGGTTTCCTTTTTCAGCGCATTTTCAGCTCAGCCGGACAGCGAGTGCGCACAAAGTCGCCAGCAGGATCGGCAGCGTCAGCAGGACACCGACCCGGAAATAATAGCCCCACGAGATGCGGATGCGCTTCATCGACAGCACATGCAGCCACAACAGGGTAGCGAGGCTGCCGATGGGGGTGATCTTCGGCCCGAGATCGGCGCCGATGACGTTCGCGTACACCATCGCCTCGCGCACGGCGCCCTGGGCCGAGGTGGCGTCGATGGCCAGGGCGCCCACCAGCACGGTCGGCATGTTGTTCATCATCGAGGACAGGATGGCGGTGACGAAGCCTGTGCCGAGCGCGGCGCCCCAGACCCCGTGCGCGGCGCAGCGCTCGAGCAGGGCCGTCAGGTAATCGATCAGCCCCGCATTGCGCAAGCCATAGACCACGAGGTACATCCCCAGCGAGAACACGACCACCTGCCATGGCGCCCCGCGCAGGACTTCCCGCGTCGAGATGCGGTGACCGCGCGCGGCGACGGCCAGCAGAAGCAAGGCGCCGGCAGCCGCGACGACGCTGATCGGTATCCCGACATCGTCCAGCCAGAAGAAGCCGGCGAGGAGCATCGCCAGCACCCACCAGCCGGTCACGAATGTCGCCCGGTCGTGGATGGCCTCCTCCGGGCGCCGGAGCTGGCTGACGTCATAGTCGGCGGGGATGTCCTTGCGGAAGAACCACGCGAGTGCCAGCAGCGTCGCAAGCACCGACACCAGGTTCACCGGCACCATCACCGAGGCGTAGCGCGCGAAGCCGATGCCGAAGTAATCGGCCGACACGATGTTGACGAGGTTCGACACCACCAGCGGCAGGCTCGCGGTGTCCGCGATGAAGCCGGCCGCCATCACGAAGGCCAGGGTCGCGTTCGGCGAAAAACGCAGGGCCGCCAGCATGGCGATCACGATGGGCGTCAGGATCAGTGCGGCGCCATCGTTCGCGAACAGGGCGGAGACGGCGGCACCGAGCAGCACCAGCATGACGAACAGGCGCCGGCCGTTCCCCCTGCCCCAGCGCGCGACGTGCAATGCAGCCCATTCGAAGAAGCCGGCTTTGTCGAGCAGCAGGCTGATGACGATGACGGCCACGAAGGCGCCGGTGGCGTTCCAGACGATGTGCCAGACGGTCGGGATGTCGCGGACCTGGATGACGCCGGCAAGCAGGGCGACGACGGCCCCGGCCGACGCGCTCCAGCCGATCCCCAGCCCGCGCGGCTGCCAGATGACGAGGGCCAGTGTGGCGATGAAGATGAGGAAAGCTGCGAGCACCTTAGCCTCGAACCATGATGTGGCCGATGCGGTCCAGCTCGGCCTTCAGGCTGGCGCGGTCGGTCATCAGCTGGTCCAGCGGCAGCGCAAGGAAGGCTTCGATGCGCGCGCGCAGGATCGCATAGGCCTTCTCGAACGCGGCGCCGATCTCTTCGTCGGTCCCGACGACGTGGCTCGGATCGTCCACACCCCAGTGCGTGCGCAGGACCGGGCCGAGATAGGCCGGACAGGTCTCGCCGGCCGCGCTGGCGCACGCCGTCACCACGATGTCCGGCGTCACCGGCAGACCGTCCCAGGACTTGCTGTAGTAGCCCTCGGTCGGGATGCCTTTGCTGGCCAGCAGGGCCAACGCCCGCTCGTTCAGCTTGCCGGTGGGCTGGCTGCCGGCGCTGATGGCATGCCATCCCGAAGGCGCCAGGTGATTGAAGACGGCTTCGCTGATGAGCGAGCGGCAGGAGTTACCCGTGCACAGGAAAAGTACGTTCATGTCAGGTCAGGATTGCGCTGCCGATGGGAGAACAGGGATTGCCGCCGCAGCAGTTCTGCGTGAGGAAGCCCAGCAAGGCGTTCATGGTCTCGAACTGCGCGGCATAGATGACGAAGCGCCCCTCCTGCCGCGGCACGACGAGGTTCGCGCGGGCCAGTTCCTTGAGATGGAAGGACAGCGAAGACGGCGCCATCCCGAGCGCCTCCGCGATCCTGCTGGCCGCCAGGCCGCCCGGGCCGGCCTGCACGAGCAGGCGATAAGCAGCCAGGCGGGACTCCTGTGCGAGAGCAGCCAAGGCCACTACGGCGTCTTTGTTTTCCATACCCGGCCCGAATCAATTCGATATTTCGAGTATAGTCGAATCATCGTCGATGGCACAAGCGGCGCCGAAAAGACAAAAGGGCTACACGCTTTCGCATGTAACCCTTTGATCTTACTGCTAATCCTTGGTGCCGCTGACCGGAATCGAACTGGTGACCTTCGCATTACGAATGCGCTGCTCTACCGACTGAGCTACAGCGGCGGGGACCCGTATTCTAACAAACAACTTCGCAAACTTGCTAGTCCGACTCGGCAATTTTGCGACCGGGCCGCAAATTTATTCCTGGTGATAGCTCGTCACGCGCTCGACTTCGCTCTTCGAACCCAGGAACACCGGCACGCGCTGGTGCAACTTGGTCGGCGGGATGTCGAGGATGCGCTGGCGGCCGTCGGTGGCGGCGCCGCCGGCCTGCTCGACGATCATCGCCATCGGGTTGGCTTCGTACATCAGGCGCAGCTTGCCCGGCTGCGACGGATCGCGCAGGTCGGCCGGGTACATGAAGATGCCGCCGCGGTTCAGGATGCGGTGCACGTCGGCCACCATCGAGGCGATCCAGCGCATGTTGAAATCCTTGCCGCGCGGGCCGGTCTTACCTGCCAGCATTTCGGAGACGTAGCGCTGCACCGGCGGGTGCCAGTGGCGCTGGTTCGACATGTTGATCGCGAATTCCTTGGTCTCTTCCGGGATCTGCAGGTTCTTTTGCGTGAGCACCCAGGAACCCATCTCGCGGTCCAGCGTGAAGCAGTTGACGCCCGCGCCAGTGGTTAGAACCAGCATGGTCTGCGGGCCGTAGACGGCATAGCCGGCCGCGACCTGCTGGGCGCCTGCCTGCATGAAGTCGGCTTCGGTCGGCGCGGTCATCCCTTCCGGGGCCTTCAGCACCGAGAAGATGGTGCCGATCGAGACGTTGACGTCGATGTTCGAGGAGCCGTCCAGCGGATCGAACAGCAGCATGTATTCGCCCATCGGATAGCGGTTCGGGATCGGGTGGATCGATTCCATCTCTTCCGACGCCATGGCCGCCAGGTGGCCGCCCCATTCGTTGGCTTCGAGCAGGATTTCGTTCGAGATGACGTCGAGCTTCTTCTGCACTTCGCCCTGGATGTTCTCGGTGTCCGCACTGCCCAGGATGTCGCCGAGGGCGCCCTTGCCGACCGAGTGGCTGATGGTCTTGCAGGCGCGCGCCACGACCTCGATCAGGAGGCGCAGCGAAGCGGGGATGTTGTTGTGGAGACGCTGCTCCTCAACGAGGTATTGGGTCAGGCTGACACGTTTCATGGACTTCCTTCAGTGATAAATAATTCGTGCGTGGGCACGGGATGCCCACCCTACTTTAGTTTGCAAGCGCTTTGGACACCACTTCACGCACGTCGTTCGACAGCTTGCCCTGCCCGGCCACCTGCTGCAGCGCCTTCTTCATGTGCTCCTGCAGCGCCGGCGAGTAACGGCGCCAGCGGTCCATGGCGCGCGACAGGCGGCTGGCGACCTGCGGATTCAGCGCATCCAGCGCGATCACCTGCTCGGCCCAGAAGGCGTAGCCGCTGCCGTCCGGGGCGTGGAACTGCACGGCATTGCCGGCGCAGAAGGCAGAAACCAGGCTGCGTGCGCGGTTCGGGTTGCGCAGGGTGAAGGCCGGGTGCTTCATCAGTTCGCGCACGGTGGCGACGTCGGTGGTCGGCGCCATCGCCTGCATCATGAACCACTTGTCGACCACCAGGGCCTCGCCCTGGAACTCGTCGTAGAAGCGCTGCAGCGCATCCGGGGCCACCGGTGCACGGGCGTGCACCAGCGCGCTCAGGGCGGCGGCGCGATCGGTCATGTTGGTGGCTTCGTCGAACTGGCGCTCGGCCAGGGCCAGCGATTCCGCATCCGGCGCCGCGCACAGGTAGGACAGGGCCAGGTTCTTCAGCGCGCGCTTGCCGATCGAGGCGGCGTCCGGGCTGTACTCGCCCGGCGTCTCGTTGGCTTGGTACTGGGCCAGCAGCTCGTCGCGCAGGCGCACGCCGATGTCGGCGCGCACGAACTGGCGCGCCATGTGGATCGCCAGCGGATCGACGACGTCCATCTGGTCGGCGATCATGCTCTCGGTCGGCAGCAGCAGCGCCTGTTCGCGGAAGGCCGGGTCCAGGGTCTCGTCGACCAGGATGGCGCGCATGGCCTGCACGAAGACCTCGTCCAGGTTCATCTGCTCCAGCACGGCCGTGCGCGCCGGGCCGTCGGTGGCCGGATTCTTGAGGGCGATGTCGGAAGACAGCTTCAGCAGACGGGCCATCGCCAGGCGCTGCCCGGCTTCCCAGCGATTGACGGGGTCGCTGTCGTACTTGAACAGGTGGACCAGCTCGGCATCGCTGTAGCCGTGCTGGAGGATTACCGGCGCCGAGAAGTCGCGCAGGATCGAGGGCGTCGGCTGTTCGAGCACGTCGCTGAACACGAAGGTCTGGTCGGCTTCCGTCAGTTCCAGCACGGCCGTCGTGCCCTTGCGCTCGCCGTCGATCGTCAGCAGCAGGTCGGTGCCGCTCTTGCCCAGCAGGCCGACGGCCACCGGGATGTGGAAGGGCAGCTTTTCCGGCTGGCCCGGGGTCGCCGGGCAGGACTGGATCAGGCGCAGCTCGTAGGTGCGCGCGGCTTCGTCGTAGCGGGTCTCGGCCTGCACGACCGGGGTGCCGGCCTGGCTGTACCAGCGCTCGAACTGGGTCAGGTCGCGGCCGCTGGCGTCGGCCATCGCCGTGCGGAAGTCGTCGCAGGTGACGGCCTGGCCGTCGTGGCGGGCGAAGTACAGGTCCATGCCCTTGCGGAAGCCTTCGCGGCCCAGCAGGGTCTGGTACATGCGGACCACTTCCGCGCCCTTCTCGTACACGGTAACGGTGTAGAAGTTGTTGATCTCGACGAACGAGTCCGGGCGCACCGGGTGGGCCATCGGGCCGGCGTCTTCCGGGAACTGGGCCTGGCGCAGCGTGCGCACCTGGTCGATGCGGGTCACGGCGCGGCCGGTGTCGGTGCCGATCATGTCGGACGAGAATTCCTGGTCGCGGAACACGGTCAGGCCTTCCTTCAGCGACAGCTGGAACCAGTCGCGGCAGGTCACGCGGTTGCCGGTCCAGTTGTGGAAGTACTCGTGGCCCACGACCGCTTCGATGCCCTGGAAGTCGATGTCGGTGGCGACGCGCGGATTGGCCAGCACGAACTTGGTGTTGAAGATGTTCAGGCCCTTGTTCTCCATCGCGCCCATGTTGAAGTCGCCCACGGCGACGATCATGAAGCGGTCGAGGTCGAGCTCGAGGTCCCAGCGCTCTTCGTCCCAGCGGATGCTGCGCTTGAGCGACTGCATCGCGTAATCGGTCTTGTCGAGGTTGCCCTCTTCCACCCAGACCTGCAGCAGGGCCGTGCGGCCGTCCGCCAGCGGGAACTGTTCCTCCTGGCAGACCAGGCGCGCGGCCACCAGCGCGAACAGGTAGGACGGCTTCTTGAACGGGTCTTCCCACTTGGCGTAGTGGCGGCCGTCGGGCAGGTCGCCCTCTTCGACCAGGTTGCCGTTCGAGAGCAGGACCGGGAATTTTTCCTTGTCCGCACGCAGCATCACCATGTACTTCGCCATCACGTCCGGACGATCCGGGAAATAGGTGATGCGGCGGAAGCCCTCGGCTTCGCACTGGGTGTAGAAGTTGCCGTTCGAGACGTACAGGCCGCTGAGGGTCGTATTGCTCTCGGGAGCACAGATCGTCTCGATTTCCAGGGTGACGCTGTCCGGCGCATCCGGAATGCGCAGGATGCTGCCTTCGATCGCGTAGGCGCTCTCGTCCAGGGTCTTGCCGTTCAGGCGGATCGTCACCAGCTCGATATCCTCGCCGTACAGTTCGATGTCGCGCCGGATGCTGTCCGGGTTGCGCTGCATCGTCATCCGGTTGGCGACGATGGTACGGGCGGGATCGAGGTCGAAGCCGAGTTCGACGGTATCGACCAGGTAGCTGGGGGCAGTGTAATCCTTGCGATAGATGGTCTGGGGCGTATCGGTGCGCATGGTTGGGTCCGCGAACGATGGTGGAATGAATGCTTATTTTACCAACAGCGGCGGCGCGCTTCGATTCCATGTCCGTGTCGGCATGTATGTATCGCAGTGTAGCTGCGGTAACCGCTCGTAAATGTATTTCCGTAAATTGAACAGCGGCGGTAAGCTGTACCCCTGAAGAAATCCGATTGCATAAAAAACAGCCAGATGGAGCTTTTCATGAAACGCACAATGATCGCCGCGGCGGCGTCGCTGAGCCTGCTGCTGTTGGGCGGCTGCGCGACCACGGTCCGCAGCGATGTCACCACCTTCCACCAGTGGCCGGCGCAGATCGCCGACAAGAGCTATGCCTTCGAGGCCCCGGCGCCGCAGGACAACACGCTCGAGCTGCAGAATTACGAAAACCTGGTGCGCGCCCAGCTGACGCGCCTGGGCTTCCACGAAGTGTCGCAATCGCCGTCGCTGAAAGTGGGCGTGCGCTTCGTCACGGTCGACGTGCCGACCCAGGTGATCTACCCCTCGTATGCGCCCTTCTACCCGTATGCGGCGCGCTTCGGCTACGGCGGTTTCCGCCGCCGCTACTGGGGCGGTTACAGCGCCTTCTACGATCCGTTCTGGGGCCCGGTGCCGCGTTACGACGTCGAAGAAGAACACCGCTACCACCGCCAGGTGCAGATCTCGATCAGCTCGGTGACGGACAACAAGCGCCTGTTCGACGTTACCGTGCGCAACGTGAGCAAAACCATGTCGACGCCCAAGGTGATGCCGGCGCTGGTGCAGAGCGCCTTCGAAGGCTTCCCCGGACCGAACGGCGGGGCGCGCGTGATCGAGCTGAAGCAGGAGCCGCAGAAAGGCTGAGTTTTGCCGGTTGGCAAAAAAAACGGGACGCGCCGCTTGTGGGCAGGCGTCCCGTTTTTGTTAGCTCGTCGTCCCCGCGCAGGCGGGGACCCAAGTTCCTTGTTTAACGCTAGCTAACGCTAACGACTGCTCACGCAAAATTGGATCCCCGCCTTCGCGGGGACGACGTTCATAAGCCCACGGAAACGACGGTGCGATCAGGCCAAATACTTCTCGGACGCCACCGTAATCGCCACAATCAGCAAAATGGCCAGCGCCAGCACCGCCAGCAAACGCCCGAAGCGCGGGCTGTCGTCCTGCTGCGGTTGAATCGGTGGTTCGTTGTCGTCGCTGAACTCTCTCATGGCGGTCATGGCAGCAAGATGGTTTTACCGGTGGTGCGCCGCGATTCCAGCGCGGCATGGGCCTGGGCCGCATCCGCCAGCGGGAAGCGCTGGTGGATCTCGATTTTCACCTGGCCGCTGGTGACCATCTGGAACAGGTCGGCCGCCATTGCTTCCAGGTCTTCGCGCTTGGCTGCGTAGGTCTGCAGCGTCGGGCGCGTGATGTAGAGCGAGCCGCGCGACACCAGTTCGCTCAGCGCGAACGGCGGCACCGCGCCGGACGAGTTGCCGAAGCTGACCATCAGGCCCAGCGGCTGCAGGCAGTCGAGCGAGCGGATGAAGGTGTCCTTGCCCACCGAATCGTAGACCACCGGCACCTTCGCGCCGTTCGTGATCTCCAGCACGCGCTGCACCACATCCTCGGTGTTGTAGTTGATGACGTGGGCGGCGCCATGGCTCTTCGCCAGTTCCGCTTTCTCGTTTGACCCCACGGTACCGATCAGGTTCACGCCCATCGCGCGCGCCCACTGGCAGGCGATCAGGCCGACGCCGCCGGCTGCCGCGTGGAACAGGATGGTGTCGCCGGACGTCAAAGGATAGGTGCGGCGGAACAGGTATTGCACGGTCAGGCCCTGCAACATCATCGCGGCCCCGGTCTCGAAATCGATCTCGTCCGGGAGCTTGACGAGGATGTCGGCCGGCATCACGCGCAGGTCGCTGTAGGCGCCGTTCGGACGCGCCGCATAGGCCACGCGGTCGCCGGGCTTGACGTGCTGCACGCCCTCGCCTACTGCCTCGACCACGCCCGCCGCTTCATGGCCCAGGCCGCCCGGCAGCGGCGCCGGATACAGGCCGTTGCGGAAATAGACGTCGATGAAGTTCAGGCCGATCGCATGGTTGCGCACGCGCGCTTCGCCAGGACCGGGCTCGCCCACCTCGACATCGACGTACTCCAGCACCTCGGGACCGCCGGTGCGCGCATAACGGATCGCTTTCGCCATCTTCATTCTCCTTTGATCAGGACAGTTCCATCAGCCGGGACAGCACCAGGCGCGCACTCGACACGTTCGTCGCGCAGGGGATGTTGTGGACGTCGCAGGCGCGCACCAGCGCGTTGATGTCGGGCTCGTGCGGCTGCGGGGTCATCGGGTCGCGCAGGAAGATCACGCAGTCGATCTCGCCGTTGACGAGATGGGCGCCGATCTGCAGGTCGCCGCCCAGCGGGCCCGAGTGCATGCGCTCGACGTCCAGCCCGAGTTCGTTTTGCAGGCGGCCGCCGGTGGTCCCGGTGGCGGTCAGCTTGCAGCCTGCCAGGTACTCCCGGTACTCGCCGGCGAGCGCGATCATGTCGTCTTTCTTCTTGTCGTGGGCAATCAGGGCAATCCGTTGTTTCATGGTTCTCCTTAAGATTTTTTCAAGGACAGCAGATAGATCCCCGCCAGCACCAGGCCGGTTCCGGCCAGTTGCACCGCCGTGATCGGCTCGCCCAGCAGCGCCCAGCCCAGGAACAGCGTCGACACCGGGCCGATCATGCCGGCCTGCGAGGCGGTCGCGGCGCCGATGCGCTGCACCGCGATCATGGTCATGAAGACCGGGAAGATGGTACAGAATATCCCGTTCACGAGCGAGAGTCCGTAGACCTGCAGCGGCTGCACCAGCAAGCTGGCCGGGCGCAGGATGAAGAACTGGGCAATACAGGCCACGCTGGAGACGCACATCGCGTAGGCCACCAGGCGCAGCGAGCCGATGCGGCGCACCATCTCGCCGGTGCCCAGCAGATAGGCCGCGTAGGCGAGCGCCGAACCCAGCACCAGCAGGGAACCGGTGACGATGCTGCCGGCGCCCGCGCCCAGGTCGTGCACGAACACCAGCACGATGCCGCAGTAAGACAGCGCCAGCGCCAGCCACTGCGCGGTGTGGATGCGGCGCTTCAAGAATACCGCGGTAATCAGGAGCACGAAGGTCGGTGTCAGGAACAGGATCAGGCGCTCCAGCCCGACCGAGATGTACTGCAGCCCCAGGAAGTCGAGGTAGCTGGACAGGTAGTAGCCGACCAGTCCCAGGCCCACCAGGCGCCAGCGGTCGGTCACCGACAGCGGCGGCTGGGTGCGCATCTTCCAGATCGCCACGCCGGCAAACACCGGAAACGAGAACAGCATCCTGAAGGCGATCAAGGTTACTGCGTCGATGTGGTAGCGATACAGCAGTTTGGCGACGACGGCCTTTGTGGAAAACAGAACGGCGCCGCCGATGGCGATAGCGAGACCGCCAAGCAGGGCCGAACGTGGGACCGGCGCAACGGAAGTGTCGATTGCGATTTTGCTCATCGGACGATTGTAGATCGAATCTCGTTTCCCGGCTGAGGGCGGCAGCGAACGCCGGCCGGCATCCAGCGGTCCAATCGCCGCCTGCCCCTTCGATGGATCAATCACTTACCGGAGAATATTCATGCAATATCGCAGGAGAGCAGCCCCATGAGCAGCGCGGGTGGCATCAAGCGCAGCGGATCGGAGCGCACCTTCGTGCTCACGCTGCTGGGCATGCTCGCGGCCCTGTGCTGGGCCTATCTGCTATACCGGGTCGGCCGCATGGCGCCGATCGGCCTGGGCGCGGCCGGCAAGACCGTCGCCGCGCCCTACCATGCGGCCGACCTGATGCTGCTGTTCGCGCTGTGGGTGGTCGTGATCGCGGCCATGATGCTGCCGGCGACGGCGCCCTCGGTGCTGCTGTATGCGCGCGTCAAGCGGCTGTGGCGCGAACGCTGGATCTATCCCGGCACCCTGATGTTCGTGCTCGGCTACCTGTTCGTCTGGTGCTGCTGCGCGCTGGTCGGCACGCTGGCCAGCTGGATCCTGCACGATGCCGGGGCGCTGGACGAAAGCATGGCGATCTCCCACCCCACCGCCGGCGCGCTGGCCCTGGTGGCGGCCGGGGTCTACCAGTGGACGCCGGCCAAACACGTCTGCCTGGACAACTGCCGCACGCCGCTGGCCTTCGTCCTGACCCACTGGCGGCGCGGCGTCTGGGGCGCGTTCCGGATGGGCGCCGCCGACGCCCGCTACTGCATGGGCTGCTGCTGGCTGCTGCTGGCGCTGGTGCTGCCGGCCGGGGTGCTGAACCTGCCTGTAATCTGCGGCCTGGTCGCCCTGATCCTGGCCGAAAAACTGCTGCCCGGCGGCCACCTGCTGGCCTGCGCCAGCGGCCTCGGACTGGTGGCCTGGGGCACAGCGCTGTTGTTTCCCTGACAGTTTTTCAGCGAGGGGCCTATGCTAAAATGTCGAGGATTAAGTACACCGTTTAAGGTAAGGGATACTCGACATGGCTGGACACAGCAAATGGGCCAATATCAAGCATAAAAAGGCCGCCACCGATGCCAAGCGCGGCAAGATCTGGACCCGACTCATCAAGGAAATCACGGTTGCTGCCCGCATGGGCGGCGGCGACGTGGCAACCAACCCGCGCCTGCGCCTCGCAGTCGACAAGGCGGCCGACGCGAACATGCCGAAGGATAACGTCACCCGCGCCATCCAGCGCGGCTCGGGCGGCCTGGAAGGCGTCAACTACGAAGAAATCCGCTACGAAGGCTACGGCATCGGCGGCGCGGCGATCATCGTCGACTGCATGACCGACAACCGCGTGCGCACCGTGGCCGAAGTCCGCCACGCCTTCAGCAAATACGGCGGCAACATGGGCACCGAAGGCTCGGTCTCCTTCATGTTCAAGCACGTCGGCCAGTTCCTGTTCGCACCGGGCGTCGAGGAAGACAAGCTGATGGACGCCGCGCTGGAAGCCGGCGCCGACGACGTCATCGCGGACGACGAAGGCGGCTTCGAGGTGCTGTGCGACCCGAACGCCTTCAGCGCCGTCAAGGACGCGCTGGAAAAGGCCGGCTTCAAGGCCGATTCCGCCGAAGTGATCATGAAGCCGGACGTCGAAACCGTCTTCACCGGCGAAGACGCGCAGAAGATGCAGAAGCTGCTGGACGTCCTGGAAAACCTGGACGACGTGCAGGAAATCTACACCAACGCCGTCATCGAAGAGTAAGCGAGCAGAAGGCCCCACATGAAAATCCTGGTAGTCGGCTCTGGCGGCCGTGAACACGCCCTGGCCTGGAAACTGGCCCAATCCGACCGCGTCCAGATGGTCTATGTCGCACCCGGCAACGGCGGCACCGCGCGCGATGCGCGCCTGGTCAACATCGACATCACGGACCCGGCCGCGCTGGCCGACTTCGTGGTGGCCGAGCACATCGCCCTGACCCTGGTAGGGCCGGAAGCGCCGCTGGCGGCCGGCATCGTCAACCTGTTCCGCGCGCGCGGCCTGAAGATCTTCGGCCCGACCCGCGAGGCGGCGCAGCTGGAAAGCTCGAAGGACTTCGCCAAGGCCTTCATGGAGCGCCACGGCATCCCGACCGCGAAGTACCAGACCTTCTCCGACGCAGCCCAGGCCCACGCCTACATCGACGCCAACGGTGCGCCGATCGTCATCAAGGCCGACGGCTTGGCGGCCGGCAAGGGCGTGGTGGTGGCGATGACGCTGGAAGAAGCGCACCAGGCGGTCGACCACATGCTGTCGGATAACCGCTTCGGCGACGCCGGCGCGCGCATCGTGATCGAGGAATTCCTGGCCGGCGAAGAAGCCAGCTTCATCGTCATGTGCGACGGCAAAAACGTGCTGGCGCTGGCCACTTCGCAGGACCACAAGCGCCTGAAGGACGGCGACCAGGGCCCGAACACGGGCGGCATGGGCGCCTACTCGCCGGCGCCGATCGTGACGCCGTCGATGCATGCGCGCGTGATGCGCGAGATCATCAACCCGACCATCCAGGGCATGGCGCGGGACGGCATCCCCTACACCGGCTTCCTGTACGCCGGCCTGATGATCGACGCCAACGGTGTGCCGAAGACGCTGGAATTCAACTGCCGCATGGGCGACCCGGAAACCCAGCCCATCATGGCGCGACTGAAGAGCGACTTCGTGACCGTGCTCGAGCACGCCTGCAACGGCACCCTCGACACCGTCGAACTGGAATGGGACCGCCGCACCGCGGTCGGCGTGGTGATGGCGGCCGGCGGCTACCCGGACGACCCGGCCAAGGGCGACATCATCGAGGGCATCCCGGCCGAAACGCCGGAATGCGTGACCTTCCACGCCGGCACCCGCCTGGTGGCCGGCACCCTGCAGACTTCGGGCGGCCGCGTGCTATGCGTGGTGGGCCTGGGCGACAGCGTCAAGATGGCCCAGAAGCAGGCTTACGAGACCGTCGAAAAGATCCACTTCAACGGTGCGCAATACCGCCGCGATATTGGGTGGCGTGGGGTTAAGCAGTAAGTTTTATCTGCTGCCTGGTTGAAAAGCGGGACGTTGGCGAAGGTCACGTCCCTTTTTTTGCCCCCGTCATTCCCGCGAAAGCGGGAATCCATACTGAGCGTGCTAACTCGTAATATCAGCGTAAAGGTCACGCCACCGAGGATTGCTCTTTTGAATCAATTCCACCTTCCAACGCCGCTCCCACTTCTTGATTTGTTTTTCGCGGCGAATGGCTTCGGTGATTTCCGTATGCACTTCGTACCAAACCAGATTCTTGATGCCGTACTGTTTTGAGAAGCCATCGACCACGCTTTCACGATGTTCCCAAACGCGTTTGATCAGGTTGCTGGTTACGCCGATATATAGCGTTCCGTTCAAGCCGCTCGCCAAGATGTACACGTAACTCGCTTTTTCCATGCCAGTCTCCAAAACATTCGAGTGGCATAGTCAACGAAACCAAGCTTTTCTCTGCTGAGTTCTCTCAATAATAAAAGTCGCCGGAGTTCGGGCTCAGCATGGATTCCCGCCTTCGCGGGAATGACTGTTCAACAGCCAGTAGTGTACAATCCCCGTTCATTTTTTCGCCCCGCATCCGATTCCCACATGTCCACCCCGAACCCTGCCGCCGTCAAGGCCTGGCTGCTCGACCTGCAGGCGCGCATCGTGCAGGCGCTGGAAGACGTCGACGGCAAGCCCTTCCTGCTTGACAGCTGGGAGCGTGCCGAGGGTGGCGGCGGGATGTCGCGCCTGATCGAAGAAGGCAATGTGTTCGAGCGCGGCGGCTGCAATTTCTCGCACGTGCAGGGCAAGAGCCTGCCGCCGTCGGCGATGGCCGCGCGGCCGGAACTGGCCGGACGCGCCTGGGAAGCGATGGGTGTCTCGCTGGTGCTGCATCCGCGTAACCCGTATGCCCCGACCGTGCACATGAACGTGCGCTTCTTCGAGGCGACGGCGGAGGGCAAGGAGCCGGTCTGGTGGTTCGGCGGCGGCATGGATCTGACGCCCTATTACGGCGTCAAAGAGGATGCGCGACATTTTCATCGAGTTTGCCACGATGCGCTGGCGCCCTTCGGCGAAGACCTGCATCCGCGCTTCAAGCGCTGGTGCGACGATTACTTCTACCTGAAGCACCGCAAGGAAGCGCGTGGCGTCGGCGGCATCTTCTTCGACGACTTCAACGAACTCGGTTTCGACCGCGCCTTCGAGATGCTGCAAAGCGTCGGCAACGGTTTCCTCGACGCCTACCTGCCGATCCTGCAGCGCCGCAAGGACCAGCCCTACGGCGAGCGCGAACGCGACTTCCAGGCCTACCGCCGCGGACGCTATGTCGAGTTCAACCTGGTCTGGGACCGCGGCACCCTGTTCGGCCTGCAGTCGGGCGGACGCACCGAGGCGATCCTGATGTCGATGCCGCCGATCGTCAAATGGCGCTACGACTGGCATCCGGAACCCGGCAGTCCCGAGGCAGCGCTCACCAGCGACTTCCTCCCGCACCGGGATTGGCTGGCCGCGTGACCTTCTGCATTGCCCTGCTGGGAGGCAGTTTCGACCCGGTACATGACGGCCACGTCGCCCTGGCCGACCTGTTCGCGCAGCTGCTGCGGCCCGACGAGCTGCGCATCATGCCTGCCGGCCAGCCGTGGCAAAAGAAGAGCGGCCTGGAAGCCGGCGATGCCGACCGCGTCGCGATGCTGAAGCTGGCCTTCGAAGACGCCGCGTTCGAACCTGTCATCGACACCCGCGAAATCGAGCGCGACACCCCGACCTACACGGTCGAGACCCTGCGCGAACTGCGCGCCGAACTCGGGCCCGATGCCTCCATCGTGTTCCTGATGGGCGCGGACCAGCTGCAAAAGCTGGACAGCTGGCGCGACTGGGAAGATCTGTTCGCACTGGCGAACTTTGGCGTGGCGACGCGCCCCGGCTATGAACTCGATGCCGCCGCCCTGCCGCCCGCGGTGGCTGCGGCGCTGGCGCCGCGCCTCGGCACGCCCGAGGAAGTACGGAACAGCAAGGCGGGACGCGTTTGCCTGGCGCACACGCTGGCGGTCGATATTTCGGCCACCGAGCTGCGCGCGGCCCTGCACGCGGGCGCGAATGCGGACGCAAGGCAGCGGGAAAAGCTAAGCGCGCTCCTTGCGCCGCAAGTGCTAGACTATATTCAACAACACAACTTATACAAGAGCTAATGGATATCAAGAAACTGCAAGCACTCGTCGTCGACGCCCTCGAAGACGTCAAGGGCCAGGACATCGCCCTGTTCGACACGACGAACCTGACCAGCCTGTTCGATCGCATCGCGGTCGTCTCGGGCACTTCGAATCGCCAGACCAAGGCGCTGGCCGCCTCGGTGCGCGACAAGGTCAAGGCAGCAGGCGGCGATGTCGTCGGCCTCGAAGGCGAAGACACCGGTGAATGGGTGCTGGTCGACCTGGGCGACATGATCGTCCACATCATGCAGCCGGCGATCCGTCAGTACTACCGTCTCGAAGAAATCTGGGGCGAAAAGCCGGTCAAGCTGGGCGCGGCCAAGCGCAAGTCGACCGTGGAAGGCATCGAAGCCGCCGCGGCGCCGAAGGGCAAGGGCAAGCACCTGGCCGCCAACCAGGATCAGCCGGAAGCCAAGCCGGTGGTCGAGAAGAAGCCGGCCGCCAAGCGCGCGACCGCTGCATCGAAGACCGCCGCCGGCGAAGCCACCGCAGCGAAGAAGCCTGCGGCCAAGATCCCGACCGGCGCCAAGGTGAAAGTGGCCGTGTCGAAGACCGCCGCCGCATCCGCCGCCGCCGCCAAAGCCGCCAAGGCCGCCGCACCGAAGCGCGCGACCAAGGCTGCCCCGGCCGCCGACGCTGCAGCACCGGCCAAGAAAGTCATCCGCCGCATCAAAAAGACCGAAGAATAAGTTTTTAAATGCAGTTGATGATTGTCGCGGTCGGCCACAAGATGCCGGCCTGGATCGAGACCGGTTTCGCGGAGTACGTCAAGCGCATGCCGCCCGAGCTGCGCATCGTGCTCAAGGAAATCAAGCCTGTCGAACGCTCCGGCAGCAAGACTGCGGCCACCGCGATGGCGCTCGAGCGCGAGCGCATCGAAGCCGTGCTGCCGAAGGGGGTACGCATCATCGCCCTCGACGAGCGCGGCAAGGACCTCACCAGCGTCGGCCTGTCCCAGCAGCTGGAAGCCTGGCAGCAGGATGGGCGCGACGTCGCCTTCCTGATCGGCGGCGCCGACGGCCTCGATCCCGAACTGAAAGCCCGCGCCGATGGCCTGATCCGCATCTCGAGCATGACGCTGCCGCACGGAATCGTGCGCGTGATGCTGGCGGAACAGCTTTATCGTGCGTGGTCGATCACGCAAAACCACCCTTATCACAGAGTTTAGGAAGCCGGCTTCCGCCCCATGAAACTGCTCGATAAAAAGATTTACCTCGCCTCGAAGAGCCCGCGCAGGCGCGAACTGCTGCGCCAGGTCGGCGTGGAATTCGAACTGCTCAGCCTGCGCGCCGATCCGGGCCGCGGTCCCGACGTGAGCGAGGCCGAGCATCCCGGCGAAGCCCCGCTCGACTACGTGGCGCGGGTCGCGCGCGAAAAGGGCGCGTTCGCCTGGAAGGTGCTGGCGCTGCGCCGCATGCCGCTGCGCCCGGTGCTGTCGGCCGATACCACGGTCACCATCGACGGCCAGATCCTCGGCAAGCCGGCCAACGCCGACGAGGCCATCGCCATGCTGGAGCGCCTGTCGGGCCGTACCCACCAGGTCCTGACCTCGGTGGCCCTGCACCACATCGACCTCGCCGAGCAGGTGACGCAGGTGTCCAACGTGCGCTTCGCCAGCCTGAGCCTGGACACGATCAAGGCCTATTGCGCCACCCCCGAGCCCTACGACAAGGCCGGCGCCTACGGCATCCAGGGCCTGGCCGCGCTGTTCATCGAGCATATCGAGGGCAGCCATTCGGGCATCATGGGCTTGCCGGTGTTCGAGACGGCGCAGCTGCTGAAGAAGGCTGGCGTCCAGTTCCTGTAAGCGCAGGCTTAACGCCGGCTGAAGCGTGGGCTCGGAGAGCCCACCCTACGGTTCCGGCGTGTATGATGTCGCTCTGAACAATTAACGCACCTATGCCGGCTCATGACTGAAGACATCCTGATCAATATCACCCCACAGGAAACGCGCGTCGCGCTGGTGGTACAGGGAGCCGTGCAGGAGCTGCACATCGAGCGGACGCTGACCCGCGGCCTGGCCGGCAATGTCTATTCGGGCAAGGTGGTGCGGGTGCTGCCGGGGATGCAGTCGGCCTTCATCGACATCGGCCTGGAACGCGCCGCCTTCCTGCACGTGGCCGACATCTGGGAAGCCCGTCCGCACGACGGCAACGGCAACAACGGCAACAACGGCAATGCCGCTCCGACCCCGATCGAGAAAATCCTGTTCGACGGCCAGGTGCTGACCGTGCAGGTGATCAAGGACCCGATCGGCACCAAGGGCGCGCGCCTGTCCACGCAGATCTCGATTGCCGGCCGCATGCTGGTCTATCTGCCGCAGGACAAACACATCGGCATCTCGCAGAAGATCGAGAAGGAAAGCGAGCGCGAAGCCCTGCGCGCGCGCATGCAGGGCCTGCTGCCGCCGGAAGAAAAAGGCGGCTACATCGTGCGCACCCAGGCTGAAGACGCGTCGGACGCCGACCTGGCCGCCGACATCGACTACCTGCGCAAGACCTGGAGCGCGATCCTGCAGGGCGCGCGCACCCGCCCCGCCACCAGCCTGCTGTACCAGGACCTGAGCCTGGCCCAGCGCGTGCTGCGCGACTTCGTGCACGACGAGACGGCCGCGATCCTGGTCGACTCGCGCGAGAACTACCTGAAGCTGGTCGAATTCGCCCAGATCTACACGCCCAGCGTGCTGTCGCGCCTGCAGCATTACACCGGCGAGCGGCCGCTGTTCGACCTGTATGGCGTCGAAGAAGAGATCCTGCGCGCGCTGGGCCGCCGCGTCGACCTCAAGTCCGGCGGCTACCTGATCGTCGATCAGACCGAGGCAATGACGACGATCGACGTGAACACCGGCGGTTTCGTCGGCGGGCGCAACTTCGCCGACACCATCTTCAAGACCAACCTCGAGGCGGCGCACGCGATCGCCCGCCAGCTGCGCCTGCGCAACCTGGGCGGCATCATCATCCTCGACTTCATCGACATGGAGAACAACGAGCACCGCAACGCCGTGCTGGCGGAGCTCAAGAAGACCCTGTCGCGCGACCGCACCAAGGTGTCGGTCAGCGGCTTCTCGGCGCTCGGCCTGGTCGAGATGACCCGCAAGCGCACCCGCGAATCGCTGGCCCACATCCTGTGCGAGCCCTGCCCCGCCTGCGCTGGCCGCGGCCAGGTGAAAACCTCGCGCACCATCTGCTACGAGATCCTGCGCGAACTGCTGCGCGAGGCCAAGCAGTTCAACCCGCGCGAGTTCCGCATCCTGGCGTCGCAGGAAGTGGTCGATCTGTTCCTGGAAGAGGAATCGCAGCACCTGGCGATGCTGGGCGACTTCATCGGCAAGAAGATCTCGCTGCAGGTCGAAAAAGGCTACCACCAGGAGCAGTACGACGTGATCCTGATGTGATCTTTACACACAGGTTTGCCGGATGTCCGGCATGCACCAGGCATATCGCTCATCGGTTGTTGCTGCGACAGGACAATACGCTTAAAAATCTCTTAGAGGGCAACGCTGTTGCCTGGTTTGGACTACAATTTGCGACAATTTTATGATATTTCGAGAGTCGGCATTACATGAAAGCCGACCGAAAGGCGCTGCATCACGGCTGGTGATCCGCAGGCTTCTGATTGACCACTGGCGGCGTCGGCGATGGCCTGTAGCTGACTAGCGACCCGTAGAGACAATGAACGACCCACTCATTCCTTCCGATTTGTTGAAAAAGTCGGACAAGATCCTGTTCATCGCCCACCTGGCGCTGGGCGATTACACCTATTTGCAGAACTGCTTCCAGGCGTTCGCGCGGGCCTACCCGCACCTGAAGCTGCACCTGTGGGTCGACGAGGTCCGCCGCACCAGCGATGCGACGCAATGGCCGCACCTGAAGAAGAATGTTCTTTACGACTGGCTCGACGCCTGCGAGTTCATCGACAAGACCTACAAGCAGAATTATTCCCCCGACCTGTTCGAAGCCTCGATCAAGGAAGCACGCGCGGAGCACTACCCGATCGTGGTCTCGCTGGGCACCCTGCGTCCGCACTTCTACGCCAACCTGGCGCGCCGCATCAGCCCGGACGGCTTTGTGGTCGGCCTGAAAAAGCCGATGGGCCTGTCCGAACTGCCGCACTACTTCACCTACCGCAAGCTGGACGCCGCCCTCGATCCGGACGTGGCCGACCGTTCGAGCGCGCCGCACATCAGTGACGTGCACGCCGACTGGTTCCGCCGCCTCGCCAACGTCGACATCCCGCCGCGCGAGCGCATCCCCTTCGTCCATATCCCGGAACGCTTCGTCGAAGGCGCCAAGGCCCGCCTGCACGAATGGGGCTTCGACAAGCGCCAGGGCAAGCTGGTCTTCATCAATCCCTTCGCCAAGACCCGCAAGCGCTGCTGGCCGGTCGAACGCGTGGTCGAACTGATCACCACCATGCGCGCCCAGCCGGAATGGCGCGACGCCTGCTTCATCGTGAACGCGGTGCCGCAGGAAGTCGAGCGCGTGAAGACCATGCTGGCCGAACGCCAGCTGGACCGCACCGAGCTGTTCAGCGCCAACGAGAACTTCTTCCAGCTGCCGGCCATGCTGGCCCAGTGCGACCTGATCGTCTCGGTGGAAACCGCCGTGATGCACCTGGCGAACGCCGTCGGCGTGCCGGTCGTAGCGCTGATGCGCCAGAAGACGCCGGAATGGGCGCCGGTCGACAAGGCCAACAGCACCGTCATCACCGCGCACCAGCGGCGCGACTGGGTCAAGGCGATTCCGGTGCAGGATGTGATGCACGCGCTGGCGTGATGCCAGCACGTCATCCCCGCGCAGGCGGGGATCCAAGCTGATGTTTACTTCGCTGCCGACGGGAAGAACAGCTGCTCGCCGGCCGGCTTGAACGCGGCGATCTTCGCCTGCCCTTCCGGCGAAGTGATCCACTGGATCAGCTGGGTCGCGCCTTTGTAATTGATGCCCTTGTGCTTCTCCGGGTTCACCGCGATGATGCCGTAGGGGTTGAACATGCGCTTGTCGCCTTCGACCAGGATCGCCAGGCCGGTCTTGGCTTTATAGGCGCCGTAGGTGGCGCGGTCGGTCAGGGTGTAGGCATTCATCTCGGCCGCCATGTTCAGCACCTCGCCCATGCCCAGGCCGGCCGACACGTAACTGCTGCCCTGCGGCTTGGTACCCACTTCCTTCCAGTAGCCCTTCTCCATCACGTCGGTGCCGGAGTTGTCGCCGCGCGAGATGAACTTCACGTTGGTCGACGCGATCTTCTTGAAGGCGCCCAGCACGTCGCGCGAACCCTTCACGCCGGCCGGGTCCGAGGTCGGGCCGACCACGATGAAGTCGTTGTACATCACGTCGCGGCGGTCGATGCCCCAACCCTCGGCCACGAACTTGTCTTCGAGCTGGCGCGCGTGCACCAGGGTCACGTCGACGTCGCCGTTCTTGCCCAGTTCCAGCGCCTTGCCGGTGCCGACCGAGATCACGTTGACCTTGATGCCGGTCTTCTGCTCGAAGCTGGGCAGCAGATAAGCCAGCAGGCCGGAATTCTCGGTGCTGGTGGTGGTGGACAGGCGTAGCACCTTGGCATCCTGCGCGTAGGCCGGTGCACAGGACATCCCGATGGTGGCGCCCAGCACCAGGGCCAGGCCGAACAGACGACGTTGCATTTGTATTCTCCTTGTTATTGACGAACTTCGAGGTGCCCGTCGCGCAGCTTGAAGCGCTGCACGCCGGGCAGGCCGATCAGGTCGCGGTCGTGGCAGGCCACGACCACGCTGCCTCCTGCTTCGACCATGGTGGGGATCAATTCGATCACCTGCTCGCGCGCCTGGCCGTCCAGGTTGGAGGTCGGCTCGTCGAGCAGCAGCAGCTTCGGGCACAGCACCTTGGCGCGCGCCAGCGCCACGCGCTGCCGTTCGCCGCCGGACAGCCGGCCCGGCTCGACGTCCTGCAGGTGGGCCACGCCGGCCCAGGCCATCGCCTCCTCGACCCGGCGCGCCGCTTCGATCTTCGGCACGCCGCGCACCTGCAGGCCGTAGCCGATGTTGTGCGCGATGCTGGTCGAGAACATCACCGGGTGCTGGTGCACGTAGACGATGGCTTCGCGCAGCGCGCGCGGATACGGGTAGGGACGCTCTTCCATGCCCTCGAAGCGCAGGCTGTCGATTTCGGCGCGCTCCAGGCCGCCCAGCACGCGCAGCAGCGTGCTCTTGCCGGCGCCGTTCATCCCGGTCAGCACGTAGGCGCTGTGGCTCGCGATCTCCAGACAGCCGATGTCGAACAGCAGGCGCTCGCCATGGCGCTTGCGCAGGCCCTTCACGCCCAGCAGGGACTTGCGGCGTTCGTCGCCCTTGCGCGCGTGGGTGGCGCCGAGCATGCCCTGGATCGATATCTGGTGGATCATGGCCTGTCCCTCATGGTCGATCTTTTGCTACGTGGGCGTCACCCTGCAGCAGCATCAGCACGCCATTCATCAGCAGCGCAATCGTCACCAGCACGATGCCCAGCGCGATGCCCTGCGCGAACTCGCCCTTGCTGGTTTCCAGGGCGATGGCGGTGGTGATGGTGCGGGTCTCGCCTTCAATGTTCCCGCCCACCATCAGCGCGCAGCCGACTTCCGAGATCACGCGTCCGAAGCCGGACAGCACCGCCGCCATCACGCCGAAGCGCGCTTCGTGCAGCACGCGCGCCATGACCTGCACGCGCGAGGCGCCGTGCGCGATCGCGGTTTCGGCGTAGCGCGGGTCGACCGCCTGCACCGCGGCCAGCGTGAAGGCCAGCAGTACCGGGATCGCCACCACGAACTGGCCGGCGATGATGCCGGACTGCGAGAACAGCCATTGCAGCGGCCCCATCGGCCCGTGGCGCGACAGCAGCAGATACAGCAGGAGGCCGATCAGCACGGTCGGCAGCGAGAGCGCGGCCTGGGCCAGCCAGATCGCGATGCGGCGCCCCCTGAAGCGGTGCATGGCGACCAGGTAGCCCAGCAGCACCGCGGGCGGCGTGGCCAGCAGCAGCCCGACCACGCTGGTTTTGAGGGATACCCAGATGATGCGCCACAGATCCGCGTCGCCCGTGAACAGCAGGGCGAAGGCGCGCAGCGTGGCGTCAAGCATGTTACAGCGTCGTTCCCGCGTAGGCGGGAACCCAAGTTTGGAAGCGCTTCGTTAGCTTGCGCAGAACTTGGATCCCCGCCTTCGCGGGGACGACGGCAATGAATGTCGCGGGAACGACGGCAAGCTTACGCATAATGCCGCTGACGCTCCAACTCGAGCGCTTCGAGAAATTCCGGTTCGAACACCAGCCGCTCTTCTCCCGACAGCAGCAGGAAATGCCTGCCGGTGCAGCGCGCCAGCAGCGACATGCCGACCTTTTCCGCCACCATGTGCCCCATCTGCGTCGTGCCGGAGCGCGACAGCAGGAAGGGAATGCCCATCTGCGCACCCTTGATCACCATCTCGGAAGTCAGACGCCCGGTGGTATAGAACACCTTGTCCTCGCCCTGCACGCCGTCCAGCCACATCAGGCCGGCGATCGCGTCGACGGCATTGTGGCGGCCTACGTCTTCGACAAAGTACAGCAGCTCGCCGGTGTTGGAGAACAGCGCGCAGCCGTGCACCGAGCCGGCCTGCTTGTACACCGACTGCTGGGTGCGGATGGTTTCGACGATGCGGTAGACCACCGACTGCGTCAGGCGCGCTTCCTCGGGCAACTGGATCTGGTCGACCTCGTCCATCAGGCCGCCGAACACCGAGCCCTGGCCGCAGCCGGTGGTGACGACCTTCTTCGCGGTGCGTTCCTCGATGCCGGCGATGCCATTCCTGGTCACCACCGCCACCGCATCGACCGACCAGTCGACCTGGATCGAGACGATGTCCTCGATCGAACGCACCAGGCGCTGGTTGCGCAGGTAGCCGAGCGTGAGCGCTTCCGGCGCGCCGCCCAGCGTCATCAGGGTCACGAGCTCGCGCTTGTCGACGTAGACGGTCAGCGGGCGCTCGGCCGGGATGTGCAGCATCGAGCGGCGGCCGCGCTCGTCGATCGCCGTGACTTCATGCGTCAGGCTGGCGCTGGCTTGGGACAGTTGAGGTCGATAAGCTTGCTCATTCATCTTGTTATTGTGCCACGGCTGCCAGGATCTGGCCGCCACCATACGTGCCCTGCGGTGCGACTTCGCCGCCCAGCTGCACGCGGATCGCGCAGTACTTGAACTCCGGAATCTTGCCGAAGGGGTCCAGCGCCGAGTTCGTCAGGCGGTTGATGGCCGCCTCGTAGTAGCAGAACGGGACGAAGATGGCGCCGCGCGGCGAGCTGTCGTCGGCCCGTGCATACAGGCTGACTTGGCCGCGGCGCGAGCTGATCGTGATGACGTCGCCCGGCCGGCCTTTCAACTCTTCCAGGTCCAGCGGATGTACCAGCGCCACCGGATCCGGTTCGATCGCATCCAGCACGCCGGCGCGCCGCGTCATGCTGCCGGTATGCCAGTGCTCGAGCTGGCGCCCGGTGATCAGCACCATCGGGTACTCGGCATCCGGACGCTCGTTGGCCGGGATGATGTCGGCCGGGACGAAGCGCGCCCTGCCCTTCTCGGCGCCAAGCCCGCGCGGGAAGTCCTCGACGAAGACCACCGGCTGGCCCGGGTCGCCTTCGACCGTGCACGGGTAGGTCACGGCGTTCTCGCGCTCCAGGCGCTCCCAGGTGATGCCGGCGATGCTCGGCATCAGCCTGCGCATCTCGTCGAACACCTCGGACACGTGGCCGTAGTTCCACGGCAGGCCGAGGCGCTGGCCCAGCTGCTGGATGATCCACAGGTCCTGCTTGGCTTCGCCCGGCGGCAGGATCGCCTGGCGGCCCAGCTGGACCAGGCGGTCGGTGTTGGTGAAGGTGCCGGCCTTCTCGGCAAAGGCGGATGCCGGCAGGATCACGTCGGCCAGGTAGGCGGTCTCGGTCAGGAAGATGTCCTGCACCACCAGGCAGTCGAGCGCCGCCAGCGCTTCGCGCGCGTGGTTGGCGTCGGGGTCGGACATGGCCGGGTTCTCGCCCATGATGTACATGCCCTTGATACCGCCGGCCAGGATGTCGTCCATGATCTCGACCACGGTCAGGCCCGGCTTGTCGTCCAGCGCCATGCCCCAGGCGGATTCGAAGCGCGCCTTGGCCTCCGGGTTGTCGACGCGCTGGTAGTCCGGGTACATCATCGGGATCAGGCCGGCGTCGGAGGCGCCCTGCACGTTGTTCTGGCCGCGCAGCGGATGCAGGCCGGTGCCGGGACGGCCGATCTGGCCGGTCATCAGCGCCAGCGCGATCAGGCAGCGCGCGTTATCGGTGCCATGCACGTGCTGCGAGATGCCCATGCCCCACAGGATCATCGAGCCCTTCGACGTCGCGTACAGGCGGGCCACGTAGCGCAGGGTCTCGGCATCGATGCCGCAGATCGGCGCCATCTGCTCCGGGCTGTAGCCTTCGACGTTCTTCGCCAGTTCCTCGTAGCCGATGGTGCGGCTGGCGATGAAGTCCCGGTCGACCAGGCCCTCATGCACGATCACGTGCATCATCGCGTTCAGCATGGCGACGTCGGTGTCCGGCTTGAACTGCAGGTGGCGATGTGCGTGACGGGTCAGGTCGGACTTGCGCGGGTCGCACATGATCAGCTTGGTGCCGGTGCGGACCGCGTTCTTGATCCAGGTGGCGGCCACCGGGTGGTTCACGGTCGGATTCGCGCCGATCACGATCACGACTTCGGCGCGGGTCACGTCCATCACCGGGTTCGAGACCGCGCCGGAACCGATCCCCTCCAGCAGCGCCGCCACCGAGGAGGCATGGCACAGGCGGGTGCAGTGGTCGACGTTGTTGCTGCCGAAGCCGGTGCGCACCAGCTTCTGGAACAGATAGGCTTCCTCGTTGCTGCCCTTGGCCGAGCCGAAGCCGGCCAGCGCGCGCTTGCCATGCGTATCGCGGATGCGCCCGAGGGTGCCGCCGGCGAGGTCCAGTGCTTCTTCCCAGCTGGCTTCGCGGAACACTTCCATCACCCGCGACGGGTCCATCGTGAAGTCGCCCGTCTTCGGAACGCCTTCGCGGCGGATCAGCGGCATCGTCAAACGGTGCGGGTGGTGGGCATAGTCGAAGCCGTAGCGGCCCTTCACGCACAGGCGGCCGTGATTCGCGGGACCGTCGCGGCCTTCGACATAGAGGATCTTGTTGTCCTTGACGTTGTAGGTCAGCTGGCAGCCGACGCCGCAATACGGGCAGACCGAATCGACCTTTTTATCAGGGACGCTCAAGGCCGCGTCGCGCGCCGGCATCAGGGCGCCGGTCGGGCAGGCCTGCACGCATTCGCCGCAGGCCACGCAGGTCGAATTGCCCATCGGGTCGTCCTGGTCGAACACGATCTTCGCATCCTGGCCGCGGAAGGCCAGGCCGATCACGTCGTTCACCTGTTCGTCGCGGCAGGCGCGCACGCAGCGCGTGCACTGGATGCAGGCGTCGAGGTTGACGGTGATGGCGGCGTGGCTGGCGTCCTGCTGTGGTTCGCGGCGCGTGGCCGGGAAGCGCGGCTTGCCGACGCCGAGTTTGGCCATCCATTCGTCGACTTCGTTGTGGCGCGTGTAGTCCTTCTCGGGCATGTCCGAAGCCAGCAGCTCCAGCACCAGCTTCTGCGCCTTCACGGCGCGCTCGCTGTCGGTCGTGACCTTCATGCCTTGCGATGGATGGCGGCAGCAGGACGGCGCCAGCACGCGCTCGCCGTCGATCTCGACCATGCAGGAGCGGCAGTTGCCGACGGCTTCCAGGCCTTCGCTGTAGCACAGGCGCGGGATGGCGATGCCTTCGCGGTCGGCGACTTCGATCAGCGTCTCATGACGCAGCGCCTGGACTTCGCGTCCATTGATGGTAAAACTTACGGTTTGCAGGCCGGCGTTCATTGTGCGCCTCCTTTCAGTTCATGCGGGAAGTACTTGATGACGCAGTCGAAGGGATTCGGCGCCGCCTGCCCCAGGCCGCAGATCGACGCGTCGCGCATCACCTGCGACAGGTCGGCCAGCAGCTCGGTATCCCATTCCGGCTGCTCCATGATGGCCACGGCCTTCGCGGTGCCGGCGCGGCAGGGCGTGCACTGGCCGCAGGATTCGTCCTTGAAGAAGCGCAGCGTGTTCAGAGCCGCGGCCTTGGCCGTGTCCTGGTTCGACAGCACCACCACCGCCGCCGAGCCGATGAAGCATCCATACGGTTGCAGCGTATCGAAGTCGAGCGGGATGTCGCCCATGCTTGCGGGCAGGATGCCGCCCGAGGCGCCGCCCGGCAGATAGGCGTAGAACTGGTGGCCTTCCTGCATGCCGCCGCAGTATTCCTCGATCAGCTCCGTGATCGTGATGCCGGCCGGGGCCAGTTTCACGCCCGGGTCGCGCACCCGGCCCGAGACCGAGAACGAGCGCAGGCCCTTGCGGCCATGGCGGCCGTGCACGGAGAAATTCTCCGGCCCGCGCTCGACGATGTCGCGCACCCAGTGCAGGGTCTCGAAGTTGTGTTCCAGCGTGGGCCGGCCGAACAGGCCGATCTGCGCCACGTAGGGCGGGCGCAGGCGCGGCATCCCGCGCTTGCCCTCGATCGATTCGATCATCGCCGACTCTTCGCCGCAGATGTAGGCGCCGGCGCCGCGGCGCAGGACGATCTCCGGCATGGCATCCATGAAAGGATCTGCGCGCAGCAGCGCCAGTTCGGCTTCCAGCATGGCGCGCAGGCCGTGGTATTCGTCGCGCAGGTAGATGTAGATGGTGTCGATGCCGACCGCCCAGGCGGCGATCAGCGCGCCTTCCAGGAAGCGGTGCGGATCGCGCTCGAGATAGACGCGGTCCTTGAAGGTGCCGGGTTCGCCCTCGTCGATGTTGATCGCCATGAGGCGCGGGCCGGGCTCGGCGCGCACGATGCGCCACTTGCGTCCGGCCGGGAAGCCGGCGCCGCCGAGGCCGCGCAGGCCCGATGCTTCCAGCGCCGCGATCACGCTCTCGACGTCGCGGCGGCCTTCGACGCAGTCGCGCAGCAGCGCGTAGCCGCCCTTTTCGCGATAGGCGTCCAGGCCGTCGTGGTTCTGGTGAATATGGGTCGTCTCTTTGGTCGCCACTTTGGCCAGCACCGTCTCCGCGGTTGCGCGCGGCACCGGATGCTGGCCGACCAGCACCGCCGGCGCCTGTTCGCAGCGGCCGACGCAGGGCGCGGCCAGCAGGCGGACGTCAAGGCCGAGGATGGCCGGCAGCCTGTCCAGCAGCGATTGCGCGCCCGCCATCTCGCACGACAGCCCGGCGCACACGCGCACGGTCAACGCGGCCGGCGGCGTGTCGCCCTCGCGCAGCACGTCGAAGTGGTGGTAGAAGCTGGCCACTTCGTAGACTTCCGACTGCGCCAGCCTCAGCTCCTGGGCCAGCGCCGCCAGGTGCGCGGCCGACAAACTGCCGAACGCATCCTGGATCTTGTGCAGGCACTCGATCAGCAGGTCGCGCCGACGCGGCATGTCGCCCAGCAGGTCCTGCACCTCGCGCAGGGATTGCGGGTCGGCGCGGCGGCCTTTCGGGGCTTCGCGCTTGCGCTGGCGGCTGGCGCCCTGCACGGCAATGGGGATGACGGGATGGTTCATGGCGGTATTCCTGTATTGCGTTATTACTTTGGATCGTCGGGCGGCGCCGATGGTTCGTCGGCGCCGCCCGGCACAACACTTACTTGAACAGCACGATTGCCTTCTGCAGCGTGATCCACACGCCGATCAGCAGCGGAATGCCGACCGCGGCCCAGGCCAGCAGCGTGACCAGCGCGCCGCCGGCAGCAACCGGGGTGGCGGCGATGACGCCGGCGCCGGACACGCCGGCAACCATGGTGTCGCCACCGGCGGCGGCGGCGGCGCGGCTGCCTGCCGAGGCGGCAACGTCGCGCTCGTGGGCCTTGCGCTTCTCTTCCGCCAGTTCGGCTTCGCTCATGAAGTACTTGTCGGCCACCGGGCGCACCAGCAGGTTGCAGATGAAGCCCAGCACCAGCAGAGCAGCCATCGCGTACATCGCGGTGTCGTAGGCCTGGGCCTTGGCGACGCCATGCGCGATCTGGTATTCGCGGATGTAGTTGACCAGGTTCGGGCCGAGCAGGCCGGCGGCGGCCCAGGCGGTCAGCAGACAGCCGTGGATCGCGCCCACCATCTGGGTGCCGAACAGGTCGGCCAGGTAGGCCGGCACGGTGGCGAAGCCGCCGCCGTACATCGACAGGATGATGCAGAAGGACAGCACGAACAGGGCCAGATTGCCGCTATGCGCGAAGGACGGGATCGCCGCGTACAGCACGAAGCCCAGCACCAGGAACACGAAGTAGGTCATCTTGCGGCCGATGTAGTCCGAGCAGGTGGCCCAGGCGAAACGGCCGCCGATGTTAAACAGCGACAGCAGGCCGGTGAAGCCGGCGGCGATGGTGGCGATCTGCGCCTTCTGCGCGGTGTCCAGTTCGTTGAAGCCGGCGGTGATACCGATCAGGCGGCCGCCGAACATTTCCTGCAGCAGCGGCGAGGCCATCGCCAGGATGCCGATGCCGGCCGAGACGTTCAGGAACAGCACCAGCCACACCAGCCAGAATTGCGGAATGCCCCACACGCGGCTCACGTGCACGTGGCGGTTGGTGATCATGGTGTTGGTCTTTTTTGCCGCCGGCGGCGTCCAGCCTTCCGGCTTCCAGCCGTTGGCCGGCACACGGTAGGACAGCGCGCCCACCATCATGAACACGAAATAGATCGCGGCCAGGGCCAGGAAGGTCTCCCATACGCCGACCGAGGTCGGGGTGGCGAAATGCTTCATCAGCTTGTCGGCCAGCGGCGCACCGATCATGGCGCCGCCGCCGAAGCCCATGATGGCCATGCCGGTCGCCATGCCGCGGCGGTCGGGGAACCATTTGATCAGGGTGGAAACCGGCGAGATGTAGCCCAGGCCCAGGCCGATGCCGCCGATGACGCCCGAGCCCAGCCACATCAGCCAGATCTGGTGCTTGTAGATGCCGAGGGCCGAGATCACCAGGCCGCTGCACCAGCAAAGCGCCGAGACGACGCCGGCCTTGCGCGGACCCGCGTGCTCGAGCCAGCCGCCAAACAGCGCGGTCGACAGGCCGAGGAAGAAGAAGAACAGGCTGACCATCCAGCTCAGCATCGAGATCTTCCAGTCGCAGGTGGTCGACGTGATCACGTCGAAGAAGCCCATCTCGGCCGGACAGGCCAGCGATTCCTTGATGCCGATCGCTTTCGACAGCGGCAGCCAGAACACCGAGAAGCCATACGCCATGCCGATACACAGGTGGATCGCCAGTGCGGCCGGCGGCACCAGCCAGCGGTTGAAGCCCGGCCTCGCTATCGTGTGTTCCTTGTCCAGCATATCCAGTAATGCCATGTCTCCTCCGTGTTTTTTGTTTGAACTAATATGTTTTAAAAAGCATATACTTCTGGAATACGTTTACTGCAACGCCGAGCGTATCATGCGTTCTTCCTCTCAGAAATAGGCTTTATAAAGCATATATCCATGCTCAAGGTCCATATTCGCCCGCACTGGGAAATCAGCTTCAACAACGACGCGCCGCTCGACACGGCGACCCTGCTCGGCTTGCTGCTGGCGATCCAGGACCAGGGCTCGATCGCGGCGGCGGCCAAGGCGGCCGGGCTGTCCTATCGCTATGCCTGGGGCGTGCTGCGCCAGGCCGAGGAGCTGTTCGGCGAGCCCCTGCTCGAGACCGGACGCGGGCGCGGCACCCGCCTGACCCTGCTCGCGCAAAAGCTGGTCTGGGCCGACCGCCGCATCGCCGCGCGCCTGTCGCCGACGCTGGACAGCCTGGCCTCCGAGCTCGAGACCGAACTGGGCAAGGTGCGCCTGCGCGCCACCGGCCTGCGCACGATCCGCATGGACGCCAGCCACGGCTTCGCGGTGGCCGCCCTGACCGGCTACCTGGACAAGCTCGAACTGCCGGTCGAGTTGCGCTACCGCACCAGCCTCGACGCGGTGGCCGCGCTGGCGCGGCACGAGTGCGACCTGGCAGGCTTCCACGTGCCGGAAGGGGAATTCGAAGTGGAGACGGCGCGGCGCTACCTGCGCTGGCTGGACCCGGCCAAGCACTGCCTGGTCCACATCTGCGGCCGCCAGCAAGGCCTGCTGGTCGCGCCCGGCAATCCGCTCGGCGTCGAGAGCCTGGCCGACCTGGTGCAGCCCAGGCTGCGCTTCGTGAACCGCCAGACCGGCTCGGGCACGCGCATGCTGCTGGAGATGATGCTGGAGCGGGCCGGCATCGACCGGGAAGCGATCAACGGCTGGAACAGCGCCGAGTTCACCCACTCCGCGGTTGCCGCCTATATCGCCAGCGGCATGGCCGATGCCGGCATCGGCATGCGCACCGCGGCCGAGCAGTTCAAGCTCGGCTTCATTCCGCTGCTGCGCGAACGCTATTTTTTCGCCCTGCACATGGACGCGCTGGAGGACAGCCTGATGGCCCAGCTGCTGGCGGTCCTGCGCCAGCCCGGCTACCATCGCCTGGTGAATGCCCTGCCCGGCTACGATGCCGAGCGCACCGGCAGTATCGAAACCATCCACGAAGCTTTTCCGGAAATCCCCGCATGATCCGTGACCTCGAAACTTTAAGCCTGCTGAAGGACGGCATCGCCCGCTTCGTGCGCGAGGTGCTGATCCCGCAGGAAGACATCGTCGCCGACACCGACGCCATCCCCGCATCCGTCGTTGCGCAGATGCGCGAGCTCGGGCTGTTCGGCCTGTGCATCCCCGAGGAGTACGGCGGCCTCGCGCTCACCATGGAAGAAGAGGTGCTGGTGGCGATGGAGCTGGCCTATGCCTCGCCGGCCTTCCGCTCGCTGGTCGGCACCAACAACGGCATCGGCGCGCAGGGCATCGTCATCGACGGCACGCCAGAACAGAAGGCGGCCTGGCTGCCGCGCCTGGCCAGCGGCGAGATCATCGGCTCCTTTGCATTGACGGAGCCGGACAGCGGGTCCGATGCGGCCTCGCTGCGCACCACGGCCGTTCGCGATGGCGACGATTACATCATCAACGGCGTCAAGCGCTACATCACGAACGCGCCCGAAGCCGGCGTGTTCACGGTGATGGCGCGCACCGACCAGGCACGCAAGGATGCCGGCGCAATCTCCGCGATCCTGGTCGAACGCGGCACGCCCGGGCTCTCGCTGGGGAAGATCGACAGGAAGATGGGCCAGCGCGGCGCCCACACCTGCGACGTGATCTTCGAAAACTGCCGCGTGCCGGCCGCGAACCTCATCGGCGGCGTGGAAGGCGTGGGCTTCAAGACCGCGATGAAGGTGCTCGACAAGGGACGCCTGCACATCGCCGCCGTGTGCGTGGGCGCGGCCCGCCGTATGCTGGACGACGCCCTGTGTTATGCGATGGAGCGAAAGCAGTTCGGCCAGACCATCGCCGATTTCCAGCTGGTGCAGGCGATGCTGGCCGACAGCCAGGCCGAGCTCTATGCCGCGCGCAGCATGGTCATCGACGCGGCGCGCCTGCGCGACGAGGGCCGCGACGTCAGCATGGAAGCGTCCTGCTGCAAGCTGTTCGCCTCCGAGATGTGCGGCCGCGTGGCCGACCGCGCGGTGCAGATCCACGGCGGCGCCGGCTACGTATCGGACTATGCGGCGGAGCGTTTTTACCGCGACGTGCGCCTCTTCCGCATCTACGAGGGCACCTCGCAGATCCAGCAGCTGGTCATCGCGCGCAACATGATCAAACGGGCCGGTGCATGATGGATGTGGAAGCACTGCTGGCGGCGCTGCCGGCGCGGATCGACGCCATCGTGCGCAGGTATGCGGCGGCAACGCCGGACGCGCCGGCCTTGCGCGAAGACGGCCGCGTGATCACGTACGGCGCGTTGGCGAAGGAGATCGACGCCTGCGCCGCCTGGCTGCGCGAACTGCAGGTGCAGCCAGGCGAGCGGGTGATGCTGGTCAGCGAGAACGGCATCGCCCAGGTGCGCGCCCTGTTCGCGATCGCCAGCCTGGATGCGTGGTGCGTCAACGTCAACGCTCGCCTCACCGGGCCGGAGCTGGAAGCGATCCGCAGCCACTGCGGCGCGCGCGTGGTGCTGTACACGGTGGCCGTGTCGCCGGATGCGGCGGCACATGCTGCACGCCTTGGCGCCGGCGTCCATGCGCATGGCGAGCTGCTGGCCAACCTGCACGCAGACAGTGGCGTGCCCGAAGCGCCCACCAGGCAGCCCGTCGCTGCCCTGGTCTACACCACCGGCACCACCGGCAAGCCCAAGGGCGTGATGCTCAGCCACCGCAACCTGCTGTTCGTGGCGGCGGTATCGAGCCGCCTGCGCGGCCTGGCGCCCGGCGATCTGGCCTATGGCGTGCTGCCCATTTCTCACGTCTACGGTTTGACCTCGGTGCTGCTGGGGACCCTGTATGCCGGCGCCTGCCTGCAGCTGGCGCCGCGCTTCACGCCGCAAGCCATGCTGGATGCGATCCGCAACGGCGGCTTGAGCATCGTGCAGGGCGTGCCGGCCATGTACGCGCGCCTGCTGGAGCTGTGCGCTGCACAGGGTATCCGCGCGCCGCTGCCCTCGAAGCTGCGCTTCGCCTACGCCGGCGGCTCGCCGCTCGATCCGCAGCTGAAACGCGAAGTCGAAAGCCTATTGAAAGTCCCGCTGCACAACGGCTACGGTCTGACCGAAGCCGCGCCCACGGTCAGCCAGACCCGCCTGGATGCGCCGCGCGCCGACACCTCGGTCGGCCATGCAATCCCCGGCGTCGAAGTGCGTGTGGAAGGGCCGGATGGCCAGCTCTTCGTGCGCGGACCGAACGTGATGCAGGGCTACTACCGCGACCCGCCAGGCACCGCGGCGGTGCTGGACCAGGATGGCTGGCTCGATACCGGCGACCTGGCGCGCCAGGATGCGGACGGCGCCCTCTTCATCGCCGGGCGCAGCAAGGAGCTGATCATCCGCTCCGGCTTCAAGGTCTATCCGCTGGAAGTCGAGACCGTGTTGAACGCGCACCCGGCGGTGACGCAGTCGGCGGTGGTCGGGCGGCTTCTTGCGGACGGCAACGAGGAAGTGGTGGCCTTCGTTCAGCCGGCCGCGGGCAGCGCGTTGGTGACGGCCGAGCTGGAAGACTGGGCCGCCGCCCGGCTGGCGCCGTATAAGCGCCCGGCCCGCATCGTCGTCATGGACAGTCTGCCGGCGGCGCCCAGCGGCAAGGTGCTCAAGCACCGCCTGAAGTCGCTGCCCTAGCGGCGGCGTTTCTTCCAGTTGTAGTCCGGGCCGGTCACATCCACGCCCGGATGCCCCACCACGTCCGGATGCTCCGAACACATGGTAATGAAGCGCACCGTCTCGCCCGCGCGCTGGCGTGCGCGCAGCTCTTCCATGAACTTCATGGCCGCCACCATCTGGCTCGTGTCGAAAGGTTCGGCATGGGGGACGCCGGCGCCCTCCTCGATCGTGCTCCAGTACACCATGTACATGCTTCGCTCCTCTTCTTCGCGTATTTTGCCGGCATTTTCGCATAGCGCGCCTTATCGCTCCCAAAATGTCCTAGACATTGCTGACTCTACGTAGGACTAGTCCGAAATCCGCTCTATATGTTCGCTGTCTCACACAAGAAGCTGGGTTCGCCGACTAGGCTTACACCTTGGTCCAAATATGCAGGAAGACTCATGAATCTGAATAATCATATCCAGCCAGCAAGTTCGCCACTCCAGCTCTGGGGCGGCCTCGAATGCACAGTCAACCGCGTACGCGACAATTACTTCTCCCAAATGGACCGCAACGGTCACGCAGCCAGGCTGCAGGACCTGGAACGCTTTGCCTCGCTCGGCATCCGCGCGATCCGCTACCCCGTGCTGTGGGAGCGCACCGCGCCGGATGGCGTCGACAGCGCCGACTGGTCCTGGCCCGACGAACGCCTGCCCGTCCTGCAGCAACTGGGCGTGACGCCCATCGTCGGCCTGGTCCACCACGGCAGCGGCCCGCGCCACACCAGCCTGGTGTCCGAGGACTTCCCGGAAAAGCTGGCCGAATACGCCGGCGCCGTGGCCCGCCGCTATCCCTGGGTCGAGTACTACACCCCGGTCAACGAGATCTGCACCACCGCCCGCTTCTCGGGCCTGAACGGCGTCTGGTACCCGCACGGGAACAGCGAAGCGATGTTCGTGCGCGCCCTGGTCAATCAGTGCCGCGCCACGGTGCTGTCGATGCAGGAAATCCGTAAGGTCAATCCGAATGCGAAGCTGGTGCAGACCGACGACCTGTCGCGCACCTACGGCACGCCGGAAATGGCGGAGATCGCCAACTTCTTCAACGAGCGCCGCTGGCTCGGCTGGGACATGCTGTGCGGCCGCATCGACGAGAACCACGCGCTGTGGGACTACCTGCTCGAAGCCGAAGCGACGGCCGAAGAACTGCTCTGGTTCAAGGACAACGCCTGCCCGCCCGACATCATGGGCGTCAATTACTACGCCACCAGCGAGCGCTGGCTCGATCACCGGATGGAGCGCTATCCGGAAAGCCGCCGCACCCAGTACCGCGGCATTTCGCACGCCGACATCGAATGCCCGCGCGTGCTGGCCACGCCGACGCCCGGCATCGGCCCGCTGCTGCAGGAGACCTGGGACCGCTACGGCCTGCCGATCGCCGTCACCGAGGCCCACATCGACGCCAACCGCGAAGACCAGCTGCGCTGGCTGGTCGAAATCTGGAACGCCGCCAAGAAGGTGCAGCAGAACGGCGCCGACATCCGCGCGGTGACGGTCTGGGCCCTGCTCGGCTCCTTCGACTGGAATTGCCTGGTCACCGAATGCCGCGGCTACTACGAGCCGGGTCCGTACGACGTGCGCGGCCCGCAGCCGCGCCAGACCGCAGTGGCGCACCTGATGCGGGAACTGGCCACCGGCCGTCCGCTGTCGCATCCGGTGCTGCAGGGCCAGGGCTGGTGGCGCCGGCCGGGACGCTTCCTGGCCAAGCCGGTCGCGACCCGTGCGGCGGTGGCCGACATCAACGACCGCGGCGCCTTCCGCTCGACCTTCCCGCAGCCGATCCTGATCACCGGCGCCACCGGCACGCTGGGCCGCGCCTTCGCCCGCATCTGCGAGAAGCGCAACCTGGCCTGCCACGTGCTGAGCCGCCAGGAGATGGACATCACCGACCCAGGCTCGGTCGAGGCGGCGATCGTACGCTACAAGCCGTGGGCGATCATCAATGCCAGCGGCTACGTGCGGGTCGACGATGCCGAGCGCGAGTTCGAGCGCTGCATGCGCGAGAACACGGTCGGTCCGACGGTGCTGGCGCTGGCGGCGATCCGCCATGCGGTGCGCTTCGTGACCTTCTCCAGCGACCTGGTGTTCGACGGCGTTGCCGCCCGGCCGTACGTCGAATCCGATCCGGTGGCGCCGCTGAACGCCTACGGCCGCAGCAAGGCCGATGCCGAGCGCCGCGTGCTGGATTCCGATCCGCAGGCGCTGGTGGTCCGCACCAGTTCCTTCTTCGGTCCCTGGGACCAGCACAACTTCGTGACCCAGGCCCTGGCGGCGCTGAGCGAAGGCCGGCCGTTCGCGGCGGCCGGCGACATGACCGTGTCGCCGACCTATGTGCCGGACCTGGTGAATGCCTGCCTGGACCTGATGATCGACAAGGAGTCCGGCATCTGGCACCTGACCAACGGCGAAGCGATGAGCTGGGCCGAGCTGGCCCGCCGCGCCGCGCTTGCCGCCGGCCTCGACCCGGCCGGCATCGAGGCGCGTTCGGCCAGCGAGCTCGGCATGCCGGCGGCACGCCCCATGTACAGCGCGCTGAGCAGCGAACGCGGCCTGATCCTGCCGTCCTTCGAGGATGCACTGACGCGCTACCTGCATGAGCGCGAGGTGGGCGAGCAGCGTTCGAGCCAGGAAGAGTCGGCGCACTACGCCAGCTGATCGCCGAGCCAGCTAGGCAATTTCGGCAAATCTGCAACAGCCGCTTATCAATTCAAGCGGCTGTTGCCGTTTATATGCGTAACGCATAGCATTATATTTACGCTCAGCATTTCTTTGGATACACTACGTTACATAGCGTTACTTTACGCGACTTAGTGGATCCAGCCATGCCTGCCCTTCCTGCTTTCTCGTCATCGCGCATTCTCTTCACTGTCCGGAGGCAGGCATGAAGCTCTACCGGGAAGATTTCGCCTGGGCCGAGCGCATGGCCGCCACGGCTACGCCCTCGATCACGCTGGACTCGGCGGTGCCGGGGCACTTGAAGCGCCTCGCGCTGCTGCGCGAGCGCCTCAAGATCCGCGTGCGCGCCCTGCTGCATCCGCTGCAGACCCCGGCCTGGCTGCGCCTGCTGAATTCGCATCCGGCCTTTTCGGAGTACGTGCGCAACTGCCCGCGCTTCCTGTACAAGGTCTACCGTCCCTACATCAGCAACGCGCTGCGTCCCGAAGAGCGCCTGGCGGCGATCCAGTCCCACTACGAATTCGTTTTCCGCCGCGGCCTCGGCCAAGTGGTGGCGCGCGCCAGCCTCGGGCCGGTGGCGCTGGCCGCCGTCGAGGGCAAGAGCGGCCTGCCCTACGAGATCCAGCTGCGCACCGTGAACATGTTCGACCGCGAGGGCGACCTCGTGCTGCAGCTGGCGCAGGACGGCAAGATCGTCTACACGGTGGCCTTCACGGTGGCGCCGCGCGCCGGCCACCCGGCGATCAGCATCGGCTGCGTCCAGGGCGGCAAGACCGAGGATGCGCGCGAAGCGATCCGCCTGGCCACCCGCGACCTGCACGGCATGCGTCCCAAGCAGCTGATGGTGAGCCTGGTGCGCCAGCTCGGCTTCGAATACGGCTGCACGCGCATGCACATGGTCTCGAACCGCAACCGCGTCATCTACAAGGCGATCCGCCACGGACGGGTGCTGGCCGACTACGACCTGCTGTGGGAAGAACTCGGCGCGGTGAAAAATGCCGGCGGCGACTACGAAATCGACTGCGCCCCGGTGGCGGCGCCGGATCTGGAAGCGATCCCGTCGAAGAAGCGCTCGGAAGCCAGGAAGCGCTACGAGATGATGTGCGCGCTGGCGGACGGCGTGTGCACCGGCCTGCGCGCCCGCGATTAAGCCATATCAAACCGGGGTCAGACACCGAATTTTGGCAATAGCTCAGCGGATCTTTCCAAAAACCGGTGTCTGACCCCGGTTTTTGGCAACAAAAAAACGGCGCTTCATGCGCCGTTTTTTATTTCCGCGCCAGGATCGGCGCCAGTTCGCTCCAGACCCGGTCCACGCTCATCTTGGTCATGCAGTCGTGGTGTCCCAGCGGGCATTCGCGCTGGCGGCAGGGCGAGCATTCCAGGCGCAGCGAGATCGTGCGCGCGATCTCCGACAGCGGCGGTGCGTAGTTCGGGTCGGTCGAGCCGTACAGCGCCACCACCGGGCGGTTCAGGGCCGAGGCGATGTGCAGCAGGCCCGAGTCGTTCGAGACCACGGCGCGCGCCTGCGCCAGCAGCGCGATGGCGTCGTCGAGCGAAGTCTGGCCGGCCAGGTTGCGCACCACGCCCTCGGCCAGGCCGGCGCCCACCCGCACCTGCTCGCAGGTCTCGACGTCGTTCACCGATCCCATCAGTGCGATCTGCGCGTCCGGCAGCGTCGCGCCCACGCGCGCAGCCAGCTGTGCGTAATACGCCGGCGGCCAGCGCTTGGCGATGCCGAACTCCGCGCCCGGCGCAAAGGCCACCAGCGGGCGGTCCAGCGACAGGCCCAGGCGGCGGGCGACGGCTTCGCTTTCTTCGCCGGCGACGATCAGCGAGGGCCGCGCCAGCTGGCCCGGCAGCTCCAGCTCGGGTTCGCGCGCGAGCGCCGCATAGAAGGGCACCATCGAGCGCGGCGGGCTGTCGTCGTGGTGCATCACGTTGACCATCCCGTAGCGCATCTCGCCCTTGTAGCCGACCCGGCGCGGGATCCGCGCCAGCCACGGGATCAGCGCGTATTTCAGGGTGTTCGGCAGCACGTAGGCATCGCGGTAGCCGCGCTGGCGCAGCTGCCTGGCCGTCTTCAGGCGCTCGCCCAGCTGCAGGGCGCGGTGCCGGAACGGCGTTTCCATGATCTGGTCGGCTTCCTGGATGCGGCGCCATACCGGCACCACCTGCGGCGGCGCCAGCACGTCGATGGCGCGCTCCGGGTGGGCCTGCTTGAGCAGGCGCAGCAGGGGCTGGGCCATCACGGCGTCGCCGATCCAGTTCGGCGAGATGACGAGGGTGCGCTCCTGGCCGCTCATGTTGCCGTTCATAGCGCTTCCGCCGGCGCCGTGAACTGCAGGCGGTACAGGTTGGCATAGGTGCCGCCCGCCGCCAGCAGCGCCTCATGGGTGCCCTGTTCGACAATACGGCCCTGCTCCATCACCACGATCAGGTCGGCGCGCTCGATGGTCGACAGGCGGTGCGCGACCACGAAGGTGGTGCGGCCGGCCATCAGCGTGTCGAGTGCGGCCTGCACTGCGCGTTCGGATTCGTTGTCGAGCGCCGAGGTCGCTTCGTCGAGGATCAGGATCGGCGCGTCCTTGTAGATCGCGCGCGCGATCGCCACGCGCTGGCGCTGGCCGCCGGACAGGCGCATGCCGTTCTCGCCGATCATGGTCTCGACGCCTTCCGGCAGGCGCGCCACCACATCGTCGAGGTGGGCGGCCTTGATCGCCGCCGCCAGGCGTGCGACGTCGACCTGCTCGGCGCCGTAGGCGATGTTGGCCTTCAGGCTGTCGTCGAACAGCACCACGTTCTGGCTCACCAGCGCCAGCTGGGCGCGCAGGCTCGGCAGGGTGATGTCCTGGTAAGGCACGCCGTCCAGCAGGATGCGGCCGGACTGCGGCTCATAGAAGCGCGCAACCAGGTTCACGAAGGTCGACTTGCCGCCGCCCGACATGCCGACCAGGGCCACGGTCTGGCCCGGCTTGACATCGAGCGAGACCTCGTCCAGCGCCTGGACCTGGGCGTTCGGGTAGCGGAAGGCGACGCGGTCGAAGCGCACCTGCCCCCTGGCGCGGCCGAGGGTGCGGGTGCCCGGGTCGTGCTCGACCGGCGCGTCGATCAGTTCGAATACGGTTTCGGCGGCGGCGATCCCGCGCTGCATCGGGCCATTCACCTCGGCCAGCGCTTTCAGGGGCGTGAGCAGCATCAGCATCGCGGTGACGAAGCCGGTGAACTGGCCCTGCGTCATGCCGGCCTTCAACGCCAGCACCACCACCAGCGACAGGGCCAGCGAGGTCGCGACCTGGGTCACCGGCGTCGTGGCGGCGAAAGCCACTGTCATGCGCTGAGAGAAGCCGCGCAGGGCTTCGCTGCGCTGGAAGAAGCGGCGGTTTTCGTAGCGCTCGCCGGAGAACACGCGGATCACCTGGTGGCCGCGCGCGGCTTCCTCGACCACCTGGGTCATCTCGGCGGTGACGCGCTGGTTCTCGCGGTTCAGGTGGCGCAGGCGCTTGCTGGTGGTGCGGACGATGACGGCGGTCAGCGGGACCACCACGATGGCTACCAGGGTAAGTTGCCAGTTCAGGTACAGCAGATAGGCCAGCAGGCCGATCACCACCAGCGTGTCGCGCACGAAGGCGACGAACACCGACTGGATCATGTCGACGACCTGGCGCACGTCGCCCACCACGGTGTTAATGATCTTGCCGGTCGACTCCTGGTGGAAGCGCGCCACCGGCAGGCGCAACACGCGATCGAATGCCAGCGCGCGCAGGTCGTTGGTCATCCGGCTCAGCACCCAGTTGTTGTAATAGGCGGTCGCGAAAGTGCCGATGCCGCGTAGGGCGAACAGCGATACCAGCACGCCGGGGACCCACCACAGGGAAAAGCCGGGCGTGTCGCGGAAGCCCTCGTCCATCAACAGCTCCAGCGCCTTGGCCACCAGCGTGTTGGTCGCGGCCGTCAGCGCCATCGCCAGCAGCGACAAGAAGGCGCGGCTGCGATATGGTTTCAGGATCGCCAGGAGGCGTTTGATGATGATACGGTTATCCAATTTTTTCTTTCGCATTCAGGCAGAAGCCCATGAGCACGAACACCATGAGTGCATAAAACAGGCTGCCCTTCATCGACCAGAAGATCACCTCGGTCAGGCCGAAGCTCACATAACTGGTCACTACCAATACCCCTGCCAGCGCCAGCGCCGACTGCGGCTCGCCCGCGCGCAGCTCGCGCAGGAAAAACAGCAGCGGCGCCGCCAGGATTGCCGCCCACAGCGCGAAACCGATCACACCGCCCGTTGCCAACTCCTGCAACGCATCATTATGCAGGTGCGGCAGCGGCAACACCACCGGATCGAGCCTGCCCTCCCGGGCAAATCCGGCCAGCCGCTCGCGGCAGGCCGCGAAATCCATGCCCAGCACCGGGTGCTCGGCGATCAGCATCGTCGCGCCCTTCCACAGCTCCAGCCGGGTGCCGACCCGGGTAAACACGACGCCGTCCTCGAACCAGCCGCGGACATCGCTCACGCCTTCCTGGAAGCGTCCCTGCACGCCGGTGGCCGGCACGAACCATGCGGCCAGCACCACCGCGGCCCCGGCCGCCAGCAGCATCCGCACGCCGCGGCTTCCCAGCACGCGCGCATGGCGCAGGAACAGCAGCGCCGCCACCGCCAGCGCCACCCAGCCGCCGCGGCTGCCGGTCAGCAGCGACGCCGCCAGCCCCGCCAGCGCGCCGGCCGCGGCCAGGCGCACGTGGCGCGGATCGTTCTTCATGTCGATCGCGGCCGTCACCGCCAGCAAGGCCAGCAGCAGCGCCAGGTCGCCGAAGGTGATCGCATTGATCAATCCGCCCGGACGCTCGATCCCCAGCCCGATCCGCTGCCATGCGACGAAGGGCAAGGCCGCCAGCGCGCCGGCGATCACGCCCCACCACAGCATGCGCCGCGGCGGCCGCGCCGCCAATACTGCGGCCAGCGCGCTGACTGCAAAGAACATGCGCGCAGGCTTTTCCACTGTATTCATATTCGCGCCACGCACCAGGGCGCACCCCAGCACGAACAGGAAGTGCAGCAGAAAGGCTAGCACGACCCAGCGCACCTGCGGCCAATGGCGCACCAGCGCATCGCGGCACGGCTTGAACGAGATCAAAGCGGTGATCAGGAAGAGGAAACTCCCAAGACTGACGCCGAACAGGGTGACGAGGCTTAGAAACGGAAACAGGAAAGCAAGGGAGCCGGTCCAGATTTGCACCGGATCCCTCGTACTCGTCAGATTACTGTTCATTAGTGTTCTTATGGGATACTCTTGCCCCTGAATAGCCAGGAGCCTCGAAAACCTACTGCGCGTTGCATTGCTGGACTGCGATGCTCGCTGTACATCCGTACAGCTGCGCTTCTCCTCCAGCACTGCCGCCGCTCGCGACGGTTTTCGAGGCTCCTTTCGCAGTGTACATCGGACCTTATGCGGCACGCACAGACAATCTCGGTCGTGATCACCACCTACAACCGGCCTGACGCCCTGGCCGCCGTGGTGCGGGCATGTTTTATGCAGAACGACAAGAATTTCGAAATCATTATCGCTGATGATGGCTCGACTGCCAACACGCGTAACCTTGTGCAACAATTAAGTGTGGACGCGCCGGTGCCGGTCAAGCATGTCTGGCAGCCCGACCAGGGCTTTCGCGCGGCGATGGCGCGCAACCGCGGCACCCTGGCGGCGCGCGGCGAATACATCATTTTCCTGGACGGCGACTGCATCCCGCAGCGCGACTTCATCGCCCGCCACCGTGCCCTGTCCGCACCCGGCTGCCTGGTGTCGGGCAGCCGCATCCTGATGAGCGAGCGCCTGACGCGGCGCGTACTGGATGAGGGGATCGCAGTGCCGGCCACCGGCATCGGCACGCGCATGGCCTGGCGCCTGCGCGGCGATCTCAACAAGACATTGCAGCTGGGCCTGCGCTGGCCCGACCTGGGGCGGGTCCGCAACAGCTTTTCATGGCGGCGCATCAAGAGCTGCAACCTGGCGGTTTGGCGCAGCGACCTCGAGCGCGTGAACGGTTTCGACGAGAGTTTTACGGGCTGGGGCCACGAGGATTCCGACCTCGTCGTGCGCCTGTTCCACGCCGGCGTGAAGCGCAAGGACGGGGCCTTCGCCACCGAGGTCTTCCACCTGTGGCACCGCGAGGCGCAGCGGGATCAGGAATCGAGCAACCGGCAGGTGGTGCTGGAGCGGGCGGAGAAGAAGGTGACGCAGGCGACAGTGGGCTTGCGCGAGCACACAACCTGACAACGTCATTCCCGCATTTGACGTCGTTCCCGCGCAGGCGGGATAGTGCCCCCGGCACTATTGCCCCCAAGTTCTGCATGCGTTTCGATAGCGCTTGCAAACTTGGATCCCCGCCTGCGCGGGGATGACGTTTTCAGGCGGTCACGCGAAACACGCTGACCGTCTGCGCCAGCTTCGCCGCCTGCTCCTGCATCGCTTCCGACGACGCCGCCGCTTCCTCGACCAGCGAGGCGTTCTGCTGGGTCACCTGGTCCATCTGGGCGATGGCCTGGTTGATGTGCTCGATGCCCGAGCCCTGTTCCTGGGTCGCGCCGCTGATCGCCGCGATCATGCTGCTCACGCGGGTGACGCTGGCCACGATCTCCTGCATCGTGGCGCCGGCATCCTGCACCAGCTTCGCGCCGTCGCCGACCTTCTCGACCGAGTCGCCGATCAATGCCTTGATCTCCTTCGCGGCCTGGGCCGAGCGCTGCGCCAGGTTGCGCACCTCGCCCGCCACCACCGCAAAGCCCCTGCCCTGCTCGCCTGCGCGCGCCGCCTCGACCGCTGCGTTCAGCGCCAGGATATTGGTCTGGAAGGCGATGCCGTCGATGACGCCGATGATGTCGACGATCTTGCTCGAGGCCGCCTTGATGTCTTCCATGGTGTCGACCACGCGCGCCACCACCTCGCCGCCGCGCCCGGCCACGCCGGCAGCCGATTCGGCCAGTTTGCTGGCCTGGCGCGCGTTCTCGGCGCTCTGCTTCACGGTGCTGGTCAGCTCTTCCATCGAGGCCGCGGTCTCTTCCAGCGAGCTGGCCTGCTCTTCGGTGCGGCTCGACAGGTTCAGGTTGCCGCTGGCGATCTGGCTCGAGGCCGTTGCGATCAGGTCGGTGCCGCTGCGCACCTGGGTCACGATGCCGGCCAGGGCGTCGCGCATGGCCTTCATGGCCGCCATCAGGCTGGTTTCATCGCCGAGACGCACCGCCACGTCGGCGCCGAGGTCGCCGCCGGCGATGCGCTGGGCCACCGCGGCCGCGTAGGCCGGGTCGCCGCCCAGCGCGCGTTCGACGTTGCGGATCAGGAGCAGGACCACGACGCTCAGGGCCGCGCCGATCACGGCCAGCCACAGCGCCGATTCGCCCAGTTTCACATAGAAGGCGTGGTTGACGTCGTCGATGTAGAGGCCGGTCATGATGTTCCAGCCCCAGGGCTTGTAGGCCAGCGCGTAGGTCAGTTTGGGCACCGGCTGCTGCGCACCCGGCTTGGCCCACAGGTATTCGGTGTAGCCGCCGCCGTCCTTGCCGGTCTGCGTGGCGGCGATCGCGTCCAGATAGACCTGGCGGCCTTCCGGGTCGCGGGTGGCGGCGATCTTCGAGCCGACCAGCGCGGCCTTGATCGGGTGCATCAGCACCTGCTCGCCGTCGAACACGACCAGGTAGCCGGTCTCGCCGTAGCGCAGCGCCTGGATGCGGGCCAGCGCCTGCTTCTTCGCCTCTTCTTCGCTGAGGGCGTGGCTGGCGGCCAGCGCGCCGTATTCCTTGGCGATCGATGCCGCCATCTGGCCGGCGTTGGCCAGCTGGGTCTTGCGCTCGTCGAGGCGCACGTCGCGGTTGTGCAGGACGTCGATAACGAAGACCGCGAGCAGGCAGAGCAGGCTCAGCAGCAGTGGGAGAAAGAGTTTCTGGCGGAAGGAGAGTTTCATGGTCGGTACGTGGAGGGTTTCCTTGCGTCAATATATCGCCCAAGTCGGGTAAAACTCGATGGCAGGAAGTTAAATTGGCGAAAAATCTGTCGAAAATTTTTACATACGACGTATTGATAGATGCGCCGATTTCACTAAGCCTTTGATTACACGAGGTATTTCCTAGATGGCACGGTAGTTGCATATAGTTAATTGTAGATTCTGAAAAACAACTATTTATCCAAACGGGAAACAAAATGAACTTCATCAAAACCATCGCTGCCAGTCTCGCCATCGCCACCGCCTTCATCGCTTCCGCGTCCGCTTCGGTCACCCAGACCGGCACCGGTCCCGGCGCCTTCGACATGTACCAGGGCTGGGGCGTGTACGACCTCTCGACCGTGACGCTGGCGAAAAACACCAATTCCGTGAGCGCCCTGACCGCCAGCGGCGTGGCCTACGACCAGGGCTGGGGCGGCGTCTGCGGCTGCAACCAGGTCATCATGCGCCTGTACCAGGGCGAGCAAGACCTGTGGACCGTGCAAGCGTTCTATGCCGCACATGGCAGCTACGACACGCAAAGCTACGACGTGAGCAGCAATGCTACGCAACTGGCCGACCTCAACACTGCTCTGGGCGCCATCGACTGGAACAAAGGCGACGTCACCATGCGCATGCAGGCTGCGCCGATCGGCTGGGGCGGCTGGGAACTGCACGTGCGTAACGCCGGCTTCAGCGTGACCTCGGACGCCGCCGACGTGCCGGAACCGGCATCGCTGGCCCTGATGGGCCTGGGCCTGGCAGGCCTGGCTGCCCGCCGCCGCAAGGCCAAGCAGGCATAAGCGCTCGCCCGTACATGGAAAAAGCCCGCTCGTGAGCGGGCTTTTTTACGTCCGTGCATACCGCCGGCTCAATACTCGACCGCCACCTCTTTCGCCCCCAGCTGCAGCTCGAGCGCATACTTCAGCTCGTCAGACGGCGCCACGCGCCAGCCGTCGCCCAGCTGCACGACGCAGGGAATCCCTTGCGGCGTCACGCGCAGGCTGACCGGCAGGCCGCCGTCCTGGCGGTAGGGCTGCAGGATCTCGGCCAGCTTGGCGGGATTGATCATGCAGGCCACGTCCATTTCCAGCTTGTGGCCGTACTGGATGCGCGCCTCGGCGATGCCGAAGGCCTTCTCGGCGGTGATGCGCAGGCCGCCGTTGAAACGGTCTTCCGACACCTTGCCGACCACCAGCAGGAATTCGTCCTCGCGGAAGATGTTCTTGTTCGCTTCCAGCAGCTCGTTATAGATCGTCACCTCGACCACGCCGGTCTTGTCGTCCAGGGTCACGATCAGGATCTTGCCGCGCTGGGTCAGCTGGGTGCGCACGCCGGTGATCACGCCGCACAGCATGCGCGGATCGCGCGACGGCTCCAGGTCCTTCAGCTTGGTCTTGGCGAAGCGCCGCACCTCGGCCTGGTAGGAGTCGAACATGTGGCCCGACAGGTAGTAGCCGAGCGCGGTCTTCTCTTCCGACAGCTTCTGGCGGTCGGTCCAGGGCGTGGCCTTCACGTACTCCGGCGGGGCCACCAGGTCGGAATCAATGCCGCCGAACAGGCTGACCTGGTTGGCGGCAGCGGCAGCCTGGCCGGCCGCTTCCATCGCGAAGCCGACCGAGGCCAGCAGCACCGCGCGGTCGACGCCGAAGCAGTCCATGGCGCCCGCGCGGATCAGCGATTCGATGGTGCGGCGGTTGATCTGCTTGCGGTCCACGCGCATGCAGAAGTCGAACAGGTCCTTGAACCTGCCGCCTTCGTTGCGCGCCGCGATGATCGCTTCGATCGCGCCCTGGCCGGCGCCCTTCACGCCGCCCAGGCCGTAACGGATGTTCGACACCTGCTTGCCGGTGACGGAACGCGGCGGGCCTTCCGGGGTGAAGCGGAACTGCGATTCGTTGACGTCCGGCGGCAGAATGGTGAGCTTGCAGACGTCGATCGAATCCTCGACCAGGATCTTGATCTTGTCCGTGTCTTCCATCGCCAGCGACATGTTGGCTGCCATGAACGCGGCGGTGTGGTGGACCTTCAGGTAAGCCGTGTGATACGACAGCAGCGCGTAGGCGGCGGCGTGCGACTTGTTGAAGCCGTAGCCCGCGAACTTTTCCATCAAGTCGAAGATTTCGTCGGCCTTTTCGGTCGACAGGCCGTCCTTGGCGGCGCCGGCGCGGAAGATCGCGCGGTGCTCGGCCATCTCCTCGGCCTTCTTCTTACCCATCGCGCGGCGCAGCATGTCTGCGCCGCCCAGCGAGTAGCCGCCGACGATCTGCGCCATCTGCATCACCTGCTCCTGATAGACCATGATGCCGTAGGTCTCGGACAGAATGGACTCGGTGCGCGGGTCCGGGTAGTCGAACTTCTCGCCGTGCTTACGTTTGCAGAAGTCCGGGATCAGGTCCATCGGGCCCGGACGGTACAGCGCCACCAGCGCGATGATGTCCTCGAAGCGGTCGGGACGCGCATCCTTCAGCATGCCCTGCATGCCGCGCGACTCCAGCTGGAACACGGCGACGGTCTTCGCCTCGGTCAGCAGCTTGTACGAAGGCCGGTCGGTCAGCGGCAGCGTTTCGAGATTGAAGCCGGCGTCCTGCGGATCGAGCGCGCGGATGTAGTTCACGGCGCGGTCGAGGATGGTCAGCGTGGTCAGGCCCAGGAAGTCGAACTTCACCAGGCCGGCGGCTTCGACGTCGTCCTTGTCGTACTGTGAGACCACGCCGGCATCGCCGCCCTGGGTGTACAGCGGGCAGAAGTCGGTCAGCTTGCCGGGGGCGATCAGCACGCCGCCGGCGTGCATGCCGATGTTACGGGTGATGCCCTCGACCTGCTGGGCCAGATCCAGCAGCTGCTTGACCTCTTCCTCGTTGTTCAGGCGCTCCTTGAGCAGCGGTTCTTCTTCGATCGCTTCGGCGATCGAGACCGGCTTGCCCGGCTTGAACGGGATCAGCTTCGAGATGCCGTCGCAGAAGTTGTAGCCGAAATCGAGCACGCGGCCGACGTCGCGGATTGCGCCCTTGGCCGCCATGGTACCGAAGGTGGCGATCTGCGAGACCGCGTCGCGGCCGTAGAGGTCCTTCACGTGCTGGATTACCAGTTCGCGCTTTTCCTGGCAGAAGTCGATGTCGAAGTCGGGCATCGAGACGCGTTCCGGGTTCAGGAAACGTTCGAACAGCAGGTTGTACTTCAGCGGATCGAGGTCGGTAATCTTCAGCGCGTAAGCCACCAGCGAGCCGGCGCCCGAGCCGCGGCCCGGGCCGATCGGCACGCCGTTATTTTTACCCCACTGGATGAACTCCGCCACGATCAGGAAGTAGCCCGGGAACTTCATCTTGATGATGGTGTTGTTCTCGAACTCCAGGCGCGCCTCGTAGCGCGGCCTCTCCTTCTCGCGCACCTCGGGGTCGGGGAACAGCTGCAGCAGGCGCTCTTCCAGGCCCTTCTTGGTCTCGGCCACCAGGAATTCGTCGATGGTCATGCCCGGGGTCGGGAAGTTCGGCAGCTGCGGTTTGCCCAGCGTGAGGGTCACGTTGCAGCGCTTGGCGATCTCCACCGAATTGGCGAGCGCGCCCGGCAGGTCCTTGAACAGCTCGGCCATCTCGTCCTGGGACTTGAAGCACATGTTCTCGTTGAAGCGGCGCACGCGCTTGGCGTTGGCCAGCATCTCGCCCTCGGCGATACAGACGCGCGCTTCATGGGCGATGAATTCATCCTTGCTGATGAACTGCACCGGGTGAGTCGCCACCACCGGCAGCCCGAGGCGGCCGGCCAGCGCCACCGAATGGCGCACCTGCGGCTCCTGGTTGGGCTGGCCGGCGCGCTGGATCTCGACGTAGAAATGGCCGGGGAACAGCTGGGCCCAGCGCTGCGCGCAGGCCTCGGCCTTGGCGATGTCGCCATTGTCGATGGCCTGGCCGATATCACCGAACTGGGCGCCCGACAGGACGATCAGGGCATTCGATTGCGGCACGTCCGGCTCCAGCGTCGACACGGAGGTCGCCAGCGCTTCCAGCCACTCGACGCGGATCTCGGCCCGGCCCTTGTACTGGTTGGTCAGCCAGGCCTTGGACAGCAGTTCGCACAGCTGCAGGTAGCCGGTCTTGTTCTTGCAGAGGATCAGCAGGCGGAACGGCTTGTCGCGGTTCTCGTCGTTGGTGATCCAGGCGTCGACCCCGACGATGGGCTTGACGCCCTTGCCACGCGCGGCTTTGTAGAAACGGACCAGGGCGAATGCGTTGGCCAGGTCGGTCACGGCCAGGGCCGGCTGCTGGTCCTTGACGGCGGCCGCCACCAGGTCGTCGATGCGGACCAGGCCGTCGACGATCGAGTATTCGGAGTGTACGCGCAGGTGGGTAAAAGTCGGGGAAGTCATCCGGTCATTTTACCAAGCCCGGACCGCGGACGGGAGCGTTGGCTTGCTTTTAGGAATGCGCGTGGCGAATCTGCCAACAACCGTCGCCGGCGGCGCTTTTCGTCGTCGCCGCCGTGTCTTTTGTCGTTTCCCCCGCGAAGGCGGGGGCCAAGTTCTGGCTGAGGAAGCTTATAATATCGGGTTAAAGCATTGATCCGACAGCACTTATGCAATCCACCACCTACGTTAATATCGCCGCCTACAAATTCGTCTCCCTCGACAATCTGGAAGAGCTGCGCCCGCAATACCAGGCGCTGTGCAACGAGCTCGAACTCAAGGGGACCGTGCTGTTGACTCCGGAAGGCATCAACATGTTCCTGTCCGGTACCCGCGAACATATCGACCGCTACCTGGACTGGGTCCGCAGCGATCCGCGCCTGGCCGACCTGGAGTGGAAGGAAAGCTTATCCAGCGAGCAGTCGCACCGCCGCATGCTAGTGAGGATCAAGAAGGAAATCATCACCATGCGCATGCCGCTCATCCAGCCCGAGCTGGGCCGTGCACCCTCGGTCGATCCGAAGACGCTCAAGCGCTGGCTCGACCAGGGCCACGACGACGAAGGCGTGCCGGTCGTGATGATGGAAACCCGTAACGCCTTCGAAGTCGACGTCGGCACCTTCGACAACACGCTCGATTACCGTATCGACAAGTTCAGCGAGTTTCCTGACGTCGTGGCCCAGCACAAGGACGAGCTGCAGGGCAAGACCGTGGTTACCTTCTGCACGGGCGGCATTCGTTGCGAAAAAGCTGCAATCCACATGCAGAACATCGGCTACGAGCGTGTCTACCAACTCGACGGCGGCATCCTGAAGTATTTCGAGGAAGTCGGCGGCGATCATTACACCGGCGACTGTTTCGTATTCGACTACCGCACCGCCCTCAATCCGAAGCTGGAACCGACCGAGACCGTCCAGTGCTTCGCCTGCCGCGCCGTGGTCACTCCGCGCCAGCAGCTGGCGCCGGAATACGTGGTGGGCGTGTCCTGCCCGCACTGCGCCGCCACGGCCGGCGCCACGCCGGCTGCCGGCGAAAGCGCCGCCGCCCGGTAAACGAAAACGCTCCCGGCTGCGGTATGCAGCGGGAGCGGAATCCTGGTCCTCTTCACCGCGGATGCGTCATGCACCGCACAGTGCGCGGGCTTCGTTCACACCACGATGTGCGGTGCGTCGATGCCTTGCGCTGCGCCGACGATCTGGGCAATCGTCGCATCGATCACACCTGGGTCGCGTGCCGCGGCAGCGCTTTGCAGGTCGTGGATCGAGCCGATCAGGCCTTCGGCAATGTCGAACGCTTTCGGATTCAGGTAAGCATTGATTTCGGCTTGGGTGTCGATGTGTTTGGTGAACTCGGTCGCGACAGCGACACGGCCATTGAACACAACGGAATCAGCCGTTTGCGCTGCTTCGACCATCTTCAGAACCACGTTGTCGATCGTGATCCATTTGTTGTTGAGCGCATCGGTCCAGAACTTGACGCCTTCCGCGTCGCCCTGGCGACCGAAGGTATTCAGGTAGACCTTTTCCACCACGGCCTGATTGCTCATGCCGCCGTAGTTTGCCTGGTATTCCGGCGACGCCGCAAAGTCCTTCGCGATCTGCGTAAGGATGTTGGGATTGGAATTCATGGCGTCGACCCAAAACTTCAGGCCGTTCGGGTCGGCTGCACGTCCGAAGTATTCGACGTACAGTTTTTGAATCGCAGTGACATTGTCTGCCATCGCAGCCTCCTATCTGAGAATGTGAATAAATTCTACATGAATAAAAAATAAGGGCGCGCAGCGGACACAACAGTGCGAAGGTCGATTCCTTATGGATACTATTTCTTGGCGGAAGTGATCACTTACATTTCCATTTTAAAATTGTTAAATAATCAAAGTTTCAAACAAAATAAAAAAAGGCCACCGGGTTTTGAACTGAACCCCAAAAGTTGGACACCAACTTTTGGGGTTTTTTCATGACGAAGTACGATGAGCAGTTCAAGTCATCGGTAGTAGCGCAGTATCTTGATGGCGATGGCGGCTACCGGTCAATCGCCA
>Ga0209023_10000168_pt1 | contig 111837 bp, 105 predicted proteins | sample LakOneMetagenome_FD_187468 | JGI IMG/M metagenome (GOLD analysis project Ga0209023, IMG submission 187468) | Freshwater and sediment microbial communities from Lake Erie, Canada (SPAdes) (version 2) | ecosystem: Environmental > Aquatic > Freshwater > Lentic | place: Lake Erie, Canada...
ACCGAGGAATCGCGCGCCTGTGTGCGGCGCATGATGGAGGCCACGGTCCTGGGCCAGCGTGCGGCGGTGCCGCTCAGCTGAACGGCTCGAGCCGGTCCAGCTTTCGCGATCCCGTCCCCGCCGTGCGCCACACCCGCGCCACCCAGTCGGCGTCGTCGTCGGTCACCAGGTTGGCCATCACCCGGACGGCGATGTTCATCAGCCGGGGGGAGCGCATCGCGACCGGACCCGCCATCGGCAGGAACCGCGGGATCGTCAGCAACAGACCGAGCCGGCGCGCCACCGAGAAGCACCGGCCGTAGTGGTCCTGCAGGACGGTCGGCCATACGGTCGTCAGATCGTCATGGTCGAGCAATTCGACCGCCAGCCGGCCTGACTCCAGCCCGTAGTCGATGCCCTCGCCGTTGAGCGGGTTGACACAACCGGCGGCGTCGCCGATCAGCATCCAGTTCGGGCCCGCCACTCCGGACACCGCGCCACCCATCGGCAGCAGCGCCGACGCCACCGCGCGGGGTGCGCCCTCGAACTCCCACGCGTCGCGTTTCAGGTCGGTGTAGTGCCTGATCAAGGGCTTGAGCGCGACGTCGGCGGGCCGCTTGGCGGTGGCCAGCGCGCCGACGCCGATGTTCACCTCGCCGTTGCCCAGCGGGAAGATCCAGCCGTAGCCCGGCAGTACCTCGCCGTCGACGGACCGCAGTTCCAGGTCGGAGGAGATCCACGGTTCGCTCGCCCGCGACGAGGCCAGATACCCGCGGGCGGCCACCCCGTACACGGTCTCCTGATGCCACTGCCGGCCCAGCCGGCGGCCCAGCGTCGAGCGGGCGCCGTCGGCGACGATCAAGGTCCGGCACCGCACCACCGATCCGTCGTCGAGCACCACCGCAGTCACCCGTCCTGACGAATCATGTTCGGTGTCAACCGCTTTGGATCCCAGACACATCCGGGCGCCGGCGTCCTCGGCGACCCGGCGGATCCGGTCGTCGAGTTCGGTGCGCGGCGCCGCCGACCCGGCCGCGGGAAAGGACGGGCCCGGCCAGCGCACCTCGATGTCGGCACCGAACCCGCTCATCCGCAGACCGTCGTGCCGGATGTGCTCGTCGAGCCACGGACCCAGACCCAGCAGTTGCAGCTCGGCCACCGCCCGCGGTGTCAGACCGTCACCGCAGGTCTTGTCCCGCGGGAACGTCGCGCTGTCGATCAGGAGCACGTCCCGGCCGTGCCGGGCCGCCCAGGCGGCTGCCGCCGAACCGGCCGGTCCGGCGCCGACGACCGCGAGGTCGACTGTGCTGGTCTGCTGAGGGCGCATGTCGCACAGTATGTTGGACCAATGCCAACACCGGTGAGCGTGGTTGCGGGAGTTGACTTCGGCGATGCTGATTTCGCGCAGCGCGTGCGCGCCGGTGTCATTCGCATCGAAGAGCTGATGAAGGAGGAACTGGGCCGCGCCGACGAGCTGATGTCAGAGGCCGTGCACCATCTCTTCCTCGCCGGCGGCAAGCGGTTCCGGCCGCTGTTCACCGTCCTGAGCGCGTCGCTGGGCCCGGATCCGGATTCCGCGCAGGTCACTGTGGCCGGGGCCGTCATCGAGATGGTCCATCTGGCGACGCTGTACCACGACGACGTGATGGACGAGGCCCAGGTGCGCCGCGGCGCTCCGAGCGCCAACGCCCGCTGGAGCAACAACATCGCGATCCTGGCCGGCGACTACCTGTTCGCCACCGCGTCGCGACTGGTGTCGCGGCTGGGCCCCGACGCGGTCCTGATCATCGCGGACACCTTCGCCGAGCTGGTCACCGGTCAGATGCGGGAGACGCGCGGCGCCACCGACGGCGTCGACGAGGTGGAGCACTATCTCAAGGTCGTGTATGAGAAGACTGCCTGTCTGATCGCCGCGTCCGGCCGGTTCGGCGGCACGTTCTCCGGAGCGGACCCCGAACAGGTGGAGCGGCTGTCGCGGCTCGGCGGTCTGGTCGGCACCGCGTTCCAGATCTCCGACGACATCATCGACATCGAGGCCGACCCCGAGGAATCCGGCAAGCTGCCCGGCACCGACCTGCGCGAGGGCGTGCACACACTGCCCGTCCTGTATGCATTGCGCGAGACCGGGCCCGCCGCCGACCGGTTGCGCCAGCTGCTGGCCGCCGACATGACCGACCAGTCGGTGGCCGAGGCGCTGAACCTGTTGCGCGAGTCCAACGGCATCCCGATGGCCAAGGCGATGGTCCGCAGCTACGCGGAACAGGCCCGGGCCGAGCTCGGGGCGCTGCCCGACTGCCCCGGCCGCCGCGCGATGGGATCGCTGGTCGACTACACGGTGAACCGGCACGGCTGACGGCGTTCGCGGAACCTAACCGGCCCGCGTGACGTTTAATCAGCTGGTCGCACGAATTGGACCCCTGAACTCCCGGGAGGACCCTGATGACCTGGCACCCGACCCGCAACACCTTCAAGACGTTCGCCTTGCTGGTCGGCATGTCCGCGTTGATCGTGTTCGTCGGCGGTCTGTTCACCAACGCCACCGGCAACAGGATCTACCTCTACATCTCGGTGTTGATGGCCGTCGGCACCAACTTCTACACGTACTTCAACAGCGACAAGTTGGCGCTGCGGGCGATGCAGGCGCAGCCGATCACCGAGGTGCAGGCCCCGGAGATCTACCGGATCGTCAAGGAGCTCGCCACCACCGCGCACCAGCCGATGCCGCGGCTCTACATCTCCAACACTGCCAATCCCAACGCGTTCGCCACCGGACGCAACCCGCGCAATGCGGCGGTGTGCGTCACCACCGGGATCCTCGATCTGCTGGACGAACGCGAGCTGCGGGCGGTCCTGGGCCACGAGCTGTCGCACGTGTACAACCGCGACATCCTGATCTCCTGCGTGGCCGGCGCCATGGCCTCGGTGATCACCGGCCTGGCCAACATGGCGATGTTCGCCAGCATGTCCAGCCGCGGCCGCGACGGGGTGAACCCGCTGGCACTGCTGCTGGTGTCGCTGCTCGGCCCGATCGCCGCGTCGGTGGTGCGGCTGGCGGTGTCGCGGTCGCGCGAGTACCAGGCCGACGAGTCGGGCGCCGAGCTCTCGGGCGATCCGCTGGCGCTGGCGTCGGCCCTGCACAAGATTTCCGGTGGTGTCGAGCAGGCCCCGCTGCCGCCGACGCCGCAGCTGGCCGATCAGGCGCACCTGATGATCGCCAGCCCGTTCCGCGCCGGCGAGAAGCTGGGCAAGCTGTTCGCGACACATCCGCCGATCCCGGACCGCATCAAGCGGCTCGAGGATATGGCCGGGCGCGGGCTGGGCAGGTAACGATCTGCAGGTTCAGGGACGACGTTCTAGTGTGAGCAACGTGCTGCGTGGAGTCCTGATCGGCGTGGCGGGGGGTATCGCCGTCGCGACCCAGACGCTGCTGGGCGCCGTGGCCTGGGCCGATCCGACGCCGGACCCGGACCCGGGGCCGCCGCCCCCACCCAACGTCAACGCCCTGACACCGGTTTCGCCGGTGGACTTCGCCGTGGGACCCGGTGTCTGGGCCTTCGCCGGCCCGGGTGGGGTGACCTGCCTGCTGAACCTCCCGGGACGCACCTACGGTTGCAACGGAGCCCTTCCGGGGGCGCCCAACGGTGCCAACGTCGTGACGGGCGGAGCTACGGGTGAGCCCGGCTTCTCCAGCACCGACCGGCCGATCTACGCATTCGACAAGCCGGTGAAGGCGCTCGCCGCCGGGTCCAGGCTGTCGGCGAGCACCGTCAGCTGCGGCGTGATCGGTGACTCCACGATCTGCAGCAACAGCTTCGACCAGACCGGCTTCGTCATCGCACCGACCGGCAGCTACACCTTCGGCGGGGTCAACCCGATGCTGGACCGGCCCAAGGGCACCAACCCGTATATGAACTGAGCCGGCGGTCAGAACCCGGTGCCGTGCACCTCATGGCCCGGCTTGTCGGCGGCCAGTCCGCGGTAGGCCTGCTCGACGGTGGCGCCGTGGTTGATGACGGCGTCCACCTCCCGGGCGATCGGCATGTTCAGGCCGTACTTGTCGGCGAACTCCATCACCACGCTGGACGCCTTCACGCCCTCGGCGACCTGGTTCATCGAAGCGATGATCTCGTCGACCGTCTTGCCGGCCCCCAGTTGCTCGCCGACGTGCCGGTTGCGACTGCGCTGGCTGGTGCAGGTGACCACTAGGTCGCCCATCCCGGCCAGGCCGGCGAAGGTGTCGCGGTGCCCGCCCATCGCCTCGCCCAGCTTGGACATCTCCCGCACCGCGCGGGTCATCACCATGGCCCGAGTGTTCTCCCCGATGCCCAGCGAGTACCCCATCCCGACCGCGATCGCGTAGACGTTCTTGAGCGCACCCGCCATTTCGACACCCACCACGTCGTCGGTGGTGTACGTGCGAAAGAGCTTGGTGCGGAACAGCTTCGCCAGATCCGCGGCCAGGCTCTGGTCGGGCATGGCCAGCACGGCCGCGGCGGCGTACCCCTCGGCCACCTCCTTGGCGATGTTGGGTCCGGCCAGGATGCCGGCCGGATGTCCGGGCAGCACCTCCTCGACGATCTCGCTCATCCGCTGGTTGGTGCCCTGCTCGAGACCCTTGACCAGGGACACCACCGGCACCCACGGCCGCAGTTCCTTGGCCAGCTCTTCGAGGACGCTGCGGAACCCGTGGGAGGGCACCCCCATCACGATCACGTCGGCGCAGTTGGCCGCCTCCGAGAAATCGTTGGTGGCGCGCAACGATTCGGGCAGCACCACGTCCTTGCCCAGGTACTCGGTGTTGCGGTGGTTGGTGTTGATGTCCTCGGCCGTCTCGGTGGAGCGGACCCATTGCAGGGTCGGGCCGCGGCGGGCGTTGATGGCCGCAACGGTGGTGCCCCACGAGCCACCGCCGAGCACGACGACCTTGGGTTGGCGCTGCGCTGGTGTCATGCCCTGAGCGTATTGCCGCCGACCGTCGTATTCAGCGAAGTTGGCGAACTCAGCGCGGCCGACGCGTGATCGGCCACCCGGCCGAAGATCATTTCCTCGTCGATCCGGTCGAACCGGTGGTCGATGGCGTCGACGAAGAAGTTCTGCCGCACGTTCCACGGCCGCCGCACACCCGACTTGGGCAGGGCATGGGGTGCGCGCAGCACATAACCGGCGGCGATGTCCCAGGCCGGCTTCTCCCGCATGGGGCCGTCGACCGGATGCGGGTAGGCGTGGGTGTGGCCGCGGGAACGCATGTAGGCCAACAGTTTTCCCACCTGCTGGGCGGTCATGTCGGCGCGCAGCGTCCAGGAGGCGTTGGTGTAGCCCACGCACCAGGCCAGGTTGGGCACGTCCTCGAGCAGGTGGGCCTTGTAGACGAACCGGTCCTGCGGGGTGATCTCGATGCCGTCCATGCTGACCCGCACCCCGCCGAGCGCCTGCAACTGCAGGCCGGTCGCGGTGACGATGATGTCGGCGTCCAGGTGCTCGCCGGAGGTCAGGGCGACACCGGTGGCGTCGAGGTGGTCGATGGTGTCGGTCACCACCTCCACGCGCCCGGAGCTGATGGCGGCGAACAGGTCACCGTCAGCGTCCAGACACAGCCGCTGATCCCACGGGTCGTAGCGCGGCTTGAAGTGCACGTCCACCGGATAGCCGTCGGGCAGGTTCTTGATCGCTCCTCGGCGCAGGATCGACCGGACCATGTTCGGGCGCCGGCGGGCCAGGAACCAGATCAGTCCTTCCCGGATCGCGTTGCGCCACTTGGCGAATCCATGGGAGGTCTTGCGCGGCAGTACTTTCCGCACCAACTCGGTGCTGGGCGAGACGCGTCCGCCGGTGGCCACGTAGGTGGGGGAGCGCTGCAGCATAGTGACCTTGGCCGCGCGGCGGGCCATTCCGGGTACCAGCGTGATGGCCGTCGCACCACTGCCGATGACGACGGCCTTCTTGCCGGTGTAATCCAGGTCGTCCGGCCAGAACTGGGGGTGAACGACGGTGCCGGCGAAGCTGTCCAGGCCAGGGAACTCCGGCGTGTAGCCCTGTTCGTAGTTGTAGTAGCCGCTGCCGAAGAACACGAACCGGCCGCGGTACCGGACGGCGGTGCCATCGTGTTCAGCCTCCACCGTCCAGGTGTCGGTGGACGAATCCCAGTCCGCGGAGCGCACGGCGGTGCCGAACCGGATGTTCCGGTCGATCCCGTACTTGCGCGCGGTGTCGGTCAGGTACTCGCGGATGTCGGCGCCGTCGGCCACACCTTCCTTACGGGTCCACGGCTCCCACGGGAAGCACAACGTGAAGACGCTGCTGTCACTACGCACACCGGGGTACCGGAACAGATCCCAGGTGCCGCCGATCCGGTCGCGGCGTTCGAGGATCACGTACCGGATCCCGGGATTCGCCTCGGTGATGCGATGGGCGGCGCCCAGCCCAGAGATGCCCGCGCCGATGATGACGACGTCGACGTCGACGGCGACGACGTCCGGGGGATCCGTCGGAGTGCTCACAGGCGGCCTCGCTTCGCTCGCGGGTGTGGTGCTCGTCACCCACGATAACCGTCAGCGGTAGTTCACGAACTGCAGCGCCACGTCCAGATCGGAGCCCTTCAGCAGGGCGATGATGGCCTGCAGGTCATCCCGCTTCTTCGAGCTGACCCGGATCTCGTCGCCCTGGACCTGCGTCTTGACGCCCTTGGGGCCCTCGTCGCGGATGATCTTGTTGATCTTCTTGGCGTTCTCGGTGTCGATGCCCTGCTTGAGGTTCCCGCTCACCTTGTAGGTCTTGCCGCTGGGCTGCGGCTCGCCGGCGTCGAACGCCTTCATCGAGATGTCGCGGCGGACCAATTTCTCCTTGAAGACATCTACGGCGGCCTTGAGTCGCTCCTCGGTGGAGCTGACCAGCTCGATGGACTCCTCGCCCTTCCAGGCGATCGTGGTGTCGGTGCCGCGGAAGTCGAAGCGGGTGGCGAGCTCCTTGGCGGCCTGGTTGAGCGCGTTGTCGACCTCCTGGCGGTCGATCTTGCTCACGATGTCGAACGATGAATCCGCCATAGGATCTCGTCTCCTCTGCTCATGCGGGCGTTTTCGTGTTGGGTACATCCTCGTTGTACCCTGCTAGTCGCGCCAAACCCGGGAGGGCGACGATGCAGGACGAGGTACGAGTCCTGCTGAGGAGCCCGACCATTGAACACGGTCGGTCCGGGCGTGGCGCGCAGCACCCAGGCAGGTTGCCCGAGCGGCCAATGGGAGCGGACTGTAAATCCGTCGGCTAACGCCTACACAGGTTCGAATCCTGTACCTGCCACGCTGTCAGGCCCGTCCATCGGACGGGCCTTTTGCGTTCGAACGGGCATCATCCTCGCCGTCGGGGGTTGCCGTCGGGGGTCTCGTCGGCCTCACCGTCGCAATGGGTTCCAAGCTAGGCGCGGACGCGTGTTAGGTGTCCCGAACTGCGAAAAGTGGTGGAACGACGACAATAGACAATGTTGCCGAACGGCAACTTTCCGAAATGTTGCCGAACGACTACAATCGCGAATGTTGCCGAACGACTACAAGGAGTGGGGAGATGCACGTCAAAACCATGAGTGATCTCGGCGCACTCGTCCGTTCGGCTCGCACGTCTCGTGGAATGACACAAGCCGAGCTTGCTGCAGAACTGCGGGTGGGCCGCGACTGGGTTGTCCGTCTCGAGAAGGGACATCCGCGACTCGAGGCGCAACGAGTGCTCGATGCGCTTCGCATAGTGGGTGTCAGCCTGGAGGCAACCGTTCCCGAGGCGCTGACGAACGTCCGACGCAAACGTAGCCGGGACGGGGCCGACCACCAATCCCAGAAGACGACAACGGGCCCAACCCAGTCTGATCCGTTCGACACACTGTTCGGTACGAGGAAGACGTAATGGCCCGCCGGACACTCCAGGTCTATCTAGACGGCACTCTGATCGGTCATGCCGAACAGTCCAGCCGCGGTTCACTGAGTTTCAGCTACGACGACGAGTACGCAGCCACGGCCGACCCGACACCGCTGTCACTGTCGCTACCCATACTGTCGAATCGGCACCGGGACAAGGCCGTTCGGGCCTACCTAGAAGGCTTACTTCCCGACAGCGAAGGTGCGCGGCAGAGATGGGCAAGCGAATACCACGTGTCGCCGAACAATCCGTTCGCTCTGCTCGCTCACGTCGGGCGCGATGCTGCCGGCGCGGTGCAGATTCTCCCCTCCGAGTCCAACTCGACTGATGCTTCGGCACGAACCGGTGACATCGAATGGGTCAGCGACAACGATTTCGTCGACCTTGTGAAGGATCTCGCCAATCATCAATCCGACTGGGATACAGGCAGATTCGGGGGGCGGTGGAGCCTTGCCGGTGCGCAACCGAAGATTGCGCTGTTCCGGGAGCCGAAGTCCGGAGAGTTCGGGATCCCACGTGATTCGACACCGACAACCGTGATCGTCAAGCCCGGAATCGCCAGGTACGCACAGCACCATGTCAATGAAGCGCTGTGTCAACGCGCGGCAACCGAAGCGGGACTGCTTGCGGCTGAATCCGAGGTGCTCCAGGTCGGCGAGGTTCAGGTGCTGATCTCGACTCGCTACGACCGCCTTTACGACGGGACGGCGTGGCATCGCATACACCAGGAGGACATATGCCAAGCGCTATCAGTGCATCCCAGCCTCAAATATCAATCTGAGGGCGGGCCGGCCGTGGGTGACATCGCCGATCTGCTCGGCCGGCTCCCGATCGAAGACCGCAATGTGAACGCCGAACGCTTCTTCAAAGCGCTGGCCTACAACGTCCTCATCGGCGGGACTGACGCCCACGCGAAGAACTTCTCTCTCATCCTCATAGGATCGCGCGCCCAGGTGTCGCCACTGTACGACGCCGCCTCGGCGGCCCCCTACGACCAACGCGAGCGCCTCCACTCGTCGATGAAGATCGGTGATCACTGGAAAATGCTCGATGTCACCAAGTCGGATTGGCACAAAGTCGGACGCCGCCTAGGAATACCCGGCGACCGCGCCGTGGCGTGGGTGGACGAACTCCGCAACCAACTCCCCGGTGCTTTCGAACGCGCTACCGCGTCCATGCCGATAGCCGTGCTATCCACGGCAGAACACATGACCGAGCGGATCCTCGATCATGTTGCCGGTACGTGGAGACCCAATCTGGAGCGCTGAGCTACGACACGCGACCGGGTTGCTGCGGACACGCCGCACGGTAGCCACGATGTCCGTGGCTCCGTTTAGGATGGAGCCCATCCCGCTCGCCCCCGCGTTGCGGCCCTCCCAGTTCAACCCGGCATGTGTATTGGAGTGCGTTGTTCAACCTGGATCGTCGTGCCCGAGGTGCGTCGCTGGCAGCAGTGATGGCGGTGCTGGCCGTGCTCGGCGGGGTCGTGCTCACCACCCAGTCCGACCGTGACTGCCTGAGCTGTGGGGTGGCGACGGCTCATGTCCAGCAGGCCGCGGCAACCCCCTCCGGTCCGGCCGACCTGACCGTGAAGCCGGCGCCCGGCGCCGAGGACGTCGACCCGCTCGCCCGGGTCCTGGTGACCGCGCAGACGGGCGGACTGAGCGACGTCACCATGGTCAACGAGAACGGCAAGACCATCCCGGGCATCATGACGCCCGACAATCAGGCGTGGAAGCCGGCCGAGCAGCTCGGCTACGGGCACACCTACACCATCACCATCGCGGCGCGCGGGCCCGGCGGCATGCCGACCCGGGAGACGTCGAGCTTCACCACGCTGACGCCGAAGAACCAGACGGATGTGTACTTCAACACCACCGGCGGCAACCTGCTGGTCGACGGCGCCACCTACGGCGTCGGCATGGTGATCGTGGCCCACTTCGACGAACCGATCAGCAACAAGGCCAGCGCCGAGCGCAATCTGAAGGTGATCACCGACCCGATCGTGCAGGGCTCGTGGTACTGGCTCGACGATTACAACGCCCACTGGCGGCCAGAGAAGTACTGGGCGCCAGGCACTTCGGTCACCGTGAACGCCAACATGTTCGGCGTGCCGATGGGCAACGGGCTCTACGGCCAGTCCGACGAGACGGTGTCCTTCAAGATCGGCGACGCGCACGTCTCGGTCGCCGACGACAAGACCAAGCAGGTCAGCGTCTTCGAGAACGGCAAGCTGGTGCGCACCATGCCGACCTCGATGGGCAAGGGCGGCACCGAGACCATCAACGGCCAGACGTTCTCGTTCTGGACCCCGCCCGGCGTCTACACCGTGATGGACAAGGCGAACCCGGTCATCATGGATTCGTCGACCTACGGGCTGCCGATCAACTCGCGGCTGGGCTACAAGACCACCATCCCGTATGCCACCCGGATCAGCACGGACGGCATCTACCTGCACCAGCTCAACGCCACCAGCTGGGCCCAGGGCAATACCAACGTCAGCCACGGCTGCCTGAACCTCAACGGCGAGAACGCGCAGTGGTTCTTCGACTTCTCCCAGCCCGGTGATGTCGTCGAGGTCCGGGGCACCGGGGGAGCGCCACTCGAGGTCTGGCAGAACGGCGACTGGACCCTCCCCTGGATCGAGTGGCGCAAGGGCAGCGCGCTGCCCTGACGCCCGCGCTGCCGGGGTGTGACACAGCTCACAATCGGCGTACGGTGGAAGCATCTCTGCAACGGAGGGAGATGCGATGAAGGGTGCGCACCACGATCCTGTCGACCACGTCCGAACGACGCAGCCGCATGCGGGTGAGTCCTTCATCGACACGCTGTGGCTGCCGGGTCTGCTCTTGATCGGTATCGGCACCGCATTGATCGCCGGGACGGTGGCGGCATCGGCGTACGGCAACCAGCACGCCTCGGTGGTGCTGGGCCTGATCGCCGGGGCGCTCGTGACGGCGGGTGCCCTGCTGATCACGCTCGAACACCATCGGGTCAAGCGGGTCGAGCAGCGCTGGCTGACCGAGCATCGGCCGTCCGACCAGGGCCAATTCACTTAGCCCACAAAGCAATTAGTCGAACTAGTCGATGTTGTCTGGATCACACAATGCCGTACGATGTGGTCCCAGACACATCGAAGGGATGTTCAATGGCCGCTGGTGGTTTGTTCCCGCCGACGAAACCGGCTCCGCCGCGCGCAGCAGGTGGATCGATCAGCGGCGTCCGCGTGCTCATGGGTGTGCTGCTCCTCATGATCGCGGTGGCGGCCATCGTCGCCGTCGTCGTCACCGCCTCCAGCGGTCAGGCGAACCTGGCAATCATCATCGGCATCTTCTCCGCGGCCTTCTTCTCCCGCGTCCTCTGCTGACCGACCGTCACATTCGTGCGCCGCGGCCGTAGCCGCGTCGTCGGCCCCGACCAGGGATCGCCGGCGCTGCGGAAGTGTGCGCCGCACGTTCATCGCGCGCGGGCCGCCGGGTGGTACCTGGCGTGGCCTCCAGGATCTCAACGCCGGCGGAAGTCTGCGAGAGGCAATCGATTTCGGCCGGTTCGGCGTCCAGATTGCTCACGACTCAGTTTCGGGGGCGGCAGATCAGCAGCGGGATCTCGCGGTCGGTGTTGCGCTGATAACCCGCATAACCCTTGTAGGTCCGGACCACCTGCGGCCACAGTTCGGCCCGCTCCTCGGCGGTGGCTGCATACGCGTGCATCGGCACGGTCTTGCCGTCGATGACCAGGCTGACATCCGGGTGGGCGACGGCGTTCTTGTACCAGTCGGGATGGTCGGAATGCCCGCCCTTGGAGGCCACCAGGACGATCTGGTTGTCGTCGTGCACGGGGCTGGTGAGCAGGTTCGCGTACGGCCGCCCTGATTTGCGGCCGACGGTGTTCAACTCGACGGTGAGCATCCCCATCACGGTGCGCGGGTACCGGCCGCCGGTCAGCGCGAGCATCGCGCGGTGTCCGTTCTCGAGCAGCCATGCGGCGGCTTCGGCAACGCGATCTGGTTTGGGCATGGGAATTCCTTTCCGGTACTTCAACTGTCGCGCAGGACGTGGCCTCGATGACGTTCTGGAACCCGCGCTGGATGCGCCGTGTCAGCGCACCTGCGTTGCGGCGCAACGCACCCGGTGCTTCGCCGACGCGCACCGTGCCCGGCCGCGCCGCATCGGCGTACACGCCCAGGAAGCGGTCGGTGCGTTCGGAGAGCAGTCGGGTGATGGAACGGTCGGCCGTCAGGTGACAGCGACGCCAGGCTCGTGGTGCTCAACAGGTGCACCGGGCTCAGGTCGACGAATGTGCCTGGCGGCGTGGAGAACCGGGCCAGGGTGGCGACCTCCCGCAGGGAGAAGATCGACGTGTCGATGAGCTTGTCGCCGTCGGTCAGCCCGAAGTCCCTGCGCACCTCGCTGGGTGCGAGGGCGTCCAGGAGCTGTCGGGACCGCAGCCGGTGCACTGCGATGCGCGTCATCGAGAATCAGCTCGGGACGCCGAATTCCGCCGGCATGTTGTCGATCCCGGCCCGGATGGCCTCGAGGGCCTCGGCGCGGGCCCGCAACTTGCTCGCCGCGTGGGCGCCCCGGTGCAGTTTGGCGAACTCGTGGGCGGCCTCCTCGGCGCGCTCGAGCACCTTCTCCGCCGGCACCACCTCGTCGACCCAGCCGGCCGCCTTGGCGGACTCACCGAAGTAGACGTTGGCCAGTCCGACGGCCTGCTGGTAGGCCGAGCGGGTCAGTCGCAGCTTGACCACCTCGAGCGCGGCGTAGGGCATCACCATGCCGATGGCCACCTCATTGGCCTGAATGTTGTAGCCGGGCGAGGTGATTCGGTGATCACCGCTGCACAGCAGGAACGAACCCATCGCGATGGCGTGACCCGTGCAGGCGATCACCACCGGTTTGGGATAGGACAGCAGTCGGTGCGACAACTCGAAGCCGCCGCGCAGCATCCCGATCGACGCGTCGATGTCGCCGGAGCGGAACACCTTCAGGTCGAATCCACCGCTGAAGACCTTGTCGTTGCCGGCCAGCACCAGCGCGCCGACGTCGTCCCGGTCGGCCCGGTCGATCGCATCGTTGATGGCCTGCTGCATGTCCGGGCCCAGCACGTTGGCCTTGCCGTCGTCCATGGTGATGACGGCGATCGAATCGTCGCGACGGTAGGTGACTTTTTCGCTACTCGGCTCGGTCATGTTGTTGACGCTACGTCAACCGCCCATCAGCATGTGCCACTGCTCCAGGTTCGAGGCCCGGTAGACGTAGTTGGTGCGCTTGACGTCTTCCAGCGCACCGCTGGGCTGTTCGGAATACCAGTGCCCGGGGAACACCGTCGGATCACCGGTCAGGCCGGCCAGCTGCTGCAGGCTGCGGTACATGTCGTCGACGTTCCCGCCGGGGAAGTCGGTGCGCCCACACCCGTCGAGGAACAGGGTGTCGCCGGCCACCAGGCGCCCGTCGAGCAGGAAGCACTGGCTGCCGGGGGTGTGGCCCGGGGTGTGCAGCAGCTCGATCTCGATCTCGCCGACGGCCACCTTGTCGCCGTGGCGGTGCGGCGTCAGATCCGACAGCGCGATGTCGGTGACGCGCGAAACCCATTTGGCCTCATGGATATTCACGTGCACGGGAACCGACTCGCGTTCCAGCAGATCAGCCAGGCCCTTCAGCGTGAACCCCATCATGGTGCCGCCGACGTGGTCGGGGTGGTGGTGGGTGACCAGGACGCCCGACAGACGCATGCCGTCGGCTTCCAGGATGTCCACCAGGTCGCCCGCCGCGTACGCGGGATCGACCACCACCGCGTCACCGGTTTCGCGGTCACCGATCAGATACGCGAAATTTCGCATCTGGGTTGCGATCATGTCGCCCGCGGCGAAGTCGTGTCCGGAGAGCAGTTGTTTGAAGTAGAGCCGGTCGTCAGCCATGCCCGGATCGTGTCAGAAGCGCGTCAGCACTTGGTATCGGGGCGGCGCAACGAGATGGAGACGGTCCGCTTCTTCTGCGGGTTCACCTTGACGACGGTGCCCGCCCTCGGGCTCTGCCCACACACGATCCAGTTGGTGGCGTTGATGATCTGCTGGGCCGGGCCGTTCCGGTTGAATGCGTTGATCTTGATGACGCCCGCGTCGAGTAGCGGCTGCAGCGAGGACTCCGCCGCCGCCAGAGTTCCGCCCTTGAATGGGCCCGGCATCTCCCACGTGCCTTCGGCGGATATCGGACTGGCGTCGTCCGCCCAGGCCGGAGCCGCGATGCCGATCATCAAGCCGATGGCCATTGATGTCGCGCCCACTGCCGCGGTGAAGCGTTGCCGCATCGATGCACTCCTCTGCGCCGAGAAAAAAGATGCCTTGTTGGACCTGTGCCGAACCATGTAAAGGTACCGCCAACACCCAATACCGTCACGGCGTATTCAACACCAGGGGTCACAAGGCCGCCAGTCCTTCGTTGACCAGCGGTTTGGTGTTGAAAAGCACCAGGCTGTACCCTCTTTAAGGCCCTTGCGGGTCAGGCCCCCTTAGCTCAGTCGGTAGAGCGTTTCCATGGTAAGGAAAAGGTCAACGGTTCGATTCCGTTAGGGGGCTCGGTGGACACTGGGATACTCCGGGTCCGGAGTGCCTTGCCTGTCGATCGGGGCGGTGTAGCTCAGCTGGTTAGAGCGCACGACTCATAATCGTGAGGTCGGGAGATCGAGCCTCCCCACCGCTACAGACCATTTGTTGAACAGCCTGACTATCCAGGATGGCGTGAAAGAAGAGGGCAGTAACCGTGGCCTCCAGTACCGATGTACGGCCGAAGATCACCCTGGCGTGCGAGGTGTGCAAGCACCGTAACTACATCACCAAGAAGAACCGCCGCAACGACCCGGACCGGCTCGAGCTCAAGAAGTTCTGCCCGAACTGCGGCAAGCACCAGGCACACCGCGAATCGCGCTGACGCCGGCAGGTAGGTCGAGTTCCGTGTCGCTGTCGGAGAAGCTCATCGGGAAGCACTTCCGCCACCCCGACCATTACGAGGTCGAGCGCGAGAAGGTCCGCGAGTACGCCACCGCCGTCAAGAACGATGCGCCGTTCTACTTCGAGGACGAGGCGGTCGCCGAACTGGGTTATCGCGGCCTGGTGGCGCCCCTGACGTTCATGTCGGTGTTCGGTTATCAGGCACAGGTGGCGTTCTTCGAGAGCGTGGGCATCGGTATCCACGACGCCCAGATCGTCCAGGTGGACCAAGAGGTGAGGTACCTCGAGCCCATCCAGGACGGCGACAAGCTCTACTACGACGTCTACGGGGAATCCGTGCGGCAGGCGCACGGCACCGACATCATCGTCCTCAAGAGCGTCGTCTCGAACGAGGCGGGCGACATTGTGCAGGAGAGCTACACCACGCTGGCGGGTCGTAGCGACGGAAACGAAGAGAGTGGCTTCAACGATGACTCTGCGTGAGTTCAGTTCGGTCAAGGTCGGCGACGAGTTGCCGGAGCGGATCATCCCGCTGACCCGTCAGGATCTGGTCAACTACGCCGGCGTTTCCGGCGACCTCAACCCCATCCACTGGGACGACGACACCGCCAAGCTGGTCGGCCTGGACACCGCCATCGCACACGGCATGCTGACGATGGGTCTCGGCGGCGGCTACGTCAGCTCCTGGGTCGGCGACCCGGGCGCGGTCACGGAGTACAACGTCCGGTTCACCGCCGTGGTCCCCGTCCCCAACGACGGCAAGGGCGCCGAGCTGGTGTTCACCGGCCGGGTCAAGTCGCTCGATCCCGAGGACAAGACCGTCACCATCGCGATCAACGCCACGACCGGAGGCAAGAAGATCTTCGGCCGGGCGATCGCCAAGGCGAAGCTGGCGTAGGGCGGTATAGCGACAATGGCCCTCAAGACCGACATCCGCGGCATGGTCCACAAGTACGAGGACGGCTACGTCGTCGGCCGGGAGAAGGTGCGCGAGTTCGCCAGGGCCGTCAAGGCCGAGGATCCCGCCAGCTACGAGGACGACGCCGCGGCCGAACTGGGCTACGACGGACTGCTGGCGCCGCTGACGTTCGTCGCCACTATCGGGCTGCTGGTGCAGCAGGACTTCTTCCGCAAGGTCGACACCGGCTTCGAGACCATGCAGATGGTGCAGGTGGACCAGCAGTTCATCTACCACAAGCCGATCAAGGTCGGCGACACCGTGTATCCCGTCATGGAGGTCCACTCGGTGGTGGAGCGGTTCGGCGCCGATATCGTGACCACCCGCAACGTCCTGACCAACCAGCACGGCGAGGTCGTCCTGGAATCGTTCACCACGATGATGGGGCAACAGGGCGACGAGTCGACCAAGATCAAATTCGACCGGGACAGCGGCCAGGTCGTCCGGGTAGCGGATTAGTAGTTCGCACTTTCCCCGATGTAGACTCGGACCTCGGGGTTCTCCCAGAACAAGCGCGCTGTCCGGCCGGTTCCGATTGACCGCTCGGGGGGCGCGCGAGTTATGTGGGGACCGCGACCCGCGGCGATGACGAGCCTGAGCTTGCGAAGGTGAGGAGTGCCGCAGAACGACAGAGGGGCGTAGCTCAACTGGCAGAGCAGCGGTCTCCAAAACCGCAGGTTGCAGGTTCAAGTCCTGTCGCCCCTGCTCAACTGAATACTGCCGAGGTGGAACACTGGAGAGTGTCCGCCAAGCCGAAGAAGCGACGAAGGAGCGTGCGGTGAGCGACGAGCTCGAGAATGCTGACGCCGCGGGCGTGGTGACTCCGCAACGTCCCACGGGTAAGCGTTCGCGGCGTCGCGCGCTCGAGGCCAACACCGACGAGAGCCCCGAGACCACCCTCGAGGCGTCCGACGACACCGCGGCCGGCGACACCGGAGCCGTCGCGGTCAAGGTCAAGCCCGCCAAGAAGGCCACCGACAAGCCGCGCGCCCGCAACCCGTTCACCTTCGTCTTCACCTACCTCCAGCAGGTGGTGGCAGAGCTTCGCAAGGTCATCTGGCCCAACCGGAAACAGATGGTCAGCTACACGACGGTCGTGCTGGCGTTCCTGGTGTTCATGGTGACGCTGATCGGCCTGGCCGACCTGGGTCTGGCCAAGCTGGTGCTGCTGGTCTTCGGCTAGCAGCCCGGCATTCGAGAGACGCAAGAGAGGACTGACAACGTGACCAGCTTCGAGGGCGAGACGCCCACGGGTGAGTCCGTCGACGTGATCGCCGAAGCGGCGGAAGCCGTCGAGCCTGCCGTGGCTGCGCCGCTCGACGAGGTGGTCGACGATCAGGCGGTCACCGAGGAGGAAGCCGAACAAGACGATGCCGACGTGGATCCCGCCGTTGCGCTCAAGCAGGAGCTGCGCAGCAAGCCGGGCGACTGGTACGTCATCCACTCCTACGCCGGGTACGAGAACAAGGTGAAGGCCAACCTCGAGACCCGCGTGCAGAACCTCGACGTCGGCGACTACATCTTCCAGGTAGAGGTCCCCACCGAAGAGGTCACCGAGATCAAGAACGGTCAGCGCAAGCAGGTCAACCGCAAGGTGCTGCCTGGCTACATCCTGGTCCGGATGGACCTGACCGACGACTCATGGTCGGCGGTACGCAACACCCCCGGTGTGACCGGCTTCGTCGGCGCCACCTCACGGCCCACGTCGCTGTCGCTGGACGATGTCGTGAAGTTTCTGCTGCCGCAGGGTGCCGCGAAGAAGGCGGCCAAGACCACCGCTGCGGCTGGTGCGGCCGGTAGCTCCGAGGCCACCCTCGAGCGGCCCGAGATCCTGGTCGACTACGAGGTCGGCGAATCGGTCACCGTCATGGACGGCCCGTTCGCCACCCTGCCGGCGTCGATCAGCGAGGTCAACGCCGAGCAGCAGAAGCTCAAGGTGCTCGTGTCGATCTTCGGTCGCGAGACACCCGTCGAACTGACCTTCACCCAGGTCGCCAAGATTTAGCAAGTCGGGCCCCGAGCCCAAACCCACAGAAGAAGAAGTAAAGGAAACACCACACCCATGGCCCCCAAGAAAAAGGTCGTCGGGCTGATCAAGCTGCAGATCCAGGCCGGGCAGGCCAACCCCGCCCCGCCGGTCGGCCCTGCGCTCGGCCAGCACGGCGTCAACATCATGGAGTTCTGCAAGGCGTACAACGCAGCGACCGAGTCGCAGCGCGGCAACGTCATCCCCGTCGAGATCAGCGTCTACGAGGACCGCAGCTTCACGTTCGCGCTCAAGACCCCGCCCGCCGCCAAGCTGCTGCTCAAAGCGGCCGGCGTACCGAAGGGTTCCGGCGAGCCGCACAAGACCAAGGTCGCCAAGGTGACCTGGGATCAGGTCCGTGAGATCGCCGAGACCAAGAAGGAAGATCTCAACGCCAACGACATCGACGCCGCCGCGAAGATCATCGCCGGGACCGCCCGGTCGATGGGCATCACAGTCGAGTAGCTTGTCGGATCGACCAGACCTGGGTCGAATAATCCGATTCGTGGGAGGGCTGGCATCGGCCCGCGAACCACGACCTCTGAACACAAGGAGACACCAATGAGCAAGAACAGCAAGGCCTACAAGGAAGCCGCCGAGAAGGTCGACAAGACCCGGCTCTACTCGCCGCTCGAGGCCGCCAAGCTGGCGAAGGAAACCTCGTCCAAGAAGCAGGACGCCACCGTCGAGGTCGCGATCCGGCTCGGCGTGGATCCCCGAAAGGCCGATCAGATGGTGCGTGGCACCGTCAACCTGCCGAACGGCACCGGTAAGACCGCCCGCGTTGTGGTGTTCGCGGTCGGTGACAAGGCCGAGGCTGCGCAGGCTGCCGGCGCCGACGCTGTCGGCAGTGACGACCTGATCGAGAAGATCCAGGGCGGCTGGCTGGACTTCGACGCCGCGATCGCCACCCCGGATCAGATGGCCAAGGTCGGCAAGATCGCGCGCGTGCTGGGCCCGCGTGGCCTGATGCCGAACCCCAAGACGGGAACCGTGACGCCGGATGTGGCCAAGGCCGTCACGGATATCAAGGGCGGCAAGATCAACTTCCGCGTCGACAAGCAGGCGAACCTGCACTTCGTGATCGGCAAGGCGTCCTTCGACGAGAAGCAGCTGGCCGAGAATTACGGCGCCGCGCTCGACGAGATCCTGCGCGCCAAGCCGTCTTCGTCGAAGGGCCGGTACCTCAAGAAGGTCACCGTCTCGACCACCACCGGCCCCGGGATCCCGGTGGACCCGGGCGTCACTCGTAACTTCACGGAAGACCAGTAAGGTCGAGGGGCTCCGGCGCCGCTCATATCGGATAACAAGAGCCCCTTCGGGGGCTCTTGTTCGTACTGTCCGCTACCGTTCGCACTCGGCGACGCGGCGCAGCAGGAACGCTCGTCCCGGTTCGGATGTGTTGGCTTCGAGGGCTTTCCGGTACCAGGAGGCCGCCTCCCGGTATCGCCCGGCGCGCCGGAGCATATCGGCGCGGACGGTGGGCGCCAGATTGGATCGCGCCAGCCGCGGATCGTCGGCGACCTGGTCCAGTGCGCTCAGCCCGGCCGCCATGCCGTCGCGGAAGCCGATGGCCAGCGTGCGGTTTGACCGCACTACGGGCGAATCCGTGGTGGCCAGCAGCTTGTCGTAGGCCGCGCAGATGAGGTGCCAGTCGGTCTGCTCCCAGGTGAGTGCGGTGGCGTGCGCGGCGGTGACCACCGCTTGGGGCAGACGGCCCGGTCGAGCCCGCGGCCATCTCAACCGCCGCAATCCACGGTCCATCCGATCGCGGTCCCACCTCCCGCGGTCCTGCTCGTCGAGCGGCACCAGGGCACCGGACCCGTCGACCCTGGTCGATCGTCGCGAATCATGAAGTAACACAAGGGCTGCCAGTGCGTGCGCATCCAGTTCCGTCGGCATCAGGGTGCACAGCTCGTCGCGGATGGCCGACGGCTCGCCGGTGGACCAGTATCCCGCGCTGAAGACCGAGTAGATGCACGCCAGCACGTGCGGGGTGCGCTGCGGCAGGAGTTCGGCGGGCGGTAGCCGGAATGGGATGTTGGCATTGCGGATCTTGTGCTTGGCGCGCGTGATCCGTTGGCCGACAGCAGTTTCACTCTGCAGCAATGCGTGGGCGAGCTCGGCGACCGCCAGACCCGACACCAGCCGCAGCGTCAGCGCCAGCTGCGACGTGTGCTCCAGCGCCGGGTGGGCGCAGGTGAACATCATCCGTAGTTCGTCGTCACGCACCGGGTGGGGGTCGACCGCGCCGTTGTGGTTCAGGGAATCTTCGAGCACGGCGGCCAATTCCTCTCCCGGACGGAGAGTTTCGCGACGCAGGCGGTCCCTGGCGCGGTTACGTGCAACCGTCCGCAGCCATCCGCAGCGCTTCGGTGCAGGCGGCCTGCGCGGCATCCTCGGCGACGGTCAAGTCACCACACCAGCGCGTGAGCGTCGCGACGGTCGGCCCCCACGGGAGCCGGAAGACGGCGTCGAGGTTCACCCGGTCACGGGCCGGACACCCCGGCCAGTTGGCGGACCTCCACGGCGGAGGCGGGGATCATCGATGAGATCTTGATCGTTTCGTTTCGTTGCGGTCTGCGGCGCGCAGCAGATAGCAGCCGCTGGCCACCTCGGCGCCCTCCGGGAACGGCCCGTCGGTCAGCACCGTCCGCTCGTCGCGGTGCCCGGTGAGTGCAGCGGCGCTCCGCCGCGGATGTTTTCGCCTGCGGCCCTTCCGAATTCGGCGTGATCGCACAGGTCGCTCGCGAACTGCTCGCTGCTCTGCGGATGGATGTCCTCGGGCGCCTCGAGCAACAAGGCCATCCAGTCGTTGCCGACGGGGCCGGTGGGCGCGGTCCAGAATGCGAGGGGGCGCACCTCGACCGCGCCGTGGCGTGCCGCGTGCCGCGCCGGCATCGTCGTCAGGCGGCTGCGCCCTGCTTCAGGTACGTCACCAGGCTCACATCGATCGACTCGTCGATGAAGTAGTACTGGCAGCCCTTCAGATACCGCATGTAGCGGTGGTAGTTCTCCTCGTCGGTGGCTGCGACGGCGGCGTCCTTGTTCTGCTCGAGGCGGTCGGCCCAGATGCCGAGGGTCTTGATGTAGTGATTGCGCAGGGACAGGGCCTCGGGCACCACGAAGCCGGCCTTCTCGCCATGCTCGATCATCATCTGGGTGCTCGGAATACGGCCGCCTGGGAAGATTTCGGTGATCATGAACTTGACGAAGCGCGCCAACTCGAAGGTCAGCTTCTTGCCGCGGGCACTGAGGTCATATGGGTGATAGCCGACGCTGCTCTGGATCGTCATCCGGCCGTCCTCGGGCAGGATGTCGAAGCAAGTCTTGAAGAAATCGTCGTAGCGTTCGAAGCCGAAGTGCTCGAATGCCTCGATCGAGACGATCCGGTCGACCGGCTGGTGGAACTGCTCCCAGCCCTCCAGGCGCACGTCGAACGTGCGCTCGGTGTCGAGCTTGCCCAGCAGCTGGGTGCAGTAGGCCTGCTGGTTCTTGCTCAAGGTCAGTCCAATGACGTTGACGTCGTACTTCTCGATGGCGCGCTGCAGGGTCAGGCCCCACCCGCAACCCACCTCGAGCAGCGTCATACCGGGTTTGAGGTCCAACCGGTCGAGGTGCTGATCGACGTTGGCGATCTGCGCCTCCGACAACGTGACATCCGGGCCGGTGAAGAAGGCGCAGCTGTATTTGCGCGTCGGATCCTGGAAAACGCCGAAGAAGTCGTCGGATAGGTCGTAGTGCGCCTGGATATCTTCGAAATGCGGACGCATCTCGTCGGTGCCTGCCATCCCTGATCACTGCCTTTCCATGCTGAGCTACAGTCGATCGACCAGCTGTGAAACGCACCATACCTGTGAATCCATCCAGACCGAAACGACCTCGACGGTCAGTTCCCGCGCAGGCGGGATACCAACCGCCCTACTTCTCCAGCGTGAACTGGCATACGTCGATCTGGCGCTGCCGGAACATCTTCGCGCATCCGGTCAGGTACTTCATGTAGCGGTCGTACACCTCTTCGGACTGGATCCGGATCGCGTCCTCACGATGCGCCTCCAGCGCCTGCGACCACAGATCCAGGGTGCGTGCGTAGTGCGGCTGCAGGCGCTGCTCACGGGTGCAGGTGAAGCCGCCCGCGGTCGCGCGTTCGTGCACCATCTCGATGGACGGTAGCCGCCCGCCGGGGAAGATCTCGGTCATGATGAACTTCACGAACCGCGCGAGCTCGAAGGTGACGGGGATACCCTGTTCCTGCGCATGGGCGGGGTTGAACGCCACGATGGTGTGCAGCAGCATGACGCCGTCGCTGGGCAATGCCTTGTGTGCCATGTCGAAGAAGTCCGCATAGCGATCGTGACCGAAGTGCTCGAACGCGCCGATCGACACGATCCGGTCGATCTGTTCGTCGAACTGCTCCCAACCCTGCAACAGCACCTTCGCGGTGCGGCTGCCCGGCGTATCGGCGAAAAGTGATTCCACATGCGCCGCTTGGTTTTTCGACAACGTCAGGCCGATGACGTTGACGTCGTAGCGGTCCATCGCGCGCTTCATCGTGCCGCCCCAGCCGCAGCCGACGTCGAGCAGCGTCATACCCGGCTCGAGGCCGAGCTTGCCCAGCGCCAGGTCGATCTTGGCGGTCTGGGCCTCTTCGAGCGTCATGTCGTCGCGCTCGAAGTAGGCGCAGCTATAGGTGCGCGACGGGTCGAGGAAAAGCCCGAAGAAGTCGTCGGACAGGTCGTAGTGGGCCTGGACGTCTTCGAAATGAGGGGTGAGTTTTCTCGGCACAGCCGAACGCCTTCCTGCTCAGCTCGAGGCAGTCACCGCGTTCCCCGCAACGCATCGTTCGATTCCACCCCGATGCGGTTACCCGGCCGAGGCTACACCGGCCGAGATGTTTGCCGCCAACTCCGCGACGATCGGCTCCCAAAGGGGCTCGGGCAATTCGTGGCCCATGCCGGGGAACAGCACCAGCCGCGCCCCGGGGATGTTCCGGGCGATCGCCCGGCCACCGGACGGGCGCATCAGCCGGTCCGCCTTGCCGTGGATGACGACGGTGGGGGCGGTGATCCGGCGGTCGTAGTGGCGCAGGCTGCCGCTGCCGAGCACCGCGCCGAAGTGCCGCGCCACGCCCACCGGGTAGTAGCTGCGATCGTAGGCCTCTTCGGCGTCGCGGCGCAGCCGGTCCTCAGGTGCGGGATACGCCGGGCTGCCGATGATCCGCCACACCCGGACCGAGTTGTCCACGATGACGTCGCGGGGTGAACCCGGTTCGGGGCCCTTGATCACCGAGAACAGGGCCTTGGGCGCCGGCGGCGGCAGCAGGGCCTGGTTGTTGCTGGAGAAGATGACGCCGAGCGACGCGGTGCGGTGGGCGTGCCGGGCGGCCAGAACCTGGGCGATCATCCCGCCCATCGAAGCGCCGACGACGTGCGCCCGCTCGATGCCGAGGTGGTCCAGGAGCGCGGCGCCGTCGTCGGCCAAGTGCTCGACGGTGTAGACCGCCGGACTGGGCCGACCGACGAACGAGCGCAGCATCGAGGCGTACTGCGAGCCGCCGGCGCGCTGGCCGTCGAGCTTGCTGGACAGCCCGACGTCTCGGTTGTCATAGCGGATCACCCGCAGGCCGCGCTGCACGAGCTTCTCGCAGAAGCCGTCCCGCCAGAGCAGCAACTGGGCGCCGAGGCCCATGATGAGCAGCACCGCCGGGTCGTTCGGGTCGCCCATGTCCTCGTAGTAGATGTCGAGGTCGCCGGACTTGGCCCTGCCGGTACGCATTTGCATTCAGGCCTCCGGCTTCTTCGCGTCGAGATCGGTGCGGTGCTCACGACTGACCTCCACCATGAAGTTGGCGAAGTATCCGGAGAACTGGGGATCGCTCATCATCTGCCACCGGGGCGCGAGCAGCTTCATGTAGCGCTCGACGTAGAGGAACTGCTTGCCGATCAGGACCAGTTCGCGCGGCAGCTTGACGTCGTAGGCGTCGGCAAGCGTCGAAAGCTGCTTACCGATATCGGCGTACGACATGTCACCCAGGGTCTTCATCGTCAGCGGTTGGGCGAACGCTTCGAGATCCTTGGCGGCCTGCGCCTCCGGTTTAGTGGTGCCCACCGCGCCCAGCAGGACGACGATCTTGCCGGCGGCGGCGTGGTCCTTCTTGACCAGCAGCGCATGCACGAGTTCGCGCAGCAGCCAGCGGGTGCGGGGATCGATGCGGCCCATGATGCCGAAGTCGAGGAACACCACCCGGCCCTGCTCGTCCACCAGCAGGTTGCCGGCATGCAGGTCGCCGTGGAACAGCCCGTGGCGCAGGCCGCCCTCGAAGGTGGAGAACAGCAGCGCCTTGACCAGGTCCTCGCCGTCGAAGCCCTGCTTGCGGATCGCGGCGACGTCGTCGATCCGGGTTCCGGCGACTCGTTCCATGGTCAGCACGCGTTCGCTGGTGAAGTCCCAGTGGACGTCGGGCACCTTGATGTTCTTGCCCAGCGGGGATGCCTGCAGGTGGGTCACCCAGGCCTCCATCGACTGCGCCTCGATGCGGAAGTCGAGTTCCTCCGCGAGGTTGTCGGAGAAGTCGGCGACCACATCCTGGGCCGACAGCCGCCGGCCCAGCTTGGCGACCTCCACGACCTGGGCGAAGCGCTTCAGGATCTGCAGGTCGGCGGCCACGCGGCGACGGATGCCGGGCCGCTGGATCTTGACCACGACCTCCTCGCCGCTGTGCAGGGTGGCGTAGTGCACCTGGGCGATGGACGCCGAGGCGAACGGCGCCTCCTCCCAGTGCTTGAACAGGTTCTGCGGCTCGTCGCCGAGTTCCTCCTCGAAGAGTTTGTGCACCTCGTCGCGGTCGGCGGCGGGGACGGCGTCGAGCAGGGTGCGGAACTCCCGGGACAGGGGTTCGCCGAACGCGCCGGGGCTGGATGCGATGATCTGGCCGAACTTGACGTAGGTGGGACCCAGGTCGGAGAACAGCTGGGGGATCTCCTTGATGACCTTGGTCTGCCAGGGTCCCCTGCCAGGCAGCTTGGTGAGCACGCGCGCGCCGGTCCGGGTGAGCTGCCAGCCGGTGGTGCCGACGCGGATCGCCTCGAACGGCAGTGGAACCCGGTCGAGTTTGGCGACCTCACGGTGTTTGGTCGAACTCATTCCCGTAGTGTGCCAAACCCCGCTTTTGCGCTCCGAATCCGCGTGACGCCGGTCACCGCAGAATGAATCCGTCTTTCTTTGCTGGAATCCCGTTGCTGACAACACGATGAGAATTTGCCAAGGTGGGTCGACGGCGGGGTTCGGCACTTTCTATCATTGACATCAGCAAGTGTTCTACATGGGCCTATGATCTTGAATCGGCACATAAGTGAACTTACTCCAGGGTAATAAATTGTTTTGCGACAATGGAAGGCGCAGCATGGCGATTCCGATTGCTGACGGTCTCCCTGACGATTCTGGTCCGGCCGACGACAACGGGCCCGCTGCACCTCGGTTCGAGATGTCCTGGCGCACCACCGGCGCGATCGTCGCAATGTGCGTGGTCCTGGTGGCTGTCGTCGTGTTGTTCCTGATGCGCATCGCCGTCCCGGCCTGATCAGGCCGGGCCGCGCCCGGGTTGCAGCCACGACGTCGGTTCCATGCCCTCGGCGGCGGCGACCAGCTCGTACATCGTGGCCGGGCCAGCTCGCTGATGACGTGCAGGAACACCCAGCGCGCCGACGATCCGCAGGTGCTGGTGCTCTACCTGGCGATGGTGGGGTGCGACTTCGAGATACTGGGGCCGCCGGAGGTCATCGACGCCGGCCGGGTGGTCGCGGCGCGGCTGGCCCGCTGATCGGTACGCTCGCGCGAATGCCAGCGCAGCCGCAGCAGGAGCAGGCCGCGATGGGCCTGCCAGCCGATCGACAGCGGATCCCGCCACGCCGGATCGGTCTTGTTCTCGCTCATCGTGATTCCACTGTGGCACAGGATCCGGGGGGCGGCGCGCCGCGTGCGCGGGCTCACACGTGAACTGTTGTCGAACAGTGATCGACCAGCGATCACACGGCGACGACGCCGGCGATCAGCGGCACCCCCGGACGGTAGGCCAGATGCAGGTAGGACGGTGCGTCGAGCACCGCGAAGTGGGCGCGCTGGCCGAGCGCCAGACCGCCCACGTCGGGGCGCCGCAGCGCCGCAGCTCCGCCCGCGGTCGCCGACCACAGCGCCTCGGCGGGGGTGAAGCCCATGTCCCGCACCGCGATCGCGATGCAGAAGGACATGCTGGTCGTGTACGAGCTACCCGGGTTGCAGTCGGTGGCCAGCGCGACAGTGGCTCCGGCGTCGAGGAAACGACGCGCGTCGGGGTAGGCGGCGCGGGTGCTGAACTCGGCACCGGGCAACAGGGTGGCGACCGTCGCGGCCGACGCCGACGCGAGGGCCTCGATGTCGGCGTCGGTCGCATAGGTGCAGTGATCCACGGATGCGGCACCCAGTTCGACGCCGAGGCGGATACCCTCGCCCGGGCCGAGTTGGGCGGCGTGCAGTCGCGGGGTCAGGCCGGCGTCGGCACCGGCCTGCAGGATCGTCCGGGCTTCGTCGACGTCGAACGCGCCACGCTCGCAGAAGACGTCGATCCAACGGGCGTGTGGTCGGCACGCCGCCAGCATGTCGCCGGCGACCAGCCGGACGTACTCGCCGCGGTCGCCGGCGAACTCCGCGGGAACCACATGTGCTCCGAGAAACGTTGTTTCGCTGGTGAATTCGGCGGCCACCCGTAGTGATCGAAGTTCGTCAGGGGTGGTCAGGCCGTATCCGCTCTTGGTCTCGAAGGTGGTGACACCGCCGCGGCGGAGTTCGGCGGCCAGTCGGCCGACGTTGGCGGCCAGGTGCGCGTCGTCGGCCGCGCGGGTGGCCTCGACGGTCGTGGCGATGCCGCCGCCGTCGTACCGGGTTCCGGCCATCCGGGCGGCGAACTCGGTGCTGCGGTCACCGGCGAACACCAGATGGGCGTGGCTGTCCACGAAGCCGGGGATCACCGCGGCGCCCCCGAGATCCACTTCCGCGTCGGCCGCGGGGGCGTCGTCGCGGGTGCCGACCCAGCCGACCATGCCGTCGTCGACCACCAGCGCGGCGTCGGTCAGCAGTCCCAGCGGTGAGCCGTCGCCGAGTGTCGGATCATTCGTGACCAACTCGGCGATGTTGGTGTACACGGTGCTCATCGATCGTCCAGTACCGCGCGGATCGCCGCCGCCAACGCAGCCCCGACGTCCGGGACGTCGACATGCGTGCCGTCCACCACCACCGGACGACCATCGACCACCACATCGGTGACATCGGCGGCGGCCGCGGCGAACACGGCGGTCTCCGGAGTGGACCCGCCGCCGGCGGTGCGGACCGAATTCAGGTCGACGGCAACCAGATCGGCCCGCGCGCCCACCCGCAGTGCTCCGGCGTCGGGCCGGCCCAGTGCGCGGTGGCCGTCGGCGCTCGCGCAATCCAGCAGGCGGCCGGCCGGGAACAGTCCGCGTTCCCGCCGGTCGAGTCGTTCGTCGAGTTCCACCGCGCGCGCCTCCTCGAAGAGGTCGATGACGGCGTGGCTGTCCGACCCGAGGCTGAACGTACCGCCGATCAGGGCCGCGGCGGGGCCGATCCCGTCGCCGAGATCGCGTTCGGTGGTGGGGCAGAAGCACACCCCGGTCGCGCTGCCGGTGAGGTCGGCGATATCGCGTTCGGTCAAATGGGTGGCGTGCACCGCGGTGGTGTGTGCGCCGAGCACCCCGTGGTCGCGCATGAGGGCGGTCGGGGTGCAACCGTGCACCGTCAGGCACTGCTGCACCTCGGCCGTCTGCTCGGAGGAGTGGATGTGCAGCGGCGCTTGCCGATCCGTCGCCCAGCCGGCAACGGTCGCCATCTGGTCGGCCGGCACCGCGCGCACGGAATGGATTGCGGCGCCGATGGTTACGCGATTCGTCGGCATCATCTCGTCCACCCGCTGAGCCCAGCGTTCCGCATCGCCGTCCCCGAAGCGCTGCTGCGGTCCGTCCTCGAGCGGGGCGCCGTCGATGCCGGAGCTCAGATAGCAGGTGTCCAGCAGGGTCAACCGCAGTCCGGCCGCCGTGGCCGCGTCGATCAGGGCGTGGCCCATGGCGTTCGGGTCGGCGTAGGGACGGCCCGAGGTGTCGTGGTGCAGGTAGTGGAACTCACCGACCGCGGTGATGCCCGCCAACGCCATCTCGGCGTACACGGCGCGGGCCAGATCGCCGTAGGTGTCCGGGGTGAGTCGGCCGGCCACGTCATACATCAGCCTCCGCCAGGTCCAGAACGAGCCGCGGTCGCGCTGGGTGTGCGAGCGCAGTGCCCGGTGGAAGGCATGCGAATGGGCGTTAGCCAGGCCGGGAATCACCAAGCCGCGCAACACGGTTCCGATCGGGGCGGTGTCGGTCTGCAGCGCCGTGATGACCCCGTCGGTGACGCTGACCGTCACCGCGTCCGCGATGATCTCCCCACCGAGCCAGGCGTGTTCGCACCACCACTGCGTCATGCGACCCAGTCCGCCATCACAGCCGCCAGCGCCCGGGCGCCGGCGTGACAGTCGGCGATCTCGGCGTACTCGTCGGGGGAGTGCGAAACCCCGGTCGGATTGCGCACGAACAGCATCGCGGTCGGCACTTCCGTCGACAGCACCCCGGCATCGTGACCGGCAGCGGTCGGCAGGACCGGGATCTCGCCGAACTCACCGGTGAGCGCCCGATGGATGCGCTCGCGCGGCTGCTCTGGGAAAATCACTGCGGGCGAAACGGATTCGGTGTCGACCGTGACGGTGGTGCGGTCCGTGCCGGCGTTCGCGGTCGCATCGGCACTGATCTGCCCGACCAGTGCGTGCAAGGTGGCCTCGTCGGCGGCCCGGGCGTCCAGCCATGCCTCGACCCGGGACGGGATCGCATTGGCGCCGTTGGGGGTGACCCGGACCTTGCCGAACGTCGCCACCGCCTCGTGCGCGGCGGCGCGGCCACGGGCGTCGTGGACCGAGGTGGCGAACGTGAGCATCGGATCACGGCGGTCGACCAGTCGGGTGGCACCCGCGTGGTTGGCCTCGCCGCAGAAGCTGAACCGCCAGCGGCCGTGCGGCCAGATGGCCGAGGCCACCGCGACGGGTCGGTCCACCAGGTCCAGGGCCCGGCCCTGTTCCACGTGCAGCTCGACGTAAACACCCACGCGGTCGGCCAGATTCGGATCGGCGCCGACGTGATCGGGTCGACGTCCCGCGGCGCGCAGTGCCTCGGCCAGCGTTGTGCCGTCGCCGTCGCGCAGGGCCAGCGCACGGTCGGGCGCCAGGGCGCCGGTGGACAGCTGCGATCCCACGCAGGCCACCCCGAACCGGGCACCCTCCTCGTCGGAGAATGCCACCACCGCGACCGGGGTGCGGGGTGTGATGCCGTCGGCGCGCAGGGCATCTATCGCGGTGAACGCCGAGACGATTCCCAGCGGGCCGTCGAATGCGCCGCCGTCGGGCACCGAGTCCAGGTGCGAGCCGGTGACGAATGCGCCGTGCGGATCACCCGTCGTGCCGGCGGGCAGCCACCAGGCCCACAGGTTCCCGTTGCGGTCCTCCTCGACGTCCATGCCGCGTCGTTGCGCCTCACCGGTGAACCATTCACGTAGGAGGAGATCGGTTGGTGTCCAGGCGAATCGGCGGTATCCGCCGGTCACGGTATCCCGGCCGACGTCGCGCAGTGACTCCCACAGCGAATCGAAACTCACGACTGTTCCTGCATCGGGATGCGGACCCCACGTTCGGCGGCCACTTTGGTGGCGTGTTCGTATCCGGCGTCGACGTGCCGGATCACGCCCATGCCAGGGTCATTGGTCAGCACCCGTTCGAGTTTCTCGGCGGCCAACGCGGTGCCGTCGGCCACCGTCACCTGACCGGCGTGGATCGACCGGCCCATGCCGACCCCGCCGCCGTGATGGATCGAGACCCACGACGCGCCGGAGGCGGTGTTCACCAACGCATTCAGCAGTGGCCAGTCGGCGATCGCGTCGGAGCCGTCGGCCATCGCCTCGGTCTCCCGGTAGGGCGACGCCACCGAGCCGGAGTCCAGGTGGTCGCGGCCGATCACGATGGGTGCGGACACTTCGCCGTTGGCCACCATCTCGTTGAACCGCAGGCCGGCCCGGTGCCGTTCGCCGTAGCCCAGCCAGCAGATTCGCGCCGGCAGTCCCTGGTAGCTGACCTTCTCCTCGGCCATGGTGATCCAGCGGCGCAGGTGCTCGTTGTCGGGGAACAATTCGAGCACCGCACGGTCGGTCGCCTCGATGTCCTTCGGATCGCCGGAGAGCGCGGCCCACCGGAACGGGCCCAGACCCTCCTCGAACTGCGGCCGGATATAGGCGGGCACGAAGCCGGGGAAGTCGAATGCCCGGTTATACCCGGCTTTTCGGGCCTCGTCACGGATCGAGTTGCCGTAGTCGAAAACCTCGGCGCCCTTGTCCATGAAGCCCACCATGGCGGCCACGTGTTTGGCCATGGATGCCTCGGACTGTTCGGTGAAGTACGCCGGGTCCTTGTCGGCGAGCTTCTTCATGTCCTCGAACGCCACCCCGATGGGCAGGTAGCTCAGCGGGTCGTGGGCGGAGGTCTGATCGGTGACGATGTCGATCGGGGCATTGCGCTCCAGCAGTTCGGGGAAGATCTCCGCGGCGTTGCCGAGCAGCCCGATCGACAAGGGCCGCCTGGCATCCCGGGCTGCGGTGGCCTTGGTCAGGGCGTCGTCGATGTCGGTGGTCTGCACGTCGAGGTAGCGCTGCTCGATGCGTCGGGTGATGCGGGTCTGGTCGCAGTCCACGCAGATCGCCACGCCGTCGTTCATGGTGACGGCCAGCGGTTGGGCGCCGCCCATGCCGCCCAGGCCCGCGGTCAGGGTGATGGTGCCGGCCAGGGTTCCGTCACTGTGCTCATAGCGGCCGGAGGCCGCGAGCTTGCGGGCCACCGCGCCGAAGGTCTCGTAGGTGCCCTGCAGGATGCCCTGGGTGCCGATGTAGATCCACGAGCCTGCGGTCATCTGGCCGTACATCGTCAGGCCGAGTGCCTCCAGTTCGCGGAACTTCTCCCAATTCGCCCAATCGCCAACGAGATTCGAGTTGGCGATCAACACCCGCGGCGCCCACTCGTGGGTGCGGAAGACGCCGACCGGTTTGCCGGACTGCACCAGCAGGGTCTCGTCGTTCTCGAGCTCACGCAGTGTCGCCACGATCGCGTCGAACGCTTCCCAGCTGCGGGCGGCGCGGCCGGTGCCGCCGTAGACGACGAGGTCCTCGGGATGTTCGGCGACCTCGGGGTCGAGGTTGTTCATCAGCATCCGCAGTGCGGCTTCCTGCTGCCAGCCCTTGCAGGAGAGTTCGGTGCCGCGTGCGGCGCGCACGGTGCGCGATTGTGTGGTGTTGCCCATGCGTCCAGCACACCGGACCCGCGGGCATTGCTGAACCCCCGCAACGCGAGTACCGTCTCGTATCCGAGACATCTCATACGCCGAAACGTACGAAGGGGCGCGAAAGTGCGAGACGGACGCGCCGGAACGTCGATCTCGGCCCGTCGAGGGGGCATCCGATGTCCAGCACATCGCCAGCGGTCGGCCGTGCCCTGGACCTGCTCATGTACTTGGCCGGCAAGTCGGGGCCGGTCAGTGGCGCGGCGATCGCCCGCGACCTGAAGATCCCGCGCTCAACGGTCTACCACCTGCTCGACGTCCTGGTCGCCCGCGGATTCGTCGTGCACTTCCCCGATCAGCGGGCCTACGGATTGGGTATGGCGGCCTTCGAGATCGGGGCCGCCTACCTGCGGCACGAACCGCTCGAGATGCTGGCCAGACCGATCCTGGCCCGGCTGGTAGCCCGGGTCGGTGAGACGGCGCACCTTGGCGTGCTGCACGGCGCCGAGACGCTCTACCTGCTCAAGGAGCAGACGTCGGCGTCGCGCATTCCGGTCACGCTCGTCACCGACGTCGGCGTCCGGCTGCCCGCGCACCTGACCGCCAGCGGTCGGTCGATCCTGGCGCATCTGCCGGCCGCGCAGGTGCGGGCGTTGTTCCCGTCGGCCCGGGGCTTCGTCGACCGCACGGGGTCGGGGCCGACGACGTTGCCGGAGCTGCGGCGTGTCCTGGCCACCGAGAGGCAGCAGAAGTGGGCGGAGGAGTCCGGTCTGATCACCGCCGGCATGCAGTCGGTCGCGGCGTGCGCGTTCGATCACTCGGGCCGGCCGTGTGCGGCGATCAGCGTGACCTGGCGGCAGGACCACGCGCGGGTGCCGGAACCCGATCTCATCGCGGCGGTGCGCGCCGCTGCCCAACAGTTGACCTGGGCGCTGTCCGGGCGGGCGCCCGACGGATGGTTCGACAGGTAGGCCGAGACCGACGTTCCGGCGGGTCCGTCTCGCACTTTCGCGCCCGTTCGTCCGTTTCGGCGTATGGAGTGTCTGGGATCCGAGACACAATCCGTGGTCGACTGCGCCGCACGGCGGGGTGTTGCCCCTACTGTCTCGAGGCATGACAGTCATCGTCGGAACGGGTCCGGTCAGCATCGACGACGTCGTCGCCGTCGCGCGGGGCGGGCATGCCGTCGAATTGTCCGACGAGGCCGTCGCCGCGATCGCGGCCAGCCGGGCGCACATCGAGGCGTTGGCCGCCAACCCGTCCCCGGTGTACGGCGTATCGACCGGCTTCGGCGCGCTGGCCACCCGACACATCCCGGTTGAGATGCGTAAACAGTTGCAGCGCAGCCTGATCCGCTCACATGCCGCGGGTTCGGGGCCCGAGGTCGAGCGCGAAGTGGTCCGCGCCATGATGCTGCTCCGGCTCTCCACCCTGGCCAGCGGCCGTACCGGCGTTCGTCGCGAAACCGCCCAGGCCTACGCCGACCTGCTGTCGGCCGGTTTGACGCCGGTGGTCCACGAGTACGGCAGCCTCGGCTGTTCGGGGGATCTGGCGCCGCTGGCGCACGTCGCGCTGGCCGTGATGGGGGAGGGCGACGTCCGCACCGCGGCGGGACACTCGGTTCCCGCCGCCGAGGCCCTGCGCGAGCACGGACTGTCCCCGATCACGTTCGCCGAGAAGGAGGGCCTGGCCCTGATCAACGGCACCGACGGGATGTTGGGCCAACTGGTGCTCGCACTGACCGATCTGGACAACCTGTTCCGGTTGGCCGACATCGCCGCGGCGATGAGTGTCGAGGGCCAGCTGGGCACGGACCGGGTTTTCGCGGCCGATCTGCAGGACCTGCGACCGCACCCGGGTCAGATCGCCTCCGCGGCGAATATCCGTCGCCTGCTTGCCAATTCGGCGATCGTCGACAGTCACCGGACACCGGATTGCGCCCTCGTCCAGGACGCCTACTCGCTGCGTTGTTCCCCGCAGGTGGCCGGAGCCGGCCGCGACACGGCCGCACACGCCCGACTGGTCGCCGAACGCGAACTCGCGAGCGTCATCGACAATCCCGTCGTCACACTCGACGGCCGGGTCGAGTCCAACGGGAACTTCCACGGCGCACCCGTGGCCTACGTGCTCGACTTCCTGGCCGTCGTGGTGGCCGACCTCGCCAGCATCAGTGAACGACGCACCGACCGATTCCTCGACACCGCCCGCAACCACGGCCTCAACGCGTTCCTGGCCGACGATCCCGGCGTCGACAGCGGCCACATGATCGCCCAGTACACGCAGGCCGGAATCGTCTCCGAACTCAAGCGTCTGGCCGCGCCGGCCAGCGTCGACTCCATCCCGTCGTCGGCGATGCAGGAGGACCACGTGTCGATGGGATGGACGGCGGCCCGCAAGCTTCGGCGCGCCATCGATGGCCTGACCCGGGTGCTGGCGATCGAGGTGCTTACCGCCGCCCGCGGAATCGATATGCGGGCCCCGCTGACACCGAGTCCTGCGACCGGTGCGGTGGTGGCACTGTTGCGCCGCCACGTCGACGGGCCCGGCCCGGACCGCTATCTCGCCCCGGAGATCGCCGCGACGGTGGAGTTGGCGGGCTCCGGTGCGATCGTCGCAGCCGTAGAGGAGGCGATCAGTCCGACGCGTCTTCGATGAGCCAGAATCCGTCCAGGCTGGCCAGAATGACGTCGTTGCCATTGCCCGTCACCAGATTGCCGGTCATGTAGTAGCTCGTCGTGCCGACGTTAGTCCTCATCCCGTAACTTTTGTTCCGCGTGACGGTGTTGTTCTCGACAACGGCGTTCTTGACATCATTGAGCAGGATGCCGCCGCCATTACCGTAGACGGTGTTGCGTGCGAGGAAAAGATATTCCAGCGGTGCGTAATCGGCTTTGATGCCGGCCACCAGGTTGTCGTAGAAAGTGTTGTCCTCAACATAAGTGTAATCGCTGTTGTTCGTCACCAAGAATCCGGATGTGTAGTTGTACACGGTATTGTGGTGGATCCAGTTGTAGGGGCCCGAGTTGTCATGCAGGGTCGTGCTCCCGATGACCCCGCTGAATTCGCCGACCTCGATTCCGGCGCCGTTGGGACTCACCGTGGTACCGTTTCGGACTCCGTTCGACACGGTGTTGTACCGGATCTCGTTGGCGTATTCGTCCTGGCCGTGCAGATCGATTCCGCTGGAGACTGTGCCAGTGACGGTATTGCCTTCGACGAGATTGTTGTGGGCGTACTGGATCAGGATTCCGTGCCGGATCACCGGTCCGATCGCATTGTTCCGGATCCAGTTGTTGTGTGAGTCGGTCTGATCGATGAGGATGCCGTATCCCTGTCCGCCGCCGTCCAGCGCGGATGCATTCTTTATGACATTTTGATCGACCAATACGTTATTAGCATTCGTGAGTTGAATCCCGAAACGCCGATGCTTCTCTATCAGTAGATTTTCAATGATGATTCGCGAGACTTCGCCCCCGGTTTCCGCACCCAATGCGACTCCGGCATTGTAGATTTTTCCTGATGCCTGAGTGATGGTGAAGCTCGATACGGTGAGATTGTTCACGCCGGGTGCGGCATATACCACTGCGTATGGATTGGAAAATAGGTATTGCGACGTTGAAAATGCGCTGGCCAGTATGGTCCCGTCCCTCGACTCGCCGATCAGGGAAATGCCCGTTCGTAATTTGATCGATGATTTGACGACATACGTCCCCTCGGGGATGTACACGACATCTCCCGTTCGTGCTGCGTATATGGCCCTTTGGATCGCTAGGGCGTCGTCGTCGGAGGAATTGTCAGAGGTAGCTCCGTAGTCCCTGACGTCAAGCGTTGCGCCCGTTGATGGATCGGCCGTAAGGAACGGTTCGGACAACCCCGCCTGGTCTTTCCCGGACTGCTCGGGGACGACAGCCTGGGCAACGGGTGCGGCGCTGAACAGCGCGACAGTATCTTCTTGGGGATCTGGCCCGGCGCCGGACTCGCCGGCGGCCACCTTTGTGATGGTGACCGTGACGACCTGGGTGATCGTCCCGCCGCTATTGCCGATCCCGGTGAGCGCTCGAAGAAGGCTGTTCCACAGGTCGGCCAGACCGTGAGTGTGGGAATCGGCGTTGGTCTCACGGACGACGACGGTGAACCGGTCTGTGCCGCCGGTCGCAGCCAGCTCAGCCGACGGCGTGTAGACGTATTTGCCATCCGATGAGACCTGCACGCTGCCTAGGCTCGGCCCGTTCGCCACAAACACCGTCAGCGGATCGTCATCCGGATCAGAGGCTCCTACTGTACCGGTAACTGCACCGTCGCTGGACTGCCCAGGATCCTGCACGGGCCGGGCCGTTGGAATCATATTGAAATACGTGCGCTGCAGGTCGATGAGGGAGCCGTTCAGCCGATCCATGAAGTTCGGCGAAGCGGTAGTCGCTGCATTCGCGGACTTTTCGGGTGATGCGGCTGTTACCGGCGTCGCTGTGGATGCTGAATCCGCGTCGGAAACTACCGTGTCGTTCGATGCCGCATGCTCCAAGGCGATATCCAGCTCCGGTTCCTGGCCCACCGGCGCGGTATCGACCGAGGCGAAAGTGCTTTCAACTGCGGGACCCTCGCCTGCGTAGTCTTCCAACTCCGCTGTTGTATCACCTTCACCCGCGTCCGTGTCCGCATCAGTCGTCGCTGGCTGATCGTCGGCGATTGCCGACGATTTGTCGGCAATCACATCAGCAGCCCTTGCCGCGTCTTCTCTGGGAGTTGCTGGACTGTCTCCGGTGTCATGGTTGTTGCGATCATCAGCGGAGGTCGTGGCAGTGGCTGCGCGTGTCGCGGCGTTCGCTGAACTGTCGCGATTGGAGTCCTCGGCGGTGTCCTGTGATTTTTCGGTGGTTGTCACAGTGTCGCGCGCAGTTCCGCTGTTCGCCGGGGCAGTGTTGCTCGAATCAGCGGAACCAGCGGTGTCTTCCGCGTGGGCGACACCCGACCCGGTGATCGCCGCTGCGATGCCCACGCCAACCGCGCCGGTGACCAACCAGGCGTAGGGCTCGATCCTGCGATGTCGATTGCGGCGCGACTTCCTCGACGCTCCGTGGGGTCCGCCCTGCCCGGGCGCCTGTGCTGCACGGCTCACAACGAATAGTTTGAGCCAATCTGTCGCATTTCGTAGCAATTTGATTAACTTGTGTGAATGTGCAAATTTGGCAAATCGGCCTAAATTTGCGATAGATCGCAATTCTCGGGTCGACGGCGCAAGCGCTGGCAACGATGCCTTGCTGATCTCCTGACTGGGATACGTAGTCTGTGGTGCGTCGAGCTGAGATGGCTACGTAGCGCTAAGAGGCTTTGAAGGCCGTGATATGTAGCGAAACCTACTCGGAGTTCAGCTATGCCAAAAGCCATGTAGCAAACTAAAAGAGATGCTTTATACATTGTGAGGGATGCATCACAGCAATTACGTTTTGGTGCAGATGGTGCAGCTTCCGACAAATGTTCGCCAAGAGGATGGCGCGCCGCCTCTCCGAGGCCTCTGCGGCACCACCGCGGGCGGCCGTCCACTCGCTGCGTGACGATTGCCCACGCTGGGGAGTTAGGTCGCCTACTCCAACGCCCGCGGGCACGTTAGCGGCGTGATGGCGGTGTTCTATGAAATTCGTGCAGCTGGGTTTGCTACCGCTGGCGGGAGTGCGGGTAGTCTGTCGGAAGCTGATCGTGGATCAGTCGTACAACCCGGAGGCTTGGATGTCGGCTAGCGGAATACGGGCGCAGTTGTTACAGAGCGACGAGGAGTGGGCTGCGCGCTGCGAGATCCTCGGCAGGCACTTGGCCGAGCTTGTTGACGAGTACGCTGCGGCGGGGGCGCAGACAGGTATCGAGATCGGTTGCCAGCGCGGCGCGCTGACCGACCAGATGGGCCGGTTGACCAAGGTGCCGAACTGGACGGGCATCGATCCGAGCCTGCCGGGCAAACTCGTCACCGAACATGGTTGTGAACTGTATCCCGCGCTGGCGAGCAAGCTTGACTTCCCCGACGAGGCCTTCGACGCCGCGCTATTCGCCAATGTCTTCGAACACATCCCACCCGATGACCGCGACAACAGCCTTCGGGAGATGTTCCGTGTCGTCAAACCGGGAGGCGTCGTCATCGGGCAGATTCCGAATCCGTACTTCGTCATCGAATCGCACAGTCGGCTGCCGTTAATGGGCTGGTTGCCCATCAAATGGCAGCACCGGTATTGGAAGCTGGCGCCGGTCAGCTGGGAGCATGACTTCTACGTCGTCACGATGAAGCATCTCGAGCCGGTTGCGCGGCGCGCTGGATTCGAACTGGTGCACGTGCAGAACTTCAACTACCCCGCTGAAGCGGTTCCGCAGAGGGTCAGGTGGGCGGCCCGCCTGATGGCACGCCGACCGCTCAGCTACATGCCGTGGTCGTGGCAGTTCGTCCTGCGCCGACCGGTCTGATCACGTCGGGCCGAACCTCTCCTGAGCGGTCGCGTAAAGCGGTGTTTCGCACCAGCGCCTGTTCTCGTGCGCTCGCTAGGCTGTGCAACTGGAGATGTGCTGCGCGCGGCGCCCGTCCTGCCGCACCGGGATGAAAGGCGGAAACGCGATATCCAGCTGTTCGCGCGGCCATCTGATCGCCGACAACGACAACACCTGCGGAGAGTGCATCGCGTTCCGCCGGAAGCACCATCGGCCGTCGTCGCATGATCGGGATGCTGACAGGCCTCGTGTGGGTCGCGGCCGGCACCTGCGGAGAGGTCCCGATCTCGGCACGGTCATTGTTCGCGCGGTCGACGTCGCTTCTCGTCTCGCCTTCGCCGGTGTGTTGCTGGCGACCCTGCTGGTGCTGACAGACTGCACACCGCGGCTGCCGTCAGGACCCGTATCCCCGCCCGTTGCCTGGACGCCGTTGCCCGCGCTCCCCGCTGACGTCCTGGAAGCCCGCGGGCGCGTCGTCCAGCAGCAAGCCTACGAATTGCCGCTCGCTGGCCGCGATTCCCCTGTGGGGCAGGCATGGCAAGCGGTCTACAAGTCGGTGTCCGGCGTGGACGGCGGATCCCGTGAGGTCTCGGGGGTTTTCTTCATCCCGACCGGGGTCGCGCCCGACGGCGGCTGGCCAGCGGTGTCGTTGGCTCACGGAACAACCGGGATAGGGCATGACTGTGGTCCATCCAGGCAGCCCGATCTGCAGGGTTATGGATGGCTGATCAACCTGCTGTTGAGACAGAAGTATGCCGTTGCGCTCACCGACTACGAGGGACTCGGCCAGACCGGATTGCACCCGTATCTGGAACCACGCACCGCGGCATACAACGTGACGGATGCGGTACGGGCACTGCGCCAGTTGTCATCGGATGTCTCCGACCGCTGGGTGGCAGTCGGATACTCGCAAGGCGGTCAGGCGGCTTGGGCGGTCAATGAACTGAATGATGACTACGGAACGGGCCTGCAGCTCCTGGGCAGTGTCGCGCTTGCACCCGCCGCCAACGTGACGGGGGTGGCTGACCTCGTTTGGTCACGATCCATGACCGATGTTCAGCGGGCGATCTTTCCCCTTTTTGTCATCGGGCTGGCCAGACACAGTCCGGACCTGGATGTGGACGCATTTCTGCACGGCAGGTCGGAATATCATGAGCAGCAACTCGGTCATTGTGAGCCGCGAGGCGATCGCCGTGAGATCCCGACGGCGGCGCCGTTGCCGTGGCGGTCGACCGTGGACCGAACCCGTGAATCGAACGACCTGCGCCCGTATTCGCCGAACGACATCGCCGACCTCCGAAATGCGTTGCAGAGGGTGGCTCTGCCGCAACGCCATTTAAACCAGCCGCTGCTGGTCGTCACGGGCACAGCCGATGGTCTCGTCCTTGCGGACTGGGTTCGTGCCGCGGTCTCGGCCAGCTGCGCACTCGGCGGGCAGATCTACTACGTGGAGATACCGGGTGCTGATCACAACGAGGTCCTTTCAGCATCCGTCCCGGTGGTGGCCGACTGGATGTCTGGTCGCTTCGCGGATCTAGTGGCGCCATCAAACTGCCCCGTGTAGCAAAACGGGAAGTTGAGGGCAACCTATTCGGGGTTGATGGCCGCCCCGAGAGTCTCCTGCCACGCTTTGCTGTTGGCGAGCGCTCGCTGGATGAAAGGCGACCGCCGAATGGCCCCGATGAACGCCCGGTTCGGCACCGCGAGATACCATGGCAACTTGCGGATAACGTCCACAAAGAGCACGACACGGATTTCGTCGCTGTCGTTCCACACTTCGTGTTCAAAGGTGTCGTCGAAGACCAGGCTTCGTCCGTCGTTCCATTGCCGGATGCTGTTGCCGACGCGAATTCGGGCCGTGGACTCGTCGGCCGGTGTGCGCAGGGCCAGGTGGTAGCGCAGGACGCCTTTCCATGGCCCGGTGTGCGCCGGGATGTGCTTGTGCGGCAATAACACGGAGAACATCGCCGTGGTCATGTCCGGGATCGATTCGACGACGGCAGCCGTGCGGGGACACTGGCGGCAGTTCCCGTCAGCACGAGCTCCGAACGCGTGGAAGATGAAGACCTTCCAGCGATCGTCCTGCGTCAGTCGCTGTTGTTCCTGCTGGATGTCCTGAAAATTGGGAAGCTGGTCGACCTTCGCTAGCAACCCGTTGAGCTCCTCCCGAATCTCGTCGGCATGGGCCTCGACGTCGGCGATCCACGGAAAATTCGCGGTGTCGAAAAACTCTGTGCGGCCGGACGGAGTGTGCTCGATCAACCGGTCGAACGTCCGGTGAACTGTGGTACCGATCGAACTGGGGATCGTCAACCGCCTCTTTGCTGGCACCCATCGAGCCTAACATCCACTGTCCGCTGCGATGCCGGTAACCGCAGTCGCCAACGGTGGGGTTCGCCAGGGCCGGCGCGCCGCGGGCTCTGTAACCGGGGCATCGTAATCGTCGTCGAGATCACACCCGATGGCCCCCCAACTCGGCGGCAATCGTTTCGGAGCGGTCGGCGTTTACGACGGTCGAATCCTCGACCCGGTTGCGACGGGTCAAGCCAGGCCACGTTGGTTGTGGACGAACGTTACAAGATGTTGCTGACGGCGCCTCAGGGAGATTCCTCACCTTTGAGCACGCTGGTCTTTTCGGATTGGGTGCGCACTTGCCTTACTCGATGCCTGCGCCGTGGACGATGACGTTGAATTCCAGGTCATCCCCTGTGCCGATCATCGCACCATTCTGTGGAAACGGAGCAGTGAGGTCGACCGTTGGATCGCCAATTGTTTCGCGGGCAGGGTGGCGTACTCCGGTTGTGCCACCACTGGCCGCGGTAGTTGAGCGATTCGGTGCTTGACGGCGTAGCGCAGGGTCAGTTCGCGGGATCATCACCGATCGGGAAGAACCGCACCCGTCTGCGGAACAGGAACCAGTCCTCCTCGCGCCGGAGATACGGGCGCCAGCCAGCCTTCTCGCCGCCTCGCTGGGAGGCCACATTCTTGAAGGGGATGAACCCCACGCCGTAGCGCACCCCGACATCACGTGCCTGTTCAGCGATTCGGGTAGCGGCGTCCGCCATGATCCCAAGCCCACGATGGCTATCGGCGGTATAGATGCCCTCGATCATCGCTTCGTCGGGCTTCAGCTCAGGAAGCCAGTCACCCCACAATGCGCGGACCCGCGGGTTGTCCTGCGCCGTGAACAGATAGGTCATCAAGCACACTTTGCCGTCCGGATCGACGGCAACCCACGGGGCAGGCAGGTCTTGCTGGATCAGCCAGCGCTGGTCGGTGCGCAGCTGCGTCACTTCGGGTGACAAACCCGGCTCGTCGTCCAGGAAGGAGAGGTCATCGTCGGGCTGGAGGCGCCGAACCGTCAGTGGAATCTTCGCCGGCGGCGGTGTAAAGGGCACGGTCAGGTCGCGGCGCAGACATACCGATTCGTGGTGTGAATAAAGTCGCTTGCGTACTGTCCGCACGAGCCATCGACGCCCGAAACTGGTGCGTATGAGGTCGATCCCTTCCCGGAACCGCATCATGAGCCCTTGTTCTGCTCGACATAGTCGGCAAGGCTGCCGATCGTGTCGAAGACTTCTCCCGTGAAGTCCTCGTCGTCGATCTCGAAATCGAACTCCCGCTCCAAATTGACCGACAACGCCACGACCGTCATCGAGTCCAGCTCAGGCATGGCGCCGAAGAGTTCGGTAGAAGCACCCAGGGTATCCGCGCGGTCTTGGATCCCGAGTGTCTTCACCACCACGACCACCACGCGGTCCAGAGTTTCCTGGCTGAAGTTCATCGAATTCCCTCCTGATGTGCGCGACGAAGCCTATACGAGCACTTCGGCGGGTGCGGGGTGACCCAGGAACGCCGTGGGGCTGGCGGTCAGACCGTACGCGCCCGCCTGGAACAGCACGATCGAATCCCCTATCTGTGCGGCTGGCAATTGGACGTCATCACCCAACAAGTCCAAGGGGGTGCAGAGGCAACCCACGACGGTAACCGGAGAGTCGGCGGGTTCCGACATCCGGTTTCCGACGGCGATCGGATAGTTGCGTCGGATAACCTGGCCGAAGTTTCCCGACGCGGACATCTGGTGGTGCATGCCGCCGTCGACGACCAGATAGGTACGGCCGCGGGACTCCTTGCGGTCGACTACACGCGTCACGTACACGCCGCACTCGCCGACGATGTAGCGACCGAGTTCGATGACCACTTCGGCCTCCGGCAAATTCGGTGCGATGTGGTTGTCGACCAGGTCGGCTAGATTTGCGCCGATCTGGGCAAGATCAAGCGGCTTGTCCTTGTCGAAGTACGGTATTCCGAAACCACCGCCCAGATTCACGTATCGAACAGGGCCCGGCGCCTTCTCGGCGATGCTCAGTACCAGATCGACGGTTTTCTGCTGCGCTTCGCACAATATCTCCGCGTTGAGGTTCTGCGACCCCGCGAAGATATGGAAGCCGCGGAAGTCGATATCAGCCGTGGCGAGCTGAGCCAGCAGTTCGGGGGCGGCTTCCGCGTCCACCCCGAACTGCTGAGGACCCCCGCCCATTTTCATGCCCGAACCCTTCACCCGGAAGTCGGGATTGAGCCGAAGCGCCACCCGCGGCTGGACGCCCAGCATCTCGCCGGCCTGGATGACCCGCCGCGCTTCAGTGGCAGATTCCATTTCGAGCGTTGCTCCGGCCGCGACGGCCTGTACGATCTCTGTTTCGGTTTTCCCGGGTCCAGCGAAGAAGACCTGCGTCGGGGGTATCGGCGTGTTCAGCGCCGTCTGCAACTCGAATGCCGAAGCCACATCCAACGCGTCCACCAGGCCGGCGAGATGCTGAACGATCGCCGGCATGGGATTCGACTTCACCGCATAGCTCAACTTCACCGCTGTCGGCAACGTGGACCTGAGCAGTTGCACCCGTTCGGTCAGCAGTCGGCGATCGTAGGCGAAGTACGGTGTGGAGCCGACCCGAGCGGTGAGGCGGTCCAATGGCATGCCGCCGACGGCTAGCTGACCGTCGATGGTGCCGAATGCCGCCATCATCGAACGCATGCTCATGTGCCGTACTCCTGGCGCAACATCACCCGGTCGAACTTGCCATTGGGTGAGCGAGGCAGCATGTCGAGCACAACCACCGAACCGGGCACCATGTATTGCGGAAGCCGTACCTTCATCTCCGCGAGCAGCACGTCGGTATCGAACGGTGTCGCCAACGGTGCGACGACGAGTCGCACCTGTTGTCCGAGTCGCTCGTCATCGATACCGAATGCCACGGCGTCGCGGACCAGACCGGTCGCGTAGGCGACCTCCTCGACCTCCGTCGGGCTGATCCGGTAACCGGACGTCTTGATCATCTCGTCTCTGCGCCCGATGAAGAAGATGAAACCGTCCTCGTCGGCGACCGCGCGATCGCCCGACCACACCGCGAGCTCGAGTATGTCTCCGGGTTCGTCGCGACCGGGGACCGGCCGAAACTTCTCCGCCGCGCGTTCCGGGTCGTTCCAGTAGCCGAGTGCGATATGCGGGCCCCCACGATGGACGAGTTCACCCTCCTCGCCCGGGTCGCACGAGGATCCGTCGGGCCGTACTACGAGAATCTCGGCGGTCGGACACGCCTTTCCGATCGAGTCCGGCCGCCGGTCGACCTCCACGGGGTCGAGGTAGGTAGACCGGAATGCCTCGGTCATCCCGTACATGAGGAACGGTGTCGCGTCGGGAAACTGTTCACGCAGTTTCTCGAGGATGGTCTTGGGCATGCGGCCGCCGGTGGTACCGAAGTATCGGAGCGAGGCTTTTGCTTCGTCGGGCCACGTTTGTTCGACGATCTGAATCCACAGCGGAGCTACGCAGGTTATGCCGGTGACCCCATGCTTGGCGCACAGTCGAGGCACGTCCCCGGGTAGTAGGTAGTTCATCAGAATGGCGTGTGCGCCAGCTGCGAAGGCCAGGGTGAGCTGACTGAAACCGGCGTCGAAGCTCAGGGGAAGTGCGACCAGGATGACGTCGTCGGACGTATTGCCGAGATACGGTTGAATACTTGTTGCGACGGCATTGGCGTGGCTGAGCATCACACCCTTGGGCTTGCCGGTGCTGCCCGAGGTGTAGATGATGACGGCCAGATCGCTCTCCGCAATGTCCGGGATCGATGGCAGCGGGCCGGTTTCGAGCAGTTGCTCCCAGTTGTGGACCTGGTAGTGGGCAGCCGGATCGTGTTCAACGATCGCCCCAACCACAACCACGTGTTCCACCGCCGGGCAGGACGCCAGCTCCTCGCGCATGAGTGTTAGCCGTTCGGGTGTCGTGACCAGCACACGGACATCGCAGTCCCGCACGATGTGGCCGACCTGGGCAGGCCGTAGCAGTGGGTTGACGGGCACGATCGCCCCACCAGCCGCCGATGTCCCGTAGATGGTCGCCACCGTTTCGATTCGCTTGTCGAGAAAGGCGGCGACGCGTTGCCCACCGCCCACTCCGAGCGCGCCGAGACCGCCGGCGGCGGTACGCACCACGGTCCACAGTTGCGCGTAGGTGAGGGTGTCCCGCTTGAAGGTCAGCGCGGGGTCGTCAGGATGCGACAGGGCGCGCCCCTCGATGAGGTGGTGAAGATTGGTGCTCATACCCTGCGACAATCCTTTCCGGCACTTCCCGCGGTGCCTTTGCTCCGGGTCACTCGAGACAGGTCAGTTCGCTGTAGAGGTAGTCGATCTGCGTCGGTGCCAAATCCTCGCCGAGGTACATCCTCGTCCGGCCCGGCACCGCAACCGACTTCGCAGGCTTGTGCCCCACCACTCTGGACTCGGCCAGGGTCGCAGGGATTCCCCGATGAAGCAGCAAATAACGGTAAAAATGTGGCGCGCAATTCCGGAATAGGTCTGGGCTGCTGACATGGAGGATCGTAGCAAACAACGGAAGATTCTTGTAACTGTCCCGTCGGTACATCACGTAGCAGTTCTCGCCATTCTTTGCGAGCACGGCGTGATGGGCGGCAGTGGATACGTGGTCGCGATAGATAGCCAGTTCATTCCCTGTTAATGACCGTTCGATCTCATTCGCGCGGTCGATTACACGCACTCCTCGGCGCCTTACCGGCCATGGGGTATTCGGGACCAAAGCGGTTGTCGTGTCGAGCCTGGCAAAGCCAAGTCGGTCGTTCAGCTCGACGACGGTGGGGTTTGGCGTCAAGTCGGTGAAGATATAACCCTTCTGGCGCAGCAATGTTCGCAACATCCGTAAGCCGTTAGCGCGGTGACCTTCGGCGACGCACCACGCCCCGAGGTTGCAGAACCGTGTAAGCCTACCGTCGATCACACGCTCGGAATACATCGCGAGGTATGCGCCGACTACCTTCCCGTTCGCGCGAAGGAGAAAGCCGTGATTGGGTTGCCCGACGTCCCACGGTGGCGTCATGACCCGCTGCCATTCGGCCGCCGGTCGGTTCGAACTCATTCCGACATGCATGAATTCCGCGACTGCCGGGATGTCGGTCTCGGTGATTGGCTCGACGGTGACGCGACCGTCGGCCCGCGTGCCGCTCAACGCGAACGTCGCTTCGGCGTGCCCGATTTGTTGGGCATGGTTCACGTGTCTCCTAGGCCATCGCTGGTCGTAACGCTTCGGCCACGGCACCGGACAAGTATTCCGCGTACTGCGTTGTGAAGTTGAACGGGTTGTAGTACACCACGATGTCGGCAATCACGGGTTGGCACTTCTCGGCGCATACCCACGGAACAGTGTCCAGATACGCCGCCCCCGCCGCGGTTGCGGCAGCCTTCTCGGCGTCGAAGTACGGTGTCACAGCGTTCTGACGTTCGGTACTGCAGGCCTGCACATCATCGATGTGGGCCGCCACGCACTGAGCGTCGTTATCGGCCCAGGTCGGGATTGCCCCCAGCGTCGCCAGTTTGGTGCCGAGCTCCGAGAGCTTCCGATACGCCGAGGACCAGCCATCCTGCCACTGTTCGGGTGTTGGCATTTCGCCGTCGGCCAGGCGATGTCCGGCGTTGCTCGCGGTCACTACCAGTTGGGGGTGCATCTTGCGGATCTCCTCGACCGCTGTGCGGTGAAAAGTATCGCAATCCACATCGGGTGTTCGTCGCTCGTTGTCCAGGAACTGCAGGTCGGCCACCGGGCATCCGTTCTTGGCGAACACCCGTACCTGCCAGCCGCTGATCGCGGCCACGCGCTCCAGTGTGGCCGCCCACATGGCGGCGCGCGAATCGCCATAGAGAACTACTTGCGTAGTTCCGTTGGGGTCGCCATAGGCACATTCCCCGAACTGGGCGTTCGAAACGGGAGCGGTCACCCTGCGCTTGTCGAAGCAGTTCTCGGGGCCATCCGGCCCGTGCTCCCTGGCGAGGGCCTTCAGCTGGTACAACGCTTTGCGAGGCAGCTCCTGGATGTGTTGGGCCGCAGCGACAGCGGCGAGTACCTCGGCTGTGGTTGCATACGTCTGACGGGATAAATCGGACGCCCCCGCTCCGGGTAGCGCGGTGTTGGGTTGGTAGGTCGGCATATCCCCACCGCTGTAGGTCGAACACGCTGCGACGAGAGCCGCTGCCGTGGCCAGCAGTAAGACGCTCATCCTTGACGTCATGAGCCCCACCATTGACGCAGCACCGTCTCTGCGGTCTTGCCCTTGGGAGAGAAGTCCAGCGGTTCGGCCTCGGTTGCCGGCGGCGTGATCCAGACCCACCAGTAGACGCCCGCCCACCATGGCTCATTGCTGAAAGTCGCCAACAGGGCCTGATAGGCGGCGGCTTGCTCGGCCTGGCTCTGTGTCCTGCTGATCCTCCAGTTGGAAGGATCGGTGATGGTCCCCTGCTGGCTCGTGTAACCGGCCTCGGTGAAGAGGATTCGCCGGTTGTATCTCTGGGACAGGACGGCCGCCTCGTGGACGACGTAATCCCATCCCCGCTGCAGCGCCTGCACGTCGCTGGTAGGGGTGGAACCGAGTTGTACATAGGCATCGAGGCCGATGAGGTCGACTGCATCCCAGAACGAGACGGTCGCCCAGTCGCGTCCGGCGGCGTAGACCAGCGGGCCGCTGTACACGTTCCGCACTGACTGGATGACCGGGAGCCACGCGGCCCGGTCATCGCTTAGTGACGACAGCTCGGTACCGACCGCGAACTGCTCGACACCCAATCGCTGCGCCATTGATGCGTAGTGGGTGATGAAGTCGGTGTAAGCGGCGAACCATGCCCCGCGGTCTCGGGGCAGGATGTTGTTACGGCTGTCCTGCCCGGGAACCGGTAGGTCGACGTGAGGTTTGAGGAAGACCTTGAGCCCTTGCGCATGGGCGAGCGCGACGGCTCGTTCGAGTCCGGAGTCGCTGACGGTTCCTCCGGTTGGCGTCATCTGATTGGCGTGCCTGTCCTGCTGAAACCAAGTGGGAGTCAATTCGACCCAGTTCGCGCCGATCGCTTTGATCTCGCGGAGCGACTGTTCTACGTCAGGCCCGTCATAGCCGTCCACCTGCCAGGACGGCAGCGCGAATCCGCGCTGCTGGGCGAGCGTGTCGGCACTTGCGGCGTCGGTCAGTGAGTTCGGGACGGGGGTGAGCAGCGCAATCGCCAGCATTGCGGTGACCACTGCGAATCGCAAGAACCGTGATGTTCGTGCGACGCGGGCCGCCGGGCGGCGGTCACAGGTACTCGACATGAGCACCCTTCACCCGGTGACGGCAGTCAAGGACGAACTTTGCATGATGGACGACATCGTCGTAGTTGAATTCGTCGTGGTCGGTCAGCAGTACCACGGCATCGGCGGCCGCAAGTTCCTCCGGGGTGGCTTCGGTCCAACACACCAGGCCGTCCAGCGGTGAGGCTTCGACGATGTGCGGATCCGCACCGCGCACGTCGGCGCCCATCGCACCGAGTATTTCGGCGACACGTACCGACGGCGATTCACGGGCGTCGCCGGTGTTTTTCTTGTATGACAGGCCAAGCAGCAGGATCCGCGACCCGTTGACGGCCTGCCGGCGTGTGTTCAGACCCATGGTGATCCGGCGAACGACGTGGTCGGGCATGTGTTCGTTGATGTCGTTGGCGAGCTCGACAAACCGGAATCTGTGGCCGAGGACCCGCTCCACCTTCCACGACAGGTATGACGGATCGATCGGCAGACAGTGGCCACCGACGCCCGGTCCGGGTGTGAACCGCATAAACCCGAACGGCTTCGTCGATGCTGCGTCGATCGCATCCCACACGTCGATGCCCAACTCGTGGGCGAACATCGCAGTTTCGTTGATCAGGGCGATATTGACGTGTCGGAATGTGTTCTCGAGCAGCTTGGCCAATTCCGCCTCACGGGGGGAGGCGACAGGGATGGTTGTTTCCACGACGGAGTCGTAGAAGCCCTGCACAGATGCCAGCGACGTCTCGTCGATGCCTGAGACGATCTTCGGTGTGTTGACCAGCGTCCATGTCGTGTTACCCGGGTCGATCCGTTCTGGGCTGTAGCCGAGGTGGAAGTCGGTCCCCGCAGCCAGGCCCGAGCCCTCCTCCAGGATCGGTGCGACGAGTTCCTGGGTGGTGCCGGGATAGGTCGTCGACTCCACGATCACCGTCGCCCCGGGCCGCAGGTGACGAGCGAGCGTCCCAGCCGCCTTTTCGACGTAGCGTAGATCTGGCGCGCCTTCCCGCAATGGAGTGGGCACGGCGATGACAGCGACATCGAAGTCCGCACATTGCCGTGCGTCGGACGACGGCTGGAGGGCGCCCGTCTCGATCACGGCGCCGAGATCCTCGTCGGAGATGTCCTCGATATACGACTGTCCGGCCGTCAGCCGCTTCACTCGGGAATCATCGATGTCGTAGGCGATCACTCGGTGTCCCACCTGCGCGGCTCGAACAGACAGCGGCAGACCCACGTATCCCTGCCCAACGATCACGACACGCATCAACGACCACCGTTCCGGTATCGGCGAAATCCGAGGCGGTTGCCCACGGTCAGTTTCGACACCATGCGTTTGGCATCGAGGCGCGGTGTGGTGTCCCGATCGTGGACGAGCGTCCTTGGGATGGCAAACCGGCCAATGTTCGGCGATGGCTTCACCGCGCAGGCATAGCTGTAGCCCGCTGCCCGCGCCGCATCCACCACACGGCTGTCCAGATAGCCGTACGGATAACAGAATCCCGGGATCGACTCGCCGAGAAGCTCCTCGAGGATTTCACGGCTCCGGACGGTTTCGTCGCGGAGTTTCGCATCGTCGGTCTTCAACAACGACACGTGTTCGAGCCCGTGAGAGCCAACCTCGACTCCGGCAAGGGCGATCTCGCGCACCTGCTCCGCCGTCAATAGCGCCTTGTTCGGCCCGGGGCGGCTCCACTCGTTCGAGCCTCCGAGCCTGCCGGCCAACACGAACATGGTCGCCGTGAACCCGAACCGCTGCAGGATGGGTAAAGCGTGAGTGACGAAATCCTGGTAGCCGTCGTCGAACGTCAGACCGACGAGTCCGCCGTCCTGGCCGCTGGCCCGCGCGGTGAGCAGCGCTTCCATCGACACCCCGCGCAGTCCCCGTCGCCGCAACCAACGCATCTGCTGCTCGAACCGCTCCGGGGTCATGGTGACCTCGAAGGGGTCCTCGTCGTAAGGCGCCACCGAGTGGTACATGAAGACCAGCGGTATGGGCGACAGTTCCGCGCTGGCGGAGAATCCTGCCGAGGTTGAGGCTGTCACGCTCCCGTCCCCTGTCTGCCAGACGACTGGCACTCGGGGAACCCCTTCGTATCGGGGGGTTCCGGTCCACAATCGAGCGTAGCCGCTCGTTCTCCCAGCACCTTCAGGTAGACCTCGTCGAGTCTGGGCATGACCTGCGCCAACGTGAATTGAGCAGCTTTTGCGGGACCCGCCGCACCCAGCCGCGACCGCAGTTCGTCGTCCGACAGAAGTTGGCGCAGGGCGCGGGCGAGTGCGGTCGAGTCGCCGGGCGGCACGTGTAGGCCTTCGACACCGTCTGCGACGATGTCGAGCAGTCCTCCGAGCGCCGAGACGATGCACGGTGTCCCGGCGGCCAGGCATTCCACCGCGACCCGCCCGAATCCTTCGGGCACTACGCTGGGGACGACGCCGACAGCGGCGTGCCGCCATGCAGCGACCACCTCCTCGTGTGGGACGTTGGTCGCGACCACTACGTCGGGCCGATCTTCGATACGAAAATCGTCGCGGGGCAGCCCGGCGAGAACCAGCGGCACTTTGATCCCCTCGGCGCGGAGACGGCGGTGGGCCTCGAGGAGCACATCAACTCCCTTGTGTGTACCCAGCGCTCCGGCGTAGAACAGGTAGTTGCCTGTCGGGGGCACGAATCCGGGCCGGTCCGCGCTGCGATGGTCAGAGGCAAGGGCGAGCAGATCGTCGTCGATAAAGGTGGGGATCACGGTCATCTCGGCACGGTCGGAAGGGCGGGGGGCCGAACCGCGTGCCGCCAGCGCGGTGGATGTAGCGGTCCACTGGGCGACCTCGCGGTGACGTCGCGATCCGACCTCATGTAGGCCGGCCGCCAGCGGGATCCCCTTTACGCCGTAGAACTCGCGTGCGCATTTGATGCACTTGCCCAGCGCGGGCCCCGCACAGACGCTGTGCCCGTGGTGCAGCATGACCTTGGTCGCGCACACCTGGCTGTGATCATGCGCGCTGGCGACCACCGGAACACCCGCACGCCGGGCCGGGCCCAACACGCTGTACAGAATCCACCCTCGAACGTTGATGACATCGGGGCGGAATCGCCGCAGCAGGCCAGCGAACGCATGGGTGAAGGCGGGATCCGGAACCGGCGGGAAGAAGCGGTGGGTCGGAGACGCGTGGGCACCGGGCAGTCTCGCCATCATCATAGGCAGGCGGTGAACTTCGACACCGTCCATGTCCTCGTGATCCGGTGCGTCCGGATGCTGAGCGGTTGCCACCGCGACGACGCGGCCGAGCTTCTGCTGAGTCCGGGCGAGTGTGGCCGTCGAGAGCTCCAGCCCGCCGACATTGGGCAGGAAGCTGTCCATCGCATGCAGGATCCGCAGCCCGTGGAGTCGCCCAAACCCACCTCCGGATCGCAAGGCCTCGAGGCTCGTCGGCGGGGTCACGCTAGTCCCGTCCCGATCATCTTGGGCTTGCTCTGTTCCGTGCGCGCTTCGCCATTGGCTGCAGACGACCGGAGCCTGTGGGGCCAGAGCACGATCACGGCGAAGACGATGGCGGAGAGTCCCTGGGACACGAGAAGAGCGACACCTATGCCGTAGAGGCCCATGTGCGGCATGAGCACCCATGAACCTCCGATGCTCATGATCGTCCCGATCACCGCAAGAGTGGTAATGACAGCCAGCCGGTGCTGCACCCGCAGTACTGCGACCGCGACATTGATAAGTGCGTCCGGGAACGTGCAGATCAACAGCAGGATGAGAAGGGGACTATATGTGGCGTACTCCGTACCGAAGAAGCTGAGCACCTCTTTCGCGAGTAGGCAGGTGACCATCACGGGGACGACGAGGAGCATGCAGATCAGGCGGGTTGCGCGGCGTGCCTGCTCCTGGAGACGTCTGGGATCGTCGGCGCAGTCGGCCAGCAGCGCGCTGGAAATCGACGCCGCAACCGCAAGGAAGGCGCTGACGACCATCCCCACGACTGCGAGGTAGCCGACCTGGGCCGGCGGGAACATCGACGCGGCCAGAATCGGTATGGCCAGCGGCGGGGCGCGGATCGCCAGTGTGGTGACGTGATCCCAGCCCAGCGAATCGCGCATGCGCGAGAACCAGACCCAATGGGCGTGGAACCGAAAGCCCGGCGCCGTGCGGATGAGGAGCCACATGGAAAGCACGATGGAGATGAAAAGCGAGACGATCCACACGATGAGGATCGTGTGACTGGCTTTGGCGTCCATGCTGACAGCGAGCACACCCAGTACCAGCATCGTTGCGACAGCGCCCAGTCGGGCGATGCTCCCCACGATGTTGCTGTACATGGACAGATCCGCTCGGCGGACACCGAGTAGGGCGGCGTTGACCACGAGTAGCAGCGCGGTCGTCGCCGTTCCGGTACCCAGCAAAACCATCAACCAGGGTGTTCCGACGACTGCGCGCAGCCGGTCCGGCATGAACAACGCCCCGATGGTGCCGGCAATCCCCGGGACCAGGGTGGCGACGACGAACGCGGTGCTGCACAGGCCGCTCCGTTCCTCAGGACTTGCGCCGGGCAGCAGTCGGGTGAGCATGGGGATGAATCCGGATATCGCGATGACCGAGATCAAGGTCATTGCCGAGATGGCGGTGTTGGTGATTCCGATGACGCTGGGAGAGAAGACGCGGGCGCAGACCGTCCAGAATGCGTAACCGAGCAGTGCGGTGATGTGGGTCGTCGCGAGCAGCGCGAAGCTGTTACCGACCAGCCCGCGGCTCCTCTGGGTACGGGCCGCCGTCATTGATCGCACCACGAATCGGGTAGCAGCGCCTGGATCCGTACACCGGTCACGAGGTCGTGAAGTGTGAGCTTGGCGGATCGGCCCACCCGACAAGCGACCGACTGCGTGCCCGCCCGCAATGTCACGAGCAACGTGGAATTGGTTGCCGAATTACGCGACGGCACCAGTTTGGTCAATACGGGAACCGCGCGGCCGGACTCGTCGGTTGCGGTGAATTCGGCTTGGTCCAGGAGTTGGCGGCCGTCCGGGCCGATCGGTGCCAGATCGAACGCCAGGTCTGCATCACCGGTTGCAGCGATCTGCTCGACGCTGAACGAAGACGGCATCTGCTGTGCCGGTGACCAGAAGATGTTTGTAACGACCAGAGCCGCAACGGACGCGGCCGCCACGGCGGCTGCAGCGAGGATGCTGCGCGAATTCTGCAACGTACGCCGCTTTGGGAGGTCGGGGCTGCACAGCGTGGCGGCCGTGACGAGCAGGACGCAACCCAGGACGATGAGCCAATCTAGTCGCCGGATGTGCGAATAGTTCATGTCGTGGTTCCACATCCGCATCGAGACGGTGATGGCGACTTGGGTGCAGGCACCTCCGATCGCCGCTGCCAGGAGGGCCCGTTGCCAAAGGCGGGTTGGCAATCGTAGTAGGCCGAGGGCCACGCCGAGGGCGACCGCTGCGGTGGCTGTCAGGGTCGCGATCAGGATGCCGCCGGTGGTGACGAGGGCGCCTCGGCCGAAATAGTGGATCACCGGACCCCAGAGTGCGTACCAGCACAGCGTCGTTCCGATTCGCGTCGCCGCCCATGCGACTGGACCTGCTCCGATGCGCATGAAGATCGCGGTCAACCACACGCCTGGGATCAACCAGACCCCAACGATGCCGAGAAACATCCCGATCCACTGGTGCACGCCCGAGGGAAGGTCAAAGACCGCCGGCTTGGAGCGGAGCCAATGCGCCCCGATGAGGCAGACGACACCGACTGCCAGGGTGGACAAGAGTCTCAGCCGGGCGACGCGGTCGGCCGACTCGTCCGCCGCCGGGCTCGCAGGAATTCCAGGCTTCCGCCGGACCCATTGTGGGCGGCGCTGGTAGCGATGGCGGGGAGATTGACGTCCTCTTAGGGAAGATCGCACCGGGGAATCCGGTTCGCCGTCGAAGGCCGCGTTCTCGTTCGGTGGCGCGACATCGTCGTTCACCTTCGAGTCCGAGCCGAGTGCGTCGGGATCGACCTTATCAGCCTCGATAACCTGCTTCATGACTCGGGATCCTCACAACTTCCGGCCTCGGTGCGCCGCAAGATGTTGTGGTCGACCTGGTACACCGTCAACGGACCCGCGGCGAACACGGCTCGCAGCCACGGGAGACAGTCGAATCTGTCGAGTGCGGCCTGGGGGAACAGATCGGTGCCGCGTACTCCTGGCTCATTGCGGGTGAACCAGTACCCCATTCGGGGTCGCGTGGTCGCCATCCGCGCGTCGACCACGAAGTAGCGGATACCGGCATCGGAGATCTGCTTCAGCACTTCGGGTTTGACGGGTCCGGCGTCCATGTAGAGCTGCCAGATCGGAAATGTTTCGCTCGGACGCAAAGCGGACATCCGGCCGAACGAGCCGATCTGGAGGGACACGTACCGATCCGCCATGACCGGTGTGTCCACCGGTGTGTTCGCCGCCATCCATGCGGCGACGGCTGTGCCTTCCCGGGACATCGACCGTATGTCGTCGCCGACGTTTGCCGTCCCGGGGAAGCGTGACGACAGGTTCACGCCGAGGGTCGCGCCGCCGAAAGCCATCACCGTGAAGACCACGAGCGCCAGGGCCGCCCTTAGGGTGGGACGGCTCAGTACCTGCGCAGCCCGGCTCATCCGCCGGAACCGCGCGTTGACCGCCTCAAAGGTGCGCGGTCCATGTGACCAGGCCAGTCCGCAGACAACCGCGATCCCGATGAAACTGAAACCCCATGAGCGATGCGCGCCCTCGGCGCCGCCGCGGGTCAGCAGCATCGGCATGCTGGCGAAAAACATCGCGCCGAGTGCCGCAAAGCCCCAGACTGCGGTGCCGACGCGGCGGCGATTGACCCAGATTACTGCCAGCGACCAGGTAAACAGGATCAGCGCTACGAAGGGATAGAGGTACCCGGAAACTATTTCGTAGACCGGATTTGCGGAATCCCCGAAGAGGGTCCGCTGGCCGGAAGAACCGCCGCCGAAGCCGTGCAGGATCTTACCGAGCTGAGACAGGCCTTCCGTCCAAGCGGGGCTGAGGTACGACAGCAGCCAATCGTATTTGTCCGACCACCAAAATTGGATCGACAGGCCAAGTGACAAGGCTACGACCGCCAACGGCCAGAGGCGTTCCGGGCAGGCGCCGAAGCCGTCCACAATGTTCCGCGGGAACCACAGCACGAGGCGGGCAACGATCAACATAATGAGGATCATGACCAGCATGATCGTGGTCAGATGGTGGATCATCGGCAAAGCCATGACGCAGAACACCGCCGCGGCCAGTGGCCGCAGCTTGGGCTTGGTGGCAGCGCGCCCGGCCCCGACAGTCGCCGCGAGGCACCACAGCATCAACGGCAACGCCAAGCTTTCGTACGAGAAGCTCGAGTCGAAGAAGACCCACGAGGGATTGAGCGTGTAGACGACGGCCCCCGTGGCAGCCCCTGGCGCCGGCACGTCCAGCAGGCGGATGAGCTGGTAGATCGCCAGCAGGGAGAGGACGTGGGCGAGAAGGACCACAGCCATGCCGCAGTACCAGAGCGGTAGACCTGAGACTCTGGCGAATGCGCTGGTCGTCTGGTGCAAGCCGAAGAATTCGGCGCTGATCGGCAGGAGGAATAGCTTGTGACCGACGTCACCGTTGAAGAACGCCTCCAAGGCCTGGCGGAGGTGGATGTATTCGTCAGATCCGGCAGGCCCGAAACGCTGCAGTCGCGGGACCATGCCGAACAGGCCCATCCCCACGAGGGCTAACGTTCGTGTCACGCCGCCCGTCCAAGGTGCGCACGCCAGTAAGACGAGTGGCAGCATGCCGAGCAGGAAGCCGGCCCAGTAGAGGGCGAACTGGAGGTCGTCAGGTGCGGGCAGTCCGGCCGCATGGTGATATGCCAGGACGATCAAGGCGCCCCCGATGGGCACCAGAGCGACACCGAGGTGAGCGTAGCGGCGCCACTTGTCGGGGTCGCGTCCCGGGGTCGGTCCGTCCGGAGAGGTCGTGTCGTCGACCATCGGGTTTGGTTCGGTGACCAGCGAAGAAGTCAGGGCGTGCTCCTCGTCCGCTCACCCGCGGTGGTGAAGGCATCGAGCAATTGTTGGGCCACCTCCGCAGCGGCGGGTAGTGCGCACCGCCGAACGGACTCCGTCCGTGATCCGGCGAGAAGGTCGGTGATGGCTTCTGCATAGCGGGTCGCCGCGTCGGCGTCGGGGAGATCGATGCGGCACAGTTGCGCGACCGCGCCAGACCCGGCTCGGTCGATGACCTCACGGTGGGCGGGGATCGCGCTTGCGGCCACAGGGATGCCGGCGACGAGCGCCTCCGCCAGGCCGATGCCGTAAGCCTCTTGTTGGCTTGCGCTTGCGTACAGTGAGGCCGACGCCCACCACCGACCGAGAGTTTCATCGTCGACGGCGCCGGTGAACGTGACCACATCGTCGGCACCGAGTCGGGTGCTGAGGTCCCGGTGTGCCGCCAGCGCTGACCCGTCGCCGACGACGACGAGACGGGCGGCAGTCCCTCGGTCGCGAAGCTCGGCGACAGCGCGGATTAGCAGGTCGGTGCGCTTGTATGGTTCCTGGCGTGCGGCGGTGAGCACGACCGGCGCATCTGTGCGAAACGGTAAATGACCCTGAACCGGGTCGTTCACGATCGGGGGTACCACGGTAATCTTCTCGGGTCCGACCTGATTCGGGAAGTCCCGTAACAGCAGTCCGGCTTCGGCTTCGGTGTCGACCACGATCTGGCGGCTAGACGCCATCAAGCGCCGGCCGAGTGGCTTGTAGACGCGGTGTAAGGCCTGGCGAAACGGGGTATGACCCACCCCGTGGTAATGCGGGGTCAGCACGACGGGATCCGTCGACCGCTCAGCGACCATCCACGCCAGAGGCGTGTGGTAACTGTGCAGCCACACGACGTCAAACCGGTTGGGACGTGATGCAGCACGTGCAGCGGCCGGCGACGGCACATCGAAAACGTCGGATATCGGTAGGTGGTGCCGCTCGATGCGGTACCCGTCGACCCATTCCTCCCGGGGCAGCTCGGCAGCCCGGGGTGCTTGCGTTATCACCGTCACCGAGGCGCCTTCGGCGGCCAGCGCGGCGGCAGCAGCCTCGACGTATGTCTCCAGACCGCCGCGGAAGGGTGCAAATCGGGGTGCGACGATCCCGATCCTCAGGGAGGCGACCGTCATGCGACTTCTCCGTGCGAGCCGACTCTCGTCGTACGTTTAACCACCGGCTGGCCCGCTCGGCCCCAGTCGACACCAATGCTCTCCATCAGTGCCGAATAGCTCTCCGCACTCTGTTGCCAGCTGTGTGGATCCTCGTGGGTGATACCGATCAACGGGATTGCCGCGCGGATCCCGTCGGCCAGAGCACACGGGTCGGCCGGGGGAACCAACACCGCGCCGGTGTATCCGTTTACGGCCTCGACTAGGCCGCCAACCGATGTGGTGACCACGGGTAACCCTGAGCTCATCGCGGTATGCAGCGGGCCCGACGCAGAGGACCGGCGGTACGGCAACACGACGAGATCAGCCCCGGCGAAGAAGTCTGGTACCTCGTCGTCGTCTACGTAGCGATCGACGATGGTGAGGCGATCATCCGGCAGGATTCCCCTCAACTCATCGAGCGGCTCGCGGTATCCCTGCCAGACCTCGCCGATGACGCTGAGGTGAATGTCGAGCCCGGACTCGACGAGGATGCGAACCGCCCCCGCGAGTTCGGCATGCCCTTTGTACGGACGCACCACCCCGAAGATCAGGACACGGAGCGGACCGTTGGCGTCGCGCAGGCCGCCGTCGCACGGGACGGAGGAGGAGTCGGCGCCATGGTGGGTGTACGGCCCGTGGGCGATCACTTCGATGGGCAGTCGAACGAGTTCGGGATAGGCTCGGCAGAGTTCGGTCCGATCGAAGTCGGAGTGCACCACTATGGCGTCCGCAAACTTGAGCAGCCTGCGCATTCCAATTCTGGTATAGCGGCTGACTAGGGGTAACTTGGCCTCGCCGACGTCCTGCATCTCATGGAATTCGATCACCAGTCGTGCACCCGACCGCTTGGCCCGCCAGGCGATAGCCAGATAACTGTGTAGCACCGTCGCCGTCCACCACTGCAGGACGACTACGGCCGGTTGGTTACGGCGCCAGAACCGCCACGCGCCGAGCGCAGAAAGACCCCAGAACCAATCGAGCCCGTTGAACACCGGGACCGACGGCAGGGGCAGCGCTCCCTCAGTGCTCCCGACTCGGGCCCGGCCAGGGTAAAAGATGCGAGGGCACAGCCGCCGCAAAAGCAGAGCTGCTACTGTGCCGCGCTCGGCCAGCGCAGCTGTAAGAAGGGCCGTGTAATAACTCACGCCGGAGAGAAATCGGTCTCCAGGGCCGACTACGAGTGCAACGGGCCCGTCCAGGGGGAGTTCATCCGCCCCAGCGTGCCCGTGGGTCACGCAGTGCTCCTGAGACGCTCATCAGAGTGAACCTGCTTGCGGAGCGATTGCACGACGCGACCACTGAGGCCGTTGCGGTGGCTGCGCAACACCGTCCGTAGCACCCGGATGCCGTCACGGATGGAGTTGAGGTTCGATTTACCTGCCCGTCGGGGCAACTCGAGGCTGGGCACTTCGGAGATCCGCAAGCCAGCCTGCATTGCGCGCGTCACCATCTCTGCCTCGATCTCGAAGCCGGTCGCAGAAAGCGCCAAGAGATCCAGATAACGACGGTGGAACGCGCAGAATCCATAGCAGAGGTCGGTCAGTTCGGCTCGATACAGCGAATTGAATACGCCGAGGAGGAAACGGTTGCCCAAGCGGCGGAAGGGCGTGATGTCCAAAGAACCCCCACCGGGGATGAAGCGCGAACCCTTCACGAAGTCGTAGCCGTTGGCCAGGAAGTGCAAGTAGTGTTTGATCTCGGCAGGCGCCATGCTGCCGTCGGCGTCCATCATCACGATCACGTCACCGGTAGCCGCGAGGAAACCGGTGCGAAGCGCACTGCCTTTCCCGGTGCCTTCCTGTGACACTATCTTGACGTCCGGCCGGCATCGACGGGCGGTGATGAGGGTGGCATCGGTGGAGTCTCCGTCCACCAAGATGATCTCATCGACCTCGTCCGAAACCTGCTCGAGAACCCAGCTGATGTTCCGTGCCTCGTTCTTGACCGGTATCACCAAGCTTACGGTCATTTCCGTCCGGATACGTGCGGAGGGCTCGCGCACGCCCAACGCACTCCCGTACACGGGTGCTGAACCCGATACGTGTAAGTTTTCGTGGCCGCGCCGAACTGCGTCGGACCCGGGTCCGAGCCCGTTCGCGGACTTGTATTCTGCTGCCATCCCGATCCCCCAAGGTAAAGGTCACTTCGTTAGCTGGCGCAAACCGCGCTTGCTAGAACTTTCCGTGCCCACGCGACGCTAGCACCCAGTCGCGTTGCCTTGCAACCCGTCGTTCTGCACATAGTTCAGCTCGAAGGCGTCGCGCACGCTGCACATGGCGTTGCCCGCGCGCATGGCGTGGCCGCCCCAATTGTTAACTGAGATGGGCTCGGGTAACGCCGATGATCGATCGCCGTGGTCGGGGTCGCGGTTTGAACGACAACTGTTGCACCGTGCTCGGACGCGTCGCGTCGCGTCGGCTCGGACGGCAGCGGCTGGCGGCCCGGCTGCCACCTCAACGTAGAGGTATTCCAGACGTCGTGGCCGCGCGAGCCACCGGCATCCGGCGGATCGGCGACGCCGCGGGGTTCGAGCCATGCCGTCCGCGAGACACGGGCCGCACCGATCCTTCAGTTCTTCACGCCGTAGTGCCGGCCGTGTACGTACCGTTCGCGCTGCCGAGAAATACGTTCACCTTGTTTCCGCTGATCGTGTCGCCCGTGATGAGGTATCCCGTCACGCCGGCGTTGGCCCCCAGGCCGTACCCCGCGTTACCGGTCACCGTATTTCCCTCGATCACGGCATCGATGACGTCGTAGAGGATTATGCCGTTGGCGTTGTTGTTGACCGTGTTGTCGTCGAGGTGCAGGTTGTTCAGTGGGGCGAGGTCTGCCTGTATCCCGCTCACCACATTGTTGTGAAACGAATTGTTCTCCACATACGTGTAATTGGTGTTGTTGGTGATTCGGAATCCGTAGGTGCAGTTATAGACCTCGTTGTGGTGGATCCAGTTGTTGGGACCTGAATTGTCATGGAAAATCGTGGTTCCCACGATGCCGCTGTATTCGCCGGCTTCGATCCCGCCACCGTTCGGGCTCACCGAAGTCCCGTTGCGCACGCAATCGGACACTAAATTGTAGCCGATCTCGTTGCTGTATTCGTCCTCCCCGTGTAGGTCGATACCACTGGACACGACGCCGGTGATCGTATTGTGCTCGACGAGGTTGTGGTTGGCGCTGAACTGCAGCAATATTGCGTGCCGGATAACCGGTCCGACCACGTTGTTCTTCACCCAGTTGTTATTTGATCCGCTCTGGTCGATGATGATGCCATAACCTGAACCTTCGCCGTTCAGTGCAGTGGCGTTCCTGACGATATTGCTGTCAGCGAGGATGAATTTGCCATTCTGTATTTGGATGCCGAAGCGCTGGAATTGCTCGATCAGCAGATTGCTCACCGTAATTCGAGAGACCTGCGAACTTCCCGTGTTGCCGAGACGAATTCCGGCCAGGTAGGGCTTTCCGGTTGCGACCGTCAACCGGAACTTCGACAACGTCAGATTGTTGACACCGGGACCCGCGTACATAACGGCGTACGGGCTCGACGAATAGCTTCCGGCCAGCACAGTGCCGTCCCGCGATTCGCCGATGACCGAGATGCCGGTCCTGAGGACGATCAGGCTTTTGACGTGGTAGGTCCCGTCGGGGATGTACACGGCGTCTCCGGCTTTGGCGGCATTGATGGCACGCTGTATGGCGACGGCATCATCGTCCGACGAATTACCTGGGGTCGCGCCGTACTGAAGTACGCTGACGGTATTTCCGGTGGGGGCATCGGCAGCCTGGAACTGCACCGACAGTCCGGCGTCGTACGTGGTTGCCGCAGTCCCCGCGGCGGGGCAGACAAATAACGCAACAACGACCGACGCGAGAGTCGCGATTGGCAGCCAGACATATCGCATTGAGACACTCCATTCCCGACCAGGAGCCCCCTGTGCTCGCCATCTTCCACCCGTCGCCCCATAGATAGAAAGGCTCCATCATCTATCGATTTGGCTACGAAACAGGAACGGATTGAGTTGCTGAGAGAGGATTGCCGCATGTAATTAGTGTGCTGGAGTTTGCTGAAGTAAGCATCCAGCGCACTTTGTGCGGTGTATCCCCGTTGTGTAACGCGCCGCTGGATTATCCAGAATTGCATTCTGGCGCGCAATGTGCGGAGCCTGCGGAGGGCGCCGTGTTCACGCAACTCGGCGTGTCGTGGGTCACGCCACGCGCTCGCGCCGAAAGATGTAAGCATGGTGTCCGTGCGGGCGGTGTCTTCGACAGAATTATTCGTCGGCCCGCCCGTGGATCCGCTGCAGATCGTCCGTGTGGATATCGATGATGTTCAGCGGCCAGAGACGATCAGGATCGATGCGCAGGGCCTATCAGGTCTGGCGGTGGTGGCGCCCGGGGATGCCACCGTCGAAATCCCGGTCAAGGTTGTCGGTCCCCAACCGGGTCGCCAGCGCGCGGCATCCGTGGTCGTAGGGGACTGCCGGACCGGCTTCATCTTCACCGACGCCGAACCGGGCTGGACGATGTTCATGGTCAGCCACTTTCACTACGATCCGGTGTGGTGGAACACCCAGGCCGCCTACACCAGTGAGTGGACCGAGGATCCGCCCGGGCGGGCGCGTCAGACCAACGGCTTCGAGTTGGTGGCCGCCCACCTCGAGATGGCCCGCCGCGACCCGGATTACAAGTTCGTGCTCGCCGAGGTCGACTACCTCAAGCCGTACTGGGACACCCACCCGCAGGACCGAGCTGACCTCCGCCGGTTCGTCGCCGACGGCCGCGTCGAGATCATGGGTGGCACCTACAACGAACCCAACACCAACCTCACCAGCCCGGAGACGGCGATCCGGAACTTCGTGCACGGCATCGGGTTCCAGCGCCACGTCATGGGTGCCGATCCCGCGACCGCCTGGCAACTCGACGTTTTCGGCCACGACCCGCAGTTCCCGGGGATGGCCGCCGACGCCGGGCTGACCTCGAGTTCCTGGGCGCGTGGGCCGCACCATCAGTGGGGTCCGATGGCGGACGACGGCGACCCCGAGAGGATGCAGTTCGCGAGCGAATTCGAATGGATCGCTCCCTCGGGCACCGGACTGCTGACGCATTACATGCCGGCGCACTACTCGGCCGGATGGTGGATGGACTCCGCGGCGACACTGGCTGAGGCCGAGGCCGAGACGTGGAAGTTGTTCGCCGGCCTGAAGAAGGTGACGTCGACCCGCAACGTCCTGCTTCCGGTCGGCACCGACTACACCCCCCCCAACAAATGGGTGACGGAGATCCACCGCGACTGGAACGCGCGCTACACCTGGCCGCGGTTCGTGTGCGCGCTTCCGATGGAGTTCTTCGCGGCGGTGCGGGCCGAACTCGCGGATCGTGGTGTTGACCTGTCGCCCCAGACCCGCGATATGAACCCGATCTACACCGGCAAGGACGTGTCCTTCATCGACACCAAACAAGCCAACCGGGCCGCCGAGACCGCCGTCCTGGAGGCGGAGCGGTTCGCCACCTTCGCCCACTTGTTGACCGGCGCGGAATATCCCGAGGCCGCCTTGGCCAAAGCCTGGGTGCAGCTGGCCTACGGCGCACATCACGACGCCATCACCGGCTCCGAGTCCGACCAGGTTTATCTCGATCTGCTGACCGGGTGGCGGGACGCCTGGGAGATCGGGCGGACGGCCCGTGACAACGCGCTGGAGCTGCTCAGCGGTGCACTGGCGCCGGCGCCGCTGACGGTGTGGAATCCGTCGGCGCACAACCGGACCGATGTGGTGACAATCGACCACGGCGGCGGGCCCGTGCGCGTCGTCGACGACGCGGGCGAACATGTTCCCGCCGTGTGCGACCCCGAGCGGAATACCGTGAGTTTCGTGGCGACCGATGTGCCGTCCCTGGGCTGGCGTTGCTACCGCCTGGAGCCGGACGATGACGCGGCGGCGTGGGAGGCCGTCGACGGGGTATGGATCGAGAACGCGCACTACCGGTTACGGGTGGATCCGAACCGGGGAGGGGCGGTGGATTCGCTGCGTCACCACGACCGTGAACTGCTGACGCCCGGCCGGCTAGGCAACGAATTGGCGGTATACGACGAGTATCCATCGCACCCGAAGGCCGGCGAAGGCCCTTGGCACCTACTGCCGAAGGGGCCGGTCGTCGGTTCCGGCAGCGGTGCCGCGCACGTGCAGCCCCATCGCAGCCCGGTCGGTGAGCGACTGGTGGTCTCCGGCCGCATCGAAGGCGTGCTCCGCTACACCCAGACCCTCACGCTGTGGGCCGGAATCGACCGGCTGGACTGCGCCACCACCATCGACGAGTTCGTCGGCCGGGACCAGCTGTTGCGGCTGCGCTGGCCTGCGCACATCGCGGGAGCGAAGCCGATCAGCGAGGTCGGAGACGCTGTGATCGGCCGCGGCTTCGCGTTGATTCACCAGCCCGGCACCGTGCATTCGGTGGACACCGCGGCGCATCCCTGGACCCTGGAGAATCCCTCCCACGGGTGGTTTGGGCTGTCGTCGGCAGTCCGGATCAGACTGGGGGGCAGCGGAGTTCATGCGATTTCGGTCGCGGAGGTAATCGCGCCGTCTGACGCTGCCGCCGGGCCACTCGCCCGGGTCTTGATGGTGGCGATGGTCCGTGCTGGTGTGACTGCGACGTGTTCGGGTGCGGACAGGCCGCGGTACGGAAACCTGGCCGTGGACTCGAACCTGCCGGACACCCGGATTGCCCTCGGCGGCCCCGGATGCAACACATTCACCGCCGCGCTGCTCGCCGATGCTGGTGCCGAGTACGCCGATGAGCTCGAACGGCAACTCGAACAGTGCGGCTGGGCGAGGGTTTTCGTTCCGGCCGCCGAACCGCTACCTGTCGAGTGGGTACCCGACGCGGACTTGCGCGGCACCCGTGCGCTGCCTGTGCTGGTTATCGCCGGGCGCGATGACGATTCGCTGCGCGATGCGGTGAACGCGGTGGCCGACGACCTCGACGATGCCGAGATCGCTGTTGCGCAGCGGATATTCGTGCACCCCGGACGGTTCGAGGCGCGCACCGTCGTGCTGCTCAATCGCGGCGTGCCCAGCTTCGCCGTGGAAGCCGACGGCACTCTCCACACCTCGCTCCTGCGATCCTGTACCGGTTGGCCGTCGGGAGTGTGGACGACCCACGAACGCCGCAATGCACCGGACGGCTCCAACTTCCAGTTACAGCACTGGTCGCACACTTTCGACTACGCGGTGGCAGCCGGCGACGGCGACTGGCGGGATGCGCAGATCCCTCTGCGCAGTAACGAATTCAGCCACCGTCTGCTGACGACCACGATCGGCGGTGACCTGTCGGACCCTGGCGCGCTGCTGCGGATCGCCGGCGAGGGTGTGCGTCTGGAATCCTTCAAGCTCTGCGGCAACCCCACTCCCGAAGGCCGCACCGCAGCGCTTTCGGGCCGGACGGCCTTGCGCCTCGTGGAAACATGTGGCCGCACTGCTGAGGTACGCATGGACTCCGAGGTCGGGTCGATTCGGCCGATCGGCAAATCTACCCTGCTGGAGGACGATTGCCGGGCCGAGGACGACCTGAGGCTGCACGGCTTCGAGATCGCCACAGTGTTAGCCGATTTCCGCCCTGTCCGGCCTGCTGATCCCCAGCGTCGTCCGGGGCCGATGGTGCCCGATGCCGAGGCCGCACAACCGCTCTATGCCCGCTACTGGCTGCACAACCGGGGGCCGGCTCCCCTCGGCGGGCTGCCGGCCGTCGCGCATCTGCATCCACATCGGCTCGCGGTGCAACCGGCAGGGTCGCGGCAGGTGAAGTTGCGGCTGACCGTCGCGAGCGACTGCACCGACGCGACCCTGTCCGGGAACATCGAACTCGTCTGCCCGCCGGGCTGGTCCGCCGAGCCGGTCACGCTGCCCGTCGAGGTGGAACCCGGCGCGTATCGCGAGGCTGACGTCACCGTGACCCCACCCAGCGGTACGAGCACCGGATGCTATCCGGTGCGGGCCCGGCTGACGCTCACCGGTGACGACCTGCCGTCGCCGTGGCGGCAGACCGTGGAGGACGTTTGCCTGATCACCGTCGGTGAGCGGACGGCAAAGGTGCTGCGGCTGTTGGCGGGTCCTGAGGACGTCACCCTCGTCGCCGGGGAACGGGGCCGGATCTCGGTGACTGTGGGCACCGACTGCGGGGCCAATATTGCGGTCGAGGCTCACCTCATCAGCCCCTGGGGCACCTGGGAGTGGATAGCTCCGGCCGCTACGAGCGCCGACCTGCCCGCCTTCGGGCAGGTCCGGCTGCAGTTCAACGTCACCCCGCCGCACTCGACGGCCTCCGGCCAATGGTGGGCGCTGGTGCGCGTGGCCGCGGCCGGGGAGCTGCTCTACACGCCCTCCGTACGGGTGGCGGTCCGGTGAGCCCGATGGCGGCCCAGGTCTGCGGCCGGCCGGTGACGGTGGAGGACGTCGATGCCCGCGAGGCCCAGTTTCGCGCCACCGTGCCGTCGGCATCTTTGCCGTTGGCCGGCACCAGTGAGGGCCGTCAGCTACGCCGTTGGCTGACCCAGTTGATCGTGACCGAACTGGTGATCGCCGCCGAGGCTCGCCGGCTCGGCATCACCGCCGACGACGCTCCGGCGCTATGCGCCGTCCTGCCGGATGCTACCGCCCGGGTCGAGATCGGCAGCGTGACCGCGGCCGTGCTGTCCGACCCGCTGGCCCGTGCCCTCTATGCGTATGTAGTCGCCGATGTGACCGTGCCGGACGACGAGATCGCCGGCTATCACACCCGCAACCCGATGCGGTTCGCCGTCGGGACCCGCGGTGACGTGGGCTGGCGCAATCCCGAAACGCAGCCCTCGTTGCAGCAGGTTCGGCCGGCGATCACCGCCCATCTGCTGGCCGCGGCGCGCCGACGGAACTTCCGGAACTGGCTCGATATGCGCAGCGCAGCCCTCGTTGTGCTGGCATCCGACTACGAGCATCCCGGCGACCCCCGTCAGCCCGATAATGTGCACAGGCACTGATGTCCGAACTGACCCTGGCCCTGGACGTCGGCGGCACCAAGATCGCCGCCGGGCTCGTCGACGCCGACGGAACCGTGGTGAGGTCCACCCAGGAACCCACACCGCACGGCGACGATCCGGAGGCGGTCTGGGCCGTCACCGAACATCTGATCGCCGCGACCACCGCCGACGTCCGTATTCGGGGTGCGGGCGTCGCCTGCGCAGGACCCGTGCACGTTCCGACCGGCACCGTCAGTCCGATCAACCTGACTGCGTGGCGCGATTTCCCGGTCCGCGACCGGGTGGCCGCCGCGCTGCCCGGGCTGCCTGTGCGCCTCGGCGGCGACGGGTTGTGCATGACCCTCGGTGAGCACTGGCGGGGTGCGGGTCAGGGTGCGGCGTTCCTGCTCGGGCTGGTGGTCTCCACCGGGATTGGTGGGGGCCTGATCGTCGACGGTGCCCCGTATTTCGGGCGCACCGGCAACGCCGGGCATGTCGGGCACGTCGTTGTCGACACCGCCGGACCGCCGTGCACCTGCGGCGGCCACGGCTGCGTCGAGGCCATCGCCAGCGGACCGCACTTGGCGCAGTGGGCCCGCGAGAACGGATGGGACGCAACACCGGAGGCCTCCGCCAAGGAACTGGCGGCCGCGGCTACCGCGGGGGACGCGGTAGCGGTCCGGGCTTTCGGGCGCGGTGCGACTGCGATCGCCGCGATGATCGCCTCGATTGCGGCGGTGTGCGATCTGGATCGCGTGGTAGTCGGCGGTGGGGTGGCCAGGTCGGGACCCGTGTTGTTCGACCCGTTGCGGGAGGCACTCGGTGAGTATGTCGGCCTGGACTTCATCGCCGGGTTGACGGTCGTGCCCGCCCAGTTGGGCGGTGAAGCCGGCTTGGTGGGTGCCGCGGCTCTACTCGGGGAGAGCGGGCAGACCGACCCGCCGACTTCCTAATGAGGCCCGTGTTCGGGTCTGGGTGCCGTTGTGCAGGCTTGGCTAGGAGATCGAGGCCCAGAGGGATGGGGTCGAGGCGCGATTACAGGTCGGTTCGGGAATGCGCTTCCGGAATTCATCGGTGAAGGTGCCGTCGACGCGAATGCTGAATGACAGTCCGCCATACGCGTCGGCGCCGTGGAACTGGTTCACGGTGTCGAACCACGCGCTGTAGGTGTCTACGTAGAGCTTCTCGCCGGTTTTGGCGTTCAGCATGTAGAACGGCTTGCTCAGGTTGGTGCGAAACCACAGGAACTCATGGCATCGCTCGGTACTCGGATGATCACGATGCGGCGTGACCACATGGCCGCCGAGATCGTAGAAGATCACCATTCGGGTAGTGGATTTGAACGGCAGTGTGGCGATGAAGTCCATGAGCAGGGAAAACTCGTCCGCCTCTTCCGAGATGGCCCAGTTGTCCGGGTTATCCAGATCGTAGTAGTCCAGATAACCGGTGCGGACGATCTTCTTGGACAACAGGATGTTGCGGGAACCGGTCTGTTTCGGACTGGTCGCCTTCAGCGTCATCGGTCCCGTCCCAAACACCGGATCGTGTTCTTTGTTGTGCTCGGCAATTTTGCTGGTCACGTATTCATCGAGGGATTTGAGGCGCTCGACATCGATCATGTCGTCGAAGGATTTGTAGGAGGGGTAGCGGATGCCCGGGTCGAGCGGAGCGCTCTGCAGCTTGCGTTCCAGCACGGCGCGACCCACCCCCTCGGCCGCCGGCACGAGAACCCTGTCTTTGAGGGGACGAAGCGCCCGGGTATCGAGAAGTTTGCTGACACTGGCCATTCATGCACCTTATTGCACTGCCGCCCTTCTTGTACAGCGGAAGTTATCGGGGCGATTTGTTCGCTCAGGCAGTCCGTTTTGGCTGATCGGCGGGTTCCAGGCTATTCTTGGCGACGATCCACCGAAGACCGTCGGTCACCGAGCAATCGGTTGAAGGTCCGGGAACATCCCGGCGGCCCACGCAGGAGGACGAGGCACACCCCGTTGATGGGAATCAGCGGATCTTCCACGCCCCGGCCGCATCCTGCGCCGGGGCGTTCGTGTTGTTACCGCTCGTTCGGTGCGAACACCCACACATATCTACGCAGAAGCTTGACTACCGAGGAGGCATGCATGGCCAAGGCTGACAAAGCCACTGCCGTTGCAGAGATCACCGAGCAGTTCAAGGCCTCGACTGCGACCGTCGTCACCGAGTACCGCGGCCTGTCCGTGTCCAACATGGCAGAACTGCGGCGCTCGCTGGGCTCCGGCACCACCTACACCGTCGCCAAGAACACGCTGGTCAAGCGTGCGGCGACGGAGGCGGGCATCGAGGGCCTCGACGATCTGTTCGCCGGCCCGACCGCCATCGCGTTCATCAGCGGTGAGCCGGTCGAATCCGCGAAGGCCCTGAAGAAGTTCGCCAAGGACAACAAGGCGCTCGTCATCAAGGGCGGCTACATGGACGGCGCACCGCTGTCCGTCGCCCAGGTCGAGGCGATCGCCGACCTGGAGAGCCGCGAGGTGCTGCTGGCCAAGCTGGCCGGCGCGATGAAGGCCAACCTGTCCAAGGCCGCCGGGCTGTTCGCCGCTCCGGCATCGCAGGTCGCCCGGCTCGCCCTGGCGCTGCAGGAGAAGCGGGCTGCCGACGGGGAAACCCTGCCGGCCGCCGAGGCTCCTGCCGACGAGGCTCCGGCCGAGGCACCCGCCGACGAGGCTCCGGCCGAGGCTTCAGAGGCTCCCGAGGCCGCCGAGACCGCAGCCGACACCGAGACAACCGAATAACGAACACCCGACAACCCGGAAAACCCCTAGAAAGGACCCATCATGGCAAAGCTGTCCACCGATGAACTGCTCGACGCGTTCAAGGAACTGACCCTGCTCGAGCTCTCGGAGTTCGTCAAGAAGTTCGAGGAGACCTTCGAGGTCACCGCCGCCGCTCCGGTCGCCGTTGCCGCGGCCCCGGCCGCCGGTGGCGCCGCTCCCGCCGAGGCCGGCGAAGAGCAGTCCGAGTTCGATGTCATCCTCGAGGGTGCCGGCGACAAGAAGATCGGCGTCATCAAGGTCGTCCGCGAGATCGTCTCCGGCCTGGGCCTCAAGGAGGCCAAGGACCTCGTCGACGGCGCCCCCAAGCCGCTGCTCGAGAAGGTCAACAAGGACGCCGCCGCGGACGCCAAGGCCAAGCTCGAGGCCGCCGGCGCAACGGTCACCGTCAAGTAGTACACAGCTCTACCGCAAGGAGCCCCCGGAGATCCGGGGGCTCCTTCGTTTCTCCGGTCAGCCCCAGCCCGCCGCCGCCAGTGAGGCGGCCACCCTCTCCCGTGAATCGCCCATGGCCACCAGGAGATTCGCCAGGAGCTGGCCGAGTACCGAGACGACCGCGGTGTCGTCGTGGCCGTAGTAACCGGCGAGCTCGAGCATCACGTAGCCGTGGTTCGTGCTCCAGAACTGCGACGACGTGGACACCACCGCCGGGTGGTCGTCGGCCGCCGCGGCGGTGATCCGCTGTGCCGTCATGCTGCGGTGCACGGTCGGGTCCTGATGGGAACGCCGACGACGGAACTGCGCCGCTCGCCGAAACCGGGGTAAAGGTAGTGACACAAACTCAGTGCCGGTTTTCGCCGTGCGCTACAGTGACTCGAGCCACAGGGCGGAATGGGCAGTTCGCCGCCGATCATCGGAAGGATCTCGCGTGGGTATTGGCATCCAGGTTGAAGGACTCACCAAATCCTTCGGTTCCCAGCGAATCTGGGAAGACGTCACGATGGACATCCCTTCCGGCGAGGTCAGCGTGCTCCTGGGCCCGTCCGGTACCGGTAAGTCGGTGTTCCTGAAGTCGCTGATCGGCCTGCTGCGTCCCGAGCGCGGCAAGATCATCGTCGACGGCACCGACATCATCCAGTGCTCGGCCAAGGAGCTCTACGAGATCCGGACACTGTTCGGCGTGATGTTCCAGGACGGCGCGCTGTTCGGTTCGATGAACATCTACGACAACACCGCATTCCCGCTTCGTGAGCACACGAAGAAGAAGGAATCCGAGATCCGTCAGGTCGTGATGGAGAAGCTCGACATGGTCGGCCTGGCCGGCGACGACCAGAAGTTCCCCGGTGAGATCTCCGGCGGTATGAAGAAGCGTGCCGGCCTGGCGCGAAGCCTGGTGCTCGACCCCAAGATCATCCTGTGCGACGAGCCGGACTCCGGTCTGGATCCCGTGCGTACCGCGTACCTGTCGCAGCTGCTGATCGACATCAACGCGCAGATCGACGCCACCATCCTGATCGTGACCCACAACATCAACATCGCCCGCACGGTGCCGGACAACATGGGCATGTTGTTCCGTAAGCACCTGGTGATGTTCGGTCCCCGTGAGGTCCTGCTGACCAGCGAGGAGCCCGTCGTCAAGCAGTTCCTCAACGGCCGCCGCATCGGGCCCATCGGCATGTCCGAGGAGAAGGACGAGTCGCAGATGGCCGAGGAGCAGGCGTTGATCGATGCCGGCCATCATGACGGTGGCGTCGACGAGATCGAGGGCGTGCCGCCGCAGCTGACCCCCACGCCGGGTATGCCGGAGCGCCAGGCGGTGGGCCGCCGTCAGCAGCGCGTGCGCGATATCCTGCACACGCTGCCGCCGGCCGCGCAGGAAGCCATCCGCGACGAGCTCGACGGCACCCATAAGTTCCCGGTGCACTAGCCCGCAACCGGTACTGCTCTGCCCAGCCGTCACGACGGCTGATCTGCCGTGTCTCCAGCGCTGACTGCGCTGGCTACTACCATGAACTCTCGCGCGGGCGTGCGGACTTGGCTACTTGGCCTGCGGGTTGCGTTCCGCAGCAAAGCGTGAGACCCTTCGGCTGATTCAACAATTGCGTAAAATTTTGCAATTCGCTGGGTTATCTTCATCACGTCGGGGGTCAGTGCGGAAGGGTGCCACAGGTATGACTGATGGCGGTCGGGTCATTATTCGTTCGTTCTTCTCTACCGGATACACTCCGGAACTCGAAATGCGCTGCGCCGTAACATGATTGCTTGACCTAGCCCGAACAGCGATTGGCGGGGACGTCGCCGTCCGGGATCTGGAGCCACCACGGCAGCTCGCGTGTCGGGCATTGCTGCCGTTGGTACGGCCATCCAGGAAATTGGCCCCCGATTCCAGGCGTGCGCATCCGCGCAAACCTCAAGTCCAGGCAGATCCGTCACGGGAGATGGTGCATTGCCAAACCGTTCCGCAACCTTTTCAACCGCCGGCCTCGCGGCTCGCGCAGTCCTGAATGGCAGGAGTTCGACGTGGCAGTGACCAAACAACCCAAGCCCTGGCTTCCGGTAGGCGTGGTCAGCGCCGGGGTCGGCCTCGTGCTCTCCGTGGCGCCCGTCGCGATGGCGGCCACCGGGACCGACGGTGACAGTGGAAGTACGGCGGCGGCCGACCAGCAGACCTCCACCGGCTCCACGGGCGGAACGAAGACCGAGGGATCGAGCACCGAAGGGGAGTCCTCGGGCACGAACCCGGCCTCGGATGGCGGCAAGACCGAGGGCGGCAAGACCACCGACACCGACACCGACACCACCTCTGGTTCTGGTGGCGGCGACACGGACGGGGACGAGAGCGACGCCGCTTCCGGGGAGCCCACCGCATCCGCGTCCCCGACGGCCACCGAGACCGCGACTGCGACCGAAACGGAGACCGAGGAGGCCAGCCCGACCGTCGAGACGTCCGTCGAGACCGCGCCCGAGGCTGTCGAGACCGAGTCCAGTGCCGCGCCGGAAGCGCGGGCAGGATCATCGGAGGAGCCGTCGGCCACCCAGTCCGCGGCGGAGCAGACCGAGACCACAGTGGCCGCGGGCGCTCCCGAGGCCGTCGTCGGCGACGACACCACGGCCGACGAGGCGACCGGAGCCGCGGCACCGACCACCGAGGAGGTGGCCAAGGCTGTCGCCGCCGCCCTCGCCGCGACGACCGAGCAGACCGGCACGTCCGATACCGCTGCCGCTGCTGCGACGACGTTCATGATGACCGCGGCCGCCAGCGACCTGACCTCGACCGCCAGCAGTGGGAATCTGTTCAGTCTGCTCGGGTCCATGGTGTTCGGGGCCTGGACGCTGGTCCTGCGACTGTTCGAGGGATTCCCGTCGTTGCCCGCCGGCAGCACCGTCAACGTCCGCCAATCGTCGCTGACAATCGACGTGGCTGGCGGGACCACGGTCCCGGCCTACTGGTATTTCCCCGCTGACGCCAACCCCGACCGTCTGATCGTCCTGCAGCACGGCTTCCTGGCCAGCGCGCCGATGTACAGCTACACCGCCGCGAACCTGGCACAGAACACGCACAGCATCGTCGTCACGCTATCGCTGAGTTCGAACTTCCTGGATGCGGACGGCGCCTGGATCGGCGGCGACGCGCTGCAGACTGCATTCGCCAAACTGCTCGAGGGCAACCGCACCGAGTTGACCCGCAGCGCCAGCGCGGCGGCCGGGCGGGCGGTGGTGCTGCCCACGAAGTTCGTGCTGGCCGGCCACTCCGCCGGCGGCGGTTTCTCTCTCGGTGTGGCCAGTCACCTGGATGCCGCGGCCATGGGCAATCTGGCCGGCATCCTGATGTACGACGGGGTAGCGATGGGCACCAAGACCGCTACCGACCTCATCTCCTCGCTGCCGGCCGACCTGCCGATCATGCAGATCGCTGGGCTGTCCTACGGCTGGAACCTCTACGGCGATACCACGCTGGCGCTTTCCCAGGCCCGGCCGAATCAGTTCAACGGTGTCGAATTGAGCTGGGGCCGGCACATGGACAGCATGCAGAGCGGCAACGCCTTCGTCGGCATCTTCGTCCTGTCGATGTTGGAGTTCTCGCTCCCGCAGAATATCGACGCCATCCAGGGCCTGGGGTCGACGTACGTGAACAAGATGTTCACCGGGGCGACCAACTACGGCACCCCCGGCAAGTCGTTCACCATCTCCACACCGCGCGGAACCGCCACCGCGCTGGCATTGCCGGGTTCGGCAGGGTCGTTGTGGATTCTGGACGCACTGTTGAAGGACGGCTACCTCTTCGTCCTTCGGCTGTTCCAGGGCTTGGCGCTGGGCTCGAATTCGACGGTCGCCACATCGGTATGACCGGCGACAGGATCAACGCAATCAGGACCGGCGTGAACACTTGACGGAACGCGCCGGAGCCGTCAATCTGTTGGGCAGCATGTTCGTGTGGTCCAGGAGTGAGTGACGGTGGCGTAGAGGTGGCCAGCCAGCCAGCGCGTCCGTCGCTCGATCGACCCGGATGCGGTATATCCGGCATTTGAGGAATGCCGGATTGGTGGAATACACGACCGTGCGCTATCGTTGGACGTTGCGCTGGCTGCCTCCTGCCCACTCACCGTTCCGACCTGCACTGGCCTGAGTTCTGCTCAGTCATCTCGTTGCGTGCCGTGGTCCGGTTGCCAACCAGCCGAACCGACGCAGATTAAGCGGCTCCACGCCCGGCGCACCGCCGGTGCCGAAGGTCGCGTGAGGTGCTGGAAGGACGCATCTTGGCAGTCTCCCGCCAGACAAGTTCCGCTTCTACTTCTTCTCGAACGAGCCCCGTTCCCGGGGCGCCCGATCGCATTTCCTTCGCCAAGCTCCGCGAACCCCTCGAGGTTCCGGGGCTGCTCGACGTCCAGACCGAGTCGTTCGAGTGGCTGATCGGCTCGCCGGCGTGGCGTGAGCGGGCGATCGAGCGCGGCGAGGTAGACCCCAAGGGCGGCCTCGAAGAAGTGCTCGACGAGCTGTCGCCCATCGAGGACTTCGCCGGCAACCTGTCTCTGACCTTCTCCGATCCGCGCTTCGACGAGGTCAAGATGCCCGTCGACGAGTGCAAGGACAAGGACCAGACCTACGCGGCGCCGCTGTTCGTCACCGCTGAGTTCATGAACAGCGAGAGTGGCGAGATCAAGAGCCAGACCGTGTTCATGGGTGACTTCCCGATGATGACCGAGAAGGGCACCTTCATCATCAACGGCACCGAGCGTGTCGTGGTGAGCCAGCTCGTCCGCTCGCCGGGTGTCTACTTCGACGAGAGCATCGACAAGTCCACCGAGAAGACGCTGCACAGCGTCAAGGTGATCCCCGGCCGCGGCGCGTGGCTGGAGTTCGACATCGACAAGCGCGACACCGTCGGCGTGCGCATCGACCGCAAGCGCCGCCAGCCGGTCACCGTGCTGCTCAAGGCGCTCGGCTGGACCAGCGAAGAGATCCGCGAGCGGTACGGCTTCTCGGAGATCATGATGGGCACCCTGGAGAAGGACAGCACCGCCAACCAGGACGAGGCGCTGCTGGACATCTACCGCAAGCTGCGCCCGGGCGAGCCCCCGACCAAGGAGTCCGCGCAGACCCTGCTGGAGAACCTGTTCTTCAAGGACAAGCGCTACGACCTGGCCCGGGTGGGCCGCTACAAGGTCAACAAGAAGCTGGGCCTGAACACCGACAAGCCGGTGGGCAGCGGGTCCAACACGCTGACCCCGGAGGACATCGCCGCCACCATCGAGTACCTGGTACGTCTGCACCTCAACGCACAGACCGGCCAGGCCACCCCGATGACCGCCCCCAGTGGTGTCGAGGTGCCCGTCGAGGTCGACGACATCGACCACTTCGGCAACCGTCGTCTGCGCACCGTCGGCGAGCTGATCCAGAACCAGATCCGGGTCGGCCTGTCCCGCATGGAGCGCGTCGTTCGCGAGCGGATGACCACCCAGGACGTCGAGGCGATCACGCCGCAGACCCTGATCAACATCCGCCCCGTCGTGGCGGCGATCAAGGAGTTCTTCGGCACCAGCCAGCTGTCGCAGTTCATGGATCAGAACAACCCGCTGTCGGGGTTGACCCACAAGCGCCGCCTGTCGGCGTTGGGTCCCGGTGGTCTGTCCCGTGAGCGCGCCGGCCTCGAGGTCCGCGACGTGCACTCGAGCCACTACGGCCGGATGTGCCCGATCGAGACCCCGGAAGGCCCGAACATCGGCCTGATCGGCTCGCTGTCGGTGTACGCACGGGTGAACCCGTTCGGCTTCATCGAGACGCCGTACCGCAAGGTCGTCGAAGGGGTCGTTACCGACCAGATCGACTACCTGACGGCCGACGAGGAGGACCGCCACGTCGTGGCGCAGGCCAACTCGCCGCTGGAACCGACGTCGGACACTTCCGGCGCCCGATTCTCTGAAGACCGCGTGCTGGTTCGCCGTAAGGGCGGCGAGGTCGAGTACGTCTCGTCCACCGAGGTCGACTACATGGACGTCTCGCCGCGCCAGATGGTGTCGGTGGCTACGGCCATGATCCCGTTCCTCGAGCACGATGACGCCAACCGCGCCCTGATGGGTGCCAACATGCAGCGCCAGGCGGTTCCGCTGGTGCGCAGCGAGGCCCCGCTGGTCGGTACCGGCATGGAGTTGCGTGCGGCCATCGACGCCGGTGACGTGATCGTCGCCGACAAGGCCGGTGTCATCGAAGAGGTCAGCGCCGACTACCTGACGGTGATGGCCGACGACGGCACCCGCCAGACCTACCGGATGCGCAAGTTCGCCCGCTCCAACCACGGCACGTGCGCCAACCAGCGCCCGATCGTGAACGCGGGTCAGCGGGTGGAAGCCGGTCAGGTCGTCGCCGACGGGCCGTGCACCGAGAACGGTGAGATGGCGCTGGGCAAGAACCTGCTCGTGGCCGTCATGCCGTGGGAGGGTCACAACTACGAGGACGCGATCATCCTCTCGCAGCGCCTGGTCGAGGAGGACGTCCTGACGTCCATCCACATCGAGGAGCACGAGATCGACGCGCGTGACACCAAGCTGGGCGCCGAGGAGATCACCCGGGACATCCCGAACGTCTCCGACGAGGTCCTGGCTGATCTCGACGAGCGCGGCATCGTCCGCATCGGTGCCGAGGTTCGCGACGGCGACATCCTGGTCGGCAAGGTCACCCCGAAGGGCGAGACCGAGCTGACCCCCGAGGAGCGACTGCTGCGTGCCATCTTCGGTGAGAAGGCCCGCGAGGTCCGCGACACGTCGCTGAAGGTGCCGCACGGTGAGTCCGGCAAGGTCATCGGAATCCGGGTGTTCTCCCGCGAGGACGACGACGAGCTGCCCGCCGGTGTCAACGAACTGGTCCGCGTCTACGTGGCCCAGAAGCGCAAGATCTCCGACGGTGACAAGCTGGCCGGTCGCCACGGCAACAAGGGCGTCATCGGCAAGATCCTGCCGGTCGAGGACATGCCGTTCCTGCCGGACGGCACCCCGGTCGACATCATCCTGAACACCCACGGTGTGCCCCGTCGGATGAACATCGGTCAGATCCTGGAGACCCACCTCGGTTGGGTGGCCAAGGCCGGCTGGACCGTGAACAGCGAGGGCGGGATTCCCGAGTGGGCGGCGAACCTGCCCGAGGACATGCTCTCGGCGCCTGCCGACAGCATCGTCAGCACCCCGGTGTTCGACGGTGCGCGCGAGGAGGAGCTGCAGGGCCTGCTGGGCTCGACGCTGCCGAACCGCGACGGTGAGGTCATGGTCGACGGCGACGGCAAGGCGAACCTGTTCGACGGCCGCAGTGGTGAACCGTTCCCGTACCCGGTGACGGTCGGCTACATGTACATCCTGAAGCTGCACCACTTGGTCGATGACAAGATCCACGCGCGTTCGACGGGCCCCTACTCGATGATCACCCAGCAGCCGCTGGGCGGTAAGGCGCAGTTCGGTGGCCAGCGGTTCGGCGAGATGGAGTGCTGGGCCATGCAGGCCTACGGCGCCGCCTACACGCTGCAGGAGCTGCTGACCATCAAGTCCGACGACACCGTCGGTCGCGTGAAGGTCTACGAGGCCATCGTCAAGGGCGAGAACATCCCCGAGCCGGGTATTCCAGAGTCGTTCAAGGTGCTTCTCAAGGAGCTGCAGTCGCTGTGCCTCAACGTCGAGGTGCTGTCGAGTGACGGCGCCGCGATCGAGATGCGTGACGGCGACGACGAGGACCTGGAGCGCGCTGCGGCGAACCTGGGAATCAACCTGTCCCGCAACGAGTCCGCGTCCGTGGAAGACCTTGCCTGAGGTTCTCCGCCCAAAACTGCCTGAAGCCAACATTTCTATCCCGCAAGGGGAAAGGGAGTTTACGTGCTAGACGTCAACTTCTTCGATGAACTCCGCATCGGCCTGGCCACCGCGGACGACATCCGTAACTGGTCCTTCGGCGAGGTCAAGAAGCCGGAGACCATCAACTACCGCACGCTCAAGCCCGAGAAGGACGGCTTGTTCTGCGAGAAGATCTTCGGACCGACTCGCGACTGGGAGTGCTACTGCGGCAAGTACAAGCGCGTCCGGTTCAAGGGCATCATCTGCGAGCGTTGCGGCGTCGAGGTCACTCGCGCCAAGGTGCGTCGTGAGCGGATGGGTCACATCGAGCTGGCCGCCCCCGTCACACACATCTGGTACTTCAAGGGTGTTCCGTCGCGCCTGGGCTACCTGCTGGACCTGGCGCCCAAGGATCTCGAGAAGATCATCTACTTCGCGGCGTACGTGATCACCGGCGTCGACACCGAGATGCGGCACAACGAGCTCTCCACGCTCGAGGCCGAGATGGTCGTCGAGAAGAAGGCCGTCGAGGATCAGCGCGACGCCGATCTGGAGGCCCGGGCGCAGAAGCTCGAGGCCGACATGAAGGAGCTCGAGGACGAGGGCGCCAAGTCCGACGTCAAGCGCAAGGTGCGGGACGGCGGCGAGCGCGAGATGCGTCAGCTGCGTGACCGGGCCCAGCGTGAGCTGGACCGGCTCGACGAGATCTGGACCACCTTCACCAAGCTGGCTGTCAAGCAGCTGATCGTCGACGAGAACCTCTACCGCGAGCTGGTCGACCGCTATGGCGAGTACTTCGAGGGTGCCATGGGTGCCGAGTCGATCCAGAAGCTGATCGAGACCTTCGACATCGACGCCGAGGCCGAGCTGCTGCGCGACATCATCAAGAACGGCAAGGGCCAGAAGAAGCTTCGTGCCCTCAAGCGCCTCAAGGTCGTGGCGGCGTTCCAGCAGTCCGGCAACTCGCCCATGGGCATGGTGCTCAATGCCGTGCCGGTGATCCCGCCGGAACTGCGCCCGATGGTCCAGCTCGACGGTGGCCGCTTCGCCACCTCCGACCTGAACGATCTGTACCGCCGCGTGATCAACCGCAACAACCGGTTGAAGCGACTGATCGACCTCGGTGCGCCCGAGATCATCGTCAACAACGAGAAGCGAATGTTGCAGGAGTCGGTGGACGCGCTGTTCGACAACGGTCGCCGCGGTCGCCCCGTCACCGGGCCGGGCAACCGTCCGCTCAAGTCGCTGTCCGATCTGCTCAAGGGCAAGCAGGGCCGGTTCCGCCAGAACCTACTGGGCAAGCGCGTCGACTACTCGGGCCGTTCGGTCATCGTGGTCGGTCCACAGCTCAAGCTGCACCAGTGCGGTCTGCCCAAGCTGATGGCGCTCGAACTGTTCAAGCCGTTCGTGATGAAGCGCCTGGTCGACCTGAACCATGCGCAGAACATCAAGAGCGCCAAGCGGATGGTGGAGCGTCAGCGACCGCAGGTGTGGGATGTCCTCGAAGAGGTCATCGGTGAGCACCCGGTCCTGCTGAACCGTGCGCCCACGCTGCACCGCCTCGGCATCCAGGCCTTCGAGCCGATGTTGGTGGAGGGCAAGGCGATCCAGCTGCACCCGCTGGTCTGTGAGGCCTTCAACGCCGACTTCGACGGTGACCAGATGGCGGTGCACCTGCCGCTGTCGGCCGAGGCTCAGGCCGAGGCCCGCATCCTGATGCTGTCGTCCAACAACATCCTGTCCCCGGCGTCGGGCAAGCCGCTGGCCATGCCGCGTCTGGACATGGTGACCGGCCTGTACTACCTGACCACCGAGGTTCCCGGTGCTGCCGGCGAGTACGCGCCGGCGGGGAAGGACGCCCCGGAGTCCGGTGTGTACAGCACCCCGGCCGAGGCCATCATGGCCAAGGACCGCGGCGCATTGTCGGTCCGCGCCAAGATCAAGGTGCGGCTGACCCAGCTCCGCCCGCCGGCCGAACTCGAGACCGAACTGTTCGGTGTCGACGGCTGGCGCCCGGGCAATGCCTGGATCGCCGAGACCACGCTGGGCCGGGTGCTGTTCAACGAGCTGCTGCCGCTGAGCTATCCGTTCGTCAACGAGCAGATGCACAAGAAGGTCCAGGCCAGGATCATCAACGATCTGGCCGAGCGCTTCCCGATGATCGTGGTGGCGCAGACCGTCGACAAGCTCAAGGACGCCGGGTTCTACTGGGCCACCCGCTCGGGTGTGACGGTCTCGATGGCGGACGTCATCGTGCCGCCGGAGAAGCAGGAGATCCTGGAGCGCTACGAGGCACAGGCCGACGGCATCGAGAAGAAGTACCAGCGCGGTGGCCTGAACCGGCAGGAGCGCAACGATGCCCTGGTGAAGATCTGGCAGGAAGCCACCGAAGAGGTCGGTAAGGCGCTCGAGGCGCACTACCCCGAGGACAACCCGATCATCACGATCGTGAAGTCCGGCGCGACGGGCAACCTGACCCAGACCCGCACCCTGGCCGGCATGAAGGGCCTGGTGACCAACCCGAAGGGTGAGTTCATCCCGCGGCCGATCAAGTCCTCGTTCCGCGAGGGCCTGACGGTGCTGGAGTACTTCATCAACACCCATGGTGCCCGAAAGGGCCTGGCGGACACCGCACTTCGTACCGCCGACTCGGGCTACCTGACCCGTCGTCTGGTGGACGTGTCGCAGGACGTCATCGTCCGCGAGGACGACTGCCAGACCGAACGCGGCGTCACCGTCACGCTGGCCGAAGTGCAGGCCGACGGATCGCTCATCCGGGATCCGCACGTCGAGACCTCGGCGTTCGCCCGGACGCTGGCCGCCGACGCGGTCGACGAGAACGGCAACGTTGTCGTCGAGCGAGGACACGACCTGGGCGATCCGGCCATCGACGCGCTGCTCGCCGCCGGTGTCAGCACGGTCAAGGTCCGCTCGGTGCTGACCTGCACCAGCGGTAACGGCGTGTGCGCCAAGTGCTACGGCCGTTCGATGGCCACCGGCAAGCTGGTCGACATCGGTGAGGCGGTCGGCATCGTGGCCGCGCAGTCCATCGGTGAGCCCGGTACGCAGCTGACCATGCGTACCTTCCACCAGGGTGGTGTGACCGGTGGCGCCGACATCGTCGGTGGTCTGCCCCGCGTGCAGGAGCTGTTCGAAGCGCGTATCCCGCGCAACCGGGCGCCCATCGCCGACGTCACCGGCCGGGTCCGGCTGGAGGAGAGCGACAAGTTCTACAAGATCACCATCGTCCCGGATGACGGCGGCGAAGAGGTCGTGTACGACAAGCTCTCCAAGCGTCAGCGGCTGCGCGTGTTCAAGCACGACGACGGCAGCGAGCGCCTGCTCGCCGACGGCGACCACGTCGAGGTCGGCCAGCAGCTCATGGAGGGTTCGGCCGATCCGCACGAGGTGCTGCGTGTCATGGGCCCGCGTGAGGTTCAGGTCCACCTGGTCAACGAGGTCCAGGAGGTCTACCGGGCCCAGGGTGTGTCCATCCACGACAAGCACATCGAGGTGATCGTCCGGCAGATGCTGCGCCGGGTGACCATCATCGACTCGGGTGCCACGGAGTTCCTGCCCGGCTCGCTCACCGAGCGCGCCGAGTTCGAGACCGAGAACCGCCGGGTGGTGGCCGAGGGCGGCGAGCCCGCGGCCGGCCGTCCGGTGCTGATGGGTATCACCAAGGCGTCGCTGGCCACCGATTCGTGGTTGTCGGCGGCGTCGTTCCAGGAGACCACGCGCGTACTGACCGATGCGGCGATCAACTGCCGCAGCGACAAGCTGCAGGGTCTGAAGGAGAACGTGATCATCGGCAAGCTGATCCCGGCCGGTACGGGCATCAACCGGTACCGCAACATTGCGGTGCAGCCCACCGAAGAGGCCCGCGCTGCGGCGTACACGATCCCGTCGTACGAGGATCAGTACTACAGCCCGGACTTCGGCCAGGCCACCGGTGCCGCGGTGCCGCTGGACGACTACGGATACAGCGACTACCGCTAGCGGTTCCTTCCGCGAGCAGACGCAAAGGCCCTCATTTCCTTCGGGAAATGGGGGCCTTTGCGTCTGCTCGCGCATGTAGATCAGCTCGCCCGGGCACTACCGAACAAGTGGAATCTGAGCCGGGACAACAGCATTGGCCGATCACCGAACAGGTCGCCGACCACGATCGGGACCACGATCCAACCGCATTCCTGCAGTCGCGCCATCCGGCGTCTGTCCCGCAGCATCTCCTCGGGGCCGGAATGGAAGGCGATGCTCTCGTATTCGGCGATTACTCTGCACTCCGGCCAGGCGAAATCTACCCGCCACAGCTTTCCGTACCGGTCGATGATCTCGTATTGCAGCTCGGGTGCGGGTAGGCCGCCGTCGATCATCACCAATCGGGCTTGGCTTTCCATCGCCGATTCTGCCCGTGGGTCTGCCAGCGACAACAGCTCGCGTACCTGCACGATGCCGCGGCGGCCCCGCTGCTCGGTCATGGCAGACTGCAGTGCGGCGTCATCGGCCCGGCCCGTGCGCAGCGCGGCGTCCAAGGTTGCCAACGCATGACCCCGTCGTTGGGTGCGGGCCACCTCGACCGCGGTCCAGGCCGGGGCGGTCAGCAGTTGACCCTCGAAGGGTTGCAAGGGCGCTCCGAATCGTTGGTGTACAACGAGATTCGACGATGGACGCATTCTGACGCCGGGATCGAGAATGTGCACACGATCGGTGTCTGTCGTCGCGAAGCCGTACAGCTCGGCCGCGGTGTGCATGCAGCCCACTATGCGACGGCCGGCCATCAGTTCCAGGCCGGTCAGCCGGGTGCGTAGGTCGGGCTCGGTCGAGGCGTACACGCCCTGCCACACGCGCACGATCCGACCGGCGCGGACGTGGCGGGTCAGCGTCTTGGGGTTCATGACTGCCAACAAATCGGCCCGGGTGGCCAAACCGTCAGGGGCGAACACGGCGTCGAGGTGCATGCGAACACGCTGCGACAGAGCGTCGTGCGGCGGTATTCAGCCGTGCTGACACTGTGGATAACCTCACCCGTTCCTGCCGCGAGCAGACGCAGATGGCTACTTCCGGGCCGAGAAAGGGGGACTTTTGCGTCTGCTCGCGGTTAGGAGGCGAGCAGCACCTTCAGCGCACCGGTCTCGCCGGCGCGCTGGAAGACGTCGAGCGCCGTCAGGCGTCCGGGACGTCCTCCCAGGCACGCCGATGGGGACCGTGAAAAACCATCGCCTTCATGATGTGGACCTTTCCGTGGCCGATGGCTCGACACTGCGCGCTCCGGGTGTTGCCGGCCAGTGCCTTGGGTCATCGGACCGCCGGACCTCGGACTCCGTCGTCAGCTGAGATAAACCTTGCGCAGGGTGTCGGTGACGGTCCAGATGGTCTCGGTGCCGGCGGCCAATCGCACCACATCGCCCGGGCGCAGCGTCAACGGTGTTCGCCCGTCGGCGAATTCGACGGTGGCGGCGCCGGAGAGGACGACGAATAGTTCGTCGGCCTCGGTGTCGGTCATGGTTCCCGGCGTCATTTCCCAGACTCCGACCTCGCATCCGCGGAATTCCCCGAGGGCGGCCGATCCGGTGCTGGGTGAGCCCGCCGCACGCTGCGTGTCCGGTACCGGTTCGTGGTCGATGGTGCAGTCGGCGGCGGACGTCGCGGAGTCGGGTTGCATGCGTCCAGGTTCGCATTCGCCGGGCGCCGGTCTGCCCTATTACACTTCTTGAACAACCATCCATCAGATGTAACACTGGACGGCATGCCGGATACCCATATCGTCACCAATCAGGCCCCCCCATTCCTCGGTTACAACCCGGCCGACTCGCCGGTCCTGGTCGAGGCGCTCGTCCGCGAGGGCGGCGAGTGGGGCCTGCCCGAGGTCACCGAACTCGGTGCGCTCTCGGGCACCGCACAGGCCCAGCGCTGGGGCGAACTGGCCGATCGCAACGTGCCGATCCTGCACACGCACGACCGGTACGGCCACCGGGTCGACGAGATCGAGTACGACCCGGCCTACCACCAACTCATGACGGTCGCGGTGGGCCACGGTCTGCATGCTGCGCCGTGGGCCGACGACCGGCCCGGCGCACACGTGGTGCGGGCCGCCAAGAACTCGGTATGGACGGTCGAACCGGGCCACCTGTGCCCGATCTCGATGACGTACGCCGTCGTGCCGGCGCTGCGGTTCAATCCCGAGCTCGACAAGATCTACGAGCCGCTGCTGACCAGCCGGATCTACGACCCCGAACTGGCAGTGCCGGCCACCAAGGCGGGCATCACGGCGGGAATGTCGATGACCGAGAAGCAGGGCGGCTCCGATGTCCGAGCCGGCACCACGCAGGCGGTAGCCAACGGTGACGGTAGCTATTCGCTGACCGGGCACAAGTGGTTCACCTCGGCAGCGATGAGCGACATCTTCCTGGTGCTCGCGCAGGCTCCGGGGGGTTTGAGCTGCTTCCTGCTGCCGCGGGTGCTGCCCGATGGCACCCGCAATCGGATGTTCATCCAGCGGCTCAAGGACAAGCTCGGCAACCACGGCAACGCCTCCAGTGAAGTCGAGTACGACGGTGCGGTGGCCTGGTTGGTGGGGGAGGAGGGCCGCGGCGTGCCGACCATCATCGAGATGGTCAACCTCACGCGACTGGACTGCCTGCTGGGAAGTGCCACCAGCATGCGCAACGGTCTGTCCCGCGCCGTGCATCACACTCAGTATCGAAAAGCGTTCGGCGCCAAGCTGATCGACCAGCAGCTGATGCGCAACGTCCTGGCCGACATGGCCGTCGAGGCCGAGGCGGCCACCATGCTCGCCATGCGGATGGCCGGTGCCACCGACCGGGCGGTGCGCGGTGATGACCGCGAGGCGCTGCTGCGCCGGATCGGCCTGGCCGCCGGCAAGTACTGGGTGTGCAAGCGGGCCACCGCGCACGCGGCCGAGGCCATGGAGTGCTTCGGCGGCAACGGATACGCCGAGGAGTCGGGGATGCCGCGGCTGTTCCGGGAGGCCCCGTTGATGGGCATCTGGGAGGGTTCCGGCAACGTCAGCGCACTGGATACGTTGCGCGCCATCGCAACCCGGCCCGAATGTGTGGACGTGTTGTTCGACGAACTGGCCGCCGCGGCCGGGCAGGATCCGCGTCTGGCGCTGCGGCTGGATGCGCTGAAGGTGGCCCTCGGTGACATCGAGACGCTGGAATACCGGGCGCGTAAGGTTGCCGAGGACATCAGCCTCGCGTTGCAGGGCGGCCTGCTGATCCAGCATGGTGATCCGGCCGTGGCCGAAGCCTTCCTGGCTACCCGCTTCGACGGCCGCTGGGGCGGCGCCTACGGCACGCTGCCGACCGGATTGGACGTCGCGCCCATTCTCGACCGGGCCCTGGTCTCGCCCCGATGACGCACGCGATCAGGCCGGTCGACCTCGACAACCTGAGGACCATGACGTACGAGGTCACCGGGCGGATAGCGCGAATCACGTTCAATCGGCGGACAAGGGCAACGCGATCATCGCCGACACTCCGCTGGAACTGTCGGCGCTGGTGGAACGGGCCGACCTCGATCCCGCCGTGCACGTCATCCTGGTATCCGGACGTGGTGCGGGGTTCTGCGCCGGATTCGACCTGTCGGCCTATGCCGATGGGACGTCGTCCCCGGGTGATACGGGTGGCTATCGGGGAACGGTGCTCGACGGAAAGACCCAGGCCCGCAACCATCTTCCCGATCAGCCGTGGGACCCCATGATCGACTACCAGATGATGAGCAGGTTCGTGCACGGGTTCGCCAGCCTGATGCGCGCCGACAAACCGACGGTCGTCAAGATCCACGGCTACTGCGTGGCCGGCGGCACCGACATCGCGCCGCACGCCGATCAGATCGTCGTCGCCGCCGACGCCAAGATCGGCTATCCGCAGCATGGCTTCCGGGACGCGGTGCGCCACCGCGACGAGCCGTTCGGCGACGCCGGGCGCCGCACCTCGGGGGTCTGAGGCGTGAGCGTCCCGGTCCGGATGACGGCCCGATCAGTGGTGCTTTCCGTTCTGCTCGGCGCTCATCCGGCCTGGGCCACCGCGGCCGAATTGATCAGGCTGACTGCCGATTTCGAGATCAAAGAGTCGACCCTGAGGGTCGCGCTCACCCGCATGGTGGCCGCCGGTGACCTGATCCGCTCCGACGACGGCTACCGGCTCTCGCAGCGGTTGCTCGAGCGTCAGCGGCGGCAGGACGACGCGTTGCGGCCGGCACTGCGGGACTGGGATGGCTCCTGGCTGACGGCGGTGGTCACCAGTGTGGGCGAGGATGCCAGGACGCGCTCCGAACTGCGGAAGCTGCTGCAGGACAGCAGGTTCGGCGAGCTTCGCGAAGGGGTCTGGCTGCGGCCGGACAACCTGCGGGCCGAACCGGATCCCCGGATCGGCCGGCACATTCGGCTGCTTCGGAGCGTCGACGAGGCGCCGGTGGATCTGGCTGCCCAGCTCTGGGATCTGACCGGCTGGTCGGCCGCCGCCACCGATCTGATCGCCGCCATGTCGCGGGCGCAGGATCCAGCGACCGAATTCGGGATCGCGGCCGCGATGGTCCGGCACCTGCGGACGGATCCCGTGCTGCCCGCGGAGCTGACACCGCGCGACTGGCCCGGCTGGCGACTGCGCGCCGAGTACCTGCGGTTCGCCGACATCCTCGTCCAACGTCGCGATCAGCCGCTGGAGACCAACAGTGCCGCGCGGTAGTTCGTCGGGGTGGTGCCGAACCATCGCTGGCAGGCGCGGGTGAGCACGCTCTGCTCGGCGTAGCCCAGTTGCCGGGTCAGGTGTGCCAGGGTGATGTCGGGATTGCCCAGGCTGTGCTCGGCGGTTTCGCGGCGTACCCGGTCGACGATCTCCGCGAAGGTCGTCTGCTCTCCGGAAAGTCTGCGCTGCAACGCCTTTGGATGCATTCCCAGCTGTGTGGCGATGCTCTCGATGGTGGCGGTGCCGGTGGGTAGCAGGTGTCGGGCGATGTCGGAGACCGTGCGGGCGGTGGTCTGCGGGCGCTGTTCGACGATGCTGTCCAGATACTCCATCGCGGTCTGATGCATCAGGTGATCCCGGCGCAGCGGGCGGTCCAGGTCGGCCGCCCTGATGCTGAGGCCCGCCGACGGCTCGCCGAAGCGGACCGGGCAGCCGAAGTAGGGCCGGTATCCCGCTTCCGATCCCACCGGTGGATGCGGAATGTGTGCGGACATCGGCCGGTAGTCCGGGCCCAGCAGGAATTGCAGAACACGCAGGATGATCCCCAGCGACAGTTCCACGGTCTGCGCCTGCGCCGGTGCCGGCTCCAGTTCGACGCGGTGTTCGAAGAACACCAGCGCAGGGTCCGTGTGTGGGTGCAGGCGTACCGACAGGCCGGGGCTGTAGGCGCCCATGAACAGGTCGAAGATCTGCAGCGCGGCGCCCAGGTTCTCGGCGGTCCGGGCCGCCACGCCCAGCGGTCCGAGGATCTCGATGCCCTGTCTCATCGCCAACCGGCGGCCGAAATCCGGTGTGCCGGTGACCGTCGCGGCGGCTTCGATGGCTCCGATCCCGCCGCGCAGGCCCACGAACACGTCCGTGCGACCGACGTCCTCGGCCCGGATGCCGTGTGCCTGGAGCAGGTCTTCGGGGTTGGCGCCGAGTTCGCGGACCAATTCGGGGAAATGCGACAAGGCGGTGGCCCGGATCAGCGGCATGTCCTCCAAAATTAAGGCTTTGTCCTACGGTGTCAAGACGTGGCCGCATCGGGCGCGCGACGATGTCTGGCCGGTTGCGTTTCGACACGAGGAGCACGATGACACCGAGAGCCCGAACCGTCCTGGCCGTGCTGGTGCTGTTACTGAGTAGCGCCCTGGCCGCTTGCGGCTCCGACAAGCCCGGCCCGGCCGCGTCGTCCGCGCCGGGCACCTCCGCCTCCGCCGGGGCCAACTTGGCCACCGCCGCCGTCGACGCCTACGTGTACGGCTATCCGCTGGTGACCATGGAATACACCCGCCGGGCCCTCACCAACACGGTCGAGCCGCAGGGCACCCAGGCCCCCATGGGCCAGTTCGTGCGGATGCGCGAATACCCCAATGCGCAGTTCCGGGCCGTGACCGCACCGAACGCCGACACGCTGTACACCCAGGCGTGGTTCGACGTGTCCAAGGAGCCCTACGTCGTCAGCGTGCCCGACATGGGCGACCGGTACTTCCTGTTGCCCATGCTCGACGGCTGGACCAATGTGTTCGCCTCCCCGGGCAAGCGCACCACGGGCACCAAGGCGCAGACGTTCGCGATCACCGGACCCGGTTGGACGGGCACGCTGCCCGAAGGCGTGACGGAGTACAAGTCGCCGACGGCGCTGGTCTGGCTGCTCGGCCGGATCTACTGCACCGGCACCCCCGAGGACTACGCCGCCGTGCACGCGCTGCAGGACAAGATCACCGCGGTGCCGCTGTCGAGTTACGGCAAGCCGTACACACCGCCGCCGGGCACCGTCGATCCGGCATTCGACACGAAAACGGCGGTGCGCGAACAGGTCAACGCGCTCGATGGCGCCACGTTCTTCACCGAGTTGGCCAAGCTGCTGAAGACCAACCCGCCGGCCGCCGAGGACGCACCCGTCGTCGCGGACCTGGCGAAACTGGGCGTCGTGCCGGGCCAGGACTTCGATCCCGGCAACCCCGACCTGCAGACGGCCAAAGCGATCGCCGACGCGCCCAAGGCGGCGCAGGCCAAGATCCCGGCCTGGGCGGCCGACGGCATCGCCGCCGGGGACAACCAGTTCATCAACGGTTGGCTGTTCACCACCAAGACCGGCAAGTACGGCACCAACTTCGTTCAGCGGGCCTACGTCACCTGGATCGGGCTGGGCGCCAACCTGCCCGAGGACGCGGTATACCCCACCTCGGAAGGGCCTGCGCAGGGTCAGAAGTACAGCGGGGCGAACAAGTACGTCGTGCACTTCAACAAGGGTGAGCTGCCGCCGGTTCAGGGCTTCTGGTCGCTGACCATGTACGACGCGGACTACTTCTTCGTGGACAACCCGCTCAACCGGAACACGCTGAGCCAGCGCAATCAGTTGAAGGAGAACCCGGACGGCTCGGTCGACCTGTACCTGCAGGCCGAGAACCCCGGGCCCGACAAGGAATCCAACTGGCTGCCCGCACCCAAGGACGACTTCGTGCTGATGCTACGGCTGTACTGGCCGAATACCACGCCGCCGTCGATCATCGATGGCACCTGGAAGCCGCCCGCGGTCACCCAACAGTGATGGCACACTCGACACCGTGAACGGCGGAGTGCGGGTCGAGCGCAGCGGTGCGGTGGTCACCGTGGTGATGAACCGGCCGCAGGCCCGCAACGCCGTCAACGGTCCGGCCGCCGCCGAGCTGTTCGACGCGTTCACCGAGTTCGACGCCGACGACACCGCGGCGGTCGCGGTGCTGTGGGGTGACGGCGGGACGTTCTGCGCCGGAGCCGATCTCAAGGCGTTCGGAACGCCCGAGATGAACCAGACCCGGCCCGATGGCCCCGGCCCGATGGGGCCGACGCGGATGACGCTGTCGAAACCGGTGATCGCCGCCGTCAGTGGCCACGCGGTGGCCGGTGGCCTGGAGTTGGCCCTGTGGTGCGATCTGCGCGTGGCCGAGGAGGGCGCCGTGTTCGGGGTGTTCTGCCGGCGTTGGGGAGTGCCGTTGATCGACGGCGGCACGGTGCGGCTGCCTCGCCTCATCGGGCAGAGCCGCGCGATGGACCTGATCCTCACCGGTCGGGCCGTCGGTGCCGCCGAGGCCCTCGACATCGGACTGGCCAACCGGGTGGTGCCGACCGGCACGGTCCGTGAGCGGGCCGAAGAACTGGCGGCCGAACTGGCCGAGCTGCCGCAGCAATGCTTGCGCGCCGACCGGCTCTCGGCGCTGCACCAGTGGGGTATGTCCGAGGAGTCGGCGATGGCGGCCGAGTTCACCAGCATCGAGCGGGTGGCGGCCGAGTCGGTGGCGGGCGCCCAGCGATTCGCCGACGGTGCCGGCCGGCACGGGGCCAAGGCCTGACGGGCTTCAGCCCTTCTTGATGTCGTTGCCGTTGCCCAGATTGCTGACCGTGGGGTCGCCGGCCTTGTAGATGACGGTGTTGTTGAGCCCGACCACGGACAGGTCCTGCTCGACGGCGTCCAGGGTGATCTTGTTGTCGGCGCCGCCGACGTTGACCGACGTGCATCGGCCGTGCACGGTCAGTGTGTTGTTGGAACCGCCCACATTGAGCGCCTTACCGCCGGCGCAATCGATCTGGGCGGTGGTCCCGTACGAGCCGTAGTTGATGGTGTTGGCGACCTCGACCGCCGAACCGGGCGCCGGTCGGCCGGAGCCGCAACCGATCGTGGTGACCACCATGCCGACCGCCACGATCAGGCCGGCGCGGCGCATCACGCCGGGATGCGGTTGATGACGTTGGTCATGCCGAGCTCGCGGCCACGGTCGACGATCAGCGGCTCGCCGTTCTTGTAGAGCGCGGTCTGACCGAAGCCGTACACGGTGATGTCGTTGATCACGTTGTCGGCGATGACCGTGTTCCCCGAACCCTGGATGGTGACCGCCCAGCAGTTGCCCACCGCGGTGATGACATTGGCGGACCCGTTGACGACCAGCGTCGCGTCGTTGCAGTCGACCGTCTGGGTCAGCCCGACCGAGGTGATGTGGGTATCGCCGTTCTTGGCCGCCGCCACCGGGGTGCCGGGCAGCACCGCCACGGCGGTGATCACCAGGGCCGCAACCGCAGTCCGAAGCACATGACCTCCAGGTCCTCGTCGGGTTCGACGCTAGCCTAACTTTTCCTGCCCGCGCGGGGTGCGCAGTTGCCCGGGTCACTTCGCTGATCTAATGGTCGGGGAGTTGAACCTCGGGCATACGGTCGGGGGTCAGAAAGGGTCCGAAAGGGGCTTGTGATGCCTGAGCCGGAGGCGGAGGCGCGGCCGCGCGGCCGTTCGCCGCGGACGGCCAAGCTCAGCCGCGACATCATCGTCAACGCCGCGCTGAACTTCCTGGACCGAGAGGGCTGGGACGCACTGACCATCAATGCGCTGGCCGCGCATCTGGGCACCAAGGGCCCGTCACTGTACAACCACGTGCAGAGCCTCGACGACCTGCGCCGGACGGTTCGGATGCGGGTGATCGGCGACATCATCGGCATGCTCAACACCGTCTGCGAGGGCCGGACCCGTGACGATGCGGTCCTGGTGATGGCCAGCGCCTACCGCAGTTACGCCCATCACCACCCTGGCCGGTACTCGGCGTTCACCCGGATGCCCTTCGGCGACGACGATCCCGAGTACAGCCTGGCCACCAAGGCGGCTGCCGGGCCCGTCATCGACGTGCTGGCGTCCTACGGCCTCGAGGGCGAGAAGGCGTTCTACGCCGCCCTGGAGTTCTGGTCGGCGATGCACGGCTTCGTCCTGCTGGAGATGACCGGCGTGATGGACGACGTGGACACCGACGGCGTCTACGCCGACATGGTGTTGCGACTGGCAGCCGGGCTGGAGCGCCGGTAGCAGCCTGACCTGCGCGAAAGCGAGCGTCGAGGAGCGTTTTGGCGCGTTTTGTCGGGGTGGGCTCGACTGGTATTGTGGTAGCTCGTGCCTGGCCTCGTTGGGCGCAAGCGACTGCACAATCAGTGAGCATGCGCGCACGCCGGGCCAATTCGCATGTGCACCTAAACGCATCGAAGCATGTTGATGGGTGCGGGGCGCGTGCGACACGCCCGGCTGCGGGGTAACGCGGCGGGGTGAACGAGCAGTACAGAGACCTGAAGCAGTAACCCGAGCAGGGCAATAGGAAGCAAAGAGGAAGCCGGTACATGCCAACGATCAACCAGCTGGTCCGTAAGGGTCGCCACGACAAGGCCGTCAAGGTCAAGACGGCGGCGCTGAAGGGCAGCCCGCAGCGGCGCGGCGTGTGCACCCGCGTGTACACCACCACCCCGAAGAAGCCGAACTCAGCGCTTCGGAAGGTCGCCCGCGTGAAGCTGACCAGCGGGGTCGAGGTCACCGCCTACATCCCCGGTGAGGGCCATAACCTGCAGGAGCACTCGATGGTGCTGGTGCGTGGTGGTCGGGTGAAGGACCTGCCGGGCGTCCGCTACAAGATCATCCGCGGCTCGCTGGACACCCAGGGTGTCAAGAACCGCAAGCAGGCACGGAGCCGTTACGGCGCCAAGAAGGAGAAGAGCTGATGCCGCGTAAGGGTCCGGCGCCCAAGCGCCCTCTGGTGAACGATCCCGTATACGGGTCGCAGCTGGTCACCCAGCTGGTCAACAAGGTTCTGCTGGACGGCAAGAAGTCGCTGGCCGAGCGCATCGTCTACGGCGCGATGGAGCAGGCGCGCGACAAGACCGGCACCGATCCGGTGATCACCCTCAAGCGCGCGCTCGACAACGTCAAGCCGGCGCTCGAGGTCCGCAGCCGCCGTGTCGGTGGCGCTACCTACCAGGTTCCGGTCGAGGTCCGTGCCGAGCGCTCCACCACGCTGGCGCTGCGCTGGCTGGTGAGCTTCTCCCGGCAGCGCCGCGAGAAGACCATGGTCGAGCGTCTCGCCAACGAGATCCTGGACGCCAGCAACGGCCTGGGTGCCTCCGTCAAGCGACGCGAGGACACCCACAAGATGGCCGAGGCGAACCGGGCCTTCGCGCACTACCGCTGGTGATCTCCACCCGCCGGACTCCCGGCGGGGCGCGCGCCACCAAACGACGAAGCAACTGAAAGAGTGGGATAACAGCCGTGGCACAAGACGTGCTGACCGACCTGACCAAGGTCCGCAACATCGGCATCATGGCGCACATCGATGCCGGCAAGACCACCACCACCGAGCGCATCCTGTACTACACCGGCATCAGCTACAAGATCGGTGAGGTGCACGACGGCGCCGCCACGATGGACTGGATGGAGCAGGAGCAGGAGCGGGGTATCACCATCACCTCGGCCGCCACCACCTGCTTCTGGAACGGCAACCAGATCAACATCATCGACACCCCCGGCCACGTCGACTTCACCGTCGAGGTCGAGCGGTCGCTGCGGGTTCTCGATGGCGCCGTGGCGGTTTTCGATGGCAAGGAAGGCGTCGAGCCGCAGTCCGAGCAGGTCTGGCGCCAGGCTGACAAGTACGACGTCCCGCGCATCTGCTTCGTCAACAAGATGGACAAGATCGGCGCCGACTTCTACTTCACCGTGCGCACCATCGAGGAGCGCCTCGGCGCCAATGCGTTGCCCATTCAGCTGCCGATCGGTTCCGAGGGCGGCTTCGAGGGCGTCGTCGACCTGGTCGAGATGAACGCCAAGGTATGGCGCGGTGAGACCAAGCTCGGTGAGACCTACGAGACGATCGACATTCCGGCCGAGTACCAGGAGAAGGCCGACGAGTACCGCACCAAGCTGCTCGAGGCGGTCGCCGAGACCGACGAGGCCCTGCTGGAGAAGTACTTCGGCGGCGAGGAACTCTCGATCGACGAGGTCAAGGGCGCCATCCGGAAGTTGACCGTCAACTCCGAGGCCTACCCCGTGCTGTGTGGCAGCGCGTTCAAGAACAAGGGCGTGCAGCCCATGCTCGACGCGGTCATCGACTACCTGCCGACCCCGCTGGACGTGGCCGCGGCCATCGGCCATGCGCCGGGCAAGGAGGACGTCGAGGTCGTGCGCAAGCCGTCGACCGACGAGCCGTTCTCCGCGCTGGCCTTCAAGGTCGCCACGCACCCGTTCTTCGGCAAGCTGACCTACGTCCGCGTCTATTCGGGCAAGGTCGACTCCGGTGCCCAGGTCGTCAACGCGACCAAGGGCAAGAAGGAGCGCCTGGGCAAGCTCTTCCAGATGCACTCCAACAAGGAGAATCCGGTCGAGACGGCGGCCGCGGGCCACATCTACGCTGTGATCGGCCTGAAGGACACCACCACCGGTGACACCCTGAGTGACCTGAACCAGCAGGTCGTGCTCGAGTCGATGACCTTCCCGGATCCGGTGATCCAGGTGGCCATCGAGCCCAAGACCAAGAGCGACCAGGAGAAGCTGTCCCTGGCCATCCAGAAGCTCGCCGAAGAGGATCCGACGTTCAAGGTCAACCAGGACCATGAGACCGGGCAGACCATCATCGGTGGCATGGGCGAGCTGCACCTGGACATCCTGGTGGACCGGATGCGCCGCGAGTTCAAGGTCGAGGCCAACGTCGGCAAGCCGCAGGTGGCCTACAAGGAAACCATCAAGCGCGCCGTCGACAAGGTCGAGTTCACCCACAAGAAGCAGACGGGTGGCTCCGGCCAGTTCGCCAAGGTGCTCATCGCCATCGAGCCGTTCGTCGGCGAAGACGGCGCGACCTACGAGTTCGAGAACAAGGTCACCGGCGGCCGGATCCCGCGCGAGTACATCCCGTCGGTCGATGCCGGCGCGCAGGACGCCATGCAGTACGGCGTGCTGGCTGGTTACCCGCTGGTGAATTTGAAGGTCACGCTGCTCGACGGCGCGTACCACGACGTCGACTCGTCGGAAATGGCCTTCAAGATCGCCGGTTCACAGGTTCTGAAGAAGGCTGCCGCCCAGGCGCAGCCGGTCATCCTGGAACCCGTGATGGCCGTGGAGGTCACCACGCCCGAGGACTACATGGGCGACGTGATCGGCGACCTGAACTCCCGCCGTGGTCAGATCCAGGCCATGGAGGAGCGCAGTGGTGCGCGCGTCGTCAAGGCGCAGGTGCCGCTGTCGGAGATGTTCGGCTATGTCGGCGACCTCCGGTCGAAGACCCAGGGCCGGGCCAACTACTCCATGGTGTTCGACTCGTACGCCGAGGTTCCGGCGAACGTGTCGAAGGAGATCATCGCGAAGGCGACGGGCGAGTAGGCCGACGGTCTACGAGTCCGGAGCCGAGCAATGAGCAGAGCGAAGGCGACGGGCGAGTTCCGAGTCCTTGTGCAGTAACACAATTGAATAAACCAACACTGCTTTAACCAAAGCACCAACAAGTCCAGGAGGACACAGAAGTGGCGAAGGCGAAGTTCGAGCGGACGAAGCCGCACGTCAACATCGGGACCATCGGTCACGTTGACCACGGCAAGACCACGCTGACTGCAGCAATCACCAAGGTTCTGCACGACAAGTACCCCGATTTGAACGAGTCGCGCGCATTCGACCAGATCGACAATGCGCCCGAGGAGCGTCAGCGCGGTATCACCATCAACATCTCCCACGTGGAGTACCAGACCGACAAGCGGCACTACGCCCACGTGGATGCCCCCGGTCACGCTGACTACATCAAGAACATGATCACCGGTGCCGCCCAGATGGACGGCGCGATCCTGGTGGTCGCCGCCACCGACGGTCCGATGCCGCAGACCCGCGAGCACGTGCTGCTGGCCCGCCAGGTCGGCGTGCCCTACATCCTGGTTGCGCTGAACAAGGCCGACATGGTCGACGACGAGGAGCTCATCGAGCTCGTCGAGATGGAGGTCCGCGAACTGCTGGCCGCCCAGGACTTCGACGAGGATGCCCCGGTCATCAAGGTATCGGCGCTGAAGGCCCTCGAGGGTGACGAGAAGTGGGTCAAGTCCGTCGAGGATCTGATGGACGCCGTCGACGAGTCGATCCCGGACCCGGTCCGCGAGACCGACAAGCCGTTCCTGATGCCCGTTGAGGACGTCTTCACCATCACCGGCCGCGGCACCGTGGTCACCGGTCGTGTCGAGCGTGGCGTGATCAACGTCAACGAAGAGGTAGAGATCGTCGGCATCAAGCCGACCGTCACCAAGACCACCGTCACCGGTGTCGAGATGTTCCGCAAGCTGCTCGATCAGGGCATGGCGGGCGACAACGTCGGCCTGCTGGTGCGCGGTATCAAGCGTGAGGACGTCGAGCGTGGCCAGGTTGTGGTCAAGCCCGGCACCACCACCCCGCACACCGAGTTCGACGGCAGCGTCTACATCTTGTCCAAGGACGAGGGCGGCCGCCACACGCCGTTCTTCAACAACTACCGTCCGCAGTTCTACTTCCGGACCACGGACGTGACCGGTGTGGTGACCCTGCCCGAGGGCACCGAGATGGTGATGCCCGGTGACAACACCGACATCTCCGTGAAGCTGATCCAGCCCGTCGCCATGGACGAGGGCCTGCGCTTCGCGATCCGCGAGGGCGGCCGTACCGTCGGCGCCGGCCGGGTTACCAAGATCCACAAGTAGTTCCTGCGCGAGCAGACGTAAAGGCCCCCATTTCCTCCGGGAAATGGGGGCCTTTACGTCTGCTCGCCCGGCGTGCGGCATCTACGCTGACACCGTGCTACTTCGCTACCTCAAGGCCCAGGGTTTCGTGCTGCTGTGTGGTGGCCTGGTCGGCCCGATATTCCTGGCCGTGTACTTCGCGTTAGGACAGATGGGCCTGATGAAATGGATGTTCTGGACGGGCCTGGTGATCACCGCCGCCGACATCCTGATCGCGCTGGCATTGGCCAACGCCGGCGCCAAGTCGGCAGCCAAGGCGCAGTTCCTGGAAGAACAGGGAGTGCTGGCCCTGGCGCGGATCACCACCATCAACGACACCCCGGTGTTCGTCAACGAGCAGCAGATGATCAAGGTGGCATTCCACGTCGACGTGCCGGGCGGTCCGGGGTTCGATGCGGAGCAGACGATGGCCTCGAGCCCGGCGCGCATGCAGATCCTCAACGGACGCAAACTGGTGGTGCTCGTCGACCCGGCCACCAACAAGTATCAGATCGATTGGGACAGAAGCGCTCTCGTCAACGGTGCGGTGCCCGCACAGTTCACCCTCGACGAGGACGGCAGGACCTACGATCTGTCGGGGCAGGCCGCCCCGCTGATGGACATCATGCGGATACTGAAGGCCAACAACATCCCGGTGAAGGGCACCATCGACATCCGGTCCAACCCCGCGGTGCGGCAGCAGGTCATGCAGATCGTACGCGCGGCTGGCCGGACTTCGGCTTCGGTACAGCCTTCGAGCGAACCGCCGCGTTCGGTCGCCGACCGCTTGACTGAACTCGACACGCTGCGCGGCAACGGCACCATCACCGACGCCGAATACACCGCCAAGCGCCAGCAGATCATCGCCGAACTCTGAGAGGTGGGCGAACGTCCCCGTTCGGGGACCAAATTGCCCGCGGCTCCGGCCGCCGGCCCCGCGCTCAATGACCTCGAGCGCGGCTCGGAGGACGGCGGACGATGACCGAGGAACAGGAACCGGCCTCACCGAATATCTGATTCCGCCGCTGCCCAATAAAGGCCATCTACGAATTCCACCTCACGGACTACGTGGGTTCGACCGTGTGGTGGGGTGATCCCGAAAAGTCTTGGGCCCTGGCAACATTGGAGGGCGGCGATGTGCTGGGGCCGGGCAACGGGGTGGTGCTGATCGGGATGGGCGAACGGTCGTCGTGCCAGGCCATCACCCAGGTTGCCGCCGAGTTGTTCCGCAACGGGGCCGCCCAGCAGGTGATCGTGGCGGGCATGCCGAAGTTGCGCGCTGCCATGCACCTGGACACCGTCGTCACCTTCGCCGACCCCGGCGTGGTCTTCGCCTACGACCGCAACACACATACCAACGCGCTACTGCGCAAGGCCGGGGTGGAGGTCATCACCATCGTCGGCGCTGAACTCGGTCGGGTCGCGGCGGCGGGAATTGTATGACCTGCCCGATCATCCGCGACCCGATCGACCACTAGGAGGGCTGGAGGGCGCTGGCCCGCGAACCGGCGGTTTCTAGAACATGTTCTAGTTCTGCTGCTAGCCTGGCTGCCGGGAAGCAGGAGGTGCCATATGGCGGGATCGCTCGACGGCCGGGTCGCGTTCGTCACCGGGGCCGCGCGCGGGCAGGGACGCGCGCATGCCGTTCGGTTGGCGGCCGACGGCGCCGACATCGTGGCCCTGGACGTCTGCAAGCCGGTCTCGGACTACGTCACCTACCCCATGCCCACCGCCGAGGACCTCGCCGAGACGGCTCGGCTGGTCGAGGCCGCCGGCCGCACGGCGCTGGTCCGGGAGGTCGACATTCGGGATCTGGCCGCCCAGCAGCAGCTGGTCGCCGAGGCCGTCGAGCAATTCGGCCGCCTCGACATCTTGGTGGCCAACGCCGGAATCCTCTCGTGGGGGCGGATTTTCGAGATGAGCGAGGAGCAGTGGGACGACGTCATCGACGTCAACCTGTCGGGGACGTGGCGCACGGTCCGCGCCGTCGCGCCGGCGATGATCGAAGCCGGCAACGGTGGCTCGGTGGTGATCGTCAGCTCGTCGGCCGGCCTGAAGGCCACCCCGGGCAACGGGCACTACTCCGCGTCGAAGGCGGGCCTGACGGCACTGACCAACGCCCTGGCAATCGAGTTGGGGGAGTTCGGGATCCGGGTCAACTCCATCCACCCGTATTCGATCGACACCCCGATGGTCGAAGCCGACGCGATGATGGCGATCTTCGGCAAGTACCCGCAGTTCCTGCACAGCTTCGCGCCGATGCCGTACAAGCCGAAGAATCACGCCGGCAAGGAGGGCCTGCAGGAATTCATGCGGCCCGAAGAGGTCGCCGATGTGGTGGCCTGGCTGGCCGGTGACGGGTCGGCCACGATCTCGGGATCGCAGATCGCCGTCGACCGCGGCACGATGAAGTACTGACCCATCTACTTGGGCAGGACCACCACCGGCACCGGGCTGTACCGGATGATCTTGGCGCCGTGCGAGCCGAGGAACACGCCCTTGATGCCGCGCCGGCCGGTGGTGCCGAGCATCAGCAGCTCCCCATCGTCCCACTCGGTGTTGTCCAGCGCCTGATCCCAGCCGTTTCCGGTGATCACCTGCAACTCCACGTCACCGGTGACCACGCCGTCGGACCGCAGTTTGGCCAGCATGGTGCGCAGGTCCGCGGCCCACACCTCGAGGATCGAATCCTCGGTGTGCAGCCCGACCTCCGGCGGGAACATCGTGCGGCCGCGGATCGCGAAGCTGATCACCCGCATCGCCACCGGCCGGCCGGCCGTCAGCGCGGCCACCAGTTCGACCACCCGGACCGAATTGGGTGATCCGGAGTAGGCACACGTCAGCCGAGTGATCTTGCCGCCGCGCGCGCCCCGGTAGCCGCGCGGGCTGATCGCCACCGGCACGGGCGAACTGTGCAGGAGCCAGTCCGTCGTGGTGCCGAGCACGACCTGACCCAGCGCGCCGTCGGAGGAGGACCCGACCACCAGTGCGTCCGCGCCGAGTTCCTCCGCGAGCGCGACCAGTCCATCGCCGGACGTGCCGGCCGACACCTGCCGGTAGGAGATGTCCACGCCGGTGGTGTCCGCTAGGTGCTCGGCGGCCTCTGCCCGGGAGTCTGCGGCCAGAGTGTTTGCCCACGCGGCGTATTCGGCATCGACCCGCGCCATCGACGGGGTACTCCACGGCTGCGGGACGACCGTGGCCACCACCAGCGAGGTGCCCAGCGCGGCGGCCACCTCGACGGCGAGGTTCAGCGGGGCGGGGCCGCTCTTGCCGACGACGTAGCCAACGACGACGGTCATACGCTCACTCCTCCTCGGGCCGCGTGCCGCGGCTCCGCATCGTCGCTTCGCGGGGTCATACGCTCACTCCTCCTCGGGCCGCGTGCCGTGGCTCCGCATCGTCGCTTCGCGGGCTCACGATCCGACGCCCGGCGTGGCCGGGACGACCCCGTCGCCGCCGTCGTTGAGCGCGCTGTGGTGCCGACCCCAGAGAAGGTAGAAGATCAGCGCGGCGCTGACCCAGATGCCGAACGCGATCCACGTTGTCCAATGCAGCTTGTAGAGGATGTAACCGCAGGCCAGGACCGACAGAACGGGCGTGATCGGGTAGCCGGGCACCTTGAACCCACGGGGCAGATCGGGTTCCCGGCGGCGCAGGATGATCACGCCGATCGACACCACGATGAAGGCGGTCAGGGTTCCGATGGACACCATATCGGCGAGGTAGTCCAACGGCACGAACCCAGCGAGGATCGACACGATTACGGCCACGACGACGGTGTTGTACACCGGGGTCATCGTTTTCGGGTTGACCTTGGCGAAGCGTGCAGGAAGTAGGCCGTCGCGGCCCATCGCAAACAGGATGCGGGTCTGGCCGTACATCACCACGAGCGTGACGGAGAAGATCGAGATCACCGCGCCGGCCGCCAGAACGGTACTGGCCCATTGTGATCCGGTGACATTGTCCAGGATGGTCGCTAGCCCGGCCTCCTCCTGGTTGGCGAACTCCTGCCAGGGCTGGGTGCCCAGTGCTGCCAGGGTCACCAGGACGTACACGGAAGTGACAATCACCAGCGCGGCGATGATGGCCTTCGGCATGGTGCGCTGTGGGTCCTTGACCTCGTCGCCGGCGGTCGACACGGCGTCCAGGCCGATGTAGGAGAAGAAGATGGTGCCGGCGGCCGCCCCGATGCCGGACACACCGTAGGGAGCGAAATCGGCGAACCGGTCGAAGGAGAACGCGGTGAAGGCGATGGCCGCGAAGAGGGCGAGCACACCGAGCTTGATGACGACCATGATGGTGTTCACGGTGGCCGACTCGCTCGCGCCCCGGATCAGCAGGAGGGCACATAGCGCGATCAGCACGATGGCCGGCAGATTGACGATGGTCCAGGGATCCCCGGTGGTGTGCGGCCAGGGCGCGAGTGACAGCGTCTGCGGGATCTGGAATCCGAACAGGTTGTGCAGCAACTTGTTCAGATATCCGCTCCAACCGACCGCCACCGCGGCGATGGATACGCCGTACTCCAGTAGCAGGCACGCAGCCACTCCCATGGCCACGAACTCGCCGAGCGTGGTGTACGCATATGAGTAGGTGGAGCCCGAAACCGGCACCGCCGAAGCCAATTCCGCGTAGCAGAGCGCGGCGAGACCGGCTGCGAAACCGGCGATCAGGAACGAGATGATGACCGACGGGCCGGCCTTGGGCACCGCGACCGACAGGACGAAGAAGATGCCGGTGCCAACGGTGGCGCCGACGCCGAACATCGTCAGCTGGAAGGTGCCGATGGTTCGCTTCAGGTGGTCGGAGGCTCCATGGGCGACCGGCGCACCGACTGCCGGTCGCCGGCGCAGCATCTGCTCGGTCAGGCTGAGCGCCGATGAGCCCATGGTTGCCTCCTGTATCCCTATGAGGTTCGTTTCATATGTTCTACTCGCGCCTCGTCCATCGCGGCGGTGAATTGGTCGATGGCCCAGTCGATCTCTTCGTCGGTGATGACCAGCGGCGGTGCGAATCGCAGGGTGGACCCGTGGGTGTCCTTCACCAGGACCCCGCGCCTCGCCAGCAGCATGCTGATCTGCTTGCCGGTGCCCAGTTCCGGGTCTATGTCGACGCCGGCCCAGAGGCCCATTCCGCGCACGGCGAGCACGCCGTGGCCGATCAGCTCTTCCAGCCGGGCGTGCAGATGCTTGCCGAGTTCGGTTGCGCGGCGCTGGTATTCGCCCGTCGCCAGCATCTGTACGACGGTGGTGCCCACCGCGGCGGCCATCGGGTTGCCGCCGAAGGTGGAGCCGTGCTCCCCGGGGTGCAGGACACCGAGGACGTCGGCGTTGGCGACCACCGCGGAGACGGGTACCACGCCGCCGCCGAGCGCCTTGCCGAGCAGGTACATGTCCGGCTCGACACCCCAGTGCTGGCAGGCGAAGGTGTGGCCGGTGCGGGCCAGTCCGGACTGGATCTCGTCGGCGATCATCAGCACATTGCGCTCGGTGCAGATCTGGCGCACCCGCGGCAGGAAGTCGGCGGACGGCACGACGATGCCGGCCTCGCCCTGGATGGGTTCGAACAGCACCGCGACGGTGTCGTCGTCGATGGCGGCCGCGACGGCGTCGGCGTCCCCGTAGGGCACGGAGCGGAAGCCGGGCGTGAACGGGCCGAAGCCGCGGCGGGCGGACTCGTCGGAGGAGAAGCTGATGATCGTGGTGGTGCGGCCGTGGAAGTTGCCGTCCATCACGATGATGTTGGCGCGGCCCTCCGGCACGCCCTTGACGTCGGTGCCCCACTTGCGGGCCACCTTGATGCCGCTCTCGACGGCCTCGGCGCCGGTGTTCATCGGCAACACCATGTCCTTGCCGCACAGTGCGGCCAGCGCCTGGCTGAACGGGCCCAGCTTGTCGGAGTGGAAGGCACGGCTGACCAGCGTGACGGAGTCGAGCTGGGCGTGCGCGCTGGCGGTGATCTGCGGGTGGCGGTGGCCGAAGTTCACCGCGGAGTAGGCCGCCAGGCAGTCCAGGTAACGGCGGCCCTCGACGTCGGTGACCCAGCAGCCCTCGGCGGAGACCGCCACGATGGGCAGCGGGGAGTAGTTGTGTGCGGTGTACCGCGCGTCCACCGCGATGGCGGCGCCGGTGGAGCCGGCGGGGGCGTCGGTCGTCACGGTGTCCAGCATGGTCACAGGGTGCCTCCAATGTTCCGATTTTCGGGGATCCGTGCCCGCTGATGCGCGGCAGCCAGGGTTGAGCCCCCGGGGATCCAGGCTGATATGAATCAATGATATTTCTTGTGCATCACGCAATCAATCGCCGGATCTTGCGTTCTAGTAGTGTATCTGTTGTGCTGAAACGCAGATCGCGATGTTTTGTTGCTCTGCGAGGGCGGGAGGCTGGGTGGATCGGCTGGATGACACCGACGAACGCATCCTGACGGTGCTCGCCGAGCACGCGCGCGCGACCTTCGCCGAGATCGGCGAACGGGTGAACCTGTCCGCGCCCGCGGTCAAGCGCCGCGTCGACCGGATGCTCGACGCGGGTGTCATCCGCGGATTCACCACGGTGGTCGACCGCAGCGCGCTGGGCTGGGGCACCGAGGCGTACGTCCAGGTGTACTGCCACGGCACCATCGCCCCCGACGAACTGCGCCGCGCCTGGGTCGACATCCCCGAGGTGATCGGGGCCGCCACCGTCACCGGCACCTCCGATGCGATGCTGCATGTGCTGGCGCGCGACATGAGCCATCTCGAGTCCGCACTCGAGCGGATCCGGTCGAGTGCGGACATCGAACGCAGTGAGAGCATCGTGGTGCTGTCGAATCTGATCGACCGTGCGCCGCCCGAACGGTAAGGGTGCCAGACCGTCGACCGGGCTCGTCGTGTAAGAAAAGATCCCGTGGTAACCCAGAAAATCGTGATCGTGGGTGGGGGGCTGGCCGCGTCGCGGACCGCCGAGCAGTTGCGGCGCGCCGAGTACACCGGCGACATCGTCATCGTCAGCGACGAGGTGCACCTGCCGTACGACCGGCCGCCGCTGTCCAAGGACGTGCTGCACAAGGACGAGCACGACTTCGGTGACGTCACGCTGAAGCCGCAGGAGTTCTACGACGAGAAAAACATCACGCTGCGGCTCGGTTCGGCCGTCACCGCGGTGGATCCGGCCGCGCGCAGCGTCGCCCTGGCCGACGGCAGCACCGTGGACTACGACGAGCTCGTCATCGCCACCGGTCTGGTGCCGCGGCGCATCCCGTCCTTCCCGGACCTCGGCGGCATCCACGTGCTGAGGTCCTACGACGAGAGCCAGGCGCTGCGCAGCGAGGCCGGCTCGGCCCGCAAGGCGGTGGTGATAGGCGCCGGTTTCATCGGCTGTGAGGTCGCCGCGAGCCTGCGCAGTCTCGGTGTCGACGTCGCGCTCGTCGAGCCGCAGCCGCAGCCGCTGGCCTCGGTCCTCGGCGAGCAGATCGGCGCACTGGTCAGCCGGCTGCACCGCGCCGAGGGTGTCGACGTGCGCACCGGCGTCGGGGTCGCCGAGGTGCGTGGGGACAGCCGCGTGCAGCAGGTCGTCCTCGCCGACGGCACCGAACTGGACGCCGATCTCGTCATCGTGGGCATCGGGTCGCGGCCGGCCCTCGACTTCCTCGAGGGTTCCGGGATCGCCGTCGACAACGGGATCGTCTGCGACAACGTCGGGCGCACCAGCGCCGAGCACGTCTGGGCGCTGGGCGACGTCGCGTCCTGGCGGGATGCCACCGGTCATCAAGCACGCGTGGAGCACTGGAGCAACGTGGCCGAGCAGGCCCGGGTGCTGGTGCCGTCCATGTTCGGCCAGGATGCGCCGGAATCTGTTGTGGTGCCGTACTTCTGGAGCGATCAGTACGACGTCAAGATCCAGTGCCTGGGCGAGCCGGAGGCCGATGACGTGGTGCACGTGGTCGAGGACGACGGCCGCAAGTTCCTGGCGTACTACGAGCGCGACGGCGTGCTGGTGGGGGTCGTCGGCGGCGGCATGCCCGGCAAGGTGATGAAGGCTCGCGCCAAGATCGCTTCCGGCGCAACAATTTCCGACATCCTGGGGTAGCCGCGGAACCGACTGGTCAGTGCTGCCCGCCGGGCGGCGACACTGGTCGCGCCGAACTGGACTGCGGCGTCCAGACTGGTCAGTTCCCGTCGTAGCTGACCCCTCTGACGCGCGATGTCGGCGCCCTGCAACGCCAGCGCGCCGGCGGTCGCGAGGTCTCCGGCGGTGGCCGAGGCCCAGGCCCGGCTGACGAACTCGTTCGGCAGTGCATAGGCGAAGGCGGGATGTCGCACGGCGTCGAATTCGTCCACCCGTTGCACGGCCGCTGCAGTGTGCCCGCAGCGGGCCAGCGCTTCGGCGGAGGCCAGGGTGAATCGATAGCGGAGACCACTCGATTCGCCGAGCCCGTCCAATCCCTCGAGCGCTCGATCCAGTGCCACTGCCGCCGTTGCGGGCTCTCCAGCGGCCAGGTCGGCCAACGCGGTCAACGCCACGGCGGCGGATTCTCCCAGCGGTGAGCCGTCGCGCCACCGGTCCTGGTGGTCGGCGATGAACGCCCGCGCGAGATTCGCCTGATGGCCCGAATTGGCTGCACCAATGGCGAACTCGACAATTCGGATGCGGCACTGGTGGGTCGGCACGGCGGCCTCGATCGACAGTCCGCGGCTCGCTGCTACGAGCGTGCGGTCGAATTGTCCGAACTCACTGAGAGCCTGGGTCAGTGCCTGCCAGTAGTAGGCCCGGGCGATCCCGCCGATCTCCGTTTGATCGACCCGGTCGAGCACGGCGACCGCCTTCTGCGGGTGGCCACTGTCGGCCAGCTGGACGGCTCTGGCCGAGCGCAGGATGTGCGCGGTCTTCGGTGGCACGTTGTGCAGCCCCGAATTGATGAGCTCGGCCGCACCATGTGGATCTCGTTGCCGGACAGCCAGGTCGGTGGCATGCAGGATCAGCTGCTCGGCGCCGCCGCGTGTCATCGGGGGCTCGGTTACCAGCACAGCAGGGTCGGACCGGGTTCGGAACGATCCTCGGGATCATTCGTGGACGTCGTGCTGTCGTCATCACTCGGCGTGGGGTGGACCAGTCTCAGGTGGGGTGCCGACTGTCAGGGTTTTCGTGGGCGGCACCGATCCTCATGTGACGAGCATGGGGTCTTCATCTCGGGATGGCTTGCGTAGTCAACTACTCAAATATTGGCCGCGCGTACCAGTTCGGATCGGTCTGTGACGCCCAGCTTGTGACACATTCGGTACACGTGGCCCCTTGATGGTTCGCAGGGAGACGGTTGGGCTCGGCGAGCTCGCGGAGGATGCCCAGCTCGATAGGGTCGGTCAAATGTGCGGGAGCTCAGTTGTCGAATGTCAGCAGGAGGCAATTGGCTTCGCTCTCAGTGCAGCCTCGGGGTTTCGGATTGACGCCACGCGCACAACTGATCGGCAATGCGGTCGAGTTCGGGTTCGGCGCCGGTGGCTACCCGAATGACGAAGTCGAATCGCTCGTCCTCGGTGGCGTTGATCCGGTGCCCATTGAGGCCCAGGAACGTCAGGCATGCTGTCCAGGCGACTCGTTTGTTGCCATCGACGAATGCGTGGTTGCGGGCCAGGGAGTGCAGCAGCGCAGCGGCTTTGAGGTGTACATCCGGGTAGGCGTCCTGGCCGAATACAATGGCTTGCGGGCGCGCGAGTGCGGATTCGAGAAGGCCGTAATCGCGCACCGTGACTTGGGGTCCGACGGCGCGTCGTGCGATCGCCAACAGATCTTCGAGATCGAGGAACTCGGTCACGCGTCCTTGAGGCGCTCCAGAACCCCGGCCTCCTCGACGAGCACGCGCCGCAACACCGCATCGACCTTGGACGCATGTGCCCGGCGTTCGATGTATTCATCGATGGCCGACAGCGCGACGGCCTGCATCGATCGGCCCTCGGCGGTGGCCTGCCGGCGCAACGCGGCGGTTTGCGCGTCGCTGGTGCGCAGTGTCATGCCCATCGGTCGATGATACCTGATTGATACCAGTGCGGCTATTTACTCCCACACGACCGGCGGGCCGTGCGGCGAGCAGGCGCCCAGCACCTCATCGGTGCCGTCGGGCCACACCCGGGCCCGCACCACGAACTCGTTGCGTTCGCCGGGGCCCCGGCGCATCGGCTCGAGGTTGAGCCAGACGAACGGCGTCGACTCGTCGGCCCGCTGTGCCAGCGCCTCGGCGCCGTAGGTCACTCCGGCGCGTTCGGCGTCATCGAGGTACTGCCAGGTGATCGAGTGCCACAGCACCGTCATGGTGCCGCGCACCAGCCGCAGTCCCGCGACCGCCCGCGACGCCGGCATCCGGTCCAGACCCGCGGGCACCTGCCGGGCGACGCCGATGGCCGCCCGCAGCCGGGCCGCCCGCTCGGGCATGTCCGGCCACACATAGCTCAGCAGGGTGAGCTCGCCCTCGGCGCTGGTGGCGTCGACGGGCGTGATGTCGAAGCCGTGCCGTTCGACGATCCGCAACGCCGCATCGGGTGGCCGGCGGCCCTGCCAGGCGTTCTCGATGATCACCGGGGACCACGCCGGGCCCCACTCGTCGCCGTCGTAGCGGTATCGGAAATGGTCAGCCCGCAGATTCAGCCCGCCGCTGGTGCCGATCTCGAAAAGCCGTACGGGGTAGGGGAATCGGTCGACCAGCCGCAGCAGGGCGCCGATCAGCGCGGCCGCCCGGCCCACCTCGTTGGTCTGCGGCGCCACGGCCAGGGTGGCGCGCAGCTGCGCGGCATGGTGGCGCGCCGAATTCAGGATCTCGGGCCAGCTGTCGCTGTCCCAGGTCCCGCCGGCGCTGGGATAGTAGGCGGCCAGCCGCGGCGCGGCGCCGGTCAGCACGAGTCGGTGCAGCCCGCCGAGCAGTCGCAGCGGGGTCGCGTCGGCCATCGGATCCGCGTCGTGCCCGGCCAGCAGGTCGGCGAACGGCCCGCCGGCATCGATGTCGTCGGCGATCCGGTCAAGGATCTCGCCGTACATCGCCGAGCCCAGCCCGGCGCAGATCCGGCCCTGCCGGCGCACCGTGTCCGAGAGTCCGCTCATGGGCACATCGCCCCCAATCCGGGTGCCACCACGTCGAACGCGACTTCCAGCGCGTCGTGCAGCGTTACCGACTCGTCGGCCAGCCAGTGCTCGTAGGCCGACAGTGCCACCCCGAGCATCGCCCACGCGGTGGTCCGCGGACCGACATCGGAGGTCTTCGATCCGGTTCGGGCGGCCACGAACTTCGCGATGACCTCGCGCCAGCCGGCGTACATCGTCATCGAATAAGCTTGCAGCTCTGCGGTTTCCAGGATCACGCGCATCCGGTTGCGGTGCTGTGCGGCCTCGGCCGCGCCGAAGGTGTTGAACGCCAGCAGGGCCGACCGGAGCGCCTCGGGCAGTGCCACGTCGTCGTCGACGTCGTCGAGCAGGTTCCCGAGGTGCTCGAGGTGGGTGTCGAAGTCGCCCCACAGGATTGCGTTCTTCGAGGTGTAGTACCGGAACAGGGTGCGACGCGCGATGCCGGCGGCAGCGGCGACGTCGTCGACGCTGACCCCGTCGAAGCCGTGTGCGCTGAACAGCTCGATCGCGACGTCGGCGATGTCGCCGCGGGTGGTGGAGCGGCGACGGCCGACCCGGGGGGCGTTCATCGAACCTCCTCTCCGATCGGGCAGTAGCGTTTCGGCACCGGATGCCATATTCTGTCCCGCACGGACCGATGTGTCCAGGCTCACACGACGAAAGGAATCCTGATGGACAAGAACCAAGAGCTCGCCACCGACGCCGCACTCGTCGAAGAGTCCCTCGTCGAAGAGGTCTCCATCGACGGCATGTGCGGCGTCTACTGACCGTGACCGAGGCGCCCGCCGTGGTCGGGTTCGACCCTGATCACGGCTGGCGTCTGCACCCCCAGGTGGTAGTGCGGCCCGAGCCGTTCGGTGCGCTGCTGTACCACTTCGGGACCCGCAAGCTGTCCTTCCTGAAGAACCGGACCATCCTGGCCCTGATCGAGTCGCTCGCCCAGTACGACGATGTGCGATCGGCCTGCCGGGCCGCCGGGCTAGACGACGACGCGCAAGCGCCCTACCTGCACGCGCTGGCCACCTTGGCCGGCTCCAAAATGCTTGTGCCCCAGGAGTAATAGTGACGTCAACCTTGACCACGCCCACGCTGGGCGCGCCCGTCCCGCGCCTGGTCGATCAGTTCGAGCTGGGTCTGGACGCCCCGATCTGCCTGACCTGGGAGCTGACCTACGCATGCAACCTGGCATGCGTGCACTGCCTGTCCTCATCGGGCAAGCGGGACCCGCGTGAGCTGTCCACCGAACAGTGCAAGGCGATCATCGACGAGCTCGAGCGCATGCAGGTGTTCTACGTGAACATCGGCGGCGGCGAACCGACGGTGCGCCCCGACTTCTGGGAGCTGGTCGACTACGCCACGGCGCATCACGTCGGGGTGAAGTTCTCCACCAACGGGGTTCGCATCAACGAGGAGGTGGCCGCGCGGCTGGCCGCCAGTGACTACGTCGACGTCCAGATCTCGCTGGACGGTGCCACCGCCGAGGTGAACGACGCGGTGCGCGGCACGGGCTCGTTCGACATGGCCGTCCGGGCGCTGGAGAACCTGCGTGACGCGGGGTTCACGGACGCCAAGATCTCCGTCGTGGTGACTCGGCACAACGTCGATCAGCTCGACGATTTCAAGACCCTGGCCGACCGTTATGGCGCCACCCTGCGGATCACCCGGCTGCGCCCATCGGGCCGCGGCGCCGATGTCTGGGACGAACTGCACCCCACCGCGGCCCAGCAGGTGCAGCTCTACGACTGGCTGGTGGCACACGGCGAGCGGGTGCTCACCGGCGACTCGTTCTTCCATCTGTCGGGGCTGGGCGAGCCGGGGGTGCTGGCCGGCCTGAATCTGTGCGGTGCCGGCCGGGTGGTGTGCCTGATCGACCCGGTGGGCGACGTCTACGCCTGCCCGTTCGCCATTCACGACAAGTTCCTGGCCGGGAACATCCTGTCCGATAACGGATTCCAGGACGTCTGGCAGAACTCGGCTTTGTTCCGCGAGCTGCGGGAGCCGCAGTCGGCCGGCGCGTGTGGCAGCTGCGGGCATTACGACGCGTGCCGGGGCGGCTGCATGGCCGCCAAGTTCTTCACCGGCCTGCCATTGGACGGGCCCGACCCCGAATGCGTGCAGGGCTACTCCGAACAAGCCCTCGCCGGCAGCCGCGAAGTACCCAAGGCGGCCGTCGATCACTCCCGCACCGGCAAACGCACCGAGCCGGTGCTGCTCACCCTGGGCGTACCCCCGAAGAAATTCTGCAACGAAAGTCCGGTCTGACTCATGGCACGTGATACCTGGTTCGAGACCGTCGCGATCGCGCAGCAGCGCGCCAAGAAGCGGCTGCCCAAGTCGGCCTACTCGTCCCTGATCTCGGCGAGCGAGAAGGGCGTCTCCGTATCGGACAACGTGGAGGCGTTCGCCGAGCTCGGCTTCGCGCCGCACGTCGTCGGCGCCACCGAGAAGCGCGATATGGCGACAACCGTTATGGGACAGGATATTTCGATGCCTGTCATCATCTCGCCCACCGGGGTGCAGGCCGTTGACCCGGACGGTGAGGTTGCCGTCGCGCGTGCAGCCGCGGCTCGCGGAACGGCGATGGGGCTGTCCTCGTTCGCCAGCAAGCCGATGGAAGAAGTGACCGCGGTCAACGACAAGATCTTCTTCCAGATCTACTGGCTCGGCAGTCGCGACGAGATCGCCGAGCGGGTGCAACGTGCTCGAGAGGCAGGAGCCGCGGGTCTCATCGCCACCACCGACTGGAGCTTCTCGCACGGGCGCGACTGGGGGAGTCCGAAGATCCCCGAGAAGATGGACCTCAAGACGATGATCAAGATGTCGCCCGAGGTCATCACCAAACCGCGGTGGCTGTGGAGCTTCGGCAAGCACCTGCGCCCGCCCGACCTGCGGGTGCCCAATCAGGGCCGCCGGGGCGAGGCCGGACCCACCTTCTTCGAGGCCTACGGCCAGTGGATGGGCACCCCGCCGCCGACCTGGGACGACATCGCCTGGCTGCGCGAACAGTGGGGCGGCCCGTTCCTGCTCAAGGGAATGGTCCGGGTCGATGACGCCAAACGTGCTGTGGATGCGGGGGTTTCGGCGATCACGGTGTCCAACCACGGCGGCAACAACCTGGACGGCACACCCGCGGCCATCCGGTGCCTGCCCGCCATCGCCGACGCCGTCGGCGACCAGGTCGAGGTGTTGCTGGACGGCGGCGTCCGGCGCGGCAGCGACGTCGTCAAGGCCGTGGCGCTGGGCGCCCGCGCGGTGATGATCGGCCGGGCCTACCTGTGGGGTCTGGCCGCCAACGGTCAGGCGGGTGTCGAGAACGTCCTCGACATCCTGCACGGCGGCATCGACTCCGCGCTGCGGGGTCTGGCCAAGGAGTCCATCCACGACCTCACCCGCGACGACATCCTGATCCCGGACGGCTTCACCCGAACCCTCGGGGTCTGACGGCGCCGCTGGTGCCAACGAGGCTGACGGGACGGGAGTGTCCGCTCCGGCAATCCGGGTCCGAACAACCGGTGCACGCCAGGTGAATTCGTCCTACCATCGGCGGGTGGTCTTCCCCAAGGTTCTTGGGAACTCGACGTCGAGGCAACTCCACGACACCTCTCCGGTAGTGGTGATCCCCGTGGGTTCCACCGAGCAGCACGGACCCCACCTGCCGCTGGACACCGACACCCGGATCGCGACCGCGGTCGCCGCCGCCGTCGCCGGCGAGACCGCCGGCGCCGTGCTCGCCCCGGCCCTGGCCTACGGCGCGAGCGGCGAGCACGAGGGTTTCCCCGGCACCGTCTCGATCGGCGCGGAGGCCCTCGGTTTGGTCCTGCTGGAGTTCGGCAGATCGGCGCTGAACTGGGCGTCCCGGCTGGTGTTCGTCAATGGCCACGGCGGCAATGTGGGGGCGCTGCGGTCGGCGATGGCCCGGCTGCGGTACGAGGGCCGTGACGCGGCGTGGTGTCCCTGCCTGGTCAGCGGGGGCGACGCGCATGCGGGCCACACCGAAACGTCTGTATTGCTACATCTTTCGCCGGAGGATGTCGTGATCGGCGAAAGCCGCCCGGGGAACACCGCTCCGCTGGTAGACCTGATGCCGAGCATGGTTCATGGGGGAGTCGTTGCGGTGAGTGAGGTGGGAGTGCTGGGCGATCCGACCACCGCGAACGCCGAGGCGGGGGCAGCGCTGTTCGCCGAGATGGTGGCTGGGGCGCTGGGCCGGGTCCGGCGCTGGGAGCCGGACCACAACGGGATGCTGCGATGAATCAGCCCCGGTTGCCCGACGGGTTCGCCGTCCAGGTCGACCGCCGCGTACGGGTGCTCGGGCACGGGGCCGCCCTGCTCGGCGGATCGCCCACCCGCCTGCTGCGGCTGGCCCCGGCCGCTCGGACACTGCTCGGCGACGGCCGCGTCGAGGTCCGTGACGCGCAGAGCGCGCAGTTCGCCCGCACCCTGCTGGACGCCACCGTGGCCCATCCCCGACCGTCGGGCGGTCCGTCGCACCGCGACGTAACGGTGGTTATCCCGTTGCGGGACAACCGTTCCGGGGTGCGCCGCCTGACGTCGGTTTTGCGCGGTCTGCGAGTGATCGTGGTGGACGACGGCTCCGCCGAGCCGCTGGGGGAAGGCGACTTCGCCGACGCCCCCGCCGAGGTCACGGTGCTCCGGCATCCCGTCAGCCGGGGGCCCGCCGCGGCCCGCAACACCGGTCTGGCCGCGGCCGGCAGCGACTTCGTGGCGTTCCTCGATTCGGATGTGGTGCCGCGGAGCGGGTGGCTCGAGGCGCTGCTCGGTCACTTCAGCGATCCGGCGGTGGCGCTGGTGGCGCCGCGCATCGTCGGCCTGGACCCGCAGGACAACCCGATCGCCCGCTACGAGATGATCCGGTCGTCGCTGGACCTGGGGCACCGGGAGGCGCCGGTGCTGCCCTACAGCACGGTCTCCTACGTGCCCAGCGCGGCCATCATCTGCCGGCGCACGACGGTGGGTGACATCGGCGGCTTCGACGAGGCGATGGCCTCCGGTGAGGACGTCGACCTGTGCTGGCGGTTGATCGAGGCGGGTGCCCGGCTGCGTTACGAGCCCATCGCGCTGGTGGGTCATGATCATCGGACCAAGCTGCGGGACTGGTTGGTGCGCAAGGCATTCTACGGAACCTCCGCGGCCCCGCTGTCGTCGCGGCATCCGGACAAGACCGCGCCGCTGGTGATCTCCGGGAGCATGCTGGTGGTCTGGGTGATGCTGGTGTCGGGCAACTGGCTGGGTCTGGTGGCTTCCGGCATCGCGATGGCGGTCACCGGGCGACGGATCTCCAACGCCATGCGTGCCCCGGAGACCCAGCCCGCCGATGTCGCCCGGGTCGCGGGTCAGAACCTGTGGGCCGCCGCGATGCAGCTGGCTGCCGCGGCCTGCCGGCACTACTGGCCGGTGGCGATGGTGGCGGCGGTGGTGTCGCGGCGGTGCCGGCGGGCGGTCCTGATCGCCGCCGTGCTCGACGGCGTCGCCGACTGGCTGGCCCGGCGCAACGCGATGGTGGACGACGGTAAGCCGCTCGGGCTGATGCCGTACCTGATCCTCAAGCGCCTCGACGATCTGGCCTACGGTGCCGGGCTGTGGACCGGTGTCGTGCGGGAGCGCACCATCGGGCCGCTGAAGCCGCAGATCCGGACCTGACCGCCGCGGTGCGCCCGAATACTCACAGTGACATCCTGATCGTCGGCGCGGGCAGCGCCGGATCGGTTGTGGCCGAACGACTTTCGGCGGACCCCGATTGCCGGGTCACTGTGCTCGAGGCGGGCCCGGGGCCCGAGGTGCCGGGGGTGGCGGCGCTGACGGGCAACGGTCTGCAGCTGCCGATCGGCGGGGCCAGCCCGCTGGTGGCCAGGTTCGCGACCCGGCTCACCGACCGGCCGGCGCGCACGATGAATCTGGTGCGCGGCGCGACCGTGGGCGGTTCCGGTGCGGTCAACGGCGGGTATTTCTGCCGGGCACTGCCGGCCGACCTCGACGGCTGGGCGTTGCCCGGCTGGTCC